>WNFU01001852.1_pt1 | contig 68292 bp, 51 predicted proteins | sample 5400121 | NCBI WGS metagenome assembly WNFU01 (sample SAMN13153360, study PRJNA577476) | soil metagenome | isolation source: 100 cm soil or saprolite under grassland replicate 1 | place: USA:California | collected 2016-06-15 | reverse complement strand
TGATCGTTCACCTCCTGCTGCTCCCCACCCCGCCTCGCGGCGACGCAGTTGCATTCAGTTACAGGCCGGAGAACGTATGCCTGAAGAGGACTTTCACCTCTCTGACCAGATGCGCTCTCAGGCGCACCAACCGTCGCTCGCGCGACGTGGGAATATTTTACAACCGTCCGGTGGGTTGAAACTAAATTCATGGCGCCGCTAGCGCGGCTGGAGGACTGAGCAGTTGCTGAAATTCCTTATAGGTGATCGGCGCTGAAGCGGAGCTCTCGGACCCTTATGACCGAGATGTCAGTGGGAATACCGTTATCGACAGAGACCTTGAGCACAACCTGGAAATACTTCGGGAAGGCGCCGAGAGTCCGATGAAACCTTTGATTGAGATCGGCCATATAGTGCTCGTCCGTCAAATACTCCACCGCCGCCTGAGTGCCCTCGCTGCGTGTGCCGGCCACTATCATGACCGTTTTTCTTTCGGTAATCCCGGGTTTGACGACGATGAGCGCATAATCTTCTATCAACTTCCCGGTCTCTTCATCATATTTGGCGACGTATTCCCGCTCATCTCCCGGAAGAAGGTTCTGATCGCTGATGGATGCGGCGGGACCGGAGGTGAAGCATTTCCTTATAGGAGTGTTGCCAACCCACTCCTTAACCCAATTGCTGCCTAACAGGATGGCGTCATGATTCTTGAGGTCTTCGGCGACCAGGCGGCGGCTCTGCATGAGCGTGAGATTTTTACCCATTTGATTGAAAAACCCCGTGAGCCGATAGAGTCCGATGGTCTCACCCAAACAAGCGTACTCGTCATAGGCGAGCATAAGTTGTGGCGAGGGCAAGTTATTGACGATAAGTCGCTCACGACCGAGCGTATCGCCCATGACCCTGGCCTCTTCGAGGCTCAAATCGACGCGCATTTTGGACAACGAAGTCGGATCGGTCGGATGCCAGAACCGGTAGACCGAAGGGTTTCCCAAAACGAGCAAGGCCGGGTTTCCGTCTTTCAGAAAGCTCCCCCACGCCCGTTTAAACACGTCAGGCGCCTCTCTCGATTGAGCGCTCGCTTTGGATTGACGGCGCAACTGCGTGTTGGAATAGGCGAGAGTGATGGTGATTATCATCAAAGATAACACGAGCAGGTTGAGCAGGGTTTTCGAATATTTTTCGATGAAGGCGCTCAATCCCGACGCGTCTGGGGCCTCCTTCGCCGGCTCGGAGACTTCTTCCGGCGCCGCGCGACGGATAAAATTGGGGGCGTAACTTCCATGAGGAATCTCCAGGATGATCTCATCATCCTTCCCTTCCCCTTTGTAGTAGGCTTCGAGCCTCTTACGCAGCCCGTGCGCCCCGACTCGCACGATGGGATCGAGGGCGGGATTATAACTCTCATCCCGATCATAAAGCTCGCATCCGATCAGATACTCATTCAATTCGGACGCGCGCCCGTTGAGGTAGGATTCGCAGATTAGTCGCAGGAATCTTTGCTTCGTTGGCGCGTTGACGAAATGCCTGCTGGCGAGAATCCGGCGCATCGTCTCGCGCACCTCAGCTTTAGAGGGCTCCTGTGAGGCAGGTTGGCCCTCAACTAGTTTTGTCTTCATGGTCTTCAAACACCCCTTTTGAAACGAGCGAACCTTGCTGTCCCAGACTTGAGTCTCTGCTGACGAATCAGTACCACGAGCGGCGCCGAGCTTTGCCTCCTCAACCGGAGCCGCTCGCGGTATTGATTAATCGGCCAACCCGTCACCTGTGACTATGAAAGTCGCCCAGAAGAACGGATGTCGCCTTTTGACGGATGATGTTTGGAGGAATGAAAGTTGGGCCTGCCGCAGCGCTTGGCCGAAGGGCAACTTATTCACGCGATGCGCGGCGTGGAATTTCTCCATCAATCCGGCCGCGCTATCGTCGTCTATGTCCCAAAGACTGGCCACCACCGCCGGGACGCCTGCGACCAGGAACGCTTGCGCCAGACCGCCCAGCGCCTCGTTGCGCCTCTCGTCACCAAGCCCCGAACGACAGCTTGAGAGAACGACCAGCCGCGTTCGCTCCGGCTTGAGGTTGTAAACCTCTTGGGCATGAAGCGCGCCGTCGAGGGCTATTCCATCGGTCGTTTTCGCCGCCGCGGTAGTCCTCGTAGCGAAATGAGGCTCGTCGGCCAGAACGATCGCGGAGAGCATCGAGGACTGCTTATCGCTCAGCGCGTGGGTGGCCAGATGGACGATCTCGTACTCGCCTATTTGTTTGACGAGCGCGCTTTCGGTGGCCTGCCTCCGGTTGAAGATCAGGCGATGTGGGTAGAGTAATTGGATGCGTTCAAGCTCCTGCTCCGATGCGGGCAGGGCCTGAAGTCTGGGGAACCGTTGTTGATCGAAGCGAGGATTGCTGAAGCCGAGAAACGTCTCCGGCTCGCTCCTCTGTTTGCGGAGTGAGAGTTCGATGGCGCGCGCAAACACGCTCGCGCTCGGGTTGACGACGAGCGTGAAATCCTCGACCAGATAGCGCTTCGATTCCGGCGAGACCAGCGCGGCGAACGGCAAGTCCTGCAACACGCCGTCAGGCGCGACGCAGAGCGTGAGGTTCCGGTCGAGACGCTGGCTTATCGGCGCGATCAGCAATTGATAGAGATCGGAAGCCTGGCGGTTGAGTTGTTCGAGTGGCGCGCGCGCGCGTAGCGCTTCGATATAAGCCGTCACCTTCTTCCGCAATCCATCCGCGCCGACATTTGACTTCGCGGTGATTACCCGGTCGCGCGTGACGAGCCAGATCATCAATCGATCCTCGCCGGCGACGTATTGCGCGAGTTGGACGTTGGACGGCAGAGAGCGCTGCGCCTGCTCCAGCGTGAGCGGAGTCGCGCTGCCGGAGAGAGCCAGCTTGGCCTGGCCGTCATTCACGGTCACGTGACGCGCGCCGGCCAGCGCGTCGAGCAGGTCGCGCCCTTTGGCGATCTCGGCGTAGTTGAACGCCGCCGCCGGATCGCTCTTGTTAAGAAATTGAAAACTGACCATCGCGCGATAGACGCCCTGCTGGCTGGCGAGAAAAGAGCCCCGGCCCTGCGCGTCGCTGATCTTCCCCCGCGCTTCCTCCGCGAGCCTGACGCTCTCCTTGAGTTGCGCTTCGGCTTCCGCGTCCTGCCCGTTAGCCATATAAGCCGTCGCCAGCCCCTGGCGAATGGGTGATAAGAAGGCGCGACTGTCCGCTCCGCCTATGTTCTCAAGGGCTTGCCGGTAAACGGCGATGGCTTCGTTGAACTTCTTTTGTTGCAGGTAGAAATCGCCAGACTTTGTGTACATATCTATCTGCAACTGCAGGCGCGCCTTCTGATCCGGGATCGCTTCGGCGCGCGCGACCGCGTCCTTAAGGTAGCGCGCCGCCTCTTCCTGACGCCCCAGCATGCCGTAGGTCAGCCCGAGCCTCTGGATCATAAAAGCTAAGGCCATCGGATTGCCGGATCGTTCAAATATCCTCGCCGCTTCGTGCTGGTAAGGAAGCGCGATGAGGTACTTGCCCTCGCGAAAAAGGACATCGCCCATTTCTTTGTAGGATACAGCAGCGGCCAGGGTCGGCTTGATCCATGAGTCACGCGGGAGTGAGATGGATTCGGAGAGCCACTTGACGGAGGAGTTGTGATCACCCAGGCGATCATATGCGCACCCGACAAATCTCGATCCAGTGATCTCCAATTCCGCGTCGCCCAAGCCTCGCGCGATTTCGACCGCCTGCCGGCTGTGTTCGAGGCTGAGTGATAATTGCTGCGCTACTCCTTCGGCGTTAGCCAGAGCGAGCAGCGCCTTAGCATGTATTTGCAGATGATTGCGACGTTTGCTGTCGCTGACGAGTTTGTTTCTGAGCGCGACAAGTTCCCCGGATTCGCCCTTATTGTGGTTGTAGCGGGCGAGACCCCACGAGGCTATCTCCGCGTGAGGATAATCTCCTATACGTTCAGCAACGGCGCGCGCCTTCGCGTAAAGATCACAGGCCGCGCCACTATTGCCGCGCGCGTGCTCCTGTCCGGCCTGCTGCAACATCTTGTGGATGGATTGCGCCTCCCTTTTAACGCCGAGATCGCCGCGCGCCGCAAAATCGACTGCGTCAGTGACAAAGCGATCTCCCTTAATCTCGCCGATCAACCGCCCGATTCGTTTGAGACTCCGCAGGCTTTGATCGGCCTGTCTCTTCTCCCCGGCTATGGCCGCGCTCAGATACTGGTCGAAGAGCTGATCCGTTGCGAGATTCTGCACCGGGACGAAATGCCGGGTCACCAATTCGCGCATCTTGATCTCGTCGCCGGCGGTCTCAGCCGCCCGAAATTCGGTTTGCACGGTTTGCTCAAGCTTCTCCAAGTTCGTCGCGCGTTCGCGCAACTTATTGAGATGCTCGCGCGCCTCTTCGGCCCAGGCCGAATCGCCGTCGAACGTGAGGTACTGTTTCCAATCGCTCTCCGCCTGAAGGAAGAGGTTCATTCGCTCGTAGCAGAGCGCGCGGTTGAACCAGGCCTCGGGAAGCCTGGGATCAGCCTCAATAGCCTTCGACGTCTGCTCTACCGTCTTTTCCAACAGATCGCGGCCTTCGCTCCCTTCCTTAAGGCTGCGCTCGTAGTAGAGCGCGCCGAGATCGGCCAGTAGCCCGGCGTCGCGCGGGCGCTCCTTCAACGCCAGAATAAATTGCCGTTCGGCGGGCTCCAGATCTCCCCGCAAGATAAGAATCCTCCCCAGGTTGTGACGGGCGGCGGCCCCCTGATAGGTGGTGACCTCCTGATTCAATTCCGACAACAGCGCGACACGCTGGCTCTCATCAACTCCGGCAAGATCGCCGGCGCCGCGGGTCGTCACATATTGTTGGTGGGTAAAGCCGCCCGTCACACGCGCCTGGAGAACTCGAGCGTCGCGGTAGACCTCTCGCATTCGCGCAAGCGTGTGGTCTTCCGCGGATTGGCGCCACAAGGTAAGGTAAGCGGTCAGACCGCCGCCGAGTAATGCGACGACGACCAGGGCAGGCGCGAGAACCGGACGGAAGACTTGAAGCCCCTTCCACAAATTCGTCCAGGGAGAGACTCTTTGACGATCCCACTGTTCCTGCCGCCTGACAATATTGCGGGCACGCACAGCCGCCTGTTCCCCGATCGGTAACAGCGCCTCCAACTCGCGCCGCTTATCTTCACGTTCATGCGCCGAAGAAACAACCAGGTGAAGCATGGCGGCAAGTTGCGCACAGCAGGCCTGACAGTCTACACAATGATCCTCGACTGCTTCTCTTTCCTCCGACGAACAAGCGCCGGTCAAATAAGCTACCATCATCCGCCTGGCGAGATGAGTGTCAGTATGACTCCCATTTCCATTAAGCGCCTCTCTCATCTCTTCATTATGATAGCCGTTAGGGTAGCTTCCATTTCCATTGACTTGGTCTCTCATATTGCTCGGATGCTGCTTTGATGCGACTTTAAATTTTTCAGGGACTCGGCAAGAGTAGCGCAAACTGTCAGTTTGCGCAGTTTTCTCTACTGAGTTCACGAAGAGAACCAGAACACCGTCGAGTTCGCACAACTTCCACCGATAGCCGAGTGGGATGGCGGCGCAAACTGGACAGTTTGCGCTACTCCGCTCGGATGCGACTCTAATTTTTCAGAGACTCGGCAAGAGTAGCGTAAACTGTCCAGTTTGCGCCGCTCCTCTATTGAGATCTCAAAAGGAACCCGAGAACCGCCGAGTTCGCGCAATTTTCACCGATGGTCAAGCGGTATGGCAACGCAAACTATTCAGTTCGCGCTACTTCTATCTTTTGTCATTGGTCACTGCCGCTCAGAAATAGCCCAATCTTCATTGAGCGATGACTGAGGGCCTCAGGCAATGACCAATGGCAAATGCCAAAGACACTTAGCCGACCCCCGAGCTTTCGGGCTGAAAAACTCTCTAAAAAGCTGGGAGGGGCGGAACCTGCGGGAAAGTTTGGGCAGATGCTATGGGGAGTTCTGCGTGTTCCGTCCTTTTCCACATGTTCCGCCTTCTCCGCTGAGCAACTACAACCAGATTAAAGACAGGGCAATCGTAGCGCGCCACCACTGACGTGTTTGGCGATACTACGCCCGTCACACTATAAAGACGCAAAACGACTCGCGATTTGCCGATTTCGTTTATTCGAAAAAGAGATATTTTTCCGCGAACGTTTCTCCCTATGCAATAAATCCACTATCGAGCCAAAGTGTCTGAATCTGCTTCACATTAATGGATGTATAGATGTAAAACAACAGAACCCGTCTGCTTCCCCGACGCTGGCGGTTCTCTCTCTTTAATAAGCGCTTGGGGAAAAGTTTTGCGGTGTACCTGTGTGGCGCGAATTGTTTACTAGATCGGAACGACTGATATTGGCGCATCGATTGAACTTAAAGCAATCGAAAGCAAGCGTTTAGAGTACCGACTTTAGTCGGCAGGGCTGAGATTCAAAGCCCTGCCGACTAAAGTCGGTACTCTAAACGCTCGCCCCCGGTGTTTGCAGTCAAACTGAATACGCCAATGTTGGTTATTCTGACTTAGCGTCATTTGACGGCGCCACGCCTCATTTCTTCCGCCCCATCGCTTAAACCGGCGCGACGGCCAGTCGCATTACGCAATCCGATCCTTCGAACCAGGATCCACCTTCCTTAAGGAGAACGACAATGAACACTATTCGATTCAATTTTGACGACCTTTGCGCGTTTTTCAGCCGCTACTCTTCACGGCTGATGGTAGGCATGATCTCGACCGACGGCGAGGCTCCCGAACACGTCCACCAACCTCACATCATCATCAAGCGGGACGGAGTGGTCGAACGCGAGTACCACACCTGGGACGAAATCAACGGCGACATCTCCCTGGAGGTGTTTCCTGAGGGAAAGCCGCTCAGCCGCTACACGCCAGAATCGCTGAGCGATCCGCGTCGCCCGTTCGGCATGCTCGTTGACATCGAGAAGGACCTTCACCCGAAGGAGAAGCTGCAGGTCAATCCGAGGTTGTGCCGCGCTGGGCTGTACTTCAAAAATGGAGAGCTTTACTCCACCAACCAGTTTATCAACGCGCGATTCGCCGACGTGAAGACCGGTCAGGTGTGCGGTCATGCGCCTACAAAGATGACGAACAATGGCGGTCTTGACGTCGAGATCCCCGAGAACGGATACGCCAGGTTGCAGTTCTTCAATGGAACCGAGGATTTCGTCTTCCGGAGCGGGAGTGATTACGAGGTGGAGGTCGCTAACCGCGCAAAGGCGATCACGGGTGATCACTTCAAATACTTCTACAACATCGTGCAGCCTAAACCTGAACAGATGTGGTATTTCGCAGGCGGGGAAAGACTGGGGCTGCCGGTGGCTGGCTATATAGACAGTCTTTGCTCAGTTGGCCAATCCAGCTCTGCGGTTTGGGCATGGCTGATGGGGTTGCTTTGGGAGGATGAATCTTGAGCCTGCGATCCCAACTTAAATCAGACTAGGTTTATGGTTCCCCTTTTCACCTAAAATTAAATACGACGTGTGATTGACGGGCGAGACACGCGGAGCATGGCGAAAGAACGCGGATCGAGGTGTAAGTTTTTCGCATGCTTCGATATACTTGGCGCCCGCCGGCCCTTTTGTCTGCTCCGCGTGTTTCGCTTTTTTCCTCTCACACTCTCTTTACCACAGGAGTTTGACCCGATGGAGGCACTCTGGAAAGACTTTCGTTACAGCCTGCGGATGTTGCGCAGAAAGCCGATGTTTACAGCCATCATAGCGCTGAGCCTGGCCCTGGGGATCGGCGCAACCAGCGCCATATTCAGCGTCATCAACGCGGTGACGCTGCGACCTCTCCCTTACCGTGAGCCTGAGAGGCTGGTGACGGTCCAATGGCATAATCTCAAGTCCGGCGTCCGGGGTGATAGAGTATCACCCGATGTTTTCCACGAATGGAAGAAGAACAATCACGTCTTTGAAGAGATGGCTGTGTTCGTTGCTCTCGATCAGAAAACCCTCAGTGGCGAGGGAGCGCCTGAGCAGGTTGACATCCATCTGGTCTCCGCCAATTTCTTCCCGATGCTCGGAGTTCGGCCCGCGCTGGGTCGTCTCTTCTCGGAGAAAGAGGACATGCCGCAAGCCACCGGGAAAACAGAGTCGCCCCACGGCGACCGGGTCGTAATTTTGAGTCATGGCTTGTGGCAGCGGCGGTTCGGCGGCGATCCGGGGGTACTCGAAAAGACAATTCACATAGACGGCGTGGGCCATACGGTGATCGGAGTCATGCCGCCCGGCTTCCAGTTCAATGAAGCGCCGGCGGACGTATGGGTCCCGTTGGGACTCGATCCGGCGAAGAGTTATTGGGCCGCCGGCTTCGGGGTCTTCTGTAGGGCGCCGGCGCGGCTCAAGGCGGGTGTGACCCCCGAACAGGCGCGCGAGGACCTGAAACTTACTCTCGGTGAATTGCGGCAGAAGTTTCCGGCCATGATTACGGGCTACGCCGCGGACGTCGTGCCCCTTGATAAGCAGGTGATCGGAGACATTGGCCGGACGCTGTATGCGCTGCTCGGGGCGGTCGGTTTCGTTCTCCTGATAGCCTGCGCCAACGTCGCCAACCTCCGCCTGGCTCAGGCCGCCTCCAGAGAAAAGGAGATCGCCGTCCGCGCTTCGCTGGGCGCGAGCCGCATGCGGTTGATCCGATTATTGCTGACCGAAAACCTCGTCGTGGCCGCGATGGGCGGCGCCCTCGGCCTGTTGTTGGCGTTCTCGCTGGCTAAGCTGCTAGTCGCGCTCGGCCCCAAGAACATCCCGCGCCTGGCGGAACTTGACGCATTGCCGGTGGACGGGTGGGTGCTCGGCTTCACGCTGGGCGTTTCGATGCTGGCGGGGATCATCTCCGGTCTCGCGCCGGCCTGGCACGCATCGAAGCTGGACCTCAACGGAACGCTCAAAGAGGGCGGAAAGGGCGCGATGTCTGGCGCGCGGGCGAGCAGTTTGCGCGGCGTCTTCATCGTCGCGGAGATGGCGCTGGCGCTGGCGCTGCTCGTCGGGGCGGGCTTGATGATCAGGAGTTTTCTGCGCCTGCAGACGACCGATCCGGGCTTCAATCCGCAGAACCTGCTGACGATGCGGCTGCTGCTGGTTACAGGCAAATACCCTATGTCCGATAAGGTCGGTGATTATAGAAGGAAAGCGGTGGAGTTTTTCCAGGAGGCGGTCAAACGGGTAGAGGCAATTCCCGGAGTGCAACAGGCAAGCAACGTCAGTATGCTGCCGCTCAACAGGGGGCGGGCGCTGACCAGTTTCACTATGCCCGTTTTGTTCGATAGCAATCCTGAAGTGGACATAGCAAGCAGACCCAGAGTCGACGTCCGCATGATCAACAGCGACTTCTTCAGGACGATGGGCATCCCGATTCTGAAGGGCAGAGACTTCACCGAGCGTGAGATCGTAGAGCCTGAAGCCAGGGTGATCATCATCAACGAAACGATGGCCAGACGTTTCTGGGCCAACGAGAACCCGCTCGGCCGCCGGATCAAACTCAACCGGTTAGAACCCTGGGATGAGATCATCGGCGTTGTGGGCGACATCAAAACCACCGACCTCGACGGCGAGGTCCAGCCGACCGTCTACTGGCCACATCACAGTTGGGGTTTTGCCTTCGGCGCCCTCGTGGCGCGCACGACCGTCGAACCGACGAGCCTGGCCCCCACCGTCATGCGTGAGATTCACTCGATAGACCCGGACGTGGCGATAAGCGACGTCCGAACTATGGATGACGTGCTCTGGCGCTCCATCGCCCGGCCTCGCTTCAACACTCTGCTGCTGACCATTTTGGCAGTCGTCGCGCTGGCGCTGGCCGTCGTGGGGATTTACGGAGTGATGTCTTACGCCGTCTCGCAGCGCACGCACGAGATCGGCGTCCGCATGGCGCTGGGGGCGGATTCGGGCGACGTATTCAAACTCTTCATCAAGCGCGGAATGACGCTGACGCTGATCGCCGTCGGCCTCGGATTGGCGCTGTCCTTCGCATTGGCGCGTCTGCTTTCTGGATGGCTGGGATGGCTGTATCAGGTGAAACCGACCGATCCGGTGACCTTCATCGGGGTCTCACTTCTGCTGTCGGCGGTGGCGCTCCTGGCCTGTTACATACCGGCGAGGCGCGCGACAAAACTCGATCCGATGGAAACGCTTCGCCGCGAATGAGGGTCGAGGATTGAGGATCGAGGATCGAAGATCGAGGATCGAAGATCGAAGATCGAGGATCGAGGATGGAAGATCGAGGATCGAAGATCGAGGATCGAGGATCGAGGATGGAAGATCGAGGATCGAACAATGATATTCGATGCGATGCTCGATCCTCGATCCTCGATCCTCGACATCCCGTAACCTGTCTGTGCGGTCTGTGCATAGCGCGGCGGTTCGAAAGCGCGGGGGCGCGCGACCGCAGCGTAATCGCTCGACAGCTCGTGGCGGCGTCTTCGGTCGAAACCCTCCGTCGCTTAGCCGCCGAGAGCCGCCATCGATTGCGGGAGGAGTTGAGCCTGGGCTATGCGCCTGTGAAGGAGCGCGAGGCGCTCGATAAAATCCTGACTGCGGAATTGCTCGAGAAAATACCGGCGACGGAATTGGCGGTGGTCGAGTATCAACAAGGAATCGTCATCAAAGGCGCTAAAGATTTCGTCGAGAAAGCGCAATCGCATCTCGACCAGATCGCCCGCGTCCCGACGGGCGGACGCCTCCTGCGAAGCCTCGCCTCGAGGGGGCTGACCGTCACGCTCGTTCCCTCATCGAGGGCGAACGAATCGCGGCCCGACAACTATCGTGCGGCCGTCGCCCCGGGCAAGTCGCTCAGGTGGAGAGACGAAACGGGTAGACAGAGAACGGTCCGCGGCTCGGGGGCCGGCTCGAACACGACCATCAAATACAACCCCGATTCCTCGAGCATCGGATCCGCCGAGGCCTGGCAGCGGCAGCCGCCCGCCATCTGGCTCGCGCATGAGTTGATTCATGCCGACGACGCCGCCTACGGAAGGATGGACCCGGAGGTGATAGACGGCGTCAGGAACTACGAGCGCCAGGCGATCGGACTCCCGCCTTATGAAATGAAGGAGTTCACCGAAAACAGGTTGAGGGCGGAGTGGGGCGAGCCGCAACCGGCGCGTCCCAAATATTGAAAGGATATTGAAAAGGTCACGGCAGCTTTTCGACAAACATCTCTTCGCGAATCTTATCTCGCATTTCGGTCAGGATATGAGAGACCGTAGACGGCCTGAGCTCGAAGAGATCGATCTCGGCGATCTCCTGGGGCGTCAAGCCTTCGCGGAAATGCAGGAGGAAGATCAGGATGTTGCGCTTTCTGTTTCTCCCCTTGAAGGCGCGCTTCAATATTCTGATCACGTCGTTTTCGGCCAGTTCATCCGTGTAGTGGCTGATCATCTTTACCCGCCGGCCCCGGAGTTCTTCCAGAATGAGAGCCTTATCGAGCGATTCGGTCCGCGCGCGACGTTTGAGGGAACGTTGGCGGCGCAGGTGATCTATCGTCACGCTGGTCGCGATGTGCATCAGGTAGACCTCGGCCTCGAACTCCGACGCGCCGCGGAAGCGCTGGAGGGCCGCGCATTTATCCTTGAGAATCTTGACGTAAATTTCTTGAAGGAGATCGGAGACGATTTCAAAAGAGGGAGGGCCGTCGATGCTGAACCGCCGATAGGTTTGATAAACGCTGTTCGTCAGGCATGGGTTGAATCGCTGGACGAACTCCTCCCAATACCAGTCATCATCAAAATATGACGCGCAATAGCCAAACAGCTTACCGCTGGGAAGAGTTTTCAACTCGGCCTGAGTCATGCAATATCGCCATCACAGAAGAGTATAAAAGCCGCCACAATAAGACCTCCGATGAGGATAATGGGTCAGGTTCGAGAAATGGACAGATAATCCTTGCCGGCGGCTCCTATATATGCGTTTCGATTTTGTGTTGCTTGTCGATGGTTAATGATATGCGCGGCTGAATGACAAATCAAGGCTTGTGCGAATAAGACTGAGGGTAATCGAAAGAATTGGTCAAGTTTGCTCGAAAACGCCGCGGCGCGCGGAAATCGCCGCGACACGCGGAACGGCGACAGAAATATTTCACGTGGCGCCGTTCATTCCGCCTGCCGCGGCTTCTCCTCCTCGTTCTAAACTCGACTTTGTCCTTTTCGTGGCGCTGGCGCTTGCGCCAGCGCCACGAAAAGGACAAAGTCAGCGCCATTTTTCGATGTCGTAATCCGATAATGACATTGAAAAATATCAAGCGCCGAACATTGCCGTTTAACCTACAGTTAACCGCTCACTTAATCTGAAATTAATCGCCTGAGACCTATGCAGATAAGTGTTTCGCCGCGCGGTTAACGGTTAAACGGGACTTTGTCCATTCTGAGATCGGCGCGTAGCGCCGATCTCAGAATGGACAAAGTCGAGCTAAAAGAGCTACGCCATTCCTATTCTGTGTTCACTATGCTCCAGGTTGTAGTCTGGCCCTTGGATGAGGTGGCGCTGGGACCAAGGGGGAACTTCTGCCCTTGTTTGATAAACATAGTGACCGAAGGGCTGGTGCTGCATATGTACGGCCCGGAGACTGTACAGACGCTCCCTGTTGTACCGATTGGCGCATCGACCGGCGGTTGCGATTGGATTTCAACCATAGTCATTTCTCCTTAAGGTTAGAAAGTGTCTTCCTACAGCGTTGATCGAATCATCAGCGCTAACGAAGTCATGCCAGTATAGTTGTGATAAAGCAGCCACGGAGGCGCCCCAGCCACAAGGGAAAAACCAGAAAGATCAATTCGGAAGTAGCATCGGGCGCCAATCCGCGGGAAACATTCCGTCTGTGACGTGCAAATTCTTGTTCTTTTTCCTCATCACCCGGATGTATTCCAGCGCCTGTTGATGAGAATTCCGCATGGTCGCGGCGCCGGCGGTTGTGTCCAGTTTGAGCTTTTCGTCGCACTGGTTGAGGTTCTCGGCGGCGCTCTTCAAAAACTCCATGCCATTGAGATAAGGATCATCGTGGGGCAACTTCGCGGTCCGCGCGTATTCGGCCCAGGTCTCGAACACCTTATGCGATCTCTCGAACTCCGCCTCGGTCAGTTCGAGACGCAACATCACGTCCGAGTCCTTGTCACTCTCATTTTCGAACTCGTGATAAAGCCGGTTAGGGATCGGGCCGAAGATCGGCGCCGCTCCGCCCCGATTTTCCAACCGCAAGCCGAGCGCTTCGATTTTAGTTCCGCGGCCGTCCAGCGTGGTCCACATCGCGAACGCTGACAGGGCGGGGCCGCCGCGGGCGGCGAAGGTAAGGAAGTACCGATGCGTCTGAGCCCTGACCCATCGAGCTCGATCACGCGTTCCCGGATTTTCCGTGACGAAGCTATCGTCATCATACTCGACCACTTCCAAGGAGGTTTTGCCCGGCGGGAAAGCGTCATTCCCGCGCTCCGTTATGAATTCGACGCGCTTAGGCGCCGCGGGCTTGTCGAGCACATACCTCACTTCGGCTACCACCTCGAACTCTCGAGGCAAGGCGTCAGCGGAATGACTTACAACCCTCACCCACCCATCCGCCGAGAAGCTATAAAAAAGGGAGTCCGCTTCAGTCCTTCCTTCAATCTTCCACATGCCGGCAATGCTGAAGGGGCAGGTCTTCCCGGCCTCCGATTTACCGAATGTGGGACGGACTTTAGTCTGTCCCCGATCCGGACAGACTAAAGTCTGCCCCACCGAAAAGATGAATGTGAGTGAACAAAGTAAGGCGACTCGTTTCATTGGCATTCCCTCCCTCACTGTCTCGCGGGTCTCGCCGCCGCGTCCTTGTATTCCTGGAATTTCTCGTCTCGCACGTGGAGCGATTCGTTGAGCCGCCTCATCTCCTTGAAAAACAGGAACGGAATCTGCGGAGGCGGGTTATTGTCGGAGATTTTGTCTTCATAATCCCAGTCGAGCTTGTAGAGTTTGATCTTTTCGCCACATTGATCGAGGATCTCACTAATCTGCTTCGCGAGCAGGATGTTGTCCATGGCGACGTTAGGGTATAACAGCGCGCCCTCCTTAACCCGTCTCTCCCACGTCCGCAGTATCTTCAGACCTCTTTCGTATTGCGCCGGCGTGATTTCAAGGCGCAGCATCACATCCGAGGCGGCGCGCGGCTCTTTCATAAACTCCCGATAAGTCTCCTCCGGGACGGGGCCGAAAATGCGATTGCCCTGAACAGAATATATGCCCACGGCGTCAATCTGAGTCCGTTCTCCATCCAATTTGATCAGCATCGGGAACGCCGGTCCGCTTTTGTCATAGAATGTTCCACTGCGACCGGCGAGAACGAGAAAATGGCGGTGAGGCTCTCCATCAGGCTCACATTTCCTCTGGCCGAACGCCGTCACAGGCGCCGCCAAAAATAAACAAATCAGCGAAAAGGAAAACGTTCGTCGCTTCATGCCGTTCACTCCTTTCGAGGATCGAGGATCGAGGATCGAGGATTGCGGATTGCGGATTGCGGATTTTCGATTACCGCTCCCCGTTTTCTTATTGCCACTGCGTTTATTTCATCACGCAGTATCTATTATTGATTTCCGCCTTCCCAAATCCGCAATCCGCAATCCGCAATCCTCGATCCTCGATCCTCGATCCTCGATCTTCTTCAGGTCGTCTTGCGATAACCATACTGCTTGACTTCCTTGTTGATCCTTTCCTGGATAGCCTTGTTCTCCTCCAGCCTCTCTTTTAGAGACTTGGGCGGGTCGGCCCAGGAGATGTGCTGCAGGATCGTGAACATACTGGCGTGAGGATTGGCCGTCGTCCAGCAATTGGTCGCGTCGTTGATGATCCGGAGCATCGAGGCGTGCAGGTCGAGGTCCAGGTCGAAGTTGATGTGATCCCACCGGAAGAGCCTGAAACGAATCGTCTCGATGTCGTAAGGATCGCCGGTCAGGAAGGACCAGCCCGGCAGATTGGCGGCGCCGTGCATCTCGGCGAATTTCTTGAGCGCCGCCGGGTCGTCCTGTTCCGGCTTCAAGGAGATCGAATACATGAAGAGATCTTTCCCCATTCGATCTTTCAGGGACTGGTGGACCTTGATCAGCTTGGAGGTGATTACCGGACAGGCGCCTTCGCAGGTCGCGTACATCATGTTGATGATCACCTGCCGGCCCTTGATCAGGTCGTCGTAGAACCTGACCTCCTTGTTTTCATGAGTTTGGAGCGAGGCGTTCGTGAACAGGCTCGTTCCGGGTGACGCCGGGTGCGGCGTGAAAGGCGACTTGGGCGCCGATGAGTTGTCGCCCGCGAAGTTGGCGAACAAGTTTCTTCTATTCATTAGCCCGCCATCTCCTTTCTAGATTTCGGCAATCCGTCTTCCACCGGCACGCCGGCATCTCTTCGTTGTTGAGCGATTTGTTCCCTCTTTTGGCGCAACTCAGCGATGGTGTCAACGATGTCCCACCGCACCATCATGAAGGCATCCTCGTGGTTCATGTTGTGGCAGTGGATGAGGTATCGGCCGTGGAAGTCTCTGAATTTCATCCTCAACCTGATCGAATGCTGCCCCGGTAGCGGATAGACATCCCGGCGCGCGTTCGCGAAGTGTTCGTCGGGATTGGGATCGCCAGGCACCCCCTGCAAATTGACCGGCACATTCAAATCGGGTTGATTTATCGGATCGGGTCTGGTCGTTCGCTCCATGATCCGCCCCTCCTCGAAGTGAATATGGACCGGATGAGTCCAATTGCCCGCAAGTACGTTATTCCTCAAATGCCATTCTTCGGCGGTGCTTCTCAGGATCGCGTGATCCACCCTGTTCGCGTCGAACTCCAGACCATTGACCTTGAACCTCCCACCTTCGAGCGTGAAGCGCCACTCAAAGAACTGGTCAGGCGTCGGGACGGGCGGCAGATCGACCAGCGTGTTCGGAATCGGCGGCGTGTCGGGAATGATGGCGTTCGAAATGACGTCGAACCGCATCACGACGTTTCCGATCGCCAGTCCGGGCGCCGGGTCGGGCGTCGGGACGCCGACATTCTGCGTGGTGAGCTCCCGTAAGTAGACCGATGAGCCGACCGGGAATTGGGAGAAGTCAACGATCACGTCGTAACGCGAGGCCACATGTATCTGGAGGTCGCGAGTGGGAAGAGCCGTGGTACTACTGGAAATCTCCCACGGCGTGTGCAGGAAATTGGCGTCCACGGCGACGACCGTCCAGGGAACCTGGGTTCCGGTTGGTCCGATGAGCTTCAGGTTCCAGATCTTGGTCGGCCCGGTGTTCAGAATCCGGAAGCGGTATTTGCGCCTTGTGACGTGGAGTTTCGGCTGAATCTTACCGTTGACCACCCATTTGTCTGTGCCCGGCGCTCCCGCTCCCACCACCTGGAACAGCTCGTTGCGCCCGTTGGCGACGGGGCAGAACCTCTTGTCGGTGAGTTCCAGGGGGATGTCGGTCACGCCGTAGTAGCCCGGCAGCCGCAGCGAGCCTGTGGCGCTTAACTCGTGTCCCGGGTCCGTCTGGTCGTAGGCGATGTACATGCCGTTGAGGCCCAGGTAGTTGTTGTTCGCTGTGAAAGCGGCCCGGTGGTCGTGATACCAGAAAGTGTGCATGGCTTCGAGCGGATCGCCGCGCACGCCGCCGCTTCCCGGGAAGGCGTCAATGCCTGCGTAGGCGTTGGCGTAATGATTGTCCTTGAACAGCACATTTCCGAAGAAATCGCCGGCGAAACCGTCGCTCTCCGACGCCGTATGACCGTTGTGCAGGTGGACCGTGGTCTCAGACCGGCCAAAACCAGTGTGATCCACCTGGTTTGGCAGGCTGTTCTTGAAACGCACGAGCGCCGGGGCGCCGTAAGCGTTGAGAATTGTCTGAGCTGGGAATTTGCCGTTGAACCCCCAAATGTACGACGGCTGCAGGTCCGTGTGAAAAGTGTGGAGCGACGCCCTAGCTTCCTGGAAGTAAAAGACGGCGGGTAAAAACTCCTCCCAACGTTGATGATCGTCCCTGGCCGCTTCGCCGCCGGCGGTGTTGGCCTCCTTGGTCGGTGTGGGATGCAGTGTCCTCGGTACCGCCGGATGTGGAACCGGAAGGACGTCGACAAAGGGCCTGGTCGGCGGACTGGCTGGCGGGATCGTTCCACACAATACCGGCTCCGCCGGCGGCGTACTGACGGTGGTTTGGGAAGCGTACGCCTTCCACGATGTCAACATGGTCGGGCCCAAGAAGGTCGCGGCTCCCGCCGCCCCCCCCATTTTGAGCATATCCCTTCGGGTAACGCCTGGGCTCTCTTTCCTAGTCTTTTTGCGTTTTTTTGCCATTTGAGTTCTCCTTGGGTGTAGTTATGCCTCAAACCTCCGATCCCGTAATGTGATGCGTCCTCACCCGGGCGGAGATCTATCAGCCACATACTTGTAGGATGTGCGTGGTTGCCGTTAATGTTCTGGGGGATGAAATTTCAGACTGTGAGCTTCAACAAAGGGGCAGCGGTGATAGTTAGTAGTGATTTGTCAGTCTGTGTGTAGTGTGTTTTTTTAGTTATCCTTTTGAGGAAGGGCCAAGCTATCAGTGAGGGATAGGACGGTCAATAGAGATACGGTTACAAAACTGTTACGGTCAGGGTAGGTAGGCGGTTAAGGCCAAAAAAATGAGGTGAATTGGGTAGGTCGATTAACTGTTACGTAACTTGTTAACGAGCGGCGCCGATGTCCTTTCTGAAATGCATTCCGTCGAACCGGATCTTGCTGACCGCCTCATACGCTCGTGTCGTAGCTTCTCCGAGCGTTGCGGCGCGAGCGGTCACGCCCAACACGCGTCCGCCGGCCGTCTCTATCTCCCCGTCGGCGTTAAACTTCGTTCCGGCATGGAAGACTACGACGCCATCCAGGCGCTCCGCCTCGTTAATCCCGGTGATCGTTTTGCCGGTAGAGTAATCTCCCGGATAACCGGCCGAAGCCATCACCACGCATGTCGCCGACGAGGCGCCCCAAAATGGCCGACGCGGCTGCGCGGCCGACAACCGTCCTTGCGCCACGGCTAGAGCCACTTCGGCGAAGTCGCCGTCGAGTCGCCGCAGGATCGCCTGGGTTTCAGGGTCGCCGAAGCGCACGTTGTATTCGAGCGCCTTCGGGCCATCGGCGGTGATCATTAGACCGCAATACAACACTCCGCGGAACGGGAAGCCTTCGGCGCGCGCGGCCTCCAGCGTCGGCTCGACGACCTCGCTGACGATCCGCCGTTCGAGCCGCGCGTCCAGCAATCCCGGGGTCGAGAAAGCGCCCATCCCGCCGGTGTTCGGCCCGCGGTCGCCGTCGAACGCGCGCTTGTGGTCCTGGGCGACGGGCATCGACGCGTAATCCTTCCCGTCGCTGAAGACGAGGTAAGACAGTTCGCGCCCGACCAGACACTCTTCGATCACGAGCCTCGCGCCCGCCTCGCCCAACTTGCGCCCGACGAGCAGGTCCTCGATCGCCCGCATGGCGCGCGCCTCGTCTTCGGCGACGATCACGCCCTTGCCCGCCGCCAGACCTTCGGCTTTCACCACGACCGGAAAACCGAAATGGGCGCCGTTAACGGCCTCCATCGCGTCTTCGACGTTGTCGACGACTCGGTGGAGCGCGGTCGGAATGTTATGGCGCGTCATAAACTCCTTGGCGAAGACCTTGCTGCCTTCAAGCCTCGCCGCCGCCCGCGAAGGCCCGAAGACCGCGACGCCACGCTCGACGAGCGCGTCGGCCACGCCGTCGACCAGAGGCTGTTCGGGGCCTACGACGACCAGATCGATCTTCTCGCGCGCGGCGAATTCGGCGATTGAATTTACGTCGCCCGCGCTCACGCCGGCTGGCGTCGTTTGTTTCAGGATGCCCGCGTTGGCGGTCGCGGAATAGATTTGTTTGACGAGCGGACTGCGAGCCAATGACCAGACCAACGCATGTTCACGCCCACCTGAACCAATCACGAAAACTTTCATAATTCAAACACTGTCGAGGATCTTCCGATTGCGGATTGCGGATTGCGGATTGCGGATTGCGGATTGCGGATTTATTGATTCCGAGAATCCTGATTTTGTCACCTCTTACACAGGATAGTTCGCCAACTATCAATCCGCAATCCGCAATCGTAAGACCGCCGCTTGACAGTTCGCGGCGCTGGAAGTTAAGGTTGCGGTTCGCTCTACCCTCGCCGTTATCCGCATGGCGTCCCAACAGGCTCAACAAGTCTTATCAGGCGAAGGTCGGGCGTCGAGTTCAATCTCCCTCATTGAAAGGCAGGTGAAAAACAAGTGGCAGAAATCAAACTCGGCGATAACGAGACGCTGGAGAGCGCGCTCCGCCGGTTTAAACGCAAAGTGCAACAGGAAGACATTATTCGCGAAGTCAAACGGCATGCCTTCTATGTTCCGCCCGGAGAAAAGCGCCGCCTGAAATCGGCGCTGGCCCGTAAGCGCAACCGCAAAAAATACCGCCGCCCGATTGAATAATCCCGAATAGCGGAGCCCGCAGGCGATGTATCGACAAATCACCGCCTGCCCGACCGTGAGGGAGGGCGCGTCTCATCAACGGCCGCGGAATGACGCCATCCGCGGCCGTCTTTAATGGTCGGGCAAGCGGCCATTGCAGCGCTCGCCCAATGACAACAACGCCAGCCGGCTGATGTTGCTAAAAAGCGACAACCCTTTATTTAGCGTCAATTCCCCATCCATTAATCGTCCTTGTTGACAAAGCATTTACGAGCCGCCCGGCGCACGGCAGTGAAAATGGCTCGCAGATTGCTTTATTGCTCGGCTCGGCGCCGCGAGCGGTAGCAAGCGTCGCCTCATCAATAAAGCCCCACTCGTTACCACCAGCAGCGTTGGTCCATCCGCACAGTTTCGAAAGGAGGCGCCTGCTTGAGCAAACAGACGACGATTGGCGCCGAAATCGGCGCGAGTGGAAGAGGACTTCATTACAACTCCCCGGTAACCGTCAAGTTGAAGCCTGCCCCGGCCTACACAGGCTACGTTTTTCGCCGCGTCGATCTGAACGATTTCGAAGTTCCGGCCTCGCCGGAGCATGTCGCGCACGTCAGCTACGCCACGACACTGATGAAATCAGGCGTGATGATCGCCACGGTCGAGCATCTGCTCTCGGCGCTAATGGGATGTGGCGTGGACAACGCCATCATCGAGATCGATTCGGTGGAGGCGCCGATCCTGGACGGCAGCAGCGGCCCGTGGGCCGAACTGATCGAGCGGGCCGGCGTAGTCGAGCTTCAGGCCCCGCGCGCCTACCTGCGCGCGCTCAAACGGGTCGAGGTCAGAGAAAAGGATCGCGTCATGTCGATCGAACCCGCCGACGAATTCCGCGTCACCTGCCTGATCGACTTCGACCACCCGATGATCGGCGAGCAGCGGCGCGAGATCGGCATCGGGCGGCACAATTATTCAAAAGAGATCGCCCCCGCCCGCACGTTCGGCTTCGTCGAGGAGATCGAGGCTCTGCGACTGAGCGGCCTGGCGCGCGGCGGCTCTCTCGAAAACGCGATCGCGCTGACGCGCGACGGCATGCTCAACCCGGAGCCTCTGCGGTTCGAGGACGAGTTCGTGCGCCACAAGATTCTGGACATCATCGGCGACCTGGCGCTGGCCGGGATGCCCGTGCTTGGGCATGTGCGCGCGTTGCGATCGGGTCACGGACTGCATACGATGTTGCTTTCGACCCTGCTGCGCGACAGAGGCGCCTGGGAGGTGACCAACACTCGGACATAAGCTCGACTTCGTCCATTCTGAGATCGGCGCGAGCGCCGATCTCAGAATGGACGAAGTCCCATTCAACTGTTATTGCTCGCGACATTGATAAGTTAACCGGGCATTGGGACGCCGAATCAATACCGCGAGCGGTAGAGTGGGACAGACTTTAGTCTGTCCGTGGCTTGGATCGAGGACGGACAGACTAAAGTCTGTCCCACTCTACCGCTCGCGGTACTGGTTATGACATCGGAAAATGGCGCTGACTTTGTCCATAATGTGACGCCGGCGCCTGCGCCGGCGTCACATTATGGACAAAATCGAGATAAGGACGAGTGAATGGGAAATACTGATCGAACATGGAAAAAGCTGGGAGAGATTGACCCCTACTTCGGCGTGTTGGCCCACCCGCGTTTTAGAGCCGCGGCGACAGAGGGAGAAATACGCCGTGAGTTCTTTACGTCCGGCGAGGACCACGTCGAGCGCTTCTTCGCAATCATCAGGGAGACTCTGGACCCGGAATTCGCCCCCCGCCGCGCGCTCGACTTCGGGTGCGGCGTCGGACGAGTCACAATCCCGCTGGCGCGTCGGGTCGCGCAAGTGGTGGGCGTTGACGTGTCCGATTCAATGCTCAGTGAGGCGAATAAGAATTGCGAGGAGGCCGGCGTCCGGAACGTTACGCTGCTTAAGTCGAACGACGGTTTGGAGAATTTACCCGGCGACTTCGATTTCATTCATTCTTTCATCGTTTTTCAGCACATCCCGGCGCGGCGCGGTGAAATGATTTTCCGTCAAATGCTTCGACGCCTGGCTGACAACGGAGTCGGCGCCCTTCACTTCACCTATGCGGGTCGCGTCCCCGGATGGGTGCGGTTGTTACATGGACTTTGCGAGATCGTTCCTTCCGCCTACAGCCTTGTCAATCTTGCAAAGGGCCGTCCCTTCAGATACCCCTACGTAGAGATGAACAGCTACAACGTGAATCGCTTGATCCTCCATCTGCATGAGCATGGATGCCATCGAGTCCATCTCCGATTTTCCGAGCATAGCATACACAGAGGCGCGGTCTTGTTCTTTAAAAAGGAAGCCCTTCCTCTACTGTGACCTCACACGCCGCCTACGCATGAATGGTTGCGGGCGCGATGTTGCTCAAAACAGATAAAATGCGAAGGCGGCATGGGGCCTGAATAGAGCGTTAACTAAGTTTTTTGGGCATTTGTTTAAATCAGAACACGTGAGATTGGTACAGTACCGCGCGCGTAAGCAAGCGGCTGACTTATGAAACGGCCGCTTGCTTACGCGCGCGGTACTGTACCAGCGTCCTAATGTAGCGTGTTTCGATTTATGGGAAACAATCATAAACCTAGTTAACGTTGTACTGAAATCCTCAGGGGGTGGTCGACTGGGCGATGTCCTTCTAGCGGGGTGGAGTTATTTCGCCCGAAAAACCGGCGAAATCAGCCGCGCCGGCAACAACACCAAATCCTCGACCAAACATCCGATGATCGTCACGGCCGAGAGCAGTCCGAAAGAGGCTATCGGTTTGAAATTCGAGAAGAAGAAGATTGCGAACGTGGCGGCCAGCGCCACGTTCGCGTAAATGATCGGGCGTCCTGACAGCCGCATGCTTTCGAGTATCGCCTCACGCAACTCCGGCGTCGCGGCCTGCGCGCGGCGGAACCGCACGATGAATTGCACGGCGTTGTCCACGGCCAATCCCAACACCACGCTGGCCACGAGGCTCGTCGTCAAATTCAATTCGACGCCGCGCCAGCCCATAAAGCCGAAGAAGAAGAGGATCGGGATCAGGTTGGGCACGAGCGCGGTGAACCCTACGCGCAGCGAGCCGAAGAGCGCCGAGAGCGTCAGGTAGATGGTCACGAGCGCGATCGTCACGCTCCGCAATTGTTCGCCCGCGATTTGATCCGACGTGCGGTTGAGCATTACGAAAGTCCCGGTGGCGAAGACCCGGAAATCCGGCAATAACTCGCGCCCACGCGCCTCGATCTCCCTGACGCTGCCGGCCATCGCCTGCGAAGCTGAAAGGTTGGAGCGGACGAGTATCCGCGCGATCCGCCCGTCGGGGGTGAGAAACTGGCGCAACCGATCGCGGTCGGAAAGCAGTTCGTCGATGACGCCCTCGTCGGAAGGCAGATCATAATGGCGCGGGTCGTTGTCGTGAAAAGCGCGGTTGACGTGTTTAACAAAATCCACGACCGACAGCGTTCGGTCAACGCCCTGCCCGTTGGCGTTCCTCCGCGATTCGGCGAACGACTGAAGCTCGGCGATTCGCCGCAGGACTTCAGGCGTCTCGATCGTCCCGGCGCTCTTCCCTTCGACGATGATGTCGAAATTGACCGCGCCCGAAAGCCGCTTGTCGACCTCGGCCAGACCGACGCTCGTCTCGGAATTCGGCTTGGAGAAATGGAAGTAGTCTATGTCGATCACGATGCGGCTCGCGCCGATTGCGCTGATCACGACGAGGATCGCGGTCAGAATGTAAAGCGGAATCTGGTTCGACGTGGCCCAGCGCCCGACGCCTTCGAGCAGTCTTACCATGCCTCCGGCGAGCCCGACGCGGAACCTGATCGCGCGCCCGCCAATCAGCGCCATCGCCGCCGGAATGAACGTCAGCGAAAGGATCATCGTGAACGCCGCGCCGATCGCCGAGTAAATGGCCGTGGACCGGATGGCCGGGATCGCCGTGAAGGCCAGCGACAGAAAGCCCGCGATGATCGTCAAAGCCGAGACGATCACCGGAAGGCTGATGAACCTGAGCCCCTCCTCGATTGCGGATTGCGGGTCATCGGTTGTGGGTTGGCCAGTCAGATCATCCCGCAATCCGCAATCCGCAATCCGCAATCCGCAATGGGAGATTCCGATCTGATTGATGACGTGAACCATGTACGAACAGCTGATCGCCACCACCAGCGTGGGCAGCATCAGGGCCAGGATCGTGAAGTGGCTTTCAAACCACGCCATCAGCCCCATCAGCCACAACAGCCCGAGGCCGATGGCCGACAGCAGCAACGCAACCACGACGAAGGATCGAAAACAGAGCCAGAGCAGAAGCGCGATGAAGACCACCGTCAGCGGCAGGAAGAGCCGCAGGTCGCTCTTGACCGCTTCCGTCGAACGCCACTGCGTAAACGGGTCGCCGGCGAAATAGATCTGATCGAATCCGGCGTCGCGCGTGAGATCATAAATCCGCCGGGTAATCATGTGGCGCGTAGCCGTCTGCAGATCGGATTTGAGCAGGATGTTCAACGCGGCCGCGCAGGAATCGGCTGAGACGAGGTTTCCGACGTAGAGCTTGTCGCCGGTCGCCAGCCGGCGGACTTCCTCGATTGCGGATTGCGGATTGCGGATTGCGGATTGCGGAGCGCCGTCCTCGATCTTCGACCCTCGATCCTCGATCTGCAATCCGCAATCCGCAATCCGCAATCCGCAATCGAGGAGGCTCTTAGCCGAGACCACGCCGCCTGCGCTGCGCGCGTAAGGCGCGTTGACCAGGCTTAAAACTTCGGCCACACCCCTCGTTTTCGAGATCCGGTCATGCAAATCTCTCAACCGCGCTATGCTGGGGGGGGCAAACACGTCGTCGCAAACCACGGCGACGACCAGATAATCGTCCGGGCCGAAGTTTTTGCGCGCGGTCTCGAAATCGTCCCTCGCCTGCCCTTCCTGCTCGACGAAGCCGAGCGGCGAGACGTCGAGCCGGACGCCCCGCCACAGCCCGAAGGCGAAGAACGCGCTCAACGCGACGACCATCGAAATGATTGCGCGCGGGCGCCGGACGATGAAGGAGATGATTCGGCTCATTGTTGATCGAGTTTTTGAACCGCGTTACTGATGACGCTTTTCAGGCGCTCCTCAGTGAAGAGGCTGTCGGGGAGGCCGCGGTCGTATTCGATCTTGCGCGTTTCGACCTTGACTTTGAGCTTCTGCTGAAGGTCTTCGATCGCCAGCCGGGTGATCGTCTGGCGCCTTTGAATCGGTTTGACGTCTTCGACTCTGACGAGCTTTTGCAGTTCGTCGCGGTGGTCGTAGAGTTCGAACTTCACCGGGGCCTGATCTTTTTCGCGGAAATAACCGACGATCCGAGGGTACGCCATGTTGCGCCACGGCTTCTCCTTGAACTCGACCTTGATCAACGACTCCCCGTCCGGTTTTACGCGCACGCCCGCGTCGTGATCGTATTGGCCTAGCTCCATTCCGAGCATGTCCTGGACGGCGACTTTCGCGTTCCGGTAGCCGAGATGTCTGTCGGAGCCGATTCTGGTGAGTTTCTTCAAGCCGGCGAGATAGGAGAACGCCTCCGTCGGCTGATCCGGACGTTCGACGGCCAGCAGCGCCTTGTTCGTGTCCTCGGCGGGCGCGAGCACGGAAAGGAAGGTCGCAGTTCGATCAACCGAATACTTCCGCTGCGCCTTGAATTCGATCTGCTCGCGCGCGCCGCCCTGTTCCTCAGTCGTTATACGCATATCGGCGGTGAAGTCCTTACAGCCGTCCTGCGTGATCATCCGTTTGACTATCGCGCCGACGTCGGGCAACGGCGCCGGAGTGGCCGTCAGGAGCGCCGAGGAATCCCTGGGCGCGTTCGAGGCCGTCTCGCCGCCGCACCCACAGAGTGACGAGCATAGTAGAATTAGTAGGGCAATTTTGTTGAGCTGCATTTGTCTCTCCGACATGTTGAGCGCTTTGGTAACCGTTTTACGGCGCCGTAGGCGCCTTGCAAATTGTTTACTCGCGCCTTGTGAAAGCTCTACGGGCGCTAGTAGAGACGCAATATATTGCGTCTCTACTAGCGCCACACCTCATCACTTCCGCCTCAGCGCTTATTAGTTTTTACCAGCGCCGAAGTGGACATGGTTTTATTCGCCTTTACTCAGGGTTGGCGCTAGAGTACCGCAACCCACGCCGAACACTCAACGCTCCGGTATCGGTAACGCCCTACAAAAAGGAGACGGCGCGTATTTCGCATTCCGGGGTCGCGTGATATGATTCGCATCCCTTAAATCGCACATCATTTAAAGGCGGAGTTTGAATGTCTCGACCGATCTATCTGGTGACCGGCGCGCACGGCTTCATCGGCGCGTGGGTGGTTAAGCGGCTGCTCGCGTCGAATCTCAAAGTACTCATCTTCGATAAAAGCCCCGACCCTCATCGGCTTCGTCTGATTATGGACGACGAGGAGATCGGGCGGGCCGCCTTCGTCGCCGGAGACATCACCGACGCCGAAGCCGTTTCGCGAGTCGTCGAGGAGCGCGAGATCACTAACGTCATTCACCTGGCCGGGTTGCAGGTCCCGACCTGCCGCGCCAATCCGCGCCTCGGGGCGATGGTCAACGTCATCGGAACGATCAACGTCTTCGAGGCCGCGAAGAACTCCGGCGGGCGGGTCAAAAGGATCGCCTACGCCAGCTCCGCCGCCGTCTTCGGCAAAAGCGACGGCCCGGCGCACGAAGATCGGGCCGGCGGCATGAACACGCATTACGGCGCGTTCAAAAGGTGCAACGAGGACAACGCGCGAATCTACTTCCTGGAGAACGGCGTTAACAGCGTCGGACTCCGCCCATTGACCGTCTACGGCGTCGGGCGCGACACCGGCGTGACCTCCGACCCGACCAAGGCGATGAAGGCCGCCGTCGTCGGGCGACCGTTTCACATCCGCTTCGGCGGCAAGACGGATTTCCTCTACGTAGCCGATAGCGCCGACGCCTTCATCCGCGCGGCTTCGGCCGATCTGGAAGGCTCGCATGTCTTCAATTCGCACGGCGCTAAGGGGCGGATCACCTTCGACCCGACGCCGCTGGCGCTGCCGCCCGAACTGGACGATTCAGCGATCGTCCGCGCGCTCGGCGACGTCCCGCACACTCCACTGTCACAAGGCATGAAAGAGACGATCGAACGGTTCGCGTTCTTGCGCCGCGCCGGGAGGTTGGATACGGCGGATCTGGACGTTTGACTCAACACAGAGCACATTTACAAAGTTTTTTTTGAAGCCGCGCAGAGTTAGATACGGTCGATTACATGAAATGGCGACAGCCTTTGGAGTGCGGTTGCCCGGAACCGCTTTGGTAGTCATCTCCGGATTCTACATACTTCCGGTACAAGAGACCCGAGTGGGCTTCCTTTCCATCATTGCCGCAGAATCCAAAATGACTACCAAAGCGGTTCCGGGCAACGGCGCCCCAAAGGCCCCGCCGATTAGATGTAAAAGTAGATTAGATGTAAAAGCGATGAATGATAACAAAAGTATGCATGCGTTGGCGCTTTGCGCCCCTGAAAAGATGGAGCTGCGCGAGGTCGCCGCGCCGGAGGCCGGCCCGCGCCAGATTCTGATCAGGTCGGGCGCGGTCGGGCTGTGCGGCACCGATTTTCACATCTACCAGGGCCACGCCAATTACAACACCGACGACTCGGGGCGGCTGATCCCCCTCGAAGAGCGCCCGCAAATTCTGGGGCACGAGTTCTGCGGCGTGGTCGTCGAGGTCGGCGCAGAGGTAAAAGACCTGAAACCCGGAGACCGCGTAGTCATAGACCAGGGCATCAATTGCATGAGCCGGGCCGAGGCCGAATTGTGCGAGTACTGCGCGACGGGCGCCGCCCATCAGTGCGCGCAGTACAAAGAGCATGGCATCACGGGGCTGCCCGGCGCGCTCGCCGATTTCGTGGCCGCGCCGGCGATCAACGCCGTCAAGATCGAAAGTGACTTGCAGTTGGAAGAGGCCGCGCTGACCGAGCCGCTGGCCTGCGTCACCCACTCCTGTGAGATGACGATGGGGATTCCGGCGCGATACACTTTCGGCGGCGAACGCCCCATCCGCTCGGCGTTGATTTGCGGCGCAGGCCCCGCCGGACTGCTCTTCACTCAATACCTGAGGAACGTCATCGGATACGACGGGCTGTTGATGGTTTCCGAGCCGAGCGCCCTCCGCCGCCGGCTCGCCGCCGATTACGGCGCCACGGTGATCGATCCGACTTCAGTGGATTTGATCGAAGCGGTCGAGGAGTTGACTAAGGGCGGGCGGGTCCAATTGCTGATCGAGGCGGCGGGCGTCGCGCAGTTGTTCAAACAGATTCCGAGGCTCGTGCGAAAGCAGGCGACCATGCTGCTTTACGGGCATGGCCATCACGGCGTCGACCTGGGCGTTCTCAACAACATTCAATTCATCGAATTGACTATGGTGACGCCGACCGGCGCCTCAGGAGGTTTCGACGCCGACGGGCGCTCCAGCGTCTACCGCAAATCGCTTGACCTGATCAGCGACGGAAAGATCAACGTCTCGAAATTCATCACGCACCGCTACCCGTCGCTCGAAGCCGTCCCGCAGGCGTTCGCCAATGACCGCCTCGCGGCCGATTACATCAAAGGAGTCGCGGTCTTATGACATCGGTTTTCAACGCAAAGGGTCAAAGGGTCAAAGGGGTGGAAGGATAGGGCGCTTCTCCCTTCCACCCCTTTGACCCTTTGAACCTTTGTCCCTTTGCGTTGAAAAAGCTCACCCTATACCCGCTTCAAATGTTATGAACAAATCGAAACTCATCATCGTCATTGCTCTTGCGCTCTTCGCGGCGCCATTCATACCCGCATGCAATCGCGCCGGGGGCGCCAAGCAAAAAACCATCGCCGTAATCCCCAAGGGCGTTTCGCACTCGTTCTGGAAGACGGTCGAAGCGGGCGCGAACGCTGCGGGCAAGGACCTCAACGTCAAGATCCTCTGGAAAGGCCCCGCTCAGGAAACGGCTTATTCCGAACAGATCAACATCGTCGAGGACATGATCAACCAGCGCGTTGACGGCATCGTGCTCGCCCCGTCGCACGGCGATTCGCTGGTGCCGATGGTCAATCAGGCGCAAGCCGCCGGCATCCCGGTGACGATCTTCGACTCCGGCATTTCGACGAACAACTACCTGTCATACGTCTCGACCGACAATCGCAAGGGCGGAGTCGTCGCGGCGAGGCGAATGGGCGAGAAGCTCGGCGGCAAAGGCAAAGTCGCCATCCTCGGCGTCAAGAAAGGCTCGGTCTCGACCGACGAACGCGAGGAAGGCTTCCGCGACACGATCCGCAAAGAGTTCCCGGGAATCACGCTCGTCCCGATCATCTTTTACGGCGAGGCCAACGCGGCGAAATCACTGCAGGTCACCGAAGACGTGCTAACCGCGCATTCCGATCTGACGGGCCTCTTCGCGTCGAACGAATCGTCGACTGTCGGCGCTATGCGAGCCGTACGCCAGCGCAACCTCATAGGCAAAGTCACGCTGGTCGGCTTCGACGCCACCGCCGACCTCGTCCAGAACGTCCGCGAAGGCGCGATCGATTCGCTCGTGCTCCAAAACCCCTTCAAGATGGGCTACGAAGGCGTCAAGACCATCGTCGACAAGCTCGACGGCAAACAGCCCGAACGCCGCATCGACACGGGCGTGGCGCTATTGACCAAAGAGAATGTGGACACGCCGGATATACAGAAGTTGATCAAGTAGAAATCGTCCACAAAGCCACACGAAGACCCACGAAGATGGATTCGGGTTTCTTCGTGAAACTTTGTGCGTCTTTGTGAACGTCTTTTGTTATGACAAGCCAGGCGCCCGCGCTCGAAATGCGCGGCATCACAAAATCATTCGCCGGCAACACCGTGCTCGCCGACGTCAGTCTGACGGCGCGCGCGGGCGAGGTCCATGCGCTGGTGGGCGAGAACGGCGCGGGCAAATCCACGCTGATGAAGATTCTCGCCGGGGTCCATCAGCCCGACGCCGGAGAGATTTTGATTGACGGCGAGCCGTGCGCTTTCGCGCGCCCGGCTGACGCGCTCATCCGCGGGGTAGCGATGATCTACCAGGAACTGTCGCTGGCGCCGCATCTGACCGTGGCCGAAAACATCTTCCTCGGGCGCGAGCCATTGAAGCTGGCGCCTATTGGCCTCATCAACAACCGCGAATTGCAGCGGCGCGCCCGCTCGATGCTCGTCGACTTCGGTTTCGAGATTGACCCTCGGTCGCGCGTCGGGCGGTTGAGCGCGGCTGATCGCCAACTGGTCGAAATCACACGCGCGATTGTCGAGGCCAGGCGCGTGATCGTGATGGACGAGCCGACCTCGTCGCTCACCAACCATGAAGTCGTCGAGTTGTTTCGTCTGATCCGCGACCTGAAATCACGAGGCCTGGCCGTCGTCTATATTTCGCACCGTCTGGAAGAACTGCCGGAGATCGCCGACCGGCTGACCGTACTGCGCGACGGGCGGGCCGTTTACACGGGGCCGTGGGGCGAGATAGGCGCCGACGAGATGATCAGGCATATGGCCGGGCGCGAATTGAAAGAGATATTCCCGCCGCGAACGCGCGGCGTCGGCGAGGTCAAATTGCGGGTGACAGGGCTGACCCGCGCGCCCAAGTTCGAGAATGTGAGTTTTGAAGCGCGCGCGGGCGAGGTCGTCGGCGTCGCGGGGCTCGCCGGGGCAGGGCGGACCGAGTTGGTCGAAGCGATCTTCGGCGCGCAGCCGGCCGAAAGCGGCGAGATCGAATTCGGCTCCGAAAAGTTTACCGCCGCGCAACCGAACCGCTCGGTCGCGCGCGGATTGAGCCTGTTGACCGAAGATCGCAAGCGCACGGGCCTGTGTCTGAATCTGCCGCTCGCGACCAACATCACGCTTGCCAACGTCCGCGCGCTCGTCCGAGGCGGGCGATTGCGGCGCAAGGCCGAATTCAACGCCGCCAACAATTTCATACGCAAGTTGGGCATCAGACCGCCGTCCCCCGCAAAACCGGTGGGCCGTCTGAGCGGAGGCAACCAGCAGAAGTCGCTGCTCGCGCGGTGGCTCTTCGCCAACTCGCAGGTCTTCCTGCTCGACGAACCGACGCGCGGCGTCGACGTGGCGGCGCGGTCGGAAATTTATCGCGAGATTAATGAGCTTGCCGAAGCGGGCGCGGCCATCATAATGGTCTCGTCCGACCTGCCAGAACTTTTGGGAATGTCGGATCGGATTCTGGTGATGCGCCGCGGACGCCTCGTAGCGGAACTTGACGCGAAGAAGACTTCGCAGGAAGAGGTCTTGAAATACGCGGCGGTGGAAGAAGGTGGGACAGATTTTAGTCTGTCCGTGACATGAATTGCCGGCGGACAGACTAAAGTCTGTCCCACTCTGAACAGGGGAGCGAACAATGTCAGCAACAGCGGACGTCGTCATCATCGGCGGCGGAATCGTCGGATCGAGTATTGCATATCACCTCGCCGAATCTGGCTGCGCGAACGTCCTGGTCATCGAACGTGAAGAGAAGCAAGGACTCGGGTCGACCAGCAAGAGCCTGGGCGGCGTGCGAGCCCAATTCGCCACGCCGATCAACATCCAGATGTCGATCTACTCGATCGACATCTTTTCACGTTTCGAAGAGGTCACCGGTCAGACCGCCGATTACCGCGCGCACGGCTATCTCTTCTGCGCGACGACCGAAGCGCACCTGAGGTACCTGCGCAAAAATCAGGAGAAGCAGAAGGCTTTCGGGTTGAAGATCGCCGAGATGGTTTCGCGCGAGGACGTAGTGAAGATGGTCCCGCAAATGATCGCGGACGACATCATCGGCGGCGCGTATTGTCCGACCGACGGCTTCGTCGACCCTTACGGCGTGATGACCGGCTTCGCCAAACGGGCCAGAGAACTCGGCGTCCGCATCTGGCTCAACACGGCGGTGACTGGTATCAATGTCGAAAACGGCGCCGTGACGGGCGTCAGCACGACCCGGGGGGAGGTCTCGACGCGCAACGTGGTCAACGCCGCAGGCCCTTGGGCCGCAGGCGTCGCGGAGATGGCCGGCGTCGAGTTGCCCGTCACCCCGCTGCGCCGCCAGATAGTCAAGACGCAGCGATGCGATTTCCTGCCGGCGAAATTTCCGATGATGATAGACATGTCCACCGGCTTTCATTTCCGCCGCGAGGGCGAAGCGATTCTGATGGCATGGCCCGACGACGAAGAAACATACGGCTTCAAGACGACTTTCACGCACGATTTTCTCGAGAAGGTTCTGACGCGCGCCGTAGACCGCGTTCCGCAGTTCGCGGACCTGCCCGTGAACCCGAAGCAGTGCTGGGCCGGGATGTACGAGGTCAGCCCCGATCATCACGCGATCATTGGCCCCGCGCCGAGTGTGAAAGGTTTGTTCTTCGCCAACGGCTTCAGCGGCCACGGCGTGATGCATTCGCCCGCGTCAGGACGCATCACTGCGGATTTGATCCTGGGCCGACAGAGTTTCGTTGACCCCGCCCTGCTCGGAATCGAAAGATTCGCCGAGGGCAGATTGTTGGAAGAAACGGCCGTGCTTTGATTGACTGATTGGTACAGTACCGCGCGCGTAAGCAAGCGGCTGCGTACCAAGTCGGCCGCTTGCTTACGCGCGCGGTACTGTTACGCTCACTACCGTTAGAAGAGGATCTTTTGAAACAGGATTTCGATTACAAACAAGACCCGAAACTCAAATTCCAAAAGTCATTGATCTCCGACGGGCTGAAGCGGTTTCTGCCGTTCATCAGCCTGATCGCGCTGTGCGCGCTGATCCCGCTGGGCGAATACTTCCTGCTCGAAAAGAATCCGGTCTTTCTCACGCCGGGCAACCTCGCCGCAATCGCGCGCCAGACCGCGGTGATCACGATCATGGCGATGGGCATGACGATGGTCATGGTGTCGGGCGGGATCGATCTCTCGGTCGGCTCCATCCTCGCGATTGCGAGCGTGGTCGGATCGCTGGCGATGACCGGGGGGGCGCCCACGACGGTCGGCTTCCTGATCTGCCTCGCCGTCGGCGCGGCTTGCGGATTGGTCAACGGCGCCGCCGTGGCCACGTTGAAAATCCCCGCATTCATCGTCACGCTCGGCGCGATGGGAATCTATCGCGGGTTGGCCCTCTATTTTTGCGACGGGAACGCGGTGGTCGGATTGCCGTCCGGCTTCGGCTATCTGGCCGAGAAGAATTTCCTGGGATTCGTGCCGCTGCCGATGCTGATCGTGATCGCTATCGCGTTGATCGTCCATTTCGCGTTGAGCGACACCAGGCTCGGGCGATACTGTTACGCGATGGGCAGCAACCCGGAGGCCGCCCGCTACGCGGGCATTCGCGTTTCGCGCTATCAGATCCTCTACTTCACGATCCTCGGCGCGCTCTCGGGACTGGCCGGCGCGATCGAGACCTCGCGCCTGGTGACCGGGCAGCCGAACGCGGGCGAGGGCTATGAGCTGAACGTCATCGCCGCGGTCGTCATCGGCGGCGGCAGCTTGAGTGGCGGGCAGGGCGCGGTCACCGGTACGATTATCGGCTCTCTGATCATGGGCGTGCTGGCCAACGGCGGAAATCTGCTGCAGATTTCCCCGTTCATTCAAAAAACCCTCATCGGCGCGGTCATCGTGCTGGCCGTGACTTTCGACGAATTTCAACGCCGGAGGTTGGAGGCTACGGAACAACTATGAAACTGACACAATTCAAAACCAAAATTTCAGACGACAAACGGTTGGGCATGCTCAAGGGCGACGTCATCGTGGACGTCACCGAGATCGCGCCCGACATGCTCTCATTGATCAAACAGGGCGCGCCGGCGCTGTTCGCCGCCGACAAACTGACGCCCAGGTCGGCTTATGCGTTAGACGCGGTCGAGTACTTGCCGGCGGTCGACGCGGGCAAGGTAGTGGCCGTCGGCCGCAATTATTACGACCACGCCGTCGAGGGCGGCAATGAGCCTCCGAAATCGCCCTTGCTCTTCACCAAGTTCACGAACGCGCTCGCCGGCCACAACGCCAAGATCACGCTGCATGCGATCAGCGAGCAGATCGACTTCGAGGCCGAGATGGCGGTCGTCATCGGCAAACGCGCGAGCAAGGTCAACGAAGCCGACGCGCTCAATTACGTCTTCGGCTACGCGCCGCTGAACGACGTGTCGGCGCGCGACCTGCAGTTCAGCGACGGCCAGTGGGTGCGCGGCAAGAGCCTCGACGGCTTCTGCCCCGTCGGCCCCTTCGTCACCACGCGAGACGAGATCGCCGACCCACAGGCTTTGAAGATCGAAGGGGTCCTGAACGGCGAAGTGATGCAATCGTCTAACACGAAGATGATGATCTTCGGTGTGGCCTATTTGATCCATTACATCACGCAGGGCATCACGCTCGAACCGGGCGACGTGATCGCCACCGGCACGCCCGAAGGCGTCGGCGTTTTCCGCAAACCGCCCGTGCTTTTGAAGGACGGCGACGCGTTCGAAGTGGCCATCGAAGGTCTTGGCGCGCTGCTGAATACTTTTGTGGCGCCCAAGAAAGACTGAAACCGAGGATCGAGGATCGAGGATCGAGGATGGAAGATCGAGTATAGAAAATTGAACAGCAACTGCTCAGCGCACCCTCGCCGCGTCAGCGGCGCCATGAATTTAGCCGTGGGTTTTAACCCACGGGGCGGGGGTGAAAATCCCCCGTCGCGCGAGCGACGGTTGAATTCAATCGTCGCTGACGCGACGTGAAAAAAATCTCTCGACACCGTGGGTTAAAACCCACGGCTAAATTCATGGCGCCGCTGACGCGGCGGGGATTGAGCAAATACATCGAACAACGATCCTCGATCCTCGATCCTCGATCCTCGATCTTCAATCCTCGACTATCTCGGAGGCGACGATGAGTGAATATTTCATCGGCATAGACAGTGGAACGCAGAGCACGAAAACCATCCTGCTCGACGCAGCGAGCGGCGAGGTCGTGGCGAGCGCGACCGAGTCTTATGAGCTGATCGAAGGCTTGCCCGCAGGCCACAAGGAGCAGCATCCGGCGGAATGGATCGCCGCCGTGCGCGCCGGCGTCAAAGCCGCGCTCGATAAATCGGGCGTTGACCGCGCGAGCGTGCGCGGCATAGGGGTTTCGGGCCAGCAGCACGGATTCGTCGCGCTCGACGCGAACGATCAGGTCATCCGCGCGGCCAAGCTCTGGTGCGACACTGCGACAAGTCCCGAATGCGAAGAGATCATTGAGTCGCTCGGCGGTCTGGATAAGACCATTGAGGCCGTGGGCAACGGCGTGCCGGCGGGCTTCACCGCGTCGAAGATTCTCTGGCTGAAGAAACGCGAGCCGGAAAATTACGCCAGGCTGCGCTCGGTTCTGCTGCCGCACGATTACATCAATTTATGGCTGACTGGCCGCAAAACGATGGAATGCGGCGACGCTTCGGGCACGGCGCTGCTCGACGTCGGCGCCCGCAAATGGTCGCAGGCGGCGATCAACGCGATCGATCCGCGCCTGATCGAAATGCTGCCGCCGCTCGTAGCCTCCGACGAGATCGCGGGAACGTTGAGGCCTGAACTTGCCGCCGAATTCGGCCTGAGCGACGGCGTGATCGTCAGTTCGGGCGGCGGCGACAATATGATGGGCGCCATCGGCACGGGCAACGTTCGCGCAGGCGTCGTCACGGTCAGCCTCGGCACGTCGGGCACGATCTACGCATGCAGCGAGCGGCCGGTCGTCGATCCGAGTGGCGAGGTCGCTGCCTTCTGCGATTCGACCGGGCGCTGGCTGCCACTCGTCTGCACAATGAACGTCACGGTGGCCACCGAGATGGTGCGCGAACGATTCAACCTCTCACACGACGAGATGGCGCAGGCGGCGTCGGCGGTCCCGGCAGGCAACGACGGGTTGATGCTGATTCCCTTCTTCGAAGGCGAACGCACGCCGAACGTCCCCGACGGAACCGGCGTCTACTTCGGGCTGCGCGACAAGACTTTTTCGATCGGACATTTCGCGCGAGCGGCTATGGAAGGCGCGACGCTCGGATTGAATTACGGGTTGAACCGCCTGCGCGATCTCGGAGTCGCGCCGCGCGAGATTCGCGCCACCGGCGGCGGGTCGAAGAGCGCCGTCTGGCGACAGATACTGGCCGACGTATTCAACGCTGAGGTCGTCTGCGTGGCGAATGAAGAAGGGGCGGCTGTCGGATACGTCGCCGTCGCCGAAGCGACGCGTACCAAACCGAATCCTGAGCGCGCCGATCGGTACGCGAGGATGCAGGAAGTACACGACGGCGTCGTGCGCGACCTCGCGGCGTCGTTCAAGGCGCATCGCCGCTTCATTGCTAATTGAATAGGACTTATAGGATTTATAGGACTTATGAGTCTTATAAGTCCTATCATGAAGGAGAACTCTATGACTTCCATTTCCCGACGTGATTTGCTCATAACCGGCGCGCTCGCCGCCGCCGCAATTCCATCTGTCAACTTCGGGGCGCCGGCCGCTCTCACTACCGAAGAGACCGACCCCTGGCTGGGATTGAAGATAGGCGTCGCCACCTACACCGTGCGCGAATTGCCCATTGAAGAAGCGATCAAAGCAGTACAGCGAGTAGGGCTGAAATATATCTCCATCAAAAACGTCAAAAACCACATTGACCTCTCCCACACGCCGGAGGAGCGCAAACAACGCGCGAAGATGTTCCGCGACGCCGGTCTAGTTCCACTCAGCGTCGGCAATGTGGCAATAAAGAACGATGAAGCCGACGTCCGCAGCGCTTTCGAATACGCCCGCGACATCGGCGTTCCGACGATGGTCTGCTCGCCGGTTAGAGACGCGGGGGACCTCGACAAGTGGGTGAGGAATTTGGATAAGCTGGTCAAGGAGTTCGACATCAAACTCGCCATCCACAACCACGGGCCGGAGGACAAACAGTTCCCTTCCCCGTATGACGTGCTGAAAGCCGTCGAAAATTACGACAAGCGCATCGGTCTCTGCATTGACGTCGGCCATACCGCCCGCGCCGGAGTTGACCCGGCGGGAGCGATCCTCAAATGCCGCGCGCGCCTTTACGACCTGCACATGAAAGACATCTCTGCGCTCGGCGAACGGAATACGCCGATCGAGAGCGGACGAGGAATCCTCAATTCGAGATCCATTCTCGCCGCCCTGCTGAAGATCAAATATCAGGGCCTGGTCGGCTTTGAGTACGAAAAAGACGCGAAGGACCCGGTGCCCGGATTGGCCGAATCGGTTGGCTACACTAAAGGCCTACTTGCCGGGTTGAAATAAGAGGGCTATAAAGAGAGACAAATCTATGAAACGTGGCCTTATATGGCTAGGGGCGATGCTGTTGGCCTCGCCCTTTTCAATCGTCACGATGTCGCAAACAGGGGAAAAGAAAGAGCCGCCTAAACGCATCACCATCAAAGCCGGGCGGCTGATTGACACGAAGACCGGCGCGGTCACAAACAACTCCTTCATTCTGATCGAAGGCGACAAGATCACCGCCGTAGGCCCTGACGTGAAGGTTCCCGCCGAAGTCGAAGTCATTGACCTGAAAGATAAGACAGTGGCGCCCGGCCTGATTGATTGCCACACGCACATGACCTTTCAGCCGGGCAATTATTACGAAGACATCTTCCGCAAAAGCCCGATCGACGTGGCCGTCATCACGCACGTCTACGCGCGCCGCACGCTCGAAGCCGGATTCACCACCGTGCGAGACGTGGGCGCGGGAGAATTCATTGACGTGGCGCTGCGCAACGCCATCAATCGCGGCGACGTCGTAGGCCCTCGAATGCAGGTCGCCACACTCACCGTAGGCGCGACTGGCGGCCATGGCGACACCAACGGCTTCTCGCCTTATCTGAAATTCGGCGGCTTCTCCGGCCTCGCCGACGGCGTTGACGAGATTCGTAAACTGATTCGCTTAGAGGTCAAATACGGCGCCGATCTGATCAAGATGCTCGCGACGGCGGGCGTGCTCTCTGAAGAGGAATCGGTCGGCGCGCCGCAGTTTTCGCAGGAAGAGATGAACGTCATAGTCGAAGAAGCCAAAATGTGGGGCAAGCGCGTAGCCGCTCACGCCCACGGCGCCGAAGGCATCAAGCGCGCCGTCCGCGCCGGCGTGACCTCAATCGAACACGGCAGCCTGATTGACGACGAAGGCATCAAAATGATGAAAGAGCGCGGGACTTACCTGGTCGCCGACATCTACAACGACGATTACATCCTGGCCGAGTTCGCCAAGCTCGGCTATCCCGAAAAGATCATCGAGAAAGAGAGAATGGTCGGTCGCACGCAGCGGGAAAATTTCCAGAAGGCCGCGAAAGCCGGAGTGAAGCTCGCATTCGGCACGGACGCCGGAGTCTATCCGCACGGGTGGAACGCCAAACAGTTCGCGCACATGGTCAAATGGGGCTTGACGCCGATGCAGGCGATTCAAACCGCGACGATTAATGCGGCCGATCTTCTCGGCTGGAATGACAAGGTCGGAGTGATCGCGCCTGGGGCCTTCGCCGACATCATCGCGGTTGACGGCGATCCGCTGAAAGACGTGACCGAGCTAGAGCGGGTGAAGTTCGTGATGAAGGGGGGCGTGGTCTACAAAGCGGCGAAGTGACTTGTTGAGAGCAAGCTTCGGCGTGTCCCTTCGGTGAGATTTGGAGCTTAACCATATGAACGAATAAGTGAAAAGGTTCGTCCCCTTGTTTATCTTTATATTGGTAAATAATTGAAGCTTGTGCAAATAAAAGTTGAATACGGTCAACTATATGAAATGGCGACAGCCTTTGGAGTGCGGGCGCTCGGGACCGCTTTGGTAGTCATCTGCGGATTCTGCAGCCTTCAGAGACAAGAGACGCGGGGGGCTTCCTTCTATCATTGCCAGTGTATCGAAGTGGACTACCAAAGCGGTCCCGAGCGCCCGCACTCCAAAGGCTCCGCCGATCTGATTTATGCACAGGCCTCAAATAATCAAGCCTTTGCCCAGAGTAAACTTGAAGTGACTATTAAGGGAGATGCGCAAGCTCAACCCGACTCCGCTCTTGTGGCCGCGATTCGCGAGACATACTCTGACCACGATTACGGCGACGTCAGGTATTTTCTCAAATGGTTCGACCTCAATGGGGATGGCGATCCCGAAGCAATAGTATACGTGGCCGGCCCGCGTGTGTGTGGCTCCGGCGGGTGTAATACCCATATCTTTGCCCGGCGCGAAGGCGGCTACAAGCTAGTTTCGACTATCAGCTTGACCAGGCCACTCATCATAGCCTCTCAGCGCCGCGCACACGGGTGGAGTAATTTGATAGTTTTCGTAGTCGGCGGTGGCATTCAGCCTGGCTACTACGCTGAACTACCTGCAAAAGAGGTGAAGGGACAACCAGGAGGAGTGACGCTTATTAAGCGCTTCAGGTCTTACTTGGAAGGCAAGCCGCTCAACCCGAAAGGGGGATCCGACAAGCGTTAGGTAAGGAGGGCTGGCCCTGTGGAGCCAGCCCCTTTTCCAAATCTCACCTGAGGCCACAACGGCCAATCAGCGAGCCACGAATGTGTCGGTGTCAACGACTCGCACTCTTACGTTATCCACGTGATCCGGCAAGTTATGCGCGCGCCCCGTGGTCCGATCAAAGTAGACCACGAGTTCGCCATTGCCCGAAATATCTCCAAGGCCCACGCCAATCACGCCTGGTAGTGACATCAGGCTCTGTTCGTGCCGCTTCTTCACCTCGTGAACGCGCTCCAGTTCCTGTGACAGCATGTTGTTCGCGAGCGTGTCCATTGACGCCGCTTGCGTGGTGCCGACAAAGCTGACTGTCCTGCCGAGCGCGTTGCTGACCTGAGTGAGCACCTGGCCGATGGGGTTGCCGATGGTCGTCGTGCTGCTGCCCGCGAAGAGCAGGGCCACGGGTTGATGATTAGAGTCGTTGGTGACGATCAGAGAGCCGGAATCGCCGCCCGCGCTGAAGGTACTGCTGTTGATGACCACCTGATTGGTGTAGCTGACGACAAACTTCTTTCCCTGCCCGCAACCCGCCTGGTACTGGACGCTGACGCTCGTATTGATCGAACCGATCGTCCCCGTGGTAAACCCGGTGGTGCGCCCGCTCTTGGCGACGCCCAAAGTTACAGACGGGGCCCTCACCACACTGCTGGGAACACCTATATCCTCGATAAACCCAGTCGCATCCATCAACCCCGGCCTGAGCTGCGCAACGGCCGCGTCAACATTCGACGAGCCGAGCGGAGGCGCGGCGGTGAAGTCAGCCACGATGGGAGGGAGTTGGCAACCGTTATCGATCCGCCCCGGCTGCGAGATGTCGTCGCCGACATTCGCCTTTCCACTCAGTCCCAACACGTGGTTGTTACTAAGGATGTAAGAGGTTGTGCCGTCCGTCACCAACGCCCCTAGTGTTCCACTACAGCAGAACCTCTTGGTAATGTCGTTAACGTTGCCGCCGGAGACGCCGAAGTGGGTGTTACGTCCCCGATGGTTGGCCCCGCCATCCGCCGAGCCTTTACTGATAATCCTGGGTGAACTCAACAACAGAGAGAAAGCTACGATAATGAGCAGACGTATACTGAGACGCATTACGAACTCCTTTCAAAGGTCGCGCGCAACGCGGGCGTGTCGCGTACGCATACGTAGAAGGGTTAATTAGGGTAATCGTCGCATTGTGGCGTTAAATGAGTCTTCCGACGATTACAAGATTCAAGATGGAAGCGCTGTTTTTTTACCCTCTCCACCCTAATAAGTCAATAGTCGTGGAATTTTCCGTTGAAGTGGAATAGACTGCCTCATCCCACGTCACTCCCAACCTCCCAACCTCCCAACCTCCCCAGCGATTCCACTCACGCTCGGACGACATTGATCTGCTACATCTCGATACATAATCACGGAGGCAAAAACATGCTCGGTCGAAGAATCAAACTCATTCTATTGGGCTTCATGGCGGCGGCTTTTCTCTTTTCGGTCTCTGCTCAGAATCCGTCTCAGCAGAAAGACAGCAGTTATCTTCCAGTAGACATCAAGGAACCATTTGCGACGATCATGGCGCGAATGAAGGCCGCCAAGCCGGCGATCATGCAGCGTCAAATGGCGCTGCTCAATGAACGCTACGACCTCTCCATACGGGTCTCGGACGTGGTCAAGATGACGCGGGGCAAGCCCATCCCTGTCGGGCCGGCGACCAGGCTCGCCGGCGGCCTCACCTGGGAAACATTAGGCGCCATGTCGCCGGATGAGATCAGGGAGAGGGACCTGTTCCCGAAGGGCTTTCTGCCGCTGCCACATCCCAATCATCCCGAAGGCGGAATGGTCTTCCCGAAGATGATGATCGATGAATTGATCAAAATGGGCGAGGGCAATCGGCTGGAACGGTTCGACCTCGATTTCGACCTGCCCGAACATTTTCTGCCGGAGTTCCCGCCGCCCATGTTCCTGACCACGCGGCCCGATCTAGGAGATGTCTCGTGTGGCAAGCTTGTCACGCTAGATAATCTCAATGAGTTGTTCAACGGCATTCTCAATCCGAAACAGCTCGAAGGGTTCCGCCTGCTGCTGACCCAGTTTCCTCAACAGCAATTCAACATCACCGAGGATCGCCGGACGGAAAGGCCGAGCCGTGGCATAACTTGCCTTGACTGCCACGTCAACGGCCACACCAATGGTGGGACACATCTGGTCGGCGACATCCGCCCGCAGGCTCACCGGCGACGGATAGACACGCCCACCCTGCGCGGAGTCAATATCCAGCGCCTCTTCGGTTCGCAGCGCGCTCTGCGCTCGGTCGAAGACTTCACCGAATTCGAGCAGCGCGGGGCCTACTTCGACGGCGATCCGGTCATCGCCACCAAGAAAGGCGTCAATCCGCTGGAGCGCGGCAGCCAGGTTCACTTCATGGCCGAGATGCAGGAATTGTTCGACTTTCCGCCCGCGCCGAAGCTCAACCTCTATGGCCGTCTCGACCCGTCGAAGGCCAGTCAGTCGGAGGCGCGCGGCGAGGCGCTCTTCTTCGGCAAGGCGAACTGCGCGGTCTGCCACATTCCGCCCTACTACACCGACAACCTCATGCATAACCTGAAGGTGGAGCGATTCTACAAGCCGCAATGGGTCAACGGAATGCTGGCCACGGCGCAGGGGCCGATCAAGACCTTTCCGCTGCGCGGCATAAAAGAGTCGCCGCCTTATCTGCACGACGGACGGCTGCTGACGCTCGAAGATGTGGTGGAATTCTTCAATCTGATCCAGGAGTTGAAGCTGAGCAAGCAGGAGAAGGCCGATCTGGTCGCCTTCCTGCGGGCGCTGTGAAAGATTCATAGGAGCGCAATGGTTATACAGCGTTTTTCGCTTGGGTGTTCAGAAAAGAAGCGCCTGACAACCGATGACCGACAACTGACGGCGGGTGTAAAAATACAGCAGCGCTAGTCGCCAACCGCTTGTTTTTATTTTGAACCGGGCGCCAGACGTCAGTAGCCAGTTGTCAGTTGTATCGCAGCCCTGAACACACATATGAAAAGCGATATATCGCTCGGGCCATGACCATTGCGTTTCAATGAAACCGGAAACCTGGAGGGACGAAACATCACGCCACATTCAATGTTTCAATAGAACACTTAATCTTCCATACAACATCATTGCATACGCGAAAACGAGAACGAGAATTACCCAGGGCTTGATTTTCACGCGAGGGTCTATGTCCCGCCTTCTGAGTAGTACAACTGAGCCCCAGGCCATGTATACGATCAGGAATATTCCGGCGGCTATTACCAATGCCAAATTCGTTGAGAGCCACAGTGTGGCGAACGCGAGGGCGAACGAAAGGAGCGCCACCGCCAACAAAAGCGGCCCGCGTTCTTTGCTTGAAATTATTGAATCAGGCGGGCGCCACTTTGACAGTGTTTCTTTCAGCTCGTCCATTCCTTCCACTCCTTCCGGAACATTGATGAACGCCTTCTTGTCCGTGGTTCTTATGAACAAACCCGTTCCTGGTTTTTCTTCTATCCTGGTGATCTGCTCTTGATGTATCTCGACGTCAGGCAACCTACCTTGCCTTTTAACCACGGAGTCGGAGCTGACAAGCAATTGAAATGATTTCAAGTTTTCGTCGAGTATCTTCAAAGCGCGTCGCATACCGATGAGGAGGGAAACCAGCATTATTGGAATGGCTATGACGAGAGGCCCTATGGAAATTAAGCCTGCCGCGACAGGCGGCACAAGCCCCAGAGCCAGAGCAAATCCACCCAAGACCACGCCTCGAATAACGGATTTGCGTTTCGCTCTTTCTATTGATTGGGGCGACAAAACGTAGATTTTCATCTCACCTCCAGTTTCAGGCTACTGATAAAACCACGCGCCCAACTAATCGCCCTTCTTTCATCTCATTCAGCACACCATTAACCTGATCGAAAGCTCGCGTCTCGATCCTGCATTTGACCTTGCCCTCCGCCGCAAGCTGCAAGACTTCGCGCAATTCTTCGCGCGAACCGACCGCCGAACCGACAATTCGGTATTCGCCCGAAACTATCGCCACGGTCGAGAGTGGGATCGGTTCGGGCGCCATCCCGACGACCGCCAACGTCCCGGCTTTCCTGATCGAACGCAGCGCGGTCTCGTAAGCCGCGCGCGAACCCGACGTCACCATCACCACGTGCGCGCCGCCGCCAGTAGCCTTCTTGATCTCCTTATGGGCCTGGCTCGTCGCGGCGTTGATCGCGACGTCGGCGCCGCATTCCCGCGCCAGTTCGAGTTTGTCGTCGGCCACGTCGACGGCGATAACTTCCGCGCCATTCGCCTTCGCAAGTTGAATCGCCAGATGGCCGAGTCCGCCGACGCCGAAAACGGCTACCCTCTGCCCCGCTTGCGCGCCGGATTTTTTCATCGCGCTGTGAACCGTCAGTCCGGCGCAGAGCAGCGGCGCGGCTTCTTCAAAGCTCAGGTTGTGCGGAAGCCTCGCGACGTGGCTCGCTTTGGCTATGACGAACTCGGCGAAGCCTCCGTCAACCATGCAGCCTGTGACCTTCTGCTTCGAGCAGAGCGTCTCGCGCCCCGCCGAACAGAATTCGCATTCGTCGCAGGTCCAATGCAACCACGGCACGCCGACCCGGTCGCCGACGTCGAATCCGGTAACGCCTTCGCCTACCGAAGCGACAGCCCCCGCGACTTCGTGTCCGAGCGTCAACGGCAATTTCGTTATTGGTTTGAGTAGGTCCCACTCGCCCATCGCCAGATGCAAATCGGAATGGCAGACGCCGCATGCCGCGACCTTGATCAATACTTCGCCAGGGCCGGGCGCCGGCGTCGGGATTTCCTCGATTCGTAAGGGTTCGGCGAATGAATGTAAGACTGCTGCTTTCAAGATTTCTCCTCCCAAAATCCCTGGGTACGCATCGCTTCCAGCGTGCAGTCGTGGGGAAAGTCGTATTGATCGGAATCTTAGGTCCCCGAAGTCGCCTCTACTGTGCTGGGCGATAATTGTTCGCGCTCGTGCGCATCGGGCTACAAGCGCGCTGCGGGCTTCCAATGGCTCTTCCACCCACGACTGCACGCTGGAAGCGATGCGTACCCAGGGGCGATTTTCATTTTTTCAGGGCGCCACGATCGGCCTGAAGGATTGCGCCGCTTATAAACTGATCACGCCTTCGCGCGCCAGCGATTCGATAGTCTCATCAGTGTAATCCAGATTCTTCAATATCTCCCGCGTGTGCTCGCCGAGGCGTGGCGGAGGCAGTCGCATCGCGCCCGGCGTGGCAGAAAGCTTCACTGTGGGCGCGATCTGTTTCAATCGGCCTTCGGTCGGATGCTCGACCTCCGCGATCAGGCCGCGATGTTTGATCTGCGGGTCCTCGATCATCTCGGCGATGTCGTTGACGAGTGCGACGCAGGTGTCGACGTTTTCAAAAGCCGCGAGCCATTCGGCGGCTGTTCGGGTTTTGAAAATTTCGCGGAACGCCGCAATTATCTCCTCCTGCGCGCCGTCATTGAAACACTTCCCGATGAAATCTTCGCGCCCCAACACGCGGCAGGCGTTCTCCCAGAATTTATGCTCCAGCGCGCCCAGGCTGAGATAATGACCGTCTTTCGTCTCGTAGATTTGATAGCAGGCGTAGCGGCCCGACAATCCCTCATTGCCGCGTTGCGGCTGCGCGCCGTTGGCCAGGAAGCTCGCGAACGGGACGTACATCATCGAGAGCGAGCAATCGGTCATCGAAACATCCACAAACTGCCCTTCGCCAGTTCGCGCGCGGGTTTGAAGCGCCAGGAGAACGCCTATCACGGCATGCAGGCTGCCCCCCGCCAGATCGGCCAATTGCACGCCAGACAGCGCGGGAGGCCCGCCCTTCGGCCCGTTCACGCCCAGCAACCCGGCGACGCTCAGGTAGTTCGCGTCGTGCCCGGCCTTCAAGCGATAAGGCCCGTCCTGCCCGTAGCCGGTGATCGCGCAATAAATCAATCGCGGATTGAGAGCTTTCAAAGTCTCGTAGCCGGCGCCCAGACGATCCATCACTCCGGGGCGAAAGCCCTCGACAAGCGCGTCGGCCTTCTCGACCAGCTTCAAAAAAATCTCGCGCCCGCGCTCGTGTTTCAGATTGATCGTAACGCTGCGTTTGTTGCGGTTAGTTGCGAGGAAATACGCGCCGGGCTGCTTGATGCCCGCGCGAGAATGCCTCGCCGGATCGCCTACGCCCGGCTCTTCGATCTTGATGACCTCGGCGCCGAAATCGCCGAGCATCATCGTGGCCACGGCGCCGGGAAGCAACCGGGTCAGGTCTAAAACAGTAATTCCATCGAGTGGTCTCATAATCTTTCCAGTTTCCACTTTGCGCCGCCTTGACCGTTGAATAAAATTGAATTCGTAATTTTGTCAACCAACATTCGAACAGGAGATCCGCCATGCCGTCAATAAACCGTCTAACGTTTTTCACTATCGCGTTAAGCCTGATTCTGTCAATTTTCTGCCTTCCGCTGGCGCGAACGACCTTCGCCTCTCGCAATCTTCATAACGCCCATAGTTCCGACGATCACAGCCCCGCTTACAAAAAAGGGATGAATGCGCTCACGGGCAATAACTATGAAAAGGCCGCGGAACATTTCAAACAAGCGGCTGCCGACAAGCCTGATGATATGTGGGCCTTCTACTATTACGGCCTGTGCCTTCTCATGCTTAAACGAGTCGATGAAGCGGCGAACGCATACCAGCAGGCGCTGGCGATCAAGCCGGAGGCGGCGGTTCATTACCAACTCGGCAAAACTTACCTGGCGATGGGCGATCGGGAAGCCGCAGAGAAAGAGCTTCGCTGGCTTCAGGAACACGACCAGGAACTGGCCCTGTATCTCTCCGACCTCTTTCCATCGGTTAAAGCCGCCGCTAAACAGACCCCGAACGCGCCTGTCTCTTCCGCCGACGATAAGCAGACTATCGAGCGGATGACTAAAGACCTGAGGCCGACCATCACGCACGTGGAGAAGGCAAAATACACAGAGATCGCGCGAACCAACGCCTTGCAAGGCACTGTGATCTTGCAAGCCGTTTTTACTCGCAATAGAGAAATCCAGGACATTCGCGTGGTCCGCGGATTGCCTGATGGCTTGACGCACAAAGCCATCGAAGCCGCTAAGAAGATCGAATTCAAGCCGGCGACCAAAGGTGGCGAGCCAGTAAGTGTGTGGGTCAATTTGGAATTTACCTTCAACCTTTATTGAAAACAGAATAGGTACAGTACCGCGCGCGTAGGGGCGCGTATTCCGCGCCCCTACGCGCGCGGTACTGTACACGACGACGCCTACAAATACGACCCGCCAGTCACCAGTAACACGTGCCCGGTCACGTAATCCGAAAGCGGCGAGGCCAGAAACAACACAGGCCCGGCGGCCTCTTCAGGAGTCCCGGCGCGTCCGAGCGGGATGAAGTTTACCGCCGCCTGCCGCATCTGATCAGGGATGCCGAGCTGGATCTCGTTCTCGCCTACTTGAACGGGCTGCTGCTTCTCTTTTGCGGCGGTCAACCGCGTCTCGATGAAGCCGTAAGCCACGGCGTTGACGTTGATGTTGAAGCGTCCCCACTCCTTTGCCATAGTCTTCGTCAAACCGACGACGCCCATCTTGCCCGCCGAGTAATTGGCCTGACCGGGATTGCCCGCCACGCCCGAGGTCGACGACACGTTGATGATCTTGCGGTGGACTCGTTTGCCTTCGGCGATCTCCCGCTTGGCGACCTCGCGCATGTGCGGGACGGCGGCGCGGATGATCTTGAACGGCGCGGTCAGATGCACGTCGATTATCGCGTCCCACATCTCGTCGGTGATGTTCTGGATGACGGCGTCCCAAGTGTAACCGGCGTTGTTGACGATGATGTCGAGTTTGCCGAACTCGCGCACGGCGGTCTGCACGATTTTTTCCGCGAAGTCTGGCGCGGTCACGCTGCCCACGCAGGCCGTGGCGACGCCGCCCGAAGCGTTGATCGAATTGACCACGCCTTCGGCCACGTCGCCGTCCAGGTCGTTGACGACGACATGGGCGCCGTGTTCGGCGAACAACGTGGCGACGGCGCGGCCAATGCCACGCCCGGAGCCTGTGACTATTGCGGATTTGCCTTCAAGCAGTTTCATTCGATATTTCCTCTCCAATTGTTTGTCTGCCAGTGGCTGTCTGGATGAAGTTTGTCCTTTACCCAGTTCTTCGGATTATCAGCGATGTATTCACGAATTTTTCTGTATGATTTATCGCTGAGAATGATGTGTTCATAGTAATTGCGTTGCCAGATCCGCCGGCCTGCCATACCCCGCAATTCGTTGATTCGTTTTGTTGATTCATACTTGAACCATCTGATGACATCACCCAATGCGCGTAGGGGCGGGTTTTCCCCGCCCGGATTCAGAATCGGAGACATTGGGCGGGGAAAACCCGCCCCTACACCCGTTTCGCTTTGTTCTAAATCCGGGCGGGGAAAACCCGCTCCTACACGTTTTGCTCTTGGATCAACGATGACAGCAATGGCATGGAAATGGTTGGGCATTACGACGAATCGATCCAATTCGACCAACGGAAAATGCAATGGTAATTCCTTCCAAACGTTCTCGACTATTCGCCCATAATCATTCAACTCAATCTGACCACTTGCGATCCCTCCGAATAAACAAGCCTTCTCTTGCGCGCAGATTGTCACAAAATACCTGCCTGGCGCGCTGTAATCGTAGCCACGCAACCGAATTGATTTACGATGATGAATCTCAGGATCGTAGGCCATACAACGTAGGGGCGGGTTTTCCCCGCCCCGGTTTTGAAAGCCGCGCGTCGTAGGGGCGGGTTTTCCCCGCCCCGGTTTTAGAAACCGTGCGTCGTAGGGGCGGGTTTTCCCCGCCCTGGTTTTGAAAGCCGCACGTCGTAGTAGCGGGTTTTCCCCGCCCCGGTTTTGAAAGACACGATGCAGGGCGGGGAAAACCCGCCCCTACGATGTCACATCGGGAACATTTCGTTCAATTCGGCCGCCGTAGGTTGGGAACCGTACTGGCAAAGCTCGAAAGCCTCGGCGTGCCTGATTCGAAGGCCTCGATCGTCGCCATAACGCCGAAGGAGCAGATCGCGGTAATTATTCGCCACGCCGGCGTCTCTGTCGATCAGCCAGTCGCGGATGAAGTTCTTTCTCGCCTCGCCATCTTCCGGCACGCCCGGCAGATAACGCCCCATCCACGAATCCTTGTCGGCGAACTGCGACGGCATCGCCTCGATGCAGACGCGCTTCTTGTCAAGCACGTCGTCAATGGCGACGATGATCGCCGGGTCGAAAGGATATGGCTTTTTGAAATTGTCGGAGTAGTAGAGGATGATCGGGTTCTTTGGGCATGGCGGCGTGTCGGTCACGAAGAACGGCGCGGCGACCAGCACGGCGGAGTCTTCCATCAACACGCCCGTGTAGCGGTGATCTGGGTGATAATCGTAAGGCCGAGGGCCGAGCACTATGTCGGCCTGCCACTGGCGGATCAACCTGGCGATGGTCCTACGATTTTCAATCGTCGGCAGCAACTCGCCGTCGTGAATGTCCAACACCTGCGTCTCGATGCCGAGCGTCTCGGCGCATCTTTTCACTTCCGCCGCGCGCCTGAGCGCCAGCGGCCCGCCGGCCATCGCGAAATGGCCGACGTCGCCGTTGGTAGTCGCTACGAATTTTACCTTGTGCCCTTGCGCGGCCCACTTCGCGGCCACGCCCGCCGCTTTCAGCTCGCAATCATCCGGGTGAGCGCCAAATGCGATAATTCTCAGTGTCATTTTTAAACCTCTATCAAATCAACGCCAATCGTCTATTACGTAGACGTCGGGACGGTTATACCCTTGATCTTCCGATCGCAGCATCGCCACGCCTTGAATGAAAGACCGGAATCCGCGCGCGAGCATCCGGCGATAGGCCGCGACGCGCGCCGTGTTCACTCCGGCGACGATTTTTTCCACGCCCCGTGAAGCGGCAAAAGCCTCGCACGCCTCCAGAAGGCGATTGAAATTTTGTTCGGCGGCGAGGCCCGGCCGCGCCGCGCCGAATTTGACGTAGAGCGCGCCGCCTCCGGCTTCGGAACCCGCGCCACAATGACAGACCGCGAAGCCGGCCAATCGCGAGCCGTCCCAGACCGTAACCGTTTCGCCAAGCTTCTGCCCGGCGACCGCGCGAATCTCGCGTTCGACGTTCAACCCTTCATAAATCGCGCCGGTCAATTCTGCGCAAGCTTTCAAGCAGCCTTCCCTTTCCTGCTCCGCCGTCTTTGAAAACCCGCTCCAGGATGAAACCGCGAGGCTTTGATCAACCGGCTTCGTCATAATCGCCGTGAGGAATTGCGGCCAAAAACCGAACTTCTGGTAGAGGTGAACGTGTTTTGCGCTTTGCGCAAAGGTGTAAAGCCCCATGAGTTTAGTCCTCCATTGCGCAAAAATGTCCATCGTCGGCTCTAACAATCGGCTGGCCACGCCCTTATCCCAGAAGTCCGGGCGTATAGTCAGCGGGCCGAAGAACCCGACGCTGCCCCAGTTGGTCAGAAAGTTCGAGCCGATCAACACATTTGCGGACTCAGCGCCCAAAGTCGCCGCCGGATCGACCAGCCATCGCGTTCGCACATGGGCGGCGTCGCCCGCGAACTTCATCGGATCTGGCAGGCCAATAAATGTGCCAAAGGCCAGGCGAAAGATGCGGTCCGCATCAGGCAGGTCATTCTCTCTCAATGGACGGATCGTGATTTCTATAGGAGTCATTCGGCTCTATTTAATCTTTTGCTTTCCTCTTTGGTAGTCTCCCCAGTTTTTGCGGCGATGATCGGGAAATATCCCGCCGGGCCCGTCGTTGCGGCGTTTCGCGGGAATCGGAGGTGACTACCAAAGCGGTACCGAGCTACCGCGCTCCAAAGGCTGCCGCCATTTCAATCTATTAATCGCCTTCGACTTCAATTTCCACGGGCCTAATCAATTACTCAATTACGTTCATACGTTGACGCTTTGTCGCGGTCCGCCATTTGTAACAACAATAGAGCGCTGCCATTGCGCCCACCAGAGCAATTGAAATCATCGTCCACCATTGTGTCGCCGTTAACGGCAGGCCGACGTCGTCAAAACCAGGTTCAGGATCCGGAAAGAACAATAACCAAACATCCATAAGAAACGCCCTTTCGAGCCTACACAGGGCACGACTTCCCGCGCCACAAAGAATACACCACAAGGGGAAAATGCCGAATAACGGGGTCACAGCCACTAGCCATGTTATGCACAACACCTTCAACCAGGATTTATTCATATGCCCGATATTCCGTAGGCGTGGTTCCAAACGCCGCGCGGAAAGTGTGATTGAAATTCGAGAGGTCGCCGAAGCCCGCGTCCAGAGCGATGTCCAGCACCGGCTCGGCGGTGGTTCGGAGTCGCAGGGCCGCTTCACGCAACCTTCTTCGCAAAATGAACTGATGGGGCGTGAGGCCGACGACCTGCTTGAAGGTTCGCAGGAAATGGTAGGGACTGATCCCGACGAGCGCGCTCAACTCTTCAAGGCTCAGCGGCCGACTGAAATGCAGCTCGATAAACCGAACCGCCGTCGCGATTCGGCGCTCATCCCGCATAGTCGGCCCCTTCATTGAAGCCGGCGATCCGCTGAGCGTGGTCAATACCATTCCGGCCAATTCCAGCGCGAGTTCTTCAAAATTGACCGATCGAGGGCGATGTAGTCCGAGTTGCGCCAACGCGGTCAGCGGAATGAGCGACGGTAATTCGGGAAGACGGTGCACGGGAAATTTGAGCGAGGCGCCACGGTATGCGGAATCGGCGGCGAGCCGCTCAAAGAATGCGGGCTCGTAATTGAAGGAGACACACCGGTCGCCGATGCCGTGCTCGTGGCAGCACTCGAAGCTCTCATCAGCGGAACCTAGCAACAGTGAGCCTGACGACAAGACGGCGGCGCCGCGCGCCGAACGATATTTGAACGACCCCGCCACGACGACTGCTATGGAAACGTAACCGTTCTTTTCCTCGAAGGGCGAGTCATCAGGGCCTGCGGCGCAGACTACGTCCTTGGCGAGCCAGCCATGACCGGAAGAGATCGGATGGGCGACGGCGTCGCCGGGGCGGCCGGTCAGAGCGCGGTCGGCCAAAGCTTTTGCAAGTGTGTCACTTTTCTCCATAGCAATTTTCCCCAAGAGTTCGTCTGAAAACAGGTGATAGAAGAACCGGCGGAAGAGCAGTTCTCAAGAGATTGAGATGAGAGAAGGAACGCATATGAACCGTTACACAAAAGCTTATATCTTCATCGGAGCCGTTTTACTGTTTGCGGCGCTCACGAAGACAAGCATATCCAGAAAGGGGGCAGGCGCCAAGAGTATGTCCAATCCACAAGAACAATCCTACAGTTCCTTTCTTCAAGTGTTGGGATCGCCCGCGAGATCAAACGAACTCACAGAACAAGAAGACATCTACGGATGGCTTATCGGCGGTTGGGAGACCGCTGTTTACGATTATGCGGAGGATGGAACCGCGCGAGAGAGTAGCGGGGAGTGGCATTTCGGACGGGTGTTGGAGGGGCGCGCCATCCAGGATGTCTGGATCGCGCCGCCTCGATCCCAGCGGAGTAATAAAACTCTGTCGAAGCAATATAACCGGTACGGGACGTCGGTGAGGGTCTACGACAGGGAGATCGGCGCCTGGCGCGTCACCTGGTTCAACCCTGTCACCGGCGTACGCAACGATCTGGTCGGTCGCCGTCAGGGCGACGACATCGTCCAGGAAGGGCTTGCCGCTGACGGGCACAAGATACGATGGTCTTTCAAAGACATCACGCCAACGTCGTTTCGTTGGCTCGGCGAATATCTGGAGTCCGACGGCAAGACCTGGCGGCTGCAGGTAGAGTTCCGGGCGCGGAGGATGAAAAATAAGTAGACGGAGAGGATCGAGGATCGAGGATCGAGGATCGAGGATCGAGGATCGAAGATAGAGGATAGAGGATAGAGGATAGAGGATAGAGGATAGAGGATAGAGGATAGAACCTACAGATCGTTCGCTTTACGAGGTGTTTTTTGAAATTCAACCTCTGCAGTACGACAGGGATCATAGTCGCGGCAGCGACGGTTGATCTTTCGGCGCCCACGGTTGCCGCTTTATTGGCTGCGCCATTCAACCGTCGCTGCCGCGACTATGGATTGAATTCGCATCGCTCCCGGCGTTGAAACGCCGGGCTAGGCTCAAACGCCGCTCCGCGGCTGGTGGCGCAATGTCGAAAAACTCTCGAAAAGTAAGCGAACCATAAGATAGAAGATAGATGTGCGAGGATAGAGGATAGAGTAGCGATATTCGACGCGATCCTCGATCCTCGATCCTCGATCCTCTCAATTGTCTACGACCTTGGCGCTCGCCGCATCTTTGCGCATGTGCTTCTCGAACCAGGCCATCAGGTAGAGCTGTTGCGCCAATTGGTGCGAGGGCCGCCGCCAGCCGTGAAATTCATCCGGCATCCGCACGAGCAGCGTCTCTTTCTTGAGCATCTTCAGCGCGCGGTAAAACTCCTCGCTCTGGCCCATCGGAGTGCGGAGATCGGCTTCGCCGGTCATGACCATCGTGGGCGTCTTGACGTTGCTCACGTAATTGAGCGGCGAGCGCGCGGCGAATTCCATCGGGTCTTCCCAGGGGCGCTTCTGAAATTGGTAGTACCAACTCGCGCCGTCAGTAGTCCCGACGAACGAATGCCAGTTGATCACAGGGCGCATCGAGACTGCGGCGGCGAAGCGGTCGGTGTGGCCGACGATCCATGCGGTCAACACGCCGCCTCCGCTGCCCCCGCAGACGAAGAGGTTCTTTTCGTCAATGAATCCTTTCGCCAGCGCGGCGTCGACTCCGGCCATCAGGTCGTCGTAATCCTTGCCCGGATACGAATACTGAATGCCGTTGACGAAGTCCTGGCCGTAGCCGGTCGAGCCGCGCGGATTTGTGTAGAGCACCGCGTAGCCGTTGGCCGCGAAGTTCTGGAAGGCCCAGCTCCAGGCGACGGAATACATTGACCACGGCCCGCCGTGAATCCACAAGACCATCGGATATTTCTTGCCCGGCTCGAATTTGGCTGGTTTGATCAGCCAGCCCTGAACCTTCCATCCGTCCTTGGACGTATACCAGAGTTCTTCGGCGTCGCCGAGTTTGACGTTGGCCAACACGTCGGCGTTCACGTCGACCAGCGTAGGCGCCTTCGCCGCGTCTTTGAGGTTAAAAGTTACGAGCGCGCCCGGCTCCTGTGGGCTTGTGCGTATGGCCGCGGCCTGGCCGTTATTCGCCAGCGAAAACCCGTTGAGAACATGAACGCCGTTGGTGATCTGACGCGCCGCGCCGTTAGCCGGCGCGAAATAGACGTGCGACGAACCTTTCTCTTCGACGCTGAAATAGACGCCGGAATTGTCCGCGGCCCAGATCACGTTTTGCGGCGAGCTCATCAGATTGCCCGCCAACACGCGTTTCCCCCCGCCGCTTTTGTCCATCAGGTAGAGGCTCGAAACGTGGTTTGTGTACATCTGTTCGTCGTAGCCGACGTAGGCGATCCAGGCGCCGTTCGGCGAGACGGCCGGATTTCCGTCAGGCCCTCGGCGATCGGTGAGCGGTTTGACCTCGAGCGTTGCGAGGTCTACGGCGTAAATCTCGCTGTCGTTGCGCAGGTATTCGGCTTCAGGTTTGCGGACGCCGGAGACGTAGATGGTCTTGCCGTCGGCCGACCAGTCGAAGCCGCCCTGGGCCCCGCCGTGATTGTATTTGCCGCCGGTGATCTGGCGCGGCGTGCCGCCGAGCGTCGCGTCAATGACGAAGACATGCGTGTGGCCTCTGGGCACGGGGCCGCGGCCGTCGGAAGCCCACGACAGGCGGTCGACTATCACGGCGGGTCTGGCCCATTCGGCGCCGCGCGGGCGTTCTGGCAATTTGATGGGGAGGACCGGGTCGTTGTCGGGGACGAATGAAGTGAAGGCGATCTGCTTTCCGTCGGGCGACCATTTGATGCCGTTCGGCGCCTGTTCCAGGTGGGTGAGCTGCGCGATTTCGCGGGTGTCGAGCCACATCACATGCAATTGATTCGTCCCGTCGCGGTCCGAAAGAAACGCGATCCGCTTGCCGTCGGGCGACCAGACCGGCGAGGAATCGTTGCGCGCGCCTGAAGTCAACTCGCGCACGCGCGAGCCGTCGACGTCAACTATCCAGAGGTTGCTGCGATATTGGTCTTTAACCTTGTCGACCCATGTGCGGGTGAAAATGATTTGCCTGCCGTCGGGCGCAATTTCGGGATTGCCCACGGATTCCATGTCCATAAAGGTCTCTTTGTCGAGCAGGCGCGGTTTCGGTTGGGCTACCGCGACTGCGCAAAGAAAAAATAGAACCGTAACGATAAACAGGCGTCGGGTCTTCATCGTGGCCTCCATTCATGTCAGTCATGTCAGAGATTTTCTTTGGGAGCGCAGGTGGAACGCCCCGCGCCCCAGGAAAAACCGATCTAAAGGCTAAATCGAGGCACGCAAGATCGGTACAGTACCGCGCGCGTAAGCAAGCGGCCGACTCATCGGTCTGCCGCTTGCTTACGCGCGCGGTACTGTACCGGCGTCCCAATGTTGCTTGGCCTGATTTAGACTAAAAGCGCACTTCAACTTCCCAGGCTTCAGGATTGCAGCGCCGCGCGCGTTCGTTTGACCAGCTCGTTGTCCGGCCCGCCGGAGCCGCGCAAATTGAAGACGCTGGCGGCCAGATAACGGTTTCGCCAAGTCGGCGAGACGTGATAGTAATCTTCCAAAACGGCTGAGCTGAATTTGTAATCGTGCGAGTTATTCCCTTTGAGGAATATCAATCGCCGCGCGGCGTCGATCAGCTTTTCCGGCTGCGGGTTCTCTTTGAGATAAGCCGACATTTTGCGCGCCGCGGCCATCCTGTCGCCGCTCACTTCCGCAAAAATCTCTTCAACGGCGCGCGCTCCCGTCGCCTTGAGTGGCAGCGGTTCGAACAGGTCGATCTTGACGCCTTTTTCGCCGGCCCGGTCGCCGCGAAATAGCGTGAGGAAAGCGGCGTTTTGCAGCAGCAAGAGCCTCCGGTTTTCGTCGTCGGCGCTGTTTTGATAGGCGTAATGGAGCGCGTTGGTCGAGGTGACAGCATGCAGCGACACGATCCCCGGTTGGCGCATCAGCAATTCTCCGGCGCCGAGGAAAAAGGCGTCCCAGACGGACTGCGGGGCGACGCCTCGATTGAGTTGGCCGACCACCTTATCGCAGGCCTCTTCGTCGGAAGCCTCGCGCAAGACCGCCAACATTTCGGCGACGGCTTCCGCGCTGGGTTTGCCCTGCCGCCATTCGCCGCGAATCTTCGCGGCCAGTCTCTGGTTGCGCCGCCAGGGGCGGTCAGGCGCGGCGTCCCGTTTGGCCGGATTATCGCCCTCGTGATAGAGCAAGGCATACGCCAGAGAACGCAAGACCGGCTCGGCATGGCGCCAGCCGATGTGTTGCAGCGTACGCCAACCGTTGGCCACATAGATGGCTTTGTGGCCGATGTCGCGGAAGTCGCGGGCGCCGAAGCGGCAAAAGATCTCGAAAATTTCCCGCTCGCCGGCGGCGCGAACCAGGCCGGCGACAGCCGCGTCGGCCGCCCCTTCGTCCCAATTGTTCATGGCCTCGATGAACGCTTGCCCGGCCTTCGGCGCTCCCGGCATGGTCGATTCGTTTACCGGCCCCATTGTCCAATCGCCCTCGCTCACATCGCGGGACTGCGACTCCTTGAAATAATCCAAGGCCCAGAAGATCGGGAGCCAACGATCAGAGTCCGGCGAGGCGAGACTGGCCAGATGCGCGGAATTGACCACCAACACGGCGTGAAATTTGAAGCCGACCGGCCGAGGCTGAATATTGCGCACGCCGGCCAACAACAAGGCCGCCAGCAATTCCCGGTAGCTCAACCCTCGTTTGATCCGCGCAGCCACTTCCTCCAGCAATCGCTCCCGCGGGGTCTCTTCCAGGAGCCGCGCGAGCGGTTCGATCTCCGGATGGAACCTGACGGACTTGTCGTCCAACCGGGCCTCCGCGCGAGAGACTCCGGGCAGTCGCGATAAGAATGACAGGTCGCCCATTCCTAACGACGCGCCGGTAGTCGCGGCGGTCTTCAGAAAATCTCTTCTCGAGGTCGGCAAGTTCATAACCACCTCCGGATGTCACTAGAGTTTCGGGAAGGTCTTTCGCGGACATGATTCTAACAGCAGGCGAGCGTGCGGGCTATGAGAAGGGAGTGTTCGGAGGCGGCCCCGGGCAGTCCGTTTGAGACTGGCCCCGCATGGCGTCCGCGCGGATGGCGCAATATTTGTTGTCTTCTCTCTTGACTCCTTGCAACTGTTAATGTATTAAGCGAGCGTGCCCTCCTACCTGACTATTCCTGACAGATGATCTCAAGCGGATCAGGCGGCGCCACAACCGGCTGGAGGAAATGAGAGGCGCCGGAGCGCGCGCAGTTGTTTTGTCCGTGACCGCCAATGCCACAGCGCGCGCCAGGCGCCCGTGTGTTATGAGAGTTACCCATGAAAATACTACAACTGGTTTTTGCCCTGCTGCTGTGTCTATCCATCTTCGGCGCCGCGACCGCCCAAGGGACGCGACTGCTTCGTCATCCGACGGTGAGCCGCGACTCGGTGGCCTTCGAATACGCGGGTGACCTGTGGGTCGTCCCGCGGAGCGGCGGGCAGGCGCGCCGCCTTACCGCGACGCCCGGCGTCGAGATTGATCCTTACTTCTCTCCCGACGGCTCTCAGATCGCCTTCACGGCCACAGTCGCGGGGAACACCGACGTGTACGTCGCGCCGGCCGCGGGCGGCGACCCCAAGCGACTGACCTATCATCCGGGCGCGGACCGCGTCCGCGGGTGGACTCCCGACGGTCGCCGCGTGGTCTTCGCGTCGGCCCGCGCCAGCGCTCCCCAACAGTCGTACTTCCGACTCTGGACGATCGGCCTGGAGGGCGGGCTTCCGGAGCAGCTGCCGATGCCCCGCGCGTTCACCGGCGTTTACTCTCCCGACGGCCGGCGGTCGGCCTACGAGGAGGTCTCGACCGCGTTCATTCCGGAGTGGTATGAGACCAGTCAGTGGAGGCATTACCGTGGTGGCCGCACGCACCCGATCCGGATCATGACGCTGGCCGACTACTCCGTCGAAAAGCTCCCGTGGAGTAACAGCAACGACACCCACCCGATGTGGGTTGGCGACACCGTCTACTTCCTCTCCGACCGCAATCACACGGTCAACCTCTTCGCCTACCGCGGCGACACGAAAAAAGTCACGCAACTCACGCATCACGACGACTTCGATATCATGAACGCGACGGCTGGGCCTGACGCGATCGTCTATGAACAGGCCGGCTACATCCACCTGGTCGATACCAAGACGGGGCAGGCGCGCAGGCTCAACATTGAAGTGACCGGCGACCTCGCCTGGGCGCGGCCGCAGTTCAAGAAGGTGGCAGGCATGATCCGAAGCGCGGAGCTTTCACCGAGCGGGGTTCGCGCCGCCTTCGAGGCGCGGGGCGAGATCTTTACGGTACCGGCGGAGAAAGGCGACTACCGCAACCTTACGCAGAGTCCCGGCGCGCACGACCGCAGCCCCGTGTGGTCGCCCGACGGCGCGCAACTCGCGTGGCTCTCGGACGCGGGCGGAGAGTATCAGCTTATGATTGGCGAGCCGACAGGCGTCACAAAACCTCGGGCGATCCCGCTGCCGTCCACGGCCTTCTTCTCCGCGCCCGCCTGGTCGCCGGACGGGACGCAGATACTGCTCCAGGATAATCACCTGAATCTCTGGACGCTCGACGTGGCGACCGGGAGGGCGGCGAAGATCGACACCGACACTTACGCCGATCCCGGACGCGATTTCGACGCGACCTGGTCGCCGGACTCGCGGTGGATCGCTTATTCGAAGAGCTTGACCAGCCACCTGCGGGCGATCTTCGTTTACTCGCTGGCGGAGAAGAAAACCTATCAACTCAGCGACGGACTGGCGGACGCCATCTCGCCGGCGTTCGACGCGGGGGGAAAATACCTCTACTTCATGGCGAGCACTGACTACGGGCCGAGGACGGGCTGGCTGGAGATGAGTTCCGTTGACCGTCCCGTGCGCCGCGCAATCTATTTGGCCGTGCTCAGCGCGAGTGATCCGTCACCGCTACTGCCCGAAACCGGCGACGAGCCGCGCGCGGCGCCTCGCGACGAATCACGCGGCGAACCTGCTGCGGCGCCCAAACCGGACGCAGCGAAGGCCGTCGCCGTTCGCATTGACTTTGACGGGATCGGACAGCGAATCCTGGCCGTCAACGTTCCGGCCGGTGACTACAGCAGCCTCGTGGCCGGCGCGGCGGGGACGATCTTTTATATGGAACCGAACACGCCGGGCGGCGGGCCCGCGTCGTCGCGCTTGCAGCGGTACCAGCTCAAGGAGCGCACGGCCGCGCCCTTCCTCGAAGGCATCCGGTCTTACACGCTCTCTGCTGACAAGAAGAAACTTCTCTATCAGGCCGGCGGAAACCGCTGGGGAATCGTCGCGACAGACCGCCCCGCCAAGGTGGGCGACGGAGCGATCAACGTGGCGCAACTTGAGACGCAGGTTGATCCCCGCGCCGAGTGGGCGCAGATCTATCGAGAGACGTGGCGGATTCAGCGCGAGTATTTCTACGACGCCAATATGCACGGGGCCGATTGGCAAGCAATCTATGAGAAATACCGCCCGCTCCTCGCCTATGTGGGCCACCGCGCCGACCTGAGCTACCTCATCGCCATGGTCGGCGGCGAGCTGACAGTGGGACATTCGTATCTGACCGGAAACGGCGACGAGCCCGGCGAAGAGCCTGTTTCGGTCGGCCTGCTAGGGGCGGACTTCGCGGTAGAGAACGGGCGTTATCGCATCAGTCACATCTACACCGGCGAGAACTGGAATCCCGAGTTGCGAGCGCCGCTCAGCGCGCCGGGGATTCAGGTGGCGGAAGGAGACTATCTGCTCGAAGTCAATGGCAGACCGCTCGCGTCGCCGACCAATCTTTACAGCCTCTTCGAGGGAACGGCGGGGAGGCAGACAATGATCCGGGTAAACAAGACGCCCTCGCTGGAAGGATCGCGGCTCGTGACCGTGGTCCCGGTAGCCAGCGAAGACTCTCTTCGAACGCGGGCATGGATCGAGGAGAACCGGCGGCTGGTGGACAAGCTCTCCGGAGGACGTTTGGCCTATGTGTGGTTGCCTAACACCGCAGGGCCCGGCTATACATCCTTCACTCGATACTATTACGCCCAGCAGAACAAAGAAGGCGCGATCATTGACGAACGCTACAACCACGGCGGAATGGTGGCGGATTACATCGTGAACGAATTGGATCGGAAGCTCATGGGCTATTTCGCAATGCGCGACGGCCAACCTTCGACCTCGCCGATCGCCGGAATCTACGGCCCCAAAGTGATGATCATCAACGAGTCGGCCGGCTCGGGCGGGGACGCGTTGCCATATTACTTCCGCCTGCGGAAAATTGGGCCTCTGGTGGGGACGCGAACCTGGGGCGCGCTGGTCGGCACTCTAGGTATTCCCGCTACGATTGACGGAGGCGGCATCACCGCGCCTTCCCTGGCATTTTACAACCTCAAGGGGGAATGGGACGTCGAGAATATCGGCGTTGCGCCGGACATCGAGATAGAATACACGCCGGCCCAGGCGATCAAGGGACGTGATCCGCAGATCGAGCGGGCTGTGCAGGAAGCCCTCAGGCTACTTGAACAGAACCCGCCGCAGCGCGCGCCGCGGCCCGCGCCAATCGACCGCGTATCGAAGAACCAGGGAAAATAAGTGAAGCCCTCGCGTAAATCGGCGGAGCCTTTGGAGTGCGGGCGCTCGGGACCGCTTTGGTAGTCATCTCGGGTCCTAAAGATTTCCGGGACAAAGGACCCGAGTGGGCTCCCTCTCTGATCATTGCCGCAGAATCGAAGTGGACTACCAAAGCGGTCCCGAGCGCCCGCACTCCAAAGGCTGTCGCCATTTTTAGTAGTTGGTTGTATCCAGCTTTAATTCGCATACTTTTCAAATTTAAGTTAAATAGCGGAGAACCGAGCATGAACAGACTCAGACATCAGACTCAACGACAGGCTTGGCTGCGCCAATTGCCGGTCGCCATCGGCATGGCGGTGATGATTCTGACCGCTTCCAGGATTACTCTTGCCCAAACCATCAACATTGATCGCGTCGTCGCGGAGCTCGAACCGGAAATCCAGCGCACATTGCTCGAAGGGAAGATACCTTCGGCGGCTATCGCGCTGATCGCCGGCGACCGGGTGATCTGGACCGGCGCCTACGGCCACTCGAATCTATGGGCGCGCACTCCCGCCACGACGAGCACAGTCTATCTGATCGGCTCGACCTTCAAGGCGATGTCCACCGTCGCCCTGCTGCAGCAAATGGAGCAGGGCAAATTTAAACTCGATGACCGCGTCAACGATTACCTGACCGAATTCAAGATTCAGAACGAAGATCCTCAACACCCGGTCACTTTTCGTCACCTGCTGACTCACACTTCTGGCTTGCCCGGCGACTTCGGCCCGGTTCCCGTGTGGGGCGACGGCGCGCCGCCTGCGCTCGAAGAGTATCTGCGCAAATCACTCAAGGTCGCCAAACCTCCGATGAACTCCATCGTTTATTCGAATATGGCTTACACATTGATCGGGTATCTGGTTCAAAAGTTTTCAGGCGTGCCCTACAAGCAATATATTCAGGAACGCATCTTCACGCCGCTCGAGATGACGAGCACCGCGTTCGAGCCGAGGCCGGACATGGAAGAGCGGTTGTCAATCCCCTACACGGTGGAAGAAAAGACCGGGAGCCAGACGCCGACGGTGCGACTCAAAGCCGCGGTCTGGCCGGCGGGACTGGTCTACGGGACCGTGCTCAATCAAGCCAATTGGCTGATCGCCAACCTCAACGGCGGAGTCTTCAAAGGCAAGCGGATCATCAGCGAGCAGTCGCTCGAGCAGATGTTCACGCGCCAATACGATCAATTCAAAGGGCCGGTGGAAGGCATCTGGGGAAACGAGACCGCCGGCTTCGGCTTGACGTGGTGGGTGCAGACGCGCGACGGCGACCGCTATTTCGCTCACAGCGGCAGCGTCCCCGGCTACACGGCCTTTTTGCTGGGCAACCGTGACCGGAAACTCGGCTTCGCCATCCTGACCAACGGCAATCGCGCGCATCCGCACCTCTTCAAACTAGCCGACCGCGCAATGGATCTGCTCAAGAAGCACACCTACCAGGAGGTAAGGCAGTCAGCTACTCCATCTAAGCGCGAGGACGCGCTGTAGATGGAGCTTGCGGTTTCAGGTTTCGTACTTGACGCTTCTTTTCAGAAGAACGAACCGCTTCGGGCCGGTTGACTTCCTTCCGCGGATATTCGCAGAAGTAACGGCCCATCGCCACCAGGTCATGCCTCGCGGCGACAGATTTCGCTCCATTCAGATCGGCGTTGATTTGATATCCGCAATCGCGGCATTGGAAATCTGATTGATTCGGACGGACACCCAAATGCAAACATCTCGAACAGGTCTGAGACGTGTACCGTGGGTCGATATATACGACCTCCACTCCCGCACTAGCCGCCTTGTAGCGGATCATCCATTGAAGTTGGGCGAAACTCCACTCATGAACGCATTTCGCCTTGCCGGTCTCTCGAATCCCGTTGAGGTCTTCCAGGACGATCCTTTGATTATTCGCTTTCGCGTCAGCCACGATTTGTTTGCTGACGCAGTGGTTGGTGTCCGCGACAAAACGCCTCTCGCGACCAGAGACACGCTTGAGCGCTCGTTTGGCGCTCTTACCGCCGTTGGCCTGTAGAGATCGCCTCGTCCTTTTGTAGCAGGCTTTTATGTGGCGAATATTCTTCGCCGTATGGAACTTCTTGTCAGATGTCACCGCCACGCGGTTGAAGCCGAGATCGACGCCTAGACTTCCCTGTGGCTGTCTAACTTCCGGCGCCGGGATCGTGATCGAAATATGCAGATAGAAGTTCCCCTCGCGATAGACCAATTCGGCGGAGCCGAGTTCGCCCTGGCGGAGTTGTTTGCGCATCCTGGCGGGCATCTGCAACTGGCCGGTGATGCGGCCTTTCGGACAGACGGCCAGCGAGATGGTTTGACAGTCAGGACGAAGAGTCATCGACTTGGCGTCATATCGAAGGGAAGAATGCGGTTTGAATTGATGCCACTTATTCGAGTCGCGCGTGTAAACGGCGCTGACTTTGGCAATCGCGTTGATCACGTGCTGAGAGGGCAAAGAGGTTTCCTCACGGATGAGGCGATAACCCTGGTGATGGATGTCGTATTTGCGATGCAAATCACGCTCGAAGGCGAGTTCGGAAAGGGTGTTGCAGGCGCGATTGAACTCTTCCATAGTGGATTTGAGTTCCTGGCGTTCGCTAGCTGCCAAGACCAATTTCGCCTTTATCGACAAGTGAACATCCATCTGTTCAATATGCCACAAGTGTTTTACCTGAGACAAGTGTTTTATATGCGAAAGGGGCGGCGCATTCCTCTCCACCCAAAACGAAGCGTTTATGGGTGGAGTATCCTGCGCAAAGAAAGATGAAAAACCGATGCCCTGCGCTGCTGATTCTGCTCGCCATCTCAATTCAGGTCTTCGGCCAGACGCCGGAATCAGGCGCGGCGAAAGGACTCGAAGGCGTCTGGCGCGGGACGCTCGAAGTGGGTGGGACGCAACTCAGGCTCGTCCTGACTATCACGAAATCAGATTCGAGCGCCTATTCAGGCAAAGTGGACAGCCTCGATCAAGGCGCGACCATTCCTGTAGACACGATCACGGTCACTGGCGACACCGTGCGGTTGGAGCTGATATCAGTCGGCGGCGTCTACGAGGGCGCGTTGAATAAAGACCGGTCGGAGATGAGCGGAAAGTTCACTCAGGGCGGCGCTTCGTTTCCGCTGGTCTTCAAGGCGGGCGCGCCGTCGCAGTCCGGCGCCGCCACGAAGCCTCCGCCCGCGCCCCCACAAAAACCGCTCAGCCCTCCTTTTGATATTGCGGTTCCTGTAGCGCCAACCGCCTTCAAAGCGGGCGGCAAAACGCGCCTGGTTTACGAATTGCACGCGACGAACTTCAGCCGGAGCGATTGCGTGTTGACGCGCCTGGAAGTGAAATGAAAAGCCCTGGGATAAGGACGGACCCTATTGGAATCTGCGCGCTAACGGAGGCATTCTCTCCACCGCCGCCGATATGTATCGCTGGCATCAGGCGCTTGAAGGCGACAAAATATTGAGCGCGGAAGCGAAGCGGAAATTATTCACACCTCACGTCAAAGTGGTGGAATCAAGTAACAGTTTTTACGGGTATGGTTGGGTCATCGAAACCACTAGACGCAACACTACGCTACAATGGCACAACGGTGGTAACGCATACTTCTACGCTGACTTTCGGCGTCTCCCGCAGGATCGAGTGATGGTCTATTGGGCGACGAATGAGTTTGATAAGGTTAGTGAGAAAGTCACAGACCGCCTGATCCGTATGGCGCTGGGGTCGGAGTAAGGATTCCTACTTTTTACCATTAGTTTGATCGCGCGCATCGCGCGGGGCTTCCTGGTGCCAGCGCACCCCGGCAGCGGCTTCTTTTTCGTAGTCGCGCAAGAGGGCGAGCGTCCGCTGCGGATGGAGATGGGCGCAGGCCGCAATGATGGTGTTGATAGCCGCCATTGGCGCGACGTAAGAGCCGGTGAAGACGGAGCTGGCGATGGAGGCCACGACGTAGCCGTCGCAATATTTCGCCAACGGCGTCGTGTCGCTGTCCGTGATTCCGAAGGTCGGCACGCCGCGCTGGCGGGCGCGCTGCGCCGCCTCGACGGTCTCGCGCAGACACCGCCCGAAACTGATTGCGATCAGCAGATCCTTCGAGTCCAGAACCTTGATCTTGTGGATGAGATTGCCAGCGCTTCCCACAGGCGCCTCGGCGTCGAACCCCTGCACTGCCAGGCCGTAAGCCAGGAATTGGGCCAGCGACGCGGCCAGGTCGATGCCCACTACAACAATGCGACGCGCGCGGTGAATGCGCTTGGCAACGGCGATGACCTGCGTGGTGTCCAGGCCGGTTTTCAAGAGATGCAAGTTGGCGATGTCTTTGTCGACGTTCTGGCGCAGGCGATCGGCCACGGACTGCTTCTCCCGCGTGGCCGCCTGCATCGTCGTGTAAGGCGTTATCCGCGCGACGAAATGGCGCCGGAGGTCGGCGGCGAAGTCGGCGTAGCGGTCATATCCGAGAACCTGAATGGCGCGCACAATCGTCGCCGCGTCCATGTTGAAGCGCTTGCCCAACTCCCGCGAGGAGAGGAAGTAGATCTCTTCCGGGTGGTCGAGGATCGTCCGGATCATTTGCCGCCGCCGCGGGGCGAGTTTGGACTGCGCGTCGGCGAACCGGATTTCGAGTTGAGTCGGCGAGCTTGCGGCAGTGGACTGATCGGATTCGGCTGCGGGAATCTTGCGCGACTTGGTTTTCATTGATTTTACCTCGGTCGTGACGGACAGCGTCTACCTCTCACTTTCGCCCGCAGCCTAGCACGCCGCCCGCCGTCGCGGCAAGTTTATGCAATACGTGTTGCAATCATTCGCGCCGAAGCGCGACCATCGGATCCACCTTCGCCGCCCGCCGCGCAGGCAGATAACCGCCCAGCAGCGCCACGAGCGCCAGCAGCAGGCACGCCGCGGCGAAGACCGTCGGATCGCCGGCCTTGACGCCGAACAACAGCGACTCGGCGGCCCGGCCCAGGGCGAAGGCCAGCGGAGCGCCGGCGAGCAGCCCGGCGCTGGCGAGCAACGCCACCTCGCGCAAGACCAGCCAGGCCACGCGCCCCTGAGTCGCGCCGAGCGCGATGCGGATGCCGATCTCACGGATGCGGCGCGTCACGGTGTAAGCCATCACTCCATACAACCCGACCGCCGCCAGCGCCGCCGCCAGCGATCCGAAGCAAATTGAAAGGAACGTCAGGAACCTGTCGGCGAACAGCGATTCATCCGCCTGCTGGCTCAAGGTCTTCAAATCGTAAATCGGCAGGTTGTTGTCGCGCCGCGCGACTTCGCGTCGCAGCGACGGCGCGATGGAGGTGACGTCCTGATCGGTTCGCGCATAAAAAGTGATTCTCCCGATGTTTTCCTCCTGGGCGTAAGGAAGATCAGAGCCGATAGCGCGAGAGTGAAACCCAGCAAGCGCGGGTCAAGTTCCGTCGAAAGGCCGAGCGCGCCGACGCTGGGCGGGATCGCTGCGACCAATCCGTGAATCGTCCAAACTGCCACGATCAACCCAACCACTCCTCCCATCAAAGACAACAGGAGACTTTCAAGGAGAAACTGCCGCATCAATCGCCACCGTCCAGCGCCCAACGCCATACGCACGGCGATCTCGCGCCGCCGCGCCGCGCCGCGCGCCAACAGCAGGTTCGCCACGTTCGCGCAGGCGATCAACAGCGCCAGGCCGGCCATCCCCGTCAGGATCAGGAATGGTTTTTTGGCGTCGCGCTGGAGAATCTGCCGCCCTTTCGCGCCGTCATCCAGCAGGATTCTTTTGTCGAGGAAACGCTGCCGCATCTCGGCTCTAAATCCGGTCATCAGCGGAAGCTCTTCTTCGAGAATAGAGTGATAGCTCGGACGGACGGCCTCTTCGGTCTGCGCGCGCGACGTCCCCGGCTTGAGGCGCCCTATGATCGCCAGCCAATAGTCTTCATGGTCATCAAGCCCGTTCGAGCCCGGCGTCATCTGGGCCTTCATCATCATCGGAATGAAAACATCGGGAGTCTGCCCGACCTGAACCCCGCGAAAGCCTTCGCGCGACACGCCGATCACCGTCATCAAGGTTCCATTCACTGTCAGCGCCTTGTTCAGAATCGCCGGATCCGCGCCAAATCGGCGAGTCCAATAGGCGTAGCTCAAAACCACGACCGGATGCGCGCCAGGCGTCCGATCATCTTCTTGATTGAAGACGCGCCCCAGAGCCGGGCGCACGCCGAGGACTTCAAAATAGTTGCCGGAGACCAGCTCGCCGTCCGCGCGCTCGGTCTGCCCCACGCCCGCGACGCTAAGCGGGATCGCGAACCGCGCCAGCAAGCCCGAAAAGACGTCGCCGCCGCGATCACGCAGAGCCTTGTACATCGGGTAGGAGAATGAAGCAGCGCGGTCCCCATCGCTCCATACCCTTCCCGTACTCGGCCCGGTCGAACGCAGCACGACCAACTCCTCCGGCCTTTCCACTGGCAGACGCCGAAGAAGAATCTGATCGGTGAGAGAAAAGATCGCCGTGTTCGCGCCGATCCCGAGCGCCAGCGTCAGCACGGCGATTACCGTGAAGCCGGGGCTCTTCAATAACATCCGCGCGCCGTAGCGCAGGTCTTGCCAGAGTGTTTGCATAATTCCTCCAGAGTAGATGTCAGATGTCAGATGTCGGATGTCAGTGAAGAGGCTCTGGCTTCGCCCCACCACTGACATCCGACATCTGACATCTGACATCTACTCAACTTGGATTGTGGAGCAACTTCTGGAGATTTACAGTAGCGCTCCTGAGCTGATCAGGCGTTGGCATCCGATCATCTCGCATCAATCCTTCGACGGCGGCCAGGTCCCGGTCACGGTTCATGCCGGCGACTGCCTGGACGCGGTTCCCCTTCACGTAGAAGGCAAGGAAATTCTGTGTGGACACGTCGCCCTGGAAGATGATCTCGTCCCAGCTTGTGGAGTGACCGACGTACAAAAGTCCGGCGTCGAACTGCCGCGTCCAGAAGAAGGGCACAGCAGTATACGGGACTGCGCTTCCGGCCATATTGCGCGCCGCGATGCGCCCCTGTTGCAGCGCCGTCCGCCAGTGCTCGATGCGCTGCCGGGCGCCTGTCAGCGAAGAATGGAAGCGCGCGATGTCTCCGGCGGCGTACAAACCGTCGGCCGCCCGCAGGTGTTCATCAACCACCACGCCGCCGTCATCGGAAAGCTCGACTCCCTTGAGAAAATCCGTCGCGGGCTTGACGCCGACGCCGACCACGACCAGATCGGCGTCAATCTTTTCGCCGGACTCAATCTCAACCGCTTCAACTTTGCCGTTGCCGGTTATTCGCGCAACCTTCGCGCCGAATCTGAACCGCACGCCGTTGTCCTCGTGTATCTTTTGGAATAGCGCGCCGATTGCGACGCCGAGGGTCTTCTCGAAAGGCGCCTGACCGGGCGCGACGACCGTCACCTCGAGCCCGCGAGTCTTCAGACTGGCGGCCGCTTCCATGCCGATGAAACTCGCGCCGATGACAACCGCGCTGTTCGCCTGTTCAGCGGCGGCGATGATAGCGTCAGAGTCAGCGAAGCTGCGCAGCGTCAGGACGTTCTTCAGATCGCTTCCGGCGACTTGCAGGGCGCGCGGCTCGCCGCCCGTCGCCACGAGCAGCGCATCGTATGCGAGTCGCTCGCCGCCTTTGAAAGAGATGATTTTTGCCTTCGCGTCAACTTGCGTCGCCTCCCTCCCGCGCAGAACCTCGATCCCATGTTCGTTGAAAAACTCGTCTGGGCGGAGCGGCATCCATTCCGGCTCGGCGTGTCCTTGCAGGTAATCTTTGCTCAGATTCGGGCGGTCATAAGGCAAGCGATCTTCGCGAGTGACCATCAGAACGCGCCCTCGGAAGCCTTCCTCGCGCAACGTCTGCGCCGCCATGTAGCCGGCCGCGCCGCCGCCCAGAATCACAAATGCGCGTTCATCCTGCCGCGCATCGCGTGACGCCATCGGCGGCGTGCGGCGATCCTCCGCTTCATCGGGAACGGCGACGATGACGCGGTCGCCTTCAATCTTGACTTCGTAACGAGGCAACGAATCGAACGCGGGGGGTTCAAGCAGATCGCCCGTCTTCACGTCGAATGAGGCGTGATGCCAAGGACAGATGATGCGCTCGCCGCACAAGGCGCCTTCCGCGAGCGGCCCGCCGTAGTGCGGGCAAATCGCTCCCACCGCATGGTATTTGCCGTTGACGCGCGCCAATAAGATGTTCTTCCCACCGGCGTCGACCTGTTTCATCTCACCGTCTTTGAGTTCGTCGGCGCCGGCGACCATAAATTCTTTATGCTTCATAAGACCTCCTCGTGAGCAAGGTATCACACTATTTCCAGTAGGCGCCCCATCTTCTCTATCTTCGTGCGGAGGTAGGGCGCCGCCGGCGGCGTCTCCAGCGCCACGCGCGCGACAACATCAAGAACCGACGCCTTGAGCGCGCGAATCTTTTCCGAGTTGTTGGAAAGCTCGCGCCCGACTTAATCCGAATATTCCTGGCTCAAACGACCCAACGCGAGCGCGCCCAGAGCCAGGCCTA
>WNFU01000841.1_pt1 | contig 68372 bp, 69 predicted proteins | sample 5400121 | NCBI WGS metagenome assembly WNFU01 (sample SAMN13153360, study PRJNA577476) | soil metagenome | isolation source: 100 cm soil or saprolite under grassland replicate 1 | place: USA:California | collected 2016-06-15 | reverse complement strand
ACCACCGGCATCACCCGAGGTCCTCCGCGATCCGAGCGGTCCGACGCGCGAGCGTCACGATCGATCCGCCGATCACCACCAGCAGGCTCAGCCACAGCGAACGGCGGGGCAGCCGGAAGAGCGCTTCGACGGCGCCACCCAGCGCCCCGACCGCCAGGACGGCCATCCGGTGCTGCTTCGCCATCGGCCCGGCGAACGACTGCGGTAGCCCGAGCGAGCCGCCGAGCGCCCGAACGTACGCGAGTGAGACGGCGAGCAGAGCGGCGATCCAGCCGAGGACGGGTGCGCGGACGGCGTAGCCGGCCGCAACCAGGCAGAGGGTGTCGGACGCCCGGTCGGGCAGTTCGTTCCACAGGACGCCGATGGCGGTTCCGCGCCCACCCTCGATGGCGACGAGCCCGTCGAACAGGTTGCACAGCAGCCGGAGCAGGACGAAGCCTGAAGCGGCGGCGCCGAGTATGACAGCCGCCGGGCCATCGAACCGCGAGCCGAGCACGAGGGTCACCGACGCGAGGCCCGAGGCGACGATGCTCGCGATCGAGATCGCGTTCGGGCGGATGTTCGCGTCTGTTAGCCGAGCGGCCGCATCACGCGCCCACCTCGAGTCCCGAGCCGCGATCGGGCGACGAAGGAGGGGCTGTGTCACCGGCGTCGCGCGATCCACAATGTGTTCGCCCCTCCCGAGGTCGCACGGCGAGCCTCGACGTTGAACCCGCGGCGCTCGAGGATGGCGTCGAAATCGTCGCCTTCGTAGTAGTTCGCAGGGAGGTGGAGGGCCCGTCCGAGCTCCCCGTCGGCAGCCTCGCGCCAGCTATCGACGAGGAGCCATCCGCCGGGCGCGAGCAGGTCCCGGAAGAGCGAGGTCAGATCCTCCGTGTCGGCGCGGTCTATCCACGCCGTCATGCCGATGCAATTCACGATATGGAACGGCGCCCGCGCGGCGAGCTGTGTCCGGAGCTGAGGGTCGAAGACGTCCCCACGGACGAACTGGATCGGAACGTGGGCGCGGTCCGCACGTCTCACGGCCTCGGGCAATACGTCGCCTCGCTGGTCGACGTCGACCCCTGTCCACGCCGCCGACACGTCGGGTCCAAGTCGAACAGCCGCCGCCATGAGGTCGCGCGCGAGCCCGCAGGGGGCCGAGATGACCCTCACGGGATCGGCTTCACGGGCCTCGACGCGAACGAGCGCATCGAGTGCGCCGACGACGTTGTCGATCCGCTCACGCAGCGCGACGTGAACCGGCAGACGCAGGACCCTCAGATCGGCCGCCCGGCCGAGGGGCCCGAGCCAACCATGGGGCGAGGATGCATACGCGCGGTCGGTCGCGAAGGCGTCGTACCGCCGGGTGAGCACCAGCCGCGCCTGATCCGACAGGATCAGCCCTAGGTCGCGCACGCGCCCCGCGGCCACGACTCGGGCGATCGACCGTATCGGTTGCGGGCCTGTCGTTCCGAGATGTCGCGCGGGGGAGCCCTCACGAGGAGCCCGACCTCGCATTGGCGGGATCTTCAATGTCATGTGCGTATGGTCGGCCGCGCGGAGGCGAGGAACCAGACGGCATCCTCCCCATTCGCCCTCGCCGTTGCCCCATCCGGGGATGGGTACATTCGGCACCTCGCCTACGCCTGATCGCTGGATGAGCGAGCGGCTTCCTCCAACGTCCTCGAACTCGATGGACGGTGCGACGGCGGGATGTTCGCAGGAGGCGCAAGTCTCTAACGGAGAAGTGAGCCAAGATGCGACTGGGTAGCCTGAAGGACGCCAGAACTGATTCGATCACACCGCAGCTTCTTTCTCCGCGGACGCCACGAGGATCAAGCAGACCCGGATCATCACCGTGGCTGCGTCGTAGGTGGGGGCGTAGACGCCTGGACTCGGTTGGTGCTCCGGGTCCTTCGCTTCCCCACTGGACGCACCTATCGCCTGAGGCTCGAGCTGGTCCCGGCAACCCCTGAGCCGGTCTTCAACGGGGTTGCCGAACTCACCCAGCCCGACCTGGGCACTATCGCCCTCGAGATTGAGTGCGATCCCATATTCCCCCCGGGCATCAGGCTTCTCACTCTGGGCAGGTCGACGGTAGGAGGCAATGAGATGCCAGTCGTTCAACGCAGGGCAACGGATCGTCCGCATCGACCTCGCCAGGCTGCGCCCACGAGCGTCGCGCGATACGGCGCACCCAGGGCCGTCATCGCGGCGGTCGGTGTACTCGGCCTGTCAGCGCTTCTTGCTGCGGCCCTGGTCACGATCATGGAGCTGATGTACTCGCCCGACGGATGGTCGTCGGTCTTGTGGGGAGGGAGATAAGGCATGAACCGCTCAGCATCCAATCAGCGTTCGTCGCTCGGCCGACGGCGGGTTTCCACTGAGAGGGGGGTTCGGATGTACCAAACGAGAAGGGTTTCTGTCGTCGTCGTTTCCACGGTGGCGCTCGTCGCGGTCTCTCTAGTCCTTCCGCAGGCGGCGAACGCGGCGAGACCACGGTGCTTCGGGAAGCGTGCTTCTATCGTCGGCACGGCCCGGGCCGACGTCCTGAAGGGAACGGCCAGGTCCGACGTCATCGCCGGCCTGGCGGGGAACGACGTCATCAAGGGTCTCGGGGGAGGCGACCGCATCTGCGCGGGTAAGGGCAACGACACCCTCCTCGGCGGCGGAGGCGACGACAGCCTGATCGGCGACGTGGGGAAGGACAAGCTTGCTGGTGGGGCCGGCTCCTTCGACTTCCTTGTTGGGGGCCCGGGCGGCGACGCGCTGAATGGCGGAGCCGGTATCTCCGATTTTGCCTTCTACTTTGATGCACCCGGCCGGATGACGGTGGATCTTTTCGCCGGCACTGCCACGGGCCCGATCGGCCCGGACACCCTGACCGGCGTCGAGGGCGTCGGGGGCTCGGGATTCGACGACGTCATCACGGGCAACGCGGCTCCCAACTTCCTGTTCGGCGATGCCGGGAACGACACGCTGTCCGGGGGTGACGGGGACGACGGGCTTTGGGGCCGCGACGGCGACGATGCCCTCGATGGCGGCTCGGGGGAGGACTTCGTATCGTTTGTCTTCTCTCAGTTCGGCGTCACGGCGAACCTGACCACCGGGACGGCGACCGGTGAGGGCTCTGACACGCTCGCGAACATCGAGAACATCCAGGGCACAAAGCACGACGACACGCTCACCGGGGACGCGGGGCCGAACGTGTTCTTGCCTCTCGTCGGAAACGACGGCATCGATGGGAGCGGCGGGACGGACACGGTCTCGTACGAAGTCTCCCCCAGCGCTGTCACGGCGAACTTGAGCACCGGGACGGCGACGGGCGAGGGCACGGACACCCTGACCGCAATAGAGAACCTGAATGGCAGTCCGTTGAACGACAACCTGACCGGCGATGCGGGACCGAACGTCCTGCACGGCTTGGCCGGTACCGACACCCTGTCCGGGAGCGACGGCGACGACACCCTCACCGGTGACGAGGGTACGGACACCGTCGACGGAGGGATCGGGACCGACACGTGCGATGGCGAGAGCGAAGTGAACTGCGAGGCGTGACGGCCTGCGGCCACGGGTTCCTCAGGGCGCCACGGTCGCGATAGTGCCGGTAGGTTCGCGGCGATGTATGGGCCTGCGTTGGGGGTGGTGACGAGCGGCGTTGCTCGGGACCGCTTCCGTCGGGCCTGATTGCAGGAGAGGAGAAGAGCGATGAGAAGGATTGCGGCACCCAAGGCCCCGACCGCTGTCGCTGTCGTGGCGGCGATCGTTGCATTACTCGTTCTGCTGGGGTTTCCATCAGCATCGGCGAGACAACGACGAGCCACGGTGTGACGCCGAGCGACGTCTTCACCAGCACTGAACCGGAGATCTGTGCGGAGGTGGACACCTTCGGGACAGCACCGATCTTGTCGACGCAGGTCAGCGTTGGACCGACCTCGAACCTATTGGTGTCTTTCTCATCAGAGTGGTCCGGCCCGAAAACAGATACGGAACTACTCCTCTCGTTCCTGGTCAATGACGACGCAGGGACTTCGTCGAGGGCACGCCGTTCGAGTGGGGTGTCAGCACCAGTCCCCTCACGCACGACAGCGGAACGGTGATGTGGTCATTCGACCATGTCCAGCCTGGCGTCTTCAACGTTCTGGGTGACGCACGCACCGATCCGGTGCCTGGCCCGCGCGGAGGCGGAAACACCAACAACAACCCGACTGCGGTGCCGGAGAACTGCGCGCTCACGGTGTTCGTGATCCCGCTCGCGGAGTAGGGAGCCACAGCAGAGAGCAGCAACGGATCCGCAAAGGGGTACAGACGGTGTCGCGGAGACTCACTTCCTCGATCGAGCGGATGGGTGATCCTGGTCTCTTCTTGGCTCGCCAGCCGCCGGCTTCGACCGAACACGGCGTCTTGGACCAGCCCCTCTGCCCCGGGCATGTTGACCCCGGCGCTGCGGTATCAGCTGTCCTGGGTTCCATTACGCGGAGGGCCGGCCCGGAGGCCGGCCCTCGAACGTCGACGCGGAGCCTCTACGGCGTGATCTTCGAGATGCGGGTGTACCAGTTGGCGAACGCTGTGCGGGTAGCTCCGCAGCTTCCGATCGGAGGGGCCAGATACTGCGACAGCGTGCAGGTCTGACCGATGAACTCGGAGCCTACCCAGATGTCCTTGCCCACCGTCACAGCCATCCCGTAGTCGCCCCACCTGGCGCCGAGGGAGATGTCGCCCACGAACGCCTTATATCCAGTGAACCCATCATCGGGCCCGGCGCCAGAAGCGATGACCTGGACGCTCCCGACACCCTTCGTCGCGGAGAGCGTGGTGAACCCCGCAGACGGGTAGTAGGTCGAACCCGTCACGGTGAACGGGATGACCCCTCTCCCGCTGGTCGTTGCCGCGATCGACGGCATCAGCAGGTCGTGGTCGGCCAGGCCGAACTTGCCCTGCCTGACGATCGAGGGCGTCAGGTTCCCGGTGTCATCGAAGCTGGGATGCACGATGTAGTACGCCACGCCGGCGCGGAGTTCGCCATCGACCGACACATCCGACCCGAGCACGCCCCAGATGTTCCCGTTCGCGAAATATGTCCCCAGGATCCGACTGTCGATGGACTCGAGCAACGGCGGGAGCGACTCATTGTGCGCCGGCTTCTGGTTCGGGGCGAAGAAGAGCCTCCAGCACCCCTTGCCCAGTCCCGGCAATACGATCTGGGTGTCGTTGACGCACTCACCCAGCGGATTGTTGCCCGCTCTCTGCTGTCCCAGCGGTGGGACGCCGTACTCGTCCACGGTTAGAAGGCTCTTCTTCAACTCCAATGCAGGCGAGGCCGTGTTGATCGACGAGGTGTTGGTCACGGCCCAGACGCCGAGGTTGGTGCTGTGCCCGTTGCCGTGTGCCTCCTCCGCCGCCATCGAGTTCAGGAAGTACTCGGTGCCACCCATCACATCGGCGAAGTTCGTCCCGCCGGACTTGGTCGGCCACAAAGTGAACCCGGGCTGGCCGTCGAACGCGTCCCTGGTCTCGAACTGCACGAGTGTCGGCTGGTCTGCCCACGCCGCCAGCTGGCTCTTCGAGATGGCGTACACGTTCGCGCTGGTGAACGAGGCGTTGGTGAGAGTCACCAGGGAGTACTCGTTGGTGGTGACGAAGATGGCGTTCGAATCTGCTCCCAGCTGCGGGTAATCACCGATGCAGGCCCCACGCTCGCAGTGGTGGTCGGGGGTGCCCTCAGTGCCGTTGTTCTGGGCCGGGATCTTGTAGACCTTCCAGCTTCCCCTCGGGTCTCCCGACTGGCTCACAGCAAGGTCGATATGGTTCGGTCCCAAGAACGCGCCGCTCACCGGGTCCACGTCGATGGTCAGGACCGTGTGGAACCACCGGTTCACCGCCGCGTCGTAATAGCAGTTGGGGTCCGTCACGAAGGGCCCCTGTAGACCAGTGGTCCGGTTGAACTGAGCCGGATAGCCCAGGAAGGTGTTGAGGTCGACGGGGTTGGTAAGGGGACTCCCGCTGGTGTTGTAGACACGAAGCACGTCGTTAACGGTCTCGAGGATGAAGCCGTTCCCCACGCACAGGCCCTGGTCCGGAGGCTCAAGCGAGAACTGGTTCCCTCCATTCGCCAGGCGCTGGTCTCGGTGGGTCAGGCCATTGAAGCTCGTGCCCACGCTGGCCGCGGTGCCGACGGCGGCGGAGGTGACAGTCGGGTCGGCTTTCACGCGTCGACTGACCGGATGCGTCGACAGGCTGCGGTTGACCAGCTGGCGCAAGTGGCCGCGGGCCCCCGTGGAGGGCTGCTCGAGGATCAGCGCCTCGTCGCCAGAGCGAAGGCCCTCTGGGAAGTTCAGACCGTCTGCTCCCAGGGACGTCTCCGTCGGGAACGAGACCACGCGCAGAGCGCTGATGGTCCGGACAAGCCCCGGGTCCGAGGCCACCGCCGCCGTGGTATGGAGCCCCCAGCTGACCGTCATCGCCACGACGAGCGCAGCGAGAAGACTTCTACGCTTACGCATGCTGCCCCCTCCCTTTCCGGCCCCGTTGCCTCGACAGCCTGACCGCACCTCGACACCCAGGCCACAAGCGTGGCGACTGGAGGCTCCAGATCGCGGCGTCCCGAAACGTACTCGTTATCCTGAGCCGGCTGCAACTATCATTTTTTGGAGGGACGCATGGTGCCTTGACCCGCACTACTTCGACCTTGGGCAAAATGCAGCACGTCGTTTGCCAGCGTCGGTTAGCGCCTGATTCAAGATCTCCTTTTGGCTCATCACGCGGAGCTCCTTCACGAGCAGCCGCATCAGCGCCTTCTTCTGTTGCGGCGTGACACTCCACGAGCCCAGGGAGGTCCCGAGCCCATTCGCTAGGCTGGGCTCCGTCCATGAGGCTCGGCAGCAAAGTCCCGAACGAGGGCCGGCGACCAGATCGAACTGTCGCCTGGCTGCTGGCCGGGGTTCTCGTCCTTGGTACGTTGGCTGCGGGATGTGGAGACCGCCCCCTTGAGTTGACTCACGCAGGAGACACGTATGTGCTGGTCTGCGCCACCGAGGTCGACATCGATCTGCTGAGGACTCGGAGCATCCCCCGTCCAGCGGACGCAACCGGAAGGCCTCGACCTGATGATCGAGCTCCTTGGCCATCTGGGAGACCCGGCTCTTGGAGATCCCCTCGATCCCGAGCTGCCGCACCAAGCCCTCGACCCGACGCGTCGAGACGCCTCTGAAGTAGGACTCGCAGACGACCTGGACGAAGGCCCGCTCGGCGCGCCGGCGAGGCTCGAGCAGCCAGTCGGGGAAGTAGCTACCCTCCCGCAGCTTCGGGATGGCCAGATCGATCGTGCCGGTCCGGGTGTCCCAGGCCCTGGTCCGGTAGCCGTTTCGACGGTTAGTCCGATTTTCCGAGCGCTCCCCGTACGGAGCCCCGCAGATCGCATCGACTTCCTCGCCCATCAGCCGCTCACAGAAGAGCTTTACCATCTCTGGCAGCAGGTCTGTGTCGGCTTCTTCCACCTGCTTGCGAAGCCAGGTGAGACCGTCCATGGTGGTGTCGACCACCGTGCTCCTCCTCCCCGAGTTCCCACAGATCTCGTTGAGGATGACGCGGTGGTCTTCTCGTTCAATGACCTTCAGAGAGTAGCTCGTACACCACGTCCGCGGACCCTGCTTTCGCGCGATTCGGTGAAGTCAGAACCAGTCCTACCCGATGTCCGCACGCCAACCGTTGGACTGGGACCCTCGGAGCCGCCGTAGCCGTCGTTGACCAACATGTGGCCGTCCCACTCCAGGAACGAAAGCGGGTTGCCGGCGGCCAAGGCATAGCGGTTGCCTGTCAGGGGATCGGTCGACAGGCCCAGGTTTGGCAACTGAGCAGGAACAGGTCGGGCTGGAGGAACCGGGCCACATCGGGCCCGAACCGCCGGGCTCCCATGTCGATGGTCCCCGACCCCAAGTCCAAGCGCCGGGCCGAGTACCGGTACGGGTTCAGCGGGTTGGCGTCCCTAGGTGGCGGGTGCGCTCAAGCACGCTGGACCCCCGTTGAGGAACCCAGCCGTCAACGGTTGAAGACACTCGGCGGAGGCTCAGACTCGTGCGGCCACGTACCGATAGCTTCCTGCGATGAGGCGGACGAAACCGACCTGGCGCGCCGGAGCGTGGTGGATCCGCGACCCTGACACTCACATGTGGTCACGGTGGGATGCTCAATCCGGTAGGTGGCAGCCGATGGGGTGGCAGCCGCCACCTCGAGATCGTCGTCAGCCACCGCGTGCAGCGCCTCCGAACACGCATCCGTCCGGTTTCGGCAACAGGGCACGCGTTCTCCTGATGCTGATGCTGACGTTGATCGTGGCCGTCTCCCTGCCCGGAATCTCGAGGTTGTGGAGAGTGTTCAACCGATCCGAGCCATGCTCAGAAGCCGGATCGATCGTCGAGCAGACTCGTCTCTCGGAGGTTCGCCCGGATGCGCTCTATACGATGCTCCCCCAGCACCCCCTCCACTGGCCGCTCACGATCGACGAGCCGACGGATCTCGCCTTCGCGTCACAGGGGCACGGCAGCACCCCGGGCGCAGAAGATGACTGGCGTGCTGCGCTCACGTCGCACGGTTTCCGTGACGGGCGGTTGCTCGTTTGGAGTGAGTCGCCGGGCGACGATGGTCCGATGATCTGGGCGCACACCAACGAGTTCGTATCGCCGGGCGACGCACTCGGGTTCCATCGCTGGGCTGCTCAGTGGAGCTGTCGGTTCATGGCCGATGTATTCGAGGTTTCAGGCCTTCCTGGAGCCGTCGGCACACGGTTCACCTGGCGTGACGGCCACGAGTCCGAACAGGTCTCGTTCGTCCGAGGGAGCCTTCGAGAAGTGATTGCCGCGAACGTGGATGACACGTATCGGCGTGACGACCTGATCGCACTCGCTACGGCCGCGTACGAGGAGGCCGTGAGCCCAGGCATCTGTGAGACCGAGGTGCACGTCGCTCCGAGCTCGAACCTCGACCATGCGATGCGGCCGAGGGACCTCCTCAGCGTCGCTCCGAAGAAGTTGGGCGGTGCCAGATGTCCAACTCTGATCACGCGACCTCCTACAGAGTGCTGTATGGCGAGACGGTCGCATGGGCGTTCGCCGCCTGGCAGGGAGCGGCCCGGTTCGTATCGCTCGAGATCCTTCAGTTCGGCTCGGCGGAACGTGCGACGGCGTGGACGCAGCGCACCCTCAGGCATGCCTGCGACTCCGGTGGGGCGGTGGTCCGACCTGGCCCTGGGGTCATCGCACGAAGTCTGGAGTTGGTCGCCGCTAACCCGCGGTCCGTGACGCGTTACATCTACTTCCTTCGCGGTCCGCGGTCCTACCGCATCGCGATCTCGGGCTCGCCCATCGACACGCAGTACGACTTCGTCACTTCCGTCGTGTCGGCGGTCAACGAGTCCGCGCGCTAACACATCCGGGCACGATGGCAACCAGGAGCCCGGGTAATCGACCCCGTTAGGTGGCCGAGCCCGCGGCTACGACGGCCTTCGCCCAGCGTCCCGGCGTCAGCCCGTAGGTCATCTTGAACTGGCGGGTCATGTGGCTCTGGTCGGCGAAGCCAGCGTCGGCGGCGGCTCGCGCGAGAGGTAGTCCGCTCTCGATTGCGGTTCGAGCCACCGCGAGGCGGCGCATCGTTCGGTAGCGGTCGGGGCTCGTGCCGAAGGCCCGCCGGAAGTGGCGGGCGATCGTGAACCGATCGGTCCCCGCGATCTGCTCGAGCATCGCGGCCGGGGTCTGTTCTCGTGCGTGGGTCGTGAGGTAGTCGCGCACGAGTTCGACTGCTCTGTTGTCGATCCTGACCCGCCGGCGGTCGCGCTGGCCGCTCAGTGAGCGGAGGGTGTCGGAAACCGCCACGGCGATCTCGACCCGGGCGAGGTCGCTGATCGGTTCGTCTATGTCCGCAAGAAGAGAAGCGACGAGGAGAGTCGTCGGTGTCGGAGGCTGGACGGGATCCGCGACGAACGGCAATGCCTCAGCGTCGAGCGCCTGGCGGACCAGCTCGGGTGCGAGGTAGATGATTCGGTAGTCGAAGCCGTCCTCGGTTCCCGCAGCGCCGTCGTGCGTCTCGTCCGGGTGGAGGATATGGAGTTGACCGGGGAGGCAGATCCGGCGGGAGCCTCGGTACCGGAACGTCTGCACGCCGGCTGTGGTGATGCCGATCGCGTAGGTGTCGTGCCGGTGAGGCGCGAAGGCATAGGTGGAGAGATGCACCTCCGCGCGCTCGACGCCAGGCGCGCCCGACCCGAATCGGATCGAGTCAGTTGCAGGATCGTTCAAGACCGTCCGCACGAACCTTCTTAACGTCTCCTTCATGTTACGAAAGGGGAACCCATGAGCGAGGAACCTATGCGCCTCTTGGTAGTGAGGTCGGCGCAGGCCAAGCCGCGCGAGTGGATGGGCGTGCGATTCGAGATTCTCGCGACGGGATCCCGAGCCATGGTCACCAAGATGCTGTACGAAAGCCACAATCAAGGATTCTTGCACCAGCACCCTAACGAACAGAGTGGATACGTGATCTCGGGTCGCTACAGGCTCACGGTCGACGACCGGACCTACGAGCTGGCACCAGGCGACTCCTACTCGATCCCCGCTGACACGGACCACTCGATCGCGGTATTGGAAGCAGGCCACGTCATCGATGTGTTCACGCCTCCACGCGACGAGTTCCGGTAGGAACGGCTCCTCGTAGCGGCCATGCGCTGGGGATCGGCCGGGCCGCTCCTGGTAACGTCGCTGGCGATCATGGGCAGCCCCGGCCCCGCGACGATCAGCCTCACCGCAGCTGGTTCGGCCTACGGGGTGCGGCGTTCTCTGGCGTACCTGGCCGGCATCATCGTCGGAACAACGATCGTCCTGGTTGCGGTGGCGACCGGGATCACGGCGACGCTCCTCGCCGTCCCCACGCTGCGGACCGCGCTGATCGTGATCTCGGCAGCGTACATCCTGTGGCTCGCCTACCGCGTGGCCACCGCACCGCCCCTCGTAGTGCAAACGGCAGCGTCACAAGCACCTTCGCTCGCCGGAGGAACACTGCTCGGCGTCGCCAACCCAAAGGCGTGGGTCGCGATCGCTGCCGTCTTCGCCAGCACGCGCCTGGCCGATACCGCCGCCGCGGACGCGGCCGCCAAGATCGCAGTGCTGACCGTGATGATCATCCTGATCTGCACCACGCCACAGCGCTTGTCGGCGCGACCGCCCTCGCTGCCCTCGGCTGAGCCCTGTTGGGGGCCTTGGCACTCTCGCTGGCAGTGGTCCTTCTTGTTTGGAGCGGACGACGGGATTCGAACCCGCGACCCCCACCTTGGCAAGGTGGTGCTCTACCAACTGAGCCACGTCCGCACGCCCCTCGGGGGCACTCAGAGTCTAGGCACTGGGACTCCGGCCTTCAACGGCCGCCCCTTCGGCGCCGGTCAGGTGCCCGTCGACCCGAACCCGCCCTCGCCGCGGCTGGACGGCGGTAGTTCGTCCACCCAGGATGGGAGGATCTGTGACAGGGCCACGACCACGAGCTGTGCGATCCGGTCCCCCCTCTTGATCTTCACCGCCTGATCCCGGTCCAGGTTCACCACCGCGCAGGTGATCTCCCCTCGATATCCCGAGTCGATCAGTCCCGGTGCGTTGGCCAGCGTGAGCCCCTGCCGGGAAGCCAAGCCCGATCGCGGGAGGACCAACCCCGCCTGGCCGTCCGGGATGGCGACGGAGAGCCCGGTCGGAACCATGGCCCGCTCCCCCGGCAGGACCTCCACATCGATGGTCGAGCACAGGTCCAACCCTGCATCGCCCGCGTGCGCCCGCGCTGGCAGCTCCGCCGACGGGTCCAGGCGCTTGAACGGCAGCTCCACCGGGTCAGCTTACGAGCAGCCGCTGGTCGAGCCGCACGACGGGCACACGTAGCAGGACCCCGCCGGCTGCATCTTCGAGCCGCAGGTGTAGCACAGCGGCGCGTCGGCGGCCTGGGCTCGGGGCCGTTCGATCACGTCGCCGGGCTGGGCCGGCACCACGGTCGCGGACTCGGTGGGCTTCACTGGACCCGGCGAGCCGACTCCCTTGCCCTCGCCTTCGGCTCTCGCCGTCTCCTTGCGCTCGGCGATCGAGCGGATCCCCAGGGCCTCGCGCTTCTCGGGGGGCAGGTGATCGAGGGCCAAGCGCCGGAACACGTAGTCCACCAACGACGAGGCGAACCGGATGTCCTCGTCGTTGGTCATCCCCGACGGCTCGAACTTCATGTTGATGAACTTGTCGACGTAGGCCTCGAGCGGCACGCCGTATTGGAGGCCGATCGAGATGGCGATGGAGAAGGCGTCCATGATGCCGGCCAGCGTGGACCCCTGCTTCGAGGACTTCAGGAATATCTCGCCGATCCCGTTGTCCGGGTAGGAGCTCGCGGTGATGTACCCTTCAGCGTCCCCCACCTCGAACTTCGTGGTGATGGAGGGGCGGCTCCGTGGCAGGCGGCGACGCACCGGTTGCGCCAGCGCTGCCGGCTCGGGCGCCCTGGCCTTCTTGTCGGCCGAGAGCGGCTGGGCCACCTTGCAGTTGTCCCGGTAGATGGCCACGGCCTTCAGCCCGAGCCGCCAGGACTCCACGAACAGCTGCTCGACCTCCTCCACGGTGACGTGCTCGGGCATGTTCACGGTCTTGGAGATGGCCCCGGAGATGAACGGCTGCACGGACGCCATCATCCGGACGTGACCCATGTACTGGATGGCCCGGTCGCCCATCGACGTGTCGAACACCGGGAGGTGCTCGGCTCGAAGATGGGGCGCCTCGGCCACCGAGTTGTGCTCGGAGATGTACGCGACGACGTCCTCGACCTGATCGGGCTGGTAGCCCAGACGCTGCAGTGCCCGCGGCACCGTCTGGTTCACGATCCGCATCGATCCCCCGCCAACGAGCTTCTTGTTCTTGACCAGCGCGAGGTCGGGCTCGATGCCGGTGGTGTCGCAGTCCATCATCAGGCCGATGGTGCCGGTGGGCGCCAGCACGGTGGCCTGTGCGTTTCGATAGCCGTGCTGCTCCCCTAGGGCGATGGCCTCGTCCCAGGCCTGTCGGGCCGCAGACAGGACTGCCTCGGGGACCGCGTCGCCGTCGATCTCGTCGGCCGCGGCGCGGTGCTTGCGCATGACCCGAAGCATGGCGTCGCGGTTCGGCGTGAACCCGGCGAGGCCGAGCTGGCGGAACGCCTTTGCGTTCCGCCCGATGGCCTCGGTCGGGTAGTCGGAGTTGCCCACGATGATCTCCTGGGCCGTGAACACGATCTCGACGGCGTGGCGGAACGCCGCGACGTCGAACCTGCCCTCGTTGTCCACGAACTTCATGAGATTCAGCGACGCGAGGTTGCATGCCGAGTTGTCGAGGTGCATGTACTCGGAACATGGATTACTTGCGTTGATCCGGCCGGACGCTGGGGACGTGTGCCACTCGTTGATCGTGGTGTCGAACTGCATCCCCGGGTCGGCGCACTCCCAGGCGGCCTGAGCGATCTCTCTCATGAGGTCCCTTGCCCGCACGGTCTCGAGCGTCTCGTCGGTTAGGACGGCCTTCAGCTTCCAGTCCCGGTCCTCCAGGTAGGCCTGCATGAACTCATCGGTCGCCCGGACCGAGTTGTTGGCGTTCTGGTACTGGATGGAATAGCTGTCCCTGCCGTCCAGGTCCATGTCGAAGCCGGCGTCTCGGAGGGCTCGGGCCTTGTGCTCCTCGACGGCTTTGCACCAGATGAAGTCGTGGACGTCGGGGTGGTCCGCGTTCAGCACGACCATCTTCGCCGCGCGCCGGGTCTTCCCCCCGGACTTGATGGTGCCGGCGCTGGCGTCGGCCCCTCGCATGAAGGAGACCGGTCCGGAGGCGGTGCCGCCGCCGGCGAGCGGCTCCTTGGACGAGCGGATCCTGGACAGGTTGATCCCCGAGCCGGACCCGCCCTTGAAGATGGTCCCCTCCTCCACGTACCAGTTGAGGATGGAGCTCATCTGATCGTCGACGGCCAGGATGAAACACGCCGAGCACTGCTGCGGGGTGTTCGGAACGCCGACGTTGAACCACACCGGCGAGTTGAACGCGGCCTTCTGGGTGGCCAGCAGGTGGGTGAGCTCGTCGCCGAAGACGTCGGCGTCCTTCTCGGTGGCGAAGTAACGGTCCTTCACGCCCCAGCCGCGGATGGTGTCCACGACCCTGCCGATGAGCTGGCGCACGCTGGACTCGCGCTCGGACGTCCCGAGCGTGCCCCGGAAGTACTTCTGGGCCACGATGTTCGTGGCGTTCTGCGACCAACCCCTGGGGAACTCCACGGCGCGCTGCTCGAAGGCATTCCCCCCCTCCTTGTAGTTCGGGATCACCGCGTCTCGGGTCTCCCATTCGACCTCGTCGAACGGGCGAACGCCGTCCTTGCTGAAGTGCCGCTTGAACGTCAGGCCGGTTCGAACGACCTCGACGTCCCCTTCCTTCGTCGCCACCGGAACGCCCCCTTCCCTACTCGGGGAAGTCTCACCACCGGAATTACAGCCCCGTGATTCTGCACCCGGCCGGGTCCCCGGTCAAGGGTCCTGCACGGAACATCTAGTGCCTTCTCACAGACTGAACCACTACATCTAGTAGTTTAGCGGTTCCGGGGCTTCGCCGGCACGCGCTTCTGGAGGGCTCCCAGCTCTCGCTCGAAGTCCGTGATCCCCTGGAAGTCCTTGTAGACGGAGGCGAACCGCATGTAGGCCACCTGGTCCAGCTTCTGGAGTTGAGACAGCACCTCCACGCCGACCTGGTGAGAGCTGACCTCAGGCCCCTTGCGCCGCAGCCGCTCCTCCACCCTGTCGGCCAACGCGGCGACCTGCTCCTCCGTGACCGGTCGGTGGACGATGGCCTTTCGGATGCCCGCCAGGACCTTGTCCCGCACGTACGGTTCCCTGGAGCCGTCGCGCTTCACCACCATCAGGCCGACCTCCTCGATCCGCTCGAACGTGGTGAATCGCCGTCCGCAAGACAGGCACTGACGGCGGCGGCGGATGGCCGCGCCGCGCTCGGCCGGTCGGGAATCGACCACCCGGTCCTCGCCATGGCCACACCAGGGGCACCGCATCACACCCACCACCATATCTGGTGGGTCCGCGGATGCCAGACTCCACATGTGGCCTCTCGGCGTCCCGGACGAGTCTCGCAGTCCTGGCTCAGCCGGCTGCGGGGATAAGCAGGACCTCCCCGGGCATCAGGGCGCCCGGGTCCGCCCCGTTCGCCGACTGGATGGCGTCCACCAGGGCTCGGGGGTCGCCATCCTGGATCCCGCGGGCGATCGACCACAGCGTGTCGCCGGGACGCACGACGTACCGGTGCGACGGGACGTGAGCCGGTCCTGCGGCCGCCCCCCCGGAGGGAACCACCCACGCCAGGCCGATGGCCAGCAGGAGCAGCACGATGGCCAGTGGTCCTCTCCGAACGTGCGTTCGACTCATGGAGACCATCCTACCGAACGCCTGTTCGACGTCAAGAGGGGAAGCCCGAACATATGTTTGAACCCCATGTCATCTCGTGCTAGCCTCCGGAGCGTACGAGGGGGGTCTGACATGGCCGAGACCGACGACCTCACGCCGCGGCAGCGGAGGATCCTGGAGTTCATCGCCGACACGGTGTTGGACCGGGGCTATCCACCGACCGTCCGCGAGATCGGCGAGGCGGTGGGCCTCACGTCCTCCTCCAGCGTCCACAGCCAGCTGGCGAACCTTGAGCGGAAGGGCCTGCTCCACAAGGACCCAACTAAGCCCCGGGCCATCGGGCTGGCCGATGAGAGCACCAGGCCAGAAGGAGTGGTCATCCCTGTTCTCGGCCGCATCGCTGCCGGAACGCCCATCCTTGCGTCCGAGAATGTCGAGGAGTACCTCACGGTGCCCGTCGGCTTCGCTAAGGGGGGGGAACACTTCGCCCTCCGAGTGACCGGCCAGTCGATGACCGGGGCGGGCATCCTCGACGGCGACGTCGTGGTGGTTCGGCGCCAGGACAGCGCGGGTGACCGCGACATCGTGGCCGCCCTCCTGCCCGGCGTAGCGGAGGAGGAGGCGACGATCAAGCGGCTTCGACGCCTAGCCGGGAAGGTGACCCTGCATCCGGAGAACCCGGCCTTCCCACCCATCCCCATGACCGAGGGGCGGATCCTGGGCAAGGTCGTGGCGGTCCTTCGGAAACTCTAAGGTCCACGCCGATACCTATCGTAGGGAAGAGGAAGGGAACCGTCGATGTCGCAGACGGCGCTGGAGCGGCAGATCCGTTCGCAACCCGAGGAGCTCGATCGACTGGCTACGCATCCCGTGCGCCACGATGTCGTCGAGCGGCTGGCCCAATGCCGGCGGATCTGGCTGGTGGGCACGGGCACGAGCCTTCATGCGGCGGAGCTCGGAGCGGCGATGCTGTACGAGGCGGGCCGAGGCGCTCAGGCCATCCCGTCGATGCACTTCGTCAACTGGGCCCCGCCGGTCGATCCTCGCGACGGGATGGTCCTGATCAGCCACAACGCCGGCGAGGAGACGGCCTACGCTGCCGCCGCGTACCGGCAGGCCAAGGATGCCGGTCTTCGCGTGCTCGCCCTCACCCGACAGGGCACGGAGCTGCCCGACGTGGTGGAGACGGTCCCCAAGGAGACGTCGCAGACGTACACCGTGAGCTACACGGCTGTCCTCCTGCTGCTGGCCCGCATCGCCAACGCGTTGGGCGCTGAGAGCCTGAGCCCCGAGGCGATCGGCAAGGTCCCCGGGGCCGTGGCCGAGGCCATCGAGAACCCGGGGCTCGACCGGATCGTCGCCCCCCGCCGCCTCCTCCTGCTGTTCGGAGAGGGGCCGGCGTCGGTGACCGCACGAGAGGGCGCATTGAAGCTGCGTGAGGCCTCACGGTTCCCGGCTGAGGGATATGACGTCGAGTACCTGCTGCACGGCTCCGCCGTCCCGCTCGGGGATGACGATCACCTCGTCGCGCTCACCCCTCCCGACACCGACGGGCTGGTCCGGGCCGTGGGGGATGCGGCGGAGCATGAAGGGACCCGCGTGACCGCTCTGTCGGAGCCCGCCGACCTGCCCCCGCTCCTGGCCCAGATACCGCTCACGGTTCGCCTGCAGATCCTGGCCCTGCGGTTCGCCCAGGCCCGAGGGCAGAACCCGGACCGCGTGATCACCGGTGCCTGGGACGACCCGGATCTGTGGGCCATCGGGCCGCGCTAAACCGGCGGTTCGGCCGCCCCCGAGGACAGCTCTCAGAGACTCGAGGCCCGGCGACGCCGCGGTTGGACGAGGTAGTCCCCAACGGTGGCGAGCTCGCGATCGCCCACCCGAGCCCGGACGAGCGTTCCTTCGGGGCCCGCTTCCGTTCCCAGGACCTCGGCATCTCGGTAGAGCAGCGCGATCACCTCGTCCCGCCCGTACGGCACGAGGAGCGTGACCTCGACCGGGGGCCGCGGAAGCTCGAGGGCGACGCGTTCCAGCAGCGCCTCCGTTCCCTCACCGGTGAGGGCCGAGATGGCCACGGCATCGGAGAACCGCCGAGTCGCACGCTCCCGGTCCATCTCGGAGAGCACGTCCACCTTGTTGAGCGCGAGGACTTCGGGGATCGCTCCCGCTCCGATATCGCCTAGGACGCTCCGAACCGCCTCGACCTGCTGCTCCACCTCGGGTGAAGAGGCATCGGCGACGTGCAGCACGAGGTCGGCCCGGGTGACCTCCTCGAGGGTCGAACGGAACGCCTCGACCAAGTCGTGGGGCAGCTTGCTCACGAACCCCACGGTGTCCGAGATCGTTGCGTGCCGCCCGCCGGGCAAAGCGATCCGCCGGATGGTGGGGTCGAGGGTGGCGAACAGCTGGTCCGCCACCAGCACGCCTGCCTCCGTGAGCGCGTTCATGAGCGTTGACTTGCCCGCGTTCGTGTAACCCGCGATGGCGATCTGCTGGATGCCTGAGCCCTCGCGGCGGGCCCGCTTCACGTCGCGTGTCCGCGCCAAGTCCTTGATGTCCCGCCGGAGCTTGGAGATACGCCGCTTGATGTGTTGCCGGTCCACCTCGAGCTTCGTCTCGCCCGGTCCGCGGGTGCCGATGCCACCTCCCAGCCGGGACATGGCTTCGCCCCAACCCCGGAGCCTTGGCAGGAGGTAATTGAGCTGCGCCAGCTCCACCTGGGCCTTGCCCTCCCGGGACCTGGCGTGCAGGGCGAAGATGTCGAGGATCAGTGCGGTCCGGTCGATCACCTTGGTCCCCAGCCGCCCCTCCAGGTTCCGGAGCTGGCCCGGCGTGAGCTCGTCGTCCAGGATCACGGCGTCGGCCCCGGTCGAATGGACCGTCCGGTGGATCTCCTCGAGCTTGCCCTTGCCCACGAACGTGGCCGGATCGGGGTCGGACCGGGTCTGGACGATGCGGGAGACCGGTTCTGCCCCTGCCGAATCGGCCAGGGCGGCCAGCTCGTTGAGGTCCGACCAGTCGATCCCCCGCCTCACCCCGACCAACACGGCCCGCTCTCGGATCCGAGGCGTCCACGTGGCCGACAGGGGCGACTCGAGGACGGCCGTCCGGCGTCGCTTCCCGTTCCGCTGGGTCATCAGCGGAGCACCCGGGCGAGACGGTCCATGGCGTCTGCCAGCCGGTCGTCCGGTGCGGTCAGCGAGAACCGGACATAGCCCTCACCGCGCTCTCCGTACCCGTTGCCGGGCGCCACGAACACGCCCGCGCGATCGAGGAGGAGGTCGGCGAAATCGACCGAGGACATGCCGTCGAGCGTCGGCGCCCACACGTAGACCGACCCGAGCGGGGGCTTGAGGGACCACCCAAGCGAGTTCAGCGTGCCCACCACGACATCGCGCCTTCGCTGGTACACGGCGCGGAGCTCGTCCAGATGGTCCTGGGGTCCGGTGAGCGCGGCGATGGCCGCCCGCTGGATCGCCGTGAACTGGCCCGAGTCCAGGTTGGTCTTCACCACCGATAGGGCCCGGATGGCCTCAGCGCTCCCCGCGCACCAGCCGATCCTCCACCCGGTCATGTTGTAGAACTTCGACGTCGAGCCGAACTCGAGCGCGACGTCCTTCGCTCCTGGGACCTGGAGGATGGACGGCGCGACGTAGCCGTCGAACGTGATCTCCGAGTATGCGGCGTCGTGGGCGAGCAGCAGTTCATTCCTGCGGGCGAAGGCCACCGCCCGCTCGAAGGTGGCCCCGTCGGCCACGGCCGCGGTGGGGTTGCTGGGGTAGTTCAGCCACAGCATCTTGGTCCGGCCGGAGACGGGCGTGCCGTCGAGGTCCGGCTGATAGCCCTCATCTGCGAGCAGTGGGAGCGGCACCGGCGTGCCGCCGGCCAAGCGCGTCGACACCCCATAGACGGGGTAGCCGGGATCGGGGACGAGCGTCTCGTCGCCGGGATCCACGAACGCGACCGGCAGGTGGCCGAGGCCCTCCTTCGACCCGATGAGGGCGAGCACCTCCGCCGAGGGATCGAGGTCCACGCCGAACCGGCTCCGGTACCAGGCCGCCACCGCCTCACGGAACTCGATGCTCCCCCAATAGGAGGGGTACCGATGGGTGGCCGGATCGCGCACGGCCTCCCGCATGGCGTCCACGATGTGCTGCGGAGTGGGCAGATCGGGATCGCCGACGCCGAGGGAGATCACGTCGACCCCCTCCGCCCGCTTCGCCGCGAGCTTGCCGTCCAACACCGCGAACAGGTACGGGGGCAGCGACTCGATCCGTCGAGCGATCCTCACGCCAGCCCTCGCGACCGCAGCCAGGCATCGTCAAGCGTGGCCTGAAAGACGCGCTCGGCCGGTCCGGTCAGCAAAACGTCGTCGACGGTCCGCTCCACGGTCACGGTGCCTCCGGGGAACCGAACCTCCGAGCGGGCGGGGACGAGGCCAGCCTCGTTCGCGGCCACGAGCGCGGCGCAGGCCCCGGTCCCGCAGGCCATGGTCTCCCCCACGCCTCGCTCCCACACCCGAACGCTCAGCCCTTCGCCGGTCACCGCGACGAACTCCACGTTCGCCTTCTCGGGGAACATGGCGTCGTTCTCCGCGGCGGCGCCGATCCGGGCCACGTCCGACCGAGCGGGATCGTCGTCCACGAACAGGACCAGGTGCGGGTTGCCCATCGATACCGCGCTCGCCTTGAACGTGTGGCCCAACACCTCGAACGGCTCCGCCAGGTACGGCTCGTCGGCCGGGCCCAGCATCGGGATCTGCGAGCGGGCGAAGGCCGCCGGCCCCATGCTCACGGTCACCGATCGAACCACACCCTCCCGCACATCGAGCGAGACGTGCTTCACGCCGTCGCGGGTCCCGATGTCCAGCTCGGTCTGGCGCGTGTGGTCCCGCTCGTACACGAGCTTGGCCAGGCAACGCACGCCGTTGCCGCACATCTCGGCCACGCTGCCGTCGGCGTTCCAGTAGTCCATGAAGAAGTCGCCCCCGGCGACATCCGGTGTCACGCGGATCACCCCGTCGGCACCCACGCCGAACCGCCGGTCGCACAGGGCCGCGACGAGCTCGGGGGACAGAGGACGTTCGGTATCGAGGTCCTCGAGCATGATGAAGTCGTTGCCGGTTCCGTGGTACTTCCAGACCCGCAGCTCAGTCACCCTGGAGGTACTCCGTCAGCTCGTCCACCATATCGATCGCGCCGCGCTCGCCGGCGGGGAACCACCGGATCCGGGGGTCTCGTCGGAACCAGACCATCTGGCGTCGAGCGAGTTCCCTCGTCCGACTCACCGTCTCTGCGGTTGCCTCGGCGAGCGTGATCTCGCCCCGGAGGTGCCGCGCGAATTCAGCGTACCCGATGGCCCGACTGGCGGTCAGCCATCCGAACAGGCCCCGGTCGAGGAGCGCCCGCACCTCGTCGAGAAGGCCGGCATCGACCATCGCTCCGACGCGCATCTCGATTCGGCGGGCCAAGACGTCGCGTGGAACGTCGATCCCCGCGGCCCGAACGCGCTCGTCCGGGTAGCGTTCCCAGCGGGCCGCGTAGCTCGAGAACGGGCGCCCGGTGACCACGGCCACCTCGAGTGCTCGAACGGTCCGTCGGACGTTGGTCGGCTCGATCCGGGCGGCCGCGGCCGGATCGAGCTCCGCCAGGCGCTGATGCAGGCGATCCGGTCCGAGAACCTCGGCCTCGGCGCGAAGTTCATCGCGGGCGTCCGGGTCGGTGGCGGGGAACTCGAGCTCATCGACGATGGCCCGGAAATACAAGCCGGAGCCACCGACCAACAGGACCCGGCGCCCTCGCGCATCGACGCCCTCCACCACGGCCCGGGCGAGCTGCTGGTACCGAGCCACCGAGAAAGGCTCCTCGGGTTCGGCCACGTCCACCAGGTGATGCGAGGTCCTCGCTCGCTCCGCCGGAGTCGGCTTGGCCGTTCCGAGCTCCATCCCCCGATACACGAGCATCGAGTCCACGGAGACGATCTCGGCCCCCAGCCGCTCGGTGAGGGCCACAGCGGTCTCGCTCTTGCCCGCTGCGGTCGGTCCGACGAGCGCGAGGAAGGGTCGAGCGCCAGGCATCAGCTGGCGGCGGCGGGCACGCGGGGCGAGCCCGCCGCGGCGGACCCGGTCGCCCGAACCACCTCGCCGGCCAGGTGGTGCGGGTGCGCGGCCACGATGCGGACGTCGAGGAACGACCCGGGAGGGATGGTTCCCGCGACGTGGACCACCTTGTTGGTCCGGGTCCGCCCCTGGACCCCACCCTTTCGGCCCACGCCCTCCACCAGGACCTCGAACGTGCGACCGACCGTCTCCCGCATGTGCTCGAGCGAGATCGACTCCTGCACCCGGACGAGCCGATCGAACCGCTCCTGGACGACCTCCTTGGGGATCTTGTTCGGCATCGTGGCCGCCGCGGTCCCCGGCCGAGGCGAGTACTGGAACGTGTAGGCCTGGTCGAACCGGGCGGCCCTCACCACGTCGAGCGTTCCACGGAAATCCTCCTCGGTCTCTCCCGGGAAGCCAACGATGATGTCGGTACTGACGGCCACACCGGGGATGGCCTGACGGATCCGATCCAGCCACGAAAGGTAGCGCTCGCTCCGATAGGACCGCCGCATCGCCCGAAGGATCCGGTCCGAGCCCGACTGGAGCGGGAAATGGATGTGCTCGCACACCTTCTCGCATTCGGCCATGGCCTCGACGACGTCGGAGGTGAAGTCGTGTGGGTGCGGGCTGGTGAATCTGATGCGGTGGATGCCCTCAACGGCATTCACTGCCCGAAGCAGCTCCGCGAACAGCGGGTGCCTCCTGGACCCGGGCACCGTGAGGTCTCGCCCGTAGGTGTTCACGTTCTGGCCGAGGAGCGTGACCTCCACGACGCCGCGACGGGCCAGGCCCTGCACCTCGGCCAGGACGTCGCCGATCTCCCGCGACAGTTGGGGCCCCCGGACGAGCGGCACGATGCAGAACGTGCAGTGGTTGTCGCAACCCATCGCGATCGAAACCCACGCGTGGTGGGCCACCTCGCGCCGGGCGGGCAGCGCGCTGGGGAACACCTCCGTGAACTCCCGGACGTCCATCTGGGGGCCTTCGGTCTCGGCCCGCCGCAGGAGCTCGAGCAACCCGGGCAATGCATGGGTCCCCACGACCACGTCCACCCACGGCGCCCGCCCCTGGATCTGGCCGCGGTCCTTCTGGGCGAGGCACCCGGCCACCACGATCCGCAGGCGCGGGTTCGCCTGCTTCAGCGGCCGCAGGTGCCCGAGGTTGCCGTACAGCCTGTTGTCCGCGTTCTCCCGCACGGCGCATGTGTTCAACACGACCACCTGAGCCTCGGCGACGTCCTCGGCTCGGATGTAGCCATCTGACTCGAGTAGGCCGGCGATCCGCTCGGAGTCGTGCTCGTTCATCTGGCACCCGAAGGTGCGGATCAGGTACCGGCCGCTCATCGCCACCCCAGGCTACCCCCGCCGGGACCGCTGATCACCGCGCGAACTCGACCGCCCGGGTCTCGCGCACCACGGTGATCTTGATCTGGCCCGGGTACTGGAGCTCCTCCTCCACCTGCTTGGCGATGTCCCGGGCCATCACCTGAGCCTGGAGATCGTCGATGTCGCCGGGCTTGACCATCACTCGGACCTCCCGGCCGGCCTGCATGGCGTACGTCTTCTCCACCCCGGGGTAGGACGAGCAGATCTCCTCCAGCCGCTCCAGGCGCTTGATGTAGGTCTCCAGGCTCTCCCGCCGCGCCCCCGGCCGCCCGCCGGAGATGCCGTCGGCGATCTGGGCAAGGACGGCCTCGATCGTCCGTTGTTCCACCTCACCGTGGTGGGACTCGATGCAGTGCACGACCTCGGGCGCCTCCCGCAGCCGGCGGGCGATCTCCGCGCCGATGATGGCGTGGGACCCCTCGACCTCGTGGGTCACCGCCTTGCCGATGTCGTGCAGCAGCGCGCCCCGCTTGGGGACCCGCTGGTCCAGGCCGAGCTCGGCGGCGATGGACCCGGCGATGTGGGCGGACTCGACCAGGTGCTTCAGGACGTTCTGCCCGTACGACGTGCGGAACTGGAGCCGGCCGAGGAGCTTCACCAGGTCGGGATGCATGTCGGTGACCCCCACCTCCATCACCGCCTCCTCGCCGGCCCGCTTGATCTGCTCGTCGATCTCCTTCTTCGATCGCTCGAACGTCTCCTCGATCCGGGCGGGGTGGATCCTGCCGTCGGACACGAGCTTCTCCAACGTCATGCGTGCCGTCTCCCGCCGGACGGGGTCGAAGCACGAGAGCACCACGGCCTCGGGCGTGTCGTCGATGATGAGGTTCACCCCGGTCACCGACTCGAACGCCCGGATGTTCCGGCCCTCCCGGCCGATGATCCGGCCCTTCATGTCCTCCGACGGGAGGGAGAACACCGAGACGGTTGACTCGGCGGTCTGCTCGGAGGCCACCCGCTGGATGGCGATCGTCACAATCTTTCGAGCGCGTTCCTCGCCCTCTTCACGGGCCCGATTCTCGATCTCACGGACGGTGGCCATCGCCTGCCGCTTGGCCTCGTCCACGACCTGCGTGACCAGGGCCTCCCTCGCCTCCTGCGACGTCATCCTCGCCACGGCCTCCAGCTGCTGGCGATGCTGCTCGGCCGACTGCTCCAGCTGCTGGCGCACCTTCTGGAGCTTCTTGTCGCGGTCGTCCATCTCCGTCGCTCGCGTCTCCACGTCGGCGAGCTTGTTCTCGATCGCCTCCTCCTTCTGGCTAAGGCGCTGCTCCGAACGCTTCATCTCCTCACGCCGGGAACGGACCTCCTGCTCCGCTTCCCTTCGCATGCCGCTGATCTCGTCCTTGACCTCCCCGAGCGCCTCGCGGGTGAGCCTCTCCGCCTCCCGCTCGGCCTCCAGGATGACCTTCTGGGCACGGGACTCCGCGCTCAGGGCCTTGGTCGCGGCGAATGCCGCCCGGATCAGGAAGCCCAGCGCGACGCCGGACACGAAGACCGCGATCACCACCAATGCCGATGCCATCTCGGTTGCCTCCAAGTATGAGAAAAAGGCCGAACAGAGGCCGGTCAGGCCTCTGTTCGGCCGTGCGTCCGAATGGTGCGAGAGCTAGCTAGGGCGCTGGGGATCTCTCGGGTCCCTCACGCCCCCCTAGCCGGAATGCTTCGTCGCGTTTCGTGTCGGTCACTTGTAAGGCACAAGTCGAACAGATCGTTTTCCTGAAAGAGCCTCTCAAATGCACAATCTAAGGCCTGGCGGCGGGAGACGCAAGGGGTTGCACCGGGGGGCTACACCTCGGAGAGGCCCTCGGCCCCCAGCTCCGGCCTCAGCGCCGAGGCCGCCGCCCGCCTGGCCACTGCCCCCTCGTAGCCCCGGCGGGCGAGGAACGAAACGAGGCGGCGGTAGGCCACCTCCGGTGCCAGGGCTCGAAGACGCGACGCCCTCGACCGGGCCAGTTCGGCGGCACGGACGTCGTCATCGACCTCCACATCCTGGAGCGCCTGCTCGATCACGGGACGGGACACGCCCTTGGCGGCGAGCGAAGAAGCCACGGCCCGCCGGCCCGAGAGCCGCCGGCCCAGCGCCTGCTCCGCGAACTCCTGAGCGAAGCGCTCGTCGTCGATCAACCCGACCTCTTCGAGGCGGGCGAGCTCCTCGGTCACCGTCTCGGCATCGAACCCTGCCGAGCGGAGCCGAGACCCCATCTCGCGGCGCGACCGCGGCCGCACCGCGAGGAGTCGGAGGGCCCGGTCGTGGCATGAGAGCGGGTGCTTGGGGCGCCGTGTGCGAGAGGCCTCGGGCATCTGCCGGCCCGACTACGAGGCCGGCGCGGGCTGCGCCTCGCGCTCCTTCTCCTTGGCCTTTGACTTGGAGGGAGCCGGGGGTTCGTTGGTCACCGCAACGTCGGGGACGACCGCGACCGGGGCCTCCCCGTCCCCGAAAGCTGTCAGGCCCACGGCTTCCCGGATCCTCCGCTCGATCTCGCGGGCCATGTCGGCGTGCTCGGAGAGGAAGTTTCGCGAATTCTCGCGGCCCTGGCCGAGCTGGTCGCCCTCGTAGGTGAACCAGGCACCGCTCTTCTTCACGATCTCCAGGTCCACGCCGACGTCGAGGAGAGATGCCCTCTCCGTAGATGATGTCGAACTCGCACTGCCTGAACGGCGGGGCGACCTTGTTCTTCACCACCTTCACCCTGGTGCGGGACCCCACCACCTCGGTGCCGTCCTTCAGGTTCTCGATCTTGCGGACGTCGAGCCGGATGGACGAGTAGAACTTGAGCGCGCGGCCGCCCGGTGTGGTCTCGGGATTGCCGAACATGACGCCGATCTTCTCCCGGAGCTGGTTGATGAACACGGCGGTGGTGTCGAACCGCGACAGGGAGCCGGCCAGCTTCCGCATGGCCTGCGACATGAGCCGGGCCTGCAGGCCAACATGGGAATCGCCCATCTCTCCCTCGATCTCGGCCCGGGGCACGAGCGCGGCCACCGAGTCGATGACCACGAGATCCATGGCCCCCGATCGCACCAGGAGGTCGGCGATCTCCAACGCCTGCTCGCCTGAGTCCGGCTGCGACACCAGGAGCTCGTCGATGTTCACGCCGAGCTTGCGAGCGTAGGTGGGATCCAGCGCGTGCTCGGCGTCGACGAAGGCCGCGATCCCGCCCATCCTCTGGGCCTCGGCGATGACGTGGAGGCAAACGGTGGTCTTGCCCGACCCTTCAGGGCCGAAGACCTCCACGATGCGCCCCCGGGGGATGCCGCCCACGCAGAGGGCCATGTCGAGGGCGATGGACCCGGTGGGGATGACCGAGATCCCTTGCCCGGCGGGGTGCTCCCCCAGCCGCATCACCGCCCCCTTGCCGTATTGCTTCTCGATCTGCGTGAGCGCCACGTCGAGCATCTTGTCCCGATCCATCCGCGAAGCCTCCTTCTGCCCCCTCGCCCACCGGCGTACGGCTCCGGTGAGCTCTTCCCCGATGTGGGGGCGCACGGTATCTCGTGGGTCTGACACGGATTACACCTCTGTCATTCCGAACCTGCAACCCCGGACCCTACCCGAACGTATGTTCGGGGTCAATCACCTCGGGATCCGAGTCCGAACTCCCCGACGGGCTCGTAGATCGGCGCGGGACGTCGGAGGTGGCTCCGATACACGACCAGCCGGTCGACGGCGAACGGCTCCGAGGCGACGTCCGCCGCAGCGATCTCCTCCCCGTCGACCGGGACCGGCGGATCGAACCTGGCCACCGTGAGGTGAGCGGTGAAGGGCCGCTTCTCCGGTGTGAACTCCTTGGCCAGCGTTCCTTCGAGGTCGGCCGCCAGTGAGGCCAAGCGACCGCCCGGATCGTCTAGGCCCGCCCACAGCACCCGCGCGCGCCGCGTCGACGGGAACGCGCCGAGCCCAGTCACCCGGGTCTCGAACGGCTCGCTCTGTCGAGCGACCGCCTCGACGGTTTCCATGACCCACCCCACGAGCCGCGGCCACGTCGAGCCGAGGAACTTCAAGGTCACGTGCTGGTTCTGCTTCGGCACCCACCTCGCGCGGGGGAGGCGATCACGCCACGGCCCGACCGCGTCCTGGACCCGGTCACGGACCTGCTCGGGAACGTCCACCGCCACGAACAGCCGCAGGGGCTGGGCCTCCGGTCGCGACGCCCGGTCTCGCGCCATCACCCGGGCCGAGGCCCATCGGGCAGCGGCGCGCCCTGGAGATGGCGGCGCACCAGGTCCAGCCCGACCTGCTCCGCCCACCGTCGCACCAGGTCGCGATCGCCGGGTGAGCGAAGGTCGCGCTGGTGCGACACGCCCTCGGCCTCAAGCGCCGCCCAGATCTGGCCGGGCTCCGCCCCTGCGTGAGCCTGCGGTCCGGCCGCGCCGGTCAGGGCCAGGGCGAGGTCGGCGCCGAACAGCCGGCGTGCTCCCGCCGCCATCTCGCGGGCGCACTCCGCGCTGACCAACCCCGGCCCGTCGATCGTCTCCTGCGAGACGCCGAGGATCTCCCGCTTCGCCCGGGCCGAGTAGCACACTGCGGAGCCGAGGAAGTAGTCGGAGGCCCCCGGCACCGATGTGATCCTGGCACCGAGCTCACCGCCCGTCAGCGACTCGGCGCAAGCCAGCGTCTTCCCCGAGTCGCGCAGCAACCGGGCCACGGTCTCTTCCAACTCTTCGTCCGCCGTCGTGAACACGTGATCCCCGAGCCGCCGGACCACCTCCTCGACCAGCGGCTCGAGCAACGCCTCGGCGTCCCCTCGATTTCGCGCTTTCGCTGTCAGCCGGACCTTCACCTCTCCACCGCCGGCGAGGTAGGCGACGGTGGGGTTGGCGGAGGCCCGGAACAGGTCGTCTGTCAGCTCGGCGACGCGCAACTCCGGGATCCCGACGCACCGAACGATCCGTGACGCGATCGAGGCCGGCCCGGCCAGCGATGACAACTCCCGCAGCACGGTCCCCTCCATCATCTCCCGCATCTCCGCGGGGACGCCGGGGAGTGCGTATAGGCGTGTCCCCTCGATCGCGACCGCGAGGCCCGGCGCCGTCCCCCGGTCGGGCAGGATCACGCGCGCGCCCTCGGGCACGTCCGCCTGGACGAGGTTCGACTCCGGCATGTCCCGTCCCACCCGGTCGAACTTGGCGCGGATCATGTCCTCAAGCTCGGGACGGCGGAGCATCCTCGCACCAGCAACCCGCGCCAGAGCCTGGCGCGTGATGTCGTCCTGCGTTGGTCCCAGGCCGCCCGTCACGATCACTACGTCCGCATGGGAGAGCGCATGGCGAAGCGCCTCCTCGATCCGCTCCGGGTTGTCCCCCACGACTTGGTGGTACAAGACGTCGACCCCGATCTCCGCAAGGCGCTCGGAGATCCACCGGGCGTTCGTGTTGGGGATCTGCCCGAGCAGGAGCTCGGTGCCCACCCCCACGACCTCAGCCCTCACCGGCCTCTCGCGTGCTTCGGCCCGGCTCGCGCTCACGCCGCAGGTGACGGCGTGGGGCCAACGTTCCCGTAGCTGTAGGTCTCACGCCATGGACGGTTGCGCCTTCCCGGGAACCCCTTGTCAACGCCGTTCACCGTCACATGCGCGCTGGCGCCGTGGTCCAGCTGGATCGTGAGCGACAGGTCGGCCTCGAAGGACCGGCTCTCGCCGGGCTCCAACGAGAAGGGCTGCGGCAGCGCCGCGTCGATCGTCACGGTGACCTCGACCGGTTGTGCCGCCGCCACCAACGCCACGATCCCTGGGCCTGGTCCTGCAAGGCCCGCCGAATCGGAGGACAGGTCGGCCGGGGGCGGGGCGGACGCCCTGGTGGAGATGATCCCGAACGACGCCGCCAGGATCAGCAGCATCGTCGCGATCATCACGAACAGCAGGTGGCTGTCGCGACGGCGTGGTGCGTCGATGGGGTTCTCCGGCGCAGGTGGCCCCGTCGGCGCCGGCGCCTCCGCCGGCGCCGCGGCGAACCGCGCATACGCGTGCACCATCTTGTCGGAGGGGAGCCCGAGGTACGTTGCGTACGACCGGATCGAGCCGCGAACGTACACGTCGCCCATGAGGCGATCGAAGGCCTCCTCCTCCAGGGCCACGAGGAACTCGCGGCGGATCCTCGTGTCGCGGCTGGCCTCGTCGAGGGTCACGCCGCGGGCCGCGCGGGCCCTTCGGAGCGCCGGGCCCACGCCGATCGTCGATCGCTGCAACCTTTCCTCCTGGATCGGGCCTGTGGCCTGGGAGTATAGGCAGTGGTCTCACGGACCGCCGGGTTGGTTGGACCAGGAGGGGCGGAGTGGACGCCGGGTTCAGAAGTCCCGCCGGCCCTCGAAGTGGGCCGCGACCTCGGGCCGGGTGAGCTGGTACAGGGCCACCCGGTGCCCTCCGGCCGTCCGAATGGAACAGCAGGGTCCGTGAGGGATCTCGAAGGTGCCAGCCGGCTGCCATCCCCTGGCCTGGAGCTCGGCCAGCGAGGCCGCAAGGTCCTCCACCCGATAGACGAAGATCGGCCGATCGCCTTCGACGTGATCTGCCAGCAAGAAGAGTGGTGGGCCGGCGGTCAGCTGGACCGCCGCGACCCTGGTCCCGCCGGACTCGATGGCGAAGACCAACTCGCCACCAAGGACGTCGATGAAGTACGAGGCTTCGGCGGCGACGTCCTCGCTCGGGCAATACAGGAAATCGAGCTGCGCGAAGGGTGCGGCCATCGAACCTCGGGTTCAGGTCGTGCGGGCCGAGCGGGACTCCTCCCACTCCTCCCACGTGACCAGGACGTCGCGAGCCCGCGAGCCCTGCGAGGGACCCACGATCCCCCGCTCTTCCATCAGGTCCATCAGCCGTCCGGCTCGGGCGAACCCCACCTTGAGCTTTCGCTGGAGCATGGACGTCGAGCCGAGCTGCGACCGGATCACGAGCTCCGCGGCCTGTTCGAGGAGCTCGTCGCCGGCACCGAGGTCGTCCTCGCCTTCCATCGGTGGGCGCCCAAGGGCCTCGACGCTGGCCGCGTACTCGGGCTCGCGCTGGGCTCGGATCCATTCGCACACCGACGTGACCTCCTTCTCGGTGACCCACGCCGCCTGCAGGCGCGTCGGCTTCGACGCGCTGGACGGCGCGAACAGCATGTCGCCGTGCCCGACGAGCTTCTCCGCGCCGTTCATGTCGAGGATGACCCGCGAATCCGCCTGGGACGACGTCATCAGGGCGATCCGGGAGGGGATATTCGCTTTGATCAGGCCGGTGACGACGTCGACCGACGGCCGTTGCGTGGCCACGACCAGGTGGATGCCGACGGCCCTGGCCATCTGGGCGATGCGGACGATCGTGTCCTCCACGTCGCGCGGTGACACCAGCATCAGATCGGCCAGTTCGTCGATCACGACCACGATGTACGGGAGGTCGGCGAACTTTTCCTCTTGGCCGGGCGGGATCCGGAGCGTGCGCGATGCGAGGCCCTCGCGGTATCCGTCGACGTCGCGGACGCCTACCATGGCCAGGGCCTCGTACCGCTCCTCCATCTCCCGGACCACCCACCCCAGGGCCTCGGCGGCTCGCTTGGGATGCACGATCACCGGCGACAGGAGATGCGGCAGGTCGGCGAAGTGCGCCAGCTCGACCCGTTTGGGATCGACGAGCACCAGCTTCACCTGGTCAGGCGTCGTTCGCATCAGGATCGACGTGATGAAGCAGTTGATGAGGGAGGACTTCCCCGCGCCGGTAGCCCCGGCGATCAGCAGGTGCGGCATCTTGGTTAGGTTCACCATCTGAGCCCGGCCGTGGACGTCCTTGCCCAACGCCACCGCCAGCGGGTCCCGGTCCTCCTTGGCCGCCCTCGCCCGAAGGACGTCCCCGAGCATCACGAAGTCGCGCACCTTGTTCGGCACCTCGACGCCGATGGCGGACTTCCCAGGGATCGGCGCGATGATCCGGACGTCGGGCGTTGCGAGCGCATAGGCGATGTCGTCGGCCAGCGACAGCACCTTGTTCACCTTGGTGCCGGCCTCAACCTCGACCTCATACAGGGTGACGGTCGGGCCGCGGTGGGCCTTGGGCACGCGGGCGGCTACGCCGAACGTGCGGAACGTTCGCTCCAGAGCCGCCGTGGTCTGCTCCTCGTCCCGGCTGGATCCGGCCGACGCGGGGGCGGTTCGCAGCAGGCCGATCGGAGGCAGCTTGTACGCCCCACCTTTCGGCGCCGGCGTGGGGACGAAGGCGGTGTCGGAATCCGTTCCGGACGGTGGAGACACCGGCTCCGGTTCGGCCTCGTTGTCGCGGAGGTCCACCACGACGGGGACGTCCTCCTCGGTACGGTCCCGGCGATCACGCTTGGTTCGCGTGGCCCGCCTCGGCTCGGCCTCCTCGTCGTCGCCGGCCGCAACCGACAGCTCGCGGACCCTGGCCCAAGCCGCGGACAGCGGCGTGCCGGTGAAGATCAGCACCCCGAGCATCGTCACGCCACCCCAGATGATGCCGGCGCCGAGTCGCGACACCCCGCGAGAGATGGGCCATGCGCTGACGGCACCGACGAACCCCGCCGCGTCCCGGGCGCTCGCCGTGCCGGAGAACGGCGCGGGGTTGCCGTGGGTGAGCGACCACAGCGCGAGCAGGCCCACCGACATGAAGGCGAACCCGATCAACATCCGGGCCCGCACGTCCTCGGCCGTGCCCCGCAGAAGCAGGATCCCCCAGTACAGCGCGAGGAGCGGGAACAGCACCGCGGCCTGCCCCACTAAGGCTTCCAGCACGAGTTCGATGCCCCGGCCTACGAACCCCGCCGCGTCGAACCACAGCCCCAGGATCGAGATCAGGGCGAACACCATCAGGCCGATCCCCAGCGCGTCGCGGGCCCAAGGTGCGAGGTGCTGGCGCACCTTCGGGCGCGCGGGCTTGTCGCGGGTGGATGGGCGCCGGGGTGCCGGCGCCCTCCGGCTGGACTTCGCGGGCATCAGACCTCCATGATCACGGGCAAGATCACCGGCTTTCGCTGGGTGACCTCGTAGAAGTACTTGCCCAGCGTCCTCCGGATGTTCTGTTCGATCGCGCTCCGGTCGACAACGCGCGCCTGAGCGCTCTCCTTCAGGGAGAGCATGACGCGATTCCTCGCCTCTTCAAGGATGTCTCCCGAGGTCTCGATGAACACGAACCCCCGGTTCACGATGTCCGGGCCGGCCACGATCTCGCCCTGGTGGGCGTCGATCGTGACCACCACGACCACCACGCCATCGGCCGAGAGCTTCCGCCGATCCCTGAGCACGACCTCGCCCACGTCGCCGATCCCCAGCCCGTCCACGAAGGTCATCCCTGCCGGGATCCTTCCGGCGATCCGGACCCGCTCCCCCACCTCCACCAGGTCCCCGTCCTCGCAGATCAGCACGTGGTCGGGGGGGATGCCCACCTCGGCGGCCAGCTTGGCGTGATGGGCCAAGTGCCGTCGTTCCCCGTGGACGGGGATGAACCATCGCGGCTGGACGAGCGAGAGCATCAGCCGAAGCTCCTCCTGGGCGGCGTGCCCCGACGCGTGCACCGGCGCCGCCGGCTCGTGGTACACGTCAGCCCCCGTGCGGTACAGGCCATCGATGACCCGATGGATGGCTGGCTCGTTCCCCGGGATGAGCGAGGAGGACAGGACCACGGTGTCGCCCTGGCGAAGGTCCACGAACTTGTGCTCCCGGGCCGCCATCAGCGAGAGCGCTGAGTAGGGTTCGCCCTGGCTGCCCGTGCACACCACCACGACCCGCGACCGGTCCAGCCTGTCAAGGTCCTCGATCAGGACGATGTCCTCCTCCGGCACGTGGAGCAGCCCCAGCCGGCGAGCGGCGTCGACGCTCTGGTGCATCGAGCGGCCCAGGACCGCCACCACCCGTTCGTTGGCCCGAGCGGCGTTCGCCACCTGCTGGATGCGGTGGATGTGGCTCGAGAAGCAGGCCACCACCACGAGCTTGGGAGCCCGGGCGATGATGTCCTGCAGCACCGGGCCGACGGTCCGCTCGCTCGAGGTGTACCCGGCCTCCTCGGCGTTCGTCGAGTCGGACAGCATGAGGTGAACGCCGCCGTCTCGTCCGGCCTCCTCGGCCAGGCGGTGCAGGTCGGTGGGGCGCCCGTCGAGGGGCGTCTGGTCGATCTTGAAGTCCCCCGTATGCAGGATCGTTCCGAACGGGGTGTCGATGGCCACGGCCATGCCTTCCGGGATGGAATGCGTCACCCGCATGAACCGCATGGCGAATGGCCCTACACTCGCCGCTCCGCCCGGCACCACGGTCTGGAATACGGCCCGTTCCCTGACCTGGTGCTCCTCGAGCTTTCCCTCCAGCAGCGCGAGGGTGAACGCGGTCCCATAGATCGGCAGAACACGCTCGAACTCGCGCAGCAGGTACGGGACGGAGCCGATGTGGTCCTCGTGCCCGTGGGTCAGCACCACGGCCTCGACCCGGTCGATGTTCTCCCGCACGTATTCGAAGTCCGGCAACACGAGATCGATCCCGGGCATCTCGGCGTGAGGGAACGACAAGCCCGCGTCGAGGATGAGGAGCCGGTCATCCAACTCGACGCAGGCCATGTTGCGGCCGATCTCGCCCACGCCGCCGAGGAATGCGACCCGGGCCGGCCGCCGCCCCGGCCCGCTAGAGGAGCCTGGCATCCACCAGCGCCTTCTCGATCCTCGCCCGCTCCTCCTTCGTCGCAGGGACGAGCGGCAACCGGGGGGGGCCGGCCGGAAGGCCGAGGATCCCAAGCGCGGTCTTCACCGGGATGGGGTTAGTGGTGATGAACAGGGTGTTGAACAAGGGCGAGAGCTCCTCGTGGATCTTGCGGGCCGCCGGGATGTCGCCACCCGCGACGAGGTCCGTCAGCTGCCGGATGCGGTCGCCCACCAGATGGGAAGCGACCGATACCACGCCGACCGCCCCGAGGCACATGTAACCGAAGGTGGCCCAGTCATCGCCCGAATAGACCTCGAAGGCGGGGGGCGCCTCGGTGATCAACCGGGAGATGGACTGGAAGTCGCCGGTCGAGTCCTTGACCCCGATGATGTTCGGGACGTTGGCCAGCTGGAGCAGGGTCTCGTGCTCGATCCGCACGCCAGTCCGGCCGGGGATGTTGTAGGCCACGATCGGGATCGACACCGCCGAGGCGATGCGCGTGTAGTGGGCCACCAGACCTCGCTGCGGCGGCTTGTTGTAGTACGGGGTCACCAACAGGAGGCCGTCGGCTCCGAGCTTCTCCGCTTCGCGAGAGAGCTCGAGGGTCTCGGCCGTGCTGTAGGTGCCGGTTCCGCATACGACCTTTCCTCGCCCTTTCGCGGCGTGGATGACCGCGCCGAACAACTCGAGCTTTTCCTTATGGCTGAGCGTGGGGGACTCGCCGGTCGACCCAGCAACCACGAGGGTATCCGAGCCGTGGTCGAACAGGTGATCGGCGAGCCTGCGCGCGCCATCGAGATCGAGCGAGTGGTCGTCCCGAAACGGGGTGACCATGGCGGTGACGACCGCCCCGAACCTACCGGCCATGCCTCCTCCTTTGCTGCCGGGTGCGGCGGCGGCCCGAGGAGGCCGCGCAGACGTGGGGCGGGGCGATCGGGCCCCGCTCAGGCGCCCCGGCTTGCGCCGGAGGCCCGTCCTCACGATTGGGGCCGGAGCGTATCACCGTGCCACCTGCCGCACAAGAGCCACAAGAGTCACATGTTGCACATTAGCCCCCCGTGGCCGGGGAACCCAGTGCGCTCACCGAGGCTCCACTTGCTCAGGAAGGGTAGGTGCATCCGGGGGCCCTTGACCACAGCGTGGCTCGGGGTGCTGCCGAGCCCGCCACCCAAAGGGTTCCACCTGTTCACCTCGTCGCGGGTGGCGTTCGAGGGCCACATGGGCTTCGCGTTGCTCGCATGACGTGTGGTTGTCGATCGGCTCGGCGTCGGCACCGGGTGCAACCTGTGGCGCGCGAAGCTCGGGCTATCCTAGCCGCGTGCCCAAGATCTACACGAAACGGGGCGACGACGGCACCACCGGCATATTGTTCGGCGGCCGGATCTCCAAGGCAGACCGGGCGACCCAGGCATACGGCACGACCGACGAGGCGGTCGCGGTGCTCGGCCTGGCCCGAGCGCTTTCCGACGACCCAGCATTGAACGAGGAGATCCTGGGACTCCAGCGCGAGCTATTCGTGGTCGGCGCAGACCTGGCGACCAATCCGAAGGAACGGGCCAAGCTCGAGCCAGGCGTGTCGCTCGTCACGGCCGAGATGGTGTCGCGCCTGGAATCCCGGATCGACGAGCTGGTGGCGGAGCATCCCCTGCCGAACGCGTTCATCGTGCCCGGCGCGAATCCAGTCTCGGCGTCGTTCGACGTGGCCAGGAGCGTCATCCGCCGAGCCGAGCGGCATGTCGTCGAGCTCCGCGACTCAGGTGCCGGGGTCGGCGATGAGCTGCTTCGATATCTGAATCGACTCTCGGATCTCCTGTTCGTCCTGGCCCGGGTGGCGGGGGGCGAATCAGAGCCCACGAGCCATCCATAGCCACGCACGTTCCAGGGTTCTACTTTCGGGTGAAGGCGCCATAGTTGTCGTGGCCGATCACCAGGATCACGAGGCCGATGTCCTTGATCCCCAGCCCGGAGAACGAGACCCGAAAGGTCTTCATCTCACCGTTCGGGATCACCGTCGGATCCTTCACCTCGCCACCCACGCGATCGCCGGTGCGGGCGTCGAGGATGTAGAACCCTGGCGGCGGGAGGTCGGCGCCGGTGTCGTTCTCGATCGTCAGCGTGCCCGAGTCGCCGTCCAGACTCATCGTGGCCAGCAACCCGGGGTTCGCGTATCGGTAGACCGCCGTCCCTGGCGGGCCCGTTGCCGTTGTTTCGGGAGTGACGTTCCCGGCTCCAGATCCGGTCCCGATCGTGCCGGTCACGCGAGGCTCCGTGGCGGTGCTCCTCGTGCACGACGCCGCGAGTGTCGCGGCAATCACGATCCACTGGAAGAGCAAGCCACGGTGGGTAGTCTTCATGCGGTCGGGCATGATACGGGAAGCCCATGAGGAGCGTTCACCGTTGAAGACGCTCGAGATCCGCCGGCACGCTCGCCGCGATCCGGACGAGGACACCCTCTCGCCGGAGGGCCGGGCCCAGGCCGAGGAAGTCGGCCGCATGTTGACGGGAGGCTATGACGTCGTGTTCGTCTCGCCGGCCAAGCGGGCCGCCGAGACCGCGGCCTGGTTCCTGCGGGCCACCGGCCAGCAGTTGCCGGAGCACGCCGTCATCCCCGGGTTGGCCGGTGACGGAACCGACAACTCCCCGGAGCAGCTCGGGGAGGTGCTCCATGTGGCCATCGCGGTGATCCCGGAGGGAGGACGTGCCCTGGCGGTCGGGCATACGCCCCTGATCGAGCAGGCGGTCCAAGGCCTCACGAGCCGCGAGATCCGTCCGCTGGCCGAATGCGAGGGAGTGCTCCTGATCGACGGCGGCGGAGAGATCCGGGTCGAGGAGCTTCGGCTCTCCTGACGTGGCATCCGATCTCACGCACCCCGTGGCTGCGTTCGGGCTTGGCGTGGCGCTGGGTGCATCGCCCGGCCCGGTGCAGCTCCTTGTGTTCTCGGAGGCTGCCCGAGGCGGCGCGACCCGAGGCCTACGGGCGATGGCGGGAGCCAACGCCACGTTCTGTTTCATGCTCGTGCTGTTGGCGGCAGGCCTCTCCTCGATCGACCCCGGCCCGACGTTCCTATCGGTGGTGCGCGTCGTCGGCGGCGGGTTCCTCGTGTTCCTGGCGACCGACGCGCTCCGCGAGAACCGACGGAGGCGGCATGTCGACGCGGCGCCCGGTGGACTCCACCCCGCGGTTCGAGGGATCGTCGCCGTCCTCCTGAACCCCGGGGCCTACGTGTTCCTGACGACCACGGGGACCGCGGTGGTGGCGGACGCGGCGCACGACGGTGGACGTGGTCTGGCGTTCCTCACGGTGGCCGCGTTGCTGGCCGGGGTGTCGCTGATGGATTCCGGGATGGTGCTTCTCGGAACCGGCGCGCGCCGGGTGAGCGAACGCTCGCTCAGGATCCTCGGTGATGTGTTGGCCCTGGCGCTCGGCGCGCTCGGTGCGTGGCTGATCGTTCTGGGGTTCGCAGGCTGACTACGGGCGAGCGCAGCGCTCAGAACACGAACGAGCACCACGGCGCGGGGTCCCAAGCCAACAAGGCGTCGACCCGGGTCAGCGCCCCCGGCCGTTCCTCCCGTACCCGTCCGGCTCGATGCAGCTGCCGGAAGCTCACGCCGCCCAGGTATACGGCGCCGAGCTCGTTCACACTCATCACGAGATCGGGTTCGGCGCGCGTGGTGACACATGACGCGCCATCCGGCCCGCCCTCCAACACGTAGCACCCCTCGTTCCACGGACAGAACAGGTCTCGGACCTCGATAGTGACCCGGCCCTCGGCCGTATATCTCCGGGATTCGAGCGACCTCGGAACGTCCACCGGCCGTACCCACAGCGCGTCCTTGATCCGGAGCCGGAGCCTGTCGGGTTCCTGGAGCACCTGGAGCAGCGGGTCGTCGATGGGCCGGTTCCACGCCGTGATCCGTTCGATCAGATCGACGTCGAACAGGTATCGCCACATCTCCGCGTAGGCCTGGGGCGAGGACGCCTGGACCTCCTCCACGGCAAGCCCGTTGCGGTGATCGCCGTACTTGCCGTGTTCGACTCGGTAGACGGCGTATGCGTCCAAGCCATCGGCGCCTTCGTGCACCGCGTAGAACCACTTCCGGTCCTCGTCCCAGTTGGTCTCGGCGAACCGGTACGCGAACCACGTGGGATCGAGCCCGATTCCACCAGGTCGGTCAAGCCGAACCCGGTCGTACAACGGTCGCATGGCCGCCAGCGCGTCCTCCCGATCGAGCAGCCGGGTTCGGCCCAAGGAGCGGTAGCCACGGACGAAGGCCGTTCGCTCCCGCTCGACGTCCATCGAGCAACGGAACGAGCCGAGCCCGTAGCCGAACCGGCCATAGATGCCTCCCTCGGAGGCATACAGGATGGCGAGCGGCTCACCGTTCGCCCGGACGTCGTCGAGCTGCCTCCGCATGAGCGCCGAGTTGATGCCCTGTCGCCGGTGGGTGGGCTTCACCGCCACGCCAGTCACCCCCGCAGCCCGGACCGAACCGCCCGGCACGGTCAGCGTGAACGAGGCCGCGGACGCGCCGCCGACGATCTCCGGCCCGTCGAGGGCGGCGAGGCACCGGTCGATCTCGGCTACCATCCGTTCGCGCTCGATGTCTTCGGGCCGTGCGTGGCCACCGAAACCCGCGGTGAGCGCATCGACGTAGGCCGCGTATTCCTCGGGCGCGATGGTCCGGATCTCGATATCCACGGTGTCCTGAGCTTACGCGCCCGGGAGCCCCTCGAACATGTCGGACAGCACCGCATCTCCCGGCTCGGGCCACGCCTTGACGAACGCCTGCCGGCCGAGCACCTCGGGCCACAGTAGGATCCGCCCCGCGTCCCCGCTGGTGGCCAGGATCGCCGTGACGGCGATGCCCCCATCGGCACGCAGACCAAGGGTTCCCCCCACGCCATACGTGGCGTCGTCGGGTTGGGCAAAGACGGCGGCCAGACGCCGGCTCACTGCTCCGGGAGGTCGAGGAGCGGCTCCAAACCGACGGTCAGGCCCGGCCGGGTGGACACCGCCCGGATGGCCATCAGCACGCCGGGCATGAAGGAGCTCCGGTCGGTGGAGTCGTGGCGGATGGTCAGGGTCTGGCCCTGCCCACCCAGGATGACCTCTTGGTGGGCCACCAGGCCGGGGAGTCGAACCGAGTGGACGCGCACGCCGTCCACTTCGCCTCCCCGAACTCCCTCGATCGACTCCGTCGAGGGACCTCGATACTCGCCACCGCGTTCTTCGACCAGCCGCCTCGCGGTGGACAGCGCGGTCCCGGAGGGGGCGTCGGCCTTGCCGTCGTGATGGAGCTCGATGATCTCCGCGGCCGGAAAGAACCGGGCCGCCTCGGCGGCGAACCGCTGCATCAGCACCGCGCCGAGGGCGAAGTTCGGCGCGACGATCACGTTCGGCTCGCCGCCCTCGTCCTCGATCAGCTTGCTGATCTCATCCAGCTCGTCCTCCACCAAACCAGTGGTGCCCACCACCAAGTGGATGCCGTGCTCGATGCACCACCGGACATCGTCCATAACGACCTCGGGGTGCGTGAAGTCCACGGCCACCTCCACCTCCGCCTCGAGCAGGCGATCCAACTCGTCGGAGATGGGGACGTCCAGCTTGGGATGGCCGATCTGCGACCCGATCGACTGGCCCACCTTGGACCGGTCGATCGCGGCGACCAGGGCGAGGTCGGGCTCGCCGGCCACCGTTCGGCACACCATCTGTCCCATCCGTCCCGCAGCGCCAACCACGCCGACCCGGATCACGCGGCAGGTTCCTTTCCGCCCTTGAACGGGCCGAGCATCGCCAGGGCAAGCGGCTGGGACAGGACCCGCTTGGCCACCCGCCGAGCGTCGTCGAGGGTCACGCTCTCGATCCGTTGGAGGATCTGATTCACGGTCAGGATCTCGCCGTGCGAGATCTCGGATTTGCCCAGGCGCGACATCCGGCCGCTCGGGTCCTCCAGCGACAAGACGAGCGATCCCTTCATGTGCCCCTTGGCCCGCTCGAACTCCTCCTCGGAAAGCGCACCGTCGGCCACGTCGGCCAGCTGCTCGCGAACGAGGTCGAGCACCTCCCTGGCCCGGGCAGGGGTCGTTCCCGCGTACGCGGCGAACAGGCCGGCCTCCGCGTACTGCGAGTGGTAGCTGTACACCGAGTAGGCCAGGCCCCGCTTCTCCCGGACCTCCTGGAACAGCCGCGAGGACATCCCTCCCCCGATCGCCGCGTTCACGATGCCGAAGGCGAAACGCTCCGGGTCGTTGCGGGCCAGTCCGTTCGTCCCCAGGCAGATGTGTGCCTGCTCGGTCTTCCGCCGTTTCACCAGGGTCTGCCCGGAGGGCGCGGGGGGGTTGCCGGCGAGACGCCGGTTCCAGGAGCTCGGGCCCTCCGAGCGGACGGGGCCGGTCGGCATGCCGGCGCCGAGCAGCTCGAGGAGCGAATCGTGCTGGACGCTCCCCGCGGCCACAACCACCAGGCTCCCCGGCAGGTAGTGGCGCTTGTAGAACCGTCGTACCTGATCGCGGGTTGCGGCGGTGATGCTCTCCACGGTCCCCAGGATGGGCCGGCCGAGTGGGTGGTCGGGCCACAGCGTCTGGTTCAGCAGGTCGTGGATGAGGTCGTCGGGGGTGTCCTCGTGCATGTGGATCTCTTCCAGGATCACCTGGCGCTCGGCCTCGAAGTCCGACGTACGGATCACGGAGTTCTGGAGCATGTCCGAGAGGTGGTCGACGGCCATGGGAAGGTCGCGGTCCCGGACCCGGGAATAGAAACACGTGTACTCCTTGGCGGTGAACGCGTTCACGTCCCCGCCCACGGCGTCGAAAGCCTCGGCGATGTCGCGCGCCGTCCGGGTCTTCGTCCCCTTGAACAGCAGATGCTCGAGGAAATGGGACGAGCCGCTGATGGGCGGCGGCTCGTCCCGCGATCCCGCCAGCACCCAGAACCCCAGGGCCACCGATCGGACGCCGGGCATGCGTTCGGTTACGACTCGCAGGCCCGACTCGAACTCGGTCCGGCGGATGGGCATGGGCGAGAGCCTAGTGCGAGGGCCGGTCCCGGCGCTCGCGGTCTCTCGGCCGCCGGTCCCGGTCCCGATCGCGACCGCGACCGCCTCGCGAGTCGCCGTCCCGCCGCTCGCGACGGGGCTGCTCCTCGACCTCCATGCCCTCGGGGATCGCCCACTCCTCCCCCACCGGCTTCAGGCTGACCTTGCCCATCTGGTCGATCTCCTGGATCTCGACCTCCAGGGTGTCGCCCTCCTTCACCGCTTCCTCGACCGAGGACAGGCGCTTGCCCTTTCCCAACTTGGAGATGTGCACCAGCCCGTCTCTGCCGGGCACGAGGTTCACGAACGCGCCGAAGGTCGTGGTCTTCACCACCTTGCCGGTGAACCGCTCCCCCACCGAGAGGGGCCTGGGGTTGACGATCTCGTCGATCATCTTCGCCGCCTGGTCCGCCCCGGCGCCTTCCCGAGAGCCGATGAACACGGTGCCGTCATCCTGGATGTCGATGTCGGCTCCCGTCACCGCGATGATCTCGTTGATCCGCTTGCCTTTGGGCCCGATGACCTCGCCGATCTTGTCGACCGGGATCTGGATGGTGAGGATCCGCGGCGCCTTTGCGTTCACCTCGCTGCGGGGCTCGGAGATCGTGCGGAGCATCATGTCCAGGATGAACAGGCGCGCCTCCCGGGCCTGCTTGAGGGCCTGGGTCAGGGCCTCGGCGGGCAGGCCGGTGACCTTCATGTCGAGCTGGATCGCGGTGACCCAATCCTTGGTCCCGGCAACCTTGAAGTCCATGTCCCCGAGCGCGTCCTCCGCCCCCAGGATGTCGGTGAGCGTGACGTATCGGTCGAACTCGGCGATCAAGCCCATCGCGATGCCGGCCACCGGCGCCTTGATCGGCACGCCTGCGTCCATGAGGGAGAGCGTGGAGGCGCACACGCTAGCCATGGACGTCGAGCCGTTCGACGAGACGACGTCGGACACCAAGCGGATCGCGTAGGGGAACTCCTCCTCGGGAGGCACCACCGGCACCAGCGCACGCTCGGCGAGCGCGCCGTGGCCGATCTCGCGCCGCCGGGGCGAGCCGATCCGCCCGACCTCGCCGGTGGAGAACGGCGGGAAATTGTAGTGGTGGATGTACCGCTTGGACTCCTCGGGGTCGAGCGTGTCGATCATCTGGGTCATCCGCAGCATCCCGAGCGTCGTCACGTTCAGGACCTGGGTCTCTCCCCGCTGGAACAGCGAAGACCCGTGGGCCCGGGGGACCAGGCCAACCTCGGAGGACAGGGGCCGGATCTCGTCGGCCTTGCGGCCGTCGAGCCGAACGCCATCCTCCAGGATCCGCCTGCGCATGACCCGCTTCTGGAGCTCCTTGAACGCCGGCGAGATCTCGGCGGCTTGGACGGCGAACCCTTCCTCCCCCCAGGTCACCAGGAGGTGGGCCTTGAGCTCCTCCTTGATCCGGTCGATCGCCTCGTCGCGAGACCGCTTCTCGGGAACCAGCGCGGCCTCGATCCGGCTCTCGGCGAACTCCGCCACCGTCTGGTAGGTCTCCTCAGAGAACAGGACCTTGGGCTCGAAGGGCTTCGGCGTGGCCTTGATCTCCGCGAGGAACTCGAGCTGGAAGTCGATCATCTCGCCGATGGCACGTTTGGCAGCCTCCAGCCCCTCGGCGACGCTCTCCTCGGTTGGGGCCACCGCGGCGCCGCCCCCGGCGAGCAGGCTCCACGTGTTGTCGGGGGCTTCCCCCTCGATCATCAGGAGGTCGATGCCGGCGGACTCGTTGCGCCGACCGGCCACGACCACGTCGAACGTGGCCATGTCCAGGTCCTGGTACGTCGGGTTGATGCGCCATTCCCCACCGATCAGGCCCAGCCGGACCGCGCCCACCGGGCCGTCGAAGGGGAGCCCGGCGATCATCGTCGACAGGCTCGCCCCGTTGATCCCGGGTACGTCGTATGGGTTGGCCAGGTCCGCGGAGAGCACCGTGACCACGACCTGGACCTCGTCGTTGTAGCCATCCCTGAACGTGGGCCGGAGCGGACGGTCGATCAGCCTGGCGGTGAGGATGGCGGTCTCCGATGGCCGGCCCTCCCGACGGAAGAACCCTCCGGGGATCTTCCCCGCTGCATACATCCGCTCCTCGACGTCCACGGTGAGCGGAAAGAAGTCGATACCCTCACGGGGTGCTGCGGTGGTGGTGGTGGCGAGGACCTGCGTCTCACCGTAGGTGACGACGACGGATCCCTCCGCCTGCATCGCGAGCCTGCCGGACTCAAGGGTCATGTCCTGCGAGCCCACGCTCTTCGTACGCTTGATGACGGCCACTGGCCTTCCTCCTTGGGTGCGTCCTGCGCCGCTTCTCAGCGAGGACCGTTGGGGTGGTGGTATCGCGAGGCGGGGAGGTTCGGCCAGTTGTCAGTGGTGAGTCTCCGGAGTCCGGGGACTCGCTACTGATAACCGACCCCCTCCTTCGCCGATCTCAGCTGCTCGTGCGCATCACTCCTTTCGGTTCGAGCGGCCTGGACTGCCGCCTCGTCGGCTATCGCCTCAGTCCCAGGCGGCCGATCAGCGTCCGGTAGCGCTCGATGTCCTTGCGGCGCAGGTAGTCGAGCAGCCGGCGGCGCCGCCCGACCACCTGGAGCAGGCCGCGCCTGGAGTGATGGTCCTCCTTGTGGGTCTTCAGGTGCTCGGTCAGCTCGCTGATGCGCGTGGACAGCACCGCGATCTGGACCTCGGCCGAGCCAGTGTCGTTCTCGGCGCGCCGATATTCGGCGATGATCTTCGAGCGGGATTCCGTCGTCAGTGCCATGACCAGCGAAAAGGCTACCAGACCCTGTCAGCGCAGCACTGATAGCGGTGGCCCCCTCAGGCCGGCCGTGCCTCCGGCGTCGGCACGAGCTCGCGGGTGCGGCGGACGTCCTCGGCCATGGTCCGGGTGAGCGCCTCGGGCGAGTCGAATCGCTCCTCGTCGCGGAGCCTAGCCCAGAACTCGACGGTGAGCGTCTGGCCGTGGAGCTCGCCTGCGAAGTCGAGCAGATAGGCCTCGACGTGGACCGGTTCCCGGCCGAACGTCGGATTGGTCCCCACGCTGATGGCCGCGACGAAGGGTCGCTCCTGTATCGACGCGCGTCCCGCGTAGATGCCGGTCTTGGGCAACAGCACCCGTGGATCGGTCTCCAGATTCGCCGTGGGGAAGCCGAGGTCCATCCCTCGACCCGCCCCGGTTACGACGGTCCCCTCGACGGCGTGCGGGCGGCCGAGCGCCGTCGTCGGCCACTCCAGGTCGCCGTCCGCGAGCGCCTCGCGGATCGATGACGAGGAGACGGGACGGCCATCGAGCTCGAGGATGGGGACCTCCTCGGCGGTGAACCCGTGGGCCGGGCCGAGGGTGCGGAGGGTCTCCACGGTCCCCCGGGCCTCGTGGCCGAACGTGAAGTTCGTTCCCACGACCACGTGCTCCGCATGAAGGCCTTCCGCCAGCTCTCGGCGGACGAACTCCTCTGCCGGGATGAGGGAGAAGGCTCCGTCGAATCGAAGGACGAGGAGGACGTCCACGCCGGCCGCCTCGATGAGCCGACCCTTGCGGTCCGGTGTGGTCAGGAGCTTCGGCTCCCTCCCCGGGGTCAGGGTTTCCCGGGGATGCCGGTCGAACGTGACGACGACGGATCGGAGTCCGCGCTCTTGGGCAACCTCGACGGTTCGGCGGAAGACGGCTTGATGGCCTCGGTGCACGCCATCGAAGAACCCGACGGTCACGACCGCCGGGCCGGAGCCGAGCGGAAGCGACTCCAGTCCATGCCGCAGCTCCACGCGCCGCAGCCTATCGAACAATCCTCCCCGGCCACGGAACGCGAGGCTTTCGAATAGCCTTGGCCGTTCACGCGCTGGAGGAGGACGGTGGTGCTTCGGTGGGGAACCGCCATGCTCGTCCCGTTCCTCCTCCTCGCGACCTGCGGCACACTCCGGGGGGCCCGGACGAGCGCCCTCGACGACGCCGCGATCACCGTCGCGTCGTTCAACTTCTCCGAGAGCGTGCTGCTCGCGGAGCTCTATGGGCAGGCCCTTCGGTCGGCCGGCTTCCGCGTCGAGCTCGCGCTCGACCTCGGCGCGCGGGAGTACGTCCAGCCGGCGCTCCAGAAGGGATTGGTCGAGCTCCTCCCGGAGTACGCGGGGAGTGCGCTCGAGTTCGTGGCGGGGAATGGATCGGCGTCGGCGGACGAGCGCGCGACGCACCGCGCGCTGGTGCGCGCGATGGCGTCGCGCGGCCTCACCGTTCTCGCCGCGTCGCCGGCGCAAGACCAGAACGGGATCGTGGTCACGAGGGAGACCGCGACCAGGTTCGACCTGCACACCATCAGCGACCTGGGGCCGGTCGCGCCGCAGATGGCCTTCGGAGGGCCGCCCGAGTGCCGCGAGCGGCCACTGTGCCTGGGAGGGCTCGTGTCCCTGTACGGCCTGCGGTTCGAGTCGTTCGTGCCGCTCGACGAGGGAGGCGCGCTCACAGTGGCGGCCCTCCAGGCCGAGCAGGTGCAGGCGGCCCTGCTGTTCACGAGCGACGGACAGATCGACGCCCACGGCTTCGTCCTGCTGAAGGACGACCGCCACCTCCAGCCGGCGGAGAACGTCACGCCGATCGTCAGGACCGACGCCCTGGCCAAGTTCGGGCCCAGGCTGACGGAGGTTACGAACGCCGTCTCAGCCGCCCTGACCACCGAGGACCTGCGACGCATGAACCGCGACGTCGCCGGGGGCGAGGCATCCGCCGCGGTAGCCGCCGGGTGGCTCGCCGAGCGCGGGATCACGGACGCCCTGGAGTAGAGTCGGGCTTTCGACGATCGGGCGATCATTGGACGTCACCGACGAGACCTTTGGCGGGGCCAGGGAGCAGCGGAGCCGTGGGCCCCATCGGAGAGGCGGGCGCCATCGGCGACCATCCGGGGAGGCGCCCCCGCTCCCCCGCGAGCTCGGTCGGAGCGGCAAGTTCTGGATCGTCATGGTGGTGTACTTCCTCAGCCTCCTGATCGGCGTGGCGTTCTTCCAGTCGCTCGCCGGGATCTTCGACCGGTTCGACACCAAGCGACTGCGTTGGATCGCGAACCTGCGGACCGAATCGCTCACGGACGTCGTGGTCTTCGTCAACCTGCTGGCGTCGAGGTGGACGATCCGCGTGCTGCGATGGGGCACCATCGCCGCGCTCGTCGGGTTCCGGCGTTGGCGGCACCTGGTCGTGTTCCTGGGAAGCATCCTGGCGGCGGAGATCGTCGCCTACCAGATCTCGATCCTCCTCGGACGGAGCCGCCCGCTCGGCATCACGATCATCGCGGCGTGGGAGGGGTACTCCATGCCCTCCCGGCCGTTGGTGGGACTAGCCGTCTCGCTCGTCGGCATCATCTACGCGCTCGTCGTCCCCGGTCGTCCCAGGGAGATGGCGAAATGGATCGTCGGCGGCCTGATCCTCTCGCTCCTGTTCGCCCGCCTGTACCTGGCGGTCGACCATCCCACCGACGCCGCGTTCGGCGCCATCATGGGCATCGCCATCCCTCTGGTGGCCTTCCGGTGGTACACGCCGAACGATGTGTTCCCGGTGACCTACCGTGGGGGCAAGGCCGCGCACCTGGACGTCGGCGGGCGGCGTGGCGAGGCCATCCGCGCGGCCGTTCAGGACCAGCTGGGCTACGAGATCCTCCAGATCAAACCGGTCGGCCTCGAAGGGTCGGGCGGATCCACCCCGCTTCGCCTGCGGGTCGCGGCCACTGAGGACCAACCCGAGCAGTACCTGTTCGCCAAGCTCTACGCGAAGAGCCACGTCCGGGCGGACCGCTGGTACAAGCTCGGTCGCTCCATCCTGTACGGGGCGCTGGAGGACGAGACGCCCTTCCAGTCCGTCAGACGGTTCGTCGAGTACGAGGACTACACGCTCCGCCTCCTGTACGACGAGGGACTCCCCACTCCAAGGCCCTATGGCGTCGTGGAGATCACGCCGGAGCGCGAGTACATGATCGTGATGGAGTTCTTCGACGGGGCGGTCGAGATCGGTGACGCCGAGATCGACGACGCGGGCATCGACGAGGGGCTCCAGATCGTCCGGAAGATGTGGGACGAGGGGCTCGCCCACCGGGACATCAAGCCGGCGAACCTCATGGTGCGCGACGGCAAGGTCCTGGTGATCGACGTGTTCTTCGTCCAGGTCCGGCCGTCACCGTGGCGACAGGCCGTCGACCTCGCGAACATGATGCTGGTCCTTGCGGTGAAGAGCGACGCCAAGCGCGTGTATGAGCACGCGCTCGAGAACTTCACGGAGGACGACATCGCCGAGGCCTTCGCCGCCGCCCGAGGTGTGGCCAGCCCCACGCAACTGCGCAGCATGCTCAAACAGGATGGCCGGGACCTCGTGGGCGAGTTCCGGGCCCTGGCCCCGGGACGCAAACCCGTCTCCATCCAACGGTGGAGCGTGCGGCGTGTGCTCAGGACGGCCGGCGTGCTCCTCCTGGCGCTCGTGGCCCTCCTCGTGGTCGTCAACAACTGGACGGTGTTCGCGTGAGGCGACCGCTCGGAGCCGCCATCGTCTCCGTTGGCTTCACCGCCATGCTCGTGCCGGCGTGCGGGGGCGTGTACCCGCAGCCGCTCACGTGTGGTGCCGAGAACACGAACGCGCTGAACCTGATGGCACAGGCCGTCCCATCGGCTACCCTCGTTCCCTGCATCGCGGAGTTCCCGGCCGGCTGGTCCTACGACGGTTCGCGCATCAGAAGCGGCTCGGCCCAGTTCTGGTTGGACTCCGACCGTGCCGGCTTCCGCGCGCTCGAGGTGGGGCTGACCGAGTCCTGCGACGTATCGAACGCGATCGAGGTGACGACGGGGGCGGGGGTCGTCCCCGGCGTTCGCGTCTACGAGGAACCCATCAGCCTTCCGCCGACCTTTCAGGCCAACCGGTATCTCCTGTTCCCCGGCGGGTGCGTGACCAATCGGTTCCGGTTCACCACCGGCGCGTCGGCCACGCTCGCGCTCGAGGCTCAGCAGGCCCTGTCGTTCGTCTCCCGCTCCGTGCTGGTGGAACAGGCCAAGGAAGAGACCGGGCTCAGCCTATGTGGAGCGGAGGCCCCGCCCTGCCCCGGATAGGCACCCCCACGTGCTGACCAACCACCGACGGACCTTCCTGTACTCGCTCTGCCTGCTGCTCTTCCTGGTCCTGCTGTTCATCGGCGTCGGGCGCCATCCTCCCCGAGCCGCGCCGGCGACGACGTTCGTCCCCATCGGCCGCCTGGACGAGTCCACCTACCGGGCGATGGACGACATCCGAAACGTGGTCCTGTCCGGGGTGGCCCGAGCCCTGAACGTGATCGGCGGTGGGTACGTCACGATCCCCATACGAGCCGTGGTCTCGTTGTGGCTGGCATTCCGCCGGCGGTGGCGGGCCCTCGGGGCGTGGGTTCTCACGTGGGTCGCGGCAGAGGTGCTCTTGACGGGGGCCAAGGCCTTCTTCCACCGGGACCGCCCACCGAACGAGCTCGTCGCCACCAATGGCTACTCGTTCCCCTCGGGCCATGCGGTAGCCGCCGCCGCAACCGCGGTCGCGCTGGTGCTCGTGCTGATGCCCTCCGGAGCGCGCCGGCGGAAGTGGGAGGTCATCGCCGTGCTGTTCGCGTTCGTGATGGCCTTCTCGCGCGTGTACCTGAACGCGCACTGGCTATCCGACGTCGTCGCCGGCGTGGTCCTGGGTGCCGGCGTGGCGCTCGGCTCGGCGGCCCTGGCCACCGAGGTCCGCGACGTGGCCATGCGGATGCATGGATCCCCGGTCCGCGCCGGCGCGCCGCCCTAGGCGTAGGCGGACACGCCGCTTTAGGGTTGGGCCGACATGGCGCCCGACGACGGCGTGGCCGCCTGCGGCTCGCGGTCCGGCTCCACGGGCTTGCGCCAGCTCTTGTTGAGCCGCCAGATCATGTAGGTGAACGCTCCTATCGGGATCTGGATCCCATAGGTGAGCGTGCGGAAAACGAGGACGGCCGCCGCAACCTGCGCATGGAAGACCTCCGTCGGCACGTTCGCGTGAGCCCTGCCCGCCAGGATCAGGCCGCCGATATAGCTCAGCTCGACCAGGCCGAGGCCGCCGGGCGTGAGGGGGAGCGCCGTCACCAGTCGTCCGAAGGCGAACACGCCGAGGACCTGAGCCGTGCTGATCTCGCTCTCGGAGACGCCGACGTGGCGGACCGCCAGCAGCAGGACCAGGAAGAGCGCCAAGTGGCTCACGACCGTGGTGACCGTCAGCGCGATCCCGCGCTTGGACACTAGGTCGATGGTCTGCCGGCGGAATCGGACCGCCGCCTCTCCCCACTGCTCCACCGCCGGCCTGCGGATCAGCCGCAGGAGGACCGAGACGGCCCGTCCCAACGCGTCGCCGATGCGGCGGGCGAACTTCTTCTTCCACAGCACCAGGGCGAAGAGCACGATCCCGGCGGCGAGAACGGCAACGCCGACCAGCGAGGCCAGGACGAGTCCGCCGCTGGCCTGGCCCTGGACGGCGAGGATGGCGAGCGCGATCACCGGCAGCCCGAGCTTCATGAACACGTTCCAGATCCCGGTGACGAGCGCCGAGAGGGCGATAGCCGAGGTCGGGAACCCCCACGACCGGTACATCGTGTACCCCACCCCGACCGCGATGTAGCCGCCCCCCGGGATCGTGTTGGCGATCGAGGTCGTGGTCTGGTTGTTCACGGCTGCCTGCCACAGCCCGAGTCCAGGGATCGACGTCATGTTCTGCCACCAATAGGTCAGCAGGTTGAACGCCGTTGCCACGACCAGCGACGCGAGCTCGAGCCAGGTCATGTTGGTGAAGGCCTGCCACACCGACCGGTAGTCGGCGATCTTCGGGATCGCGTAGGCGAAGATGGCCACGACGAGCACGATGGAGATGAGGATCTGCACGACCCGCCAGATGAGCTTCTTGCGCCCGGCTCGAGAGTCCCGTTCGGTCATGAGACCGGAGCCTACGCCAGGATGACCTGCGGGCGGGCCTTGGCTCCGTCGTCGCGATAGACGCCGATGAGCCCCCGCTCCGAACCGAACACGGCATACGGTCCCTCGATCCCCGCCGGACCGAGGATCCGACCGTGGGTCGCCGCGGTCGCCTCCCCGACCTCGAGCTCGATCCGTGGAAGGTGCGCCACCGCGGTCTCGATGGGGAGCGGGTCACCGGCCTCGCCCATGGCGACGGCATCCCGCACGTGGAACGACCCGATGGCGGTCCTGACCAATCGGATCAGGTGAGCACCGCTGCCGACATCGGCTCCAACGTCTGCCACGAGGACCCGAACGTACGTCCCGCCCGAGGTTGTGACGCGGAAGTCGAACCGCGGAGGGTCGAACGCCAGCAGGTCGAACGTGTCGATCCGAACGGGGCGCGGCGCAGCCTCCACCGGTTGGCCGGTCCTCGCCGCGTCGTACAGTCTGCGTCCGCCCACCTTGACCGCCGAATACGCTGGAGGCGGCTGCATCGATGCGCCAACCCGCGCCGCCATGGCTCGTTCGAGCGCCGCCCCGTCGACGCTCACGGCCGCGGTCCGGACCACCTCGCCCTCGGCGTCGAGCGTGTCGGTCTCAACCCCCAGCAACCCGGTGCCTTCATACGTCTTCGGGAGGTCCGCCAAGAACCGGAGCAGCCGGGTGGCCCGGCCGACTCCGAGGATCAGGAGACCGGTGGCCATGGGGTCGAGCGTTCCGGCGTGCCCGATCCTTCGGATGCCGAGCGCCCGGCGAGCCGCGTCGACCACGTCGTGTGACGTGACCCCCTTCGGCTTGTCTACGAGCAGGAGCCCCTCGATGGGCCTCACGGCTCCACGGACTCGCCGCGCACCGCGGCCTCGAGTCGCTCCACCGTCCCCGCCAGGCCGTGGTTCGAGGTGTATCCCGACGCCAGCCGATGGCCGCCTCCGCCGAAGATCGATGCCACCTTCGAAACGTCGTGGCCCCCTCGAGAGCGGAGGCTGACCCGGAACCTGCCGTCGCGCTGTTGCTTCATCACCGCGGCCACGTCGGTCTCCCGCGCCGTTCGCACGACGTCGATGAGATCGTCGGTCTCACTGGGGTGCACGCCGGCGCCGGCCAGGTCGGCCTGCGTCAGGTACGTCCATGCCAGGTCGGCCCCCTCGGCCAGCGTCATGCGATGGAGCGCGACGCCCAGAAGCCTCAGGTACGCCGTCGCGTTGTCCTCGTACAGCGCTTGGGCCAGTCGCGCGTGGTCGAACGGATGCTCGCGGAGCTCCGCCGCGATCCGCAGCGTCTCCGGCCGGACCGCGGCGTACTGGAACCTCCCGGTGTCGGTGACCAGCCCGGCGTACAGGCACATGGCAGCCTCGTCCGGCAGGCCCCCGCCCATCGCCTTGACCAACCGGAAGACCATCTCGCACGTGGAGGAGGCCGACGGGTCGATCAGCGGGATCGTCCCCAGCCCCTCGTTGCTCACGTGATGATCGATCCAGATCAGCTCTCGGGCCCGTGACGCGTTCGCGCCGAGCGGGCCCAGCCGGTCCAGTGACGCCGCATCACAGGTCACCATGATCTCGGGCTCCTTGGGGAACGTCGCCGGAGGGATCAGCGCCTCGGTGCCCGCTAGGACGCCGGCCCACCGCGGAACCTCGAACGGCTCGTTGGCGAAGGAGCACACGGTGTGGGCCCCCCGCGATCTCAGGACGATCGACAGGCCGAGCATCGAGCCGAGCGCGTCGGTGTCGGGGTTCACGTGGCAGGCCAGCGCGACCTCCTTGGCGCCCGACAGGATCTCGGCCGCACGGGCCAACTGATCGCTCACCCCTCCTCCTCGTGCAGCCCGCGGATCAACCGATCGATCCGATCAGCGGCCTCGATCGATCGATCCTCCTCGAACTGGAGATCCGGAAGGGTCTTGATCCGGACCTGGCCCCCGATCACCTGACGCAGATGCGCTCGGGCCGACCGGAGGCCCGCGGCCGTGGCCCTGCGCTCCTTCTCGTCTCCCATGGCCGTGTAGAAGACCCGCGCCAGCCGGAGATCGGGGGTCATCCGTACATGCGTCACGGTGACGAACCCGATCCTGGGGTCTTTGAGTCTCGGGATCTCTTCCGCCAGGATCTCCCGGAACTCCTCCGACACCCTTCCCGGGCGAGTCCCTTCAGTCATCGGGTGAGTGCAGGGTGAGGTCCGCGTCGATGACCTCGACCTCGGCCCATCGCTCGACGAACTTCTCGACCTCGTGCATGACGCGCTTCGCGTGGTAGGCGTCGCCGGATACGGCCGAGACGGCGATGGTCGTCCGCTGCCACAGGTCGTGGTGGTCCACCTCCGCCACCGCGACGTTGAACTTCGACCGGATGCCCCCGGTAAGCGTCTTCACCACGTGGCGTTTCTCCTTGAGCGACCCGCATCCGGGGATCCGCAGGTCGAATCGTTCCAGCGCAACGAGCATCTGGCCCTCCGGGCGGCGCCTACAGCTGCCGGGCGACCTCCCGGACCTCGAACGCCTCGATGATGTCGCCCTCGTGGACGTCCTGGAAGTTCTCGATCGAGATCCCGCACTCGAAGCCCTCAGCGACCTCCCGGACGTCGTCCTTGAACCGTCGGAGCGAGCCGATCCGGCCCTCGTACACCACCACGCCGTCGCGCACGACGCGGGCCCGCGAATTGCGCGTGATGTTGCCCGACACCACATAGGAGCCGGCCACCACGCCGACCCGGGGAACCCGGAACAGCGCCCGGACCTCTGCCCGACCGAGCTCGATCTCCCTCTCCTCGGGCTTCAACATGCCCGAGAGGGCGCTTCGGATGTCGTCGATGGCCTCGTAGATGACCCGGTACAGGCGGACGTCGACGCCCTCGCGGTCCGAGAGTTCCCGGGCGTTGGCGTCGGGGCGAACGTTGAATCCCACCACGATCGCGTTCGACGCCACGGCCAGCGCGATGTCGCTCTCCGTGATCGCCCCCGTCGCCCCGTGGATGATGTTCACCCGGACCTCCTCCTGCGGCAGCTTCAGGAAGGCGTCCATGACGGCCCCGAGCGAGCCCTGGACGTCGGCCTTCACCACCAGGTTCAGATCGGGGACCTCGGCCTGGCGAGCCTGGGCCATCAGCTCCTGCAGCGTGGGGGGCCGGCTGGTCACCAGCTCCGCCGCCCGGAACTTGGCCTCGCGCTCCTGAGCAAGATGCCGTGCCTCGCGCTCGTCCTGGACCTCGCGGAAGTCGTCGCCGGCGTTCGGGACCGACGACCACCCGAGGATCTGCACGGGCTTGCTGGGACCGGCCTGTTTCACGGGCTGCCCGTTCTCGTCCAGCATGGCCCGGACCTTGGCCCAGGCGTTGCCGGCGACGAGGGCGTCCCCCACGTCGAGCGAACCCCTTTGCACCAGCACCGACGCGACCGCCCCCCGGCCCTTATCCAGGTTGGCGTCGATAACGGCACCACGAGCCCGGCCCTCGGGATCGGCGTTCAGCTCCTCGAGGTCGGCGACAAGGAGGATCGTCTCGAGCAGGCCGTCCAGGTTGGTCCGGGCCTTCGCCGACACGTCGACGAACTCGACGGTCCCACCCCATTCGGCGGGCACCACGCCGAGCTCCACCATCTGCTGGCGGACCCGCTGGGGGTCGGCCTCGGGCTTGTCCACTTTGTTCACGGCGACGATGATCGGCACCCCGGCGGCCCGCGCGTGGTCCAGGGCCTCGACCGTCTGCGGCTTGACCCCGTCGTCGGCGGCCACCACGAGCACCGCGATGTCCGTGACTTGCGCCCCTCGAGCCCGCATCGCCGTGAAGGCCTCGTGGCCAGGCGTGTCGATGAACGTGATCTCCCGCCCGTTCACGTGCACCTGGTAAGCCCCGATGTGCTGGGTGATGCCTCCGAACTCCTGCGAGACGACATCGGTCCTTCGGATGGCGTCGAGCAGGAGCGTCTTGCCGTGGTCGACGTGTCCCATGACGGTGACCACGGGCGGCCGGGGTCGCAGGCGACTCTCGTCGACCTGTTCCTCTTCCTCGAGCTCCTCCTCGAAGCCGACCACCTCGGCCTCGTACCCCAGCTCCGTGGCGACGAGGGAGATGGCCTCGTCCGAGAGCGACTGCGTCGCGGTGACCATCTCTCCCAGCGACAGGAGGATCTTCACGATGTCGGCGGGGGTCCGGCCCACCTTCTCGGCGAGGTCCTGCGCGCTGGAGCCTCGAACCACCTTGAGGGACGGAAGTGCCGGCTTCGCCGGCGCTGTCGGCGCAGGCTTCGCCTGTGGGATGGGGCCAACCGCGGGAACGGCCACCGTCGCCGTCGCCGCCCCGTCGGGTCGAGCCTCGGTGGGTTCAGGTTCGGGCTCCACCTTGGGTTCTGGTTCGGGCTGGGCCTTGGCCCTCGGCCTGGCCCGGGCCTTGGCCACCGGCTCCTCCCGAGCCGCTTTCGGCTTGGCGCCGGGGACGGCCTTGCCGCCCGAGGCCCGCAGGCGGGGAACGGCCTCGTCGGGGACCGAGGAGGACGCGGTGCGGCCCTCGAACCCCATGGCGTCCAGGGCGGCGAGCAGGTCCTTGCTCGTCACCTCCAGTTCCTTCGCCAGCTCGTGAACCCTCATCGCCTCACGTCCCGTTCGATCTCCCGTTCGATCTCGTCGCCTAGCCTAGCTGCTTCCTCCGTTCGCAGGCCCACCCGAAGGGACCTGGCCAGCGTCCCGCGCGCGATGGCCGCTGTCGCGCACGCCCGATCGGCGTGCACGTACGTGCCTCGTCCCGGCGCCCTGCCACTCGCGTCCACCAGGACCTCGCCCGTTGGCGTTCGCACGATCCTGATGAGGTCGAGCTTGCCGGCAGCCTCCCGGCAGCCGATGCAGGTGCGTTCGGGCTCCGTGCGGGGAGCCACGCCTCAGCCCTCGACGGTCTCCTCGACCACGGCGGGCGCGGGTTCGACCGAGGTCACCTCGTCGTCGACCTGGACGGCCGGCGCCTCCTCGACGGCCGGGACCGCTGTCCGAGGTGCGCGAAGCTCCTCCGCGTGCTGCGTCTCACTCTTGATGTCGATCCGCCAGCCGGTGAGGCGAGCCGCCAGGCGTGCGTTCTGCCCCTCCTTGCCGATGGCAAGGGACAGCTGATAGTCGGGAACGACGACCATGGCGGTCTGGGTGGTCGGATCGGTGATGACCTCCTTCACCTTCGCCGGCTGCAGCGCGTTCGCCACGAACTGCGCCGGGTCGGCGCTCCACGGCACGACATCGATCTTCTCCCCCCGCAGCTCGTTCACCACCATGCGAACGCGTGAGCCCTTGGGGCCGACGCAGGCGCCGACAGGATCGACCGCGGGCTCCCGCGAGGCCACGGCGATCTTCGAGCGGTGTCCCGGCTCCCGAGCGACCTCCTTGATCTCGACGATGCCCTCCTCGATCTCGGGGACTTCCATCTCGAACAGCTTCCGCAGGAGGCCGGGATGGCTCCTGGACACGACGACCTGCGGACCCTTCGTCCCCCGCCGGACCTCCGTGATGTACGCCTTCACTCGCTCGCCGTGGCGGATCTGCTCGGAGGGGATCTGCTCCGTGTGGGGCAGCAGGGCTTCGACCTTGCCCAGGTCGAGCAGGATGCTCCGCCGGTCCCGCTCCTGGGCCTGGACGATGCCGGTTACAACGTCGCCCTCACGTCCGGCGAACTCCTCGTAGGTCATCTCCCGCTCGGCGTCTCGGAGCTTCTGGAAGATCACCTGCTTCGCCGTCTGCGCCCCGATCCGGCCCTTGAATTCGTCGGTGACCTCCACTTCCTTCTCCGAGACCACTTCGGGCTCGCCCTCCTCGGTCTCGGCCAACTCCTGGATCCAGACCCGCAGGTCCCCGGACTCGGGGTCGATCGACGCGCGCACGCCGAAGCTCTCGTCTTCCAGGTCGGGATGCTGCTGCTTCCACCACGACTTGTAGGCCGAGGCCATGGCCTCCTCGAGGCCTGCCAGGATCGTCTGGAACGCGATCCCCTTCTCCCGCTCCAGCTCCCGGAGCGCCGCGATCATGTCTGGATTCATCGTCTGCTCCTGTCGGCACCCCACTCGAACACGGTCCGCGCCGAGGCGACGTTCTCGTAGGGGACGCGCAACTCTCCGCCGTCGGTGGCGAGCACGATCGCCTCCGCATCGGCCGAGACCAGCGCGCCCTCGTACACCTTCGCGCCGTCGATGGGCTCTACCGTCTTCACTTTCACCTTCGCTCCCACGCTTCGCTCGAAATGTCGCGGGTGGCGGAGCGGTCGCTCCAGGCCCGGCGAGCTGACCTCGAGCTCGTAGCGGCCTCGTCCGAAGTCTTCCAAGTCCAGGCGTCGCGACAGCCGCTCTGAAACCTCCGAGATGGTGTCGAGATCGACGCCTCCCACCCGGTCGACCACAACCCGGAGCACTATCCGGCCCCCCTCTTTCCCGAAGGTGACCTCCCACAGCTCCAGCCCCGCCGACTCGACCACCGGCCGGACCAGCGCCTCCACGTCCATCGCGCCCCTCGAAAAAGAAAGTGGGCGCGCGCCCACTTCCGGGTGAAACCGCTCCTTTGCACTTGGAGTATACCGAACCGGTTGTTCTGAAGGGCGGCGAGCGAGGCACTCAGAGGGCTCGGCGCTGGCCGCCGGGTCGGTTCCAGTGGTCCCGCCGGCCCATCCTCCTGGCCATCCGGGGATCGTCCCACCCCCGGTGCATCCGGATGCCGAGGGTTCGGCAGGCCGCCTCGGCCCGGGCCTCGGAGGGGAACTCGTCGCGAACCCAGTTCCCCTCGAGGTCGATCAGGAGCAGGTCCCAGGTGCGTAGGCCCACGTGCTGCAGCACGGCCTCGACCTCCGGATGGAGCTTCACGAAGTCCCTGAGCGGGCCGGGCACGGCGACGGCCATCTCGCGAGGGTACCCGGCTACGGTGCCTCGGCCAACAGCTCCGCGGCGCTCGGTGCCGCCCGCTGAAGAGGCGCCGTGGATCGCTCGCCCGTGGCCCGGAGCTTCAGGTCGACCGTACCCGCGTCCAGGCCGCGGCGCCCCACCACGAGCTGCACGGGGAAGCCGATGAGGTCGGCATCGGCGAACTTCACCCCCGCCGATTCATCGCGGTCGTCGAACAGGACTTCCACGCCGAGGCCGGCGAGCTCGAGGTAGATCCGCTCCCCCTCCGCCGTCACCTGCTCGTCGTCGCGGTTGGCCACGATCACCACGACATCGAACGGCGCCAGGGCCTTCGGCCACCGGATGCCGAGCTCGTCGTGGTTCTGCTCCACCGCCGCCGCGATGGTCCGGGTGATGCCCAGGCCGTAGCAACCCATGACGTACGGCCGCTCCGTGCCGTCCTCGTCGATGAACGTCGCCTTGAGCGGCTCGCTGTAGGTCGAGCCGAGTTGGTAGATGTGCCCCACCACGATCGACCGCTCGATGCGGAGCGGCCGGCCGCAGGTGGGGCATGGATCGCCCTCCCGGATCTGCACCAGGTCCGCGTACTCGTCGATCCGGAAGTCACGTCCGACATTGGCCCCGGTCACGTGGTGCTCCGACCTGTTCGCCCCGGTCACCCAGTCCTTCCCCCCACTGACGGAGTGGTCGGCCAGGATCATGATGTCGTTGGGCAGGCCCTGCGGCCCGACGTAGCCCTTGACCAGCCCGAGGGAGGCGAAGTCGGCGTCCTCGAACCGGCGGACGGTGGCGGGGAAGAACCGCCGGGCCACCTTGGTCTCGTTGACCTCCCGGTCACCCGGGACGAGCACCGCCACGGCCTGCCCGCCCACGTCGAACAGGATGCACTTCAGCATGTGCGACGCCGGCCGCCCCAGCAGCTTCGAGACGGCATCGATGGTCGCCGCCGACGGCGTCGAGACCTCGATGAGCGGCTCGAGCTCGGTGGTGTCGGCGGGCTCGGGCGCGCGGGGCGTGGCGGCCTCGAGGTCGGCCAGGTAGTCGCCGTTGGGACACGCGACGTACAGGTCCTCCCCCACATCCGCGTGGGCCATGAACTCGTGGTTCACGCCACCGCCGATCGTGCCTGGGTCTGCCTCCACGATCACGTATGTGAGCCCGCACCGGTCGAATACGCGCCGGTATGCCTGGAGCATCGTGTCGTAGGAGGCCTGTAACCCATCATCGTCCCGGTCGAACGAGTAGGCGTCCTTCATCAGGAATTCCCGGACCCGCAGCAGACCGAATCGCGGGCGGAATTCATCCCGGTACTTCCACTCGATCTGATACAGGTTCACCGGCAGGTCGCGGTAGGAAGGGAGCTCCCCGGCCACGAGCGGCGTCACGACCTCCTCGTGGGTCGGGCCAAGCCCGAGCTCACGTTCATGCCTGTCCACGAGCTTGAACATGATCTCGCCGTAGGCCTGCCATCGCCCGGTGACCTTCCACGGCTCGGCAGGAAGGATGATCGGCATGCGGATCTCCTGCGCCCCGGAGCCGTCCATCTCCTGGCGGACGATGCGCTCGATCTTGCGCATCGTCCGCAGGCCGAGCGGGAGCATCGTGTAGACCCCCGCCATCACCTGACGGATGTACGCGGCGCGGAGGAGCAGCCGGTGCGAGGGCGCCTCGGCCTCGCTCGGATCCTCTCGGAGCGTGCGAGCGAAAAGCCTGGACATCCTCATGGACGAATCAGGATACCGGCCTCCCCGTGCCTGCACGGGGAGGCCGCCCTCAGACGCTACCGACCAGGTCCACGGTCTCCTGCCAGTCCTCGGTCGGACCGGCGCCGTCCGACTTCGCGTACTGGTTCACCACGGCCATCGCGGCCGGGTCGAGGGGGTCGCGGCTGATCGCGTTGAAATCGCCCCACCGCTCCGGACCACGGACGGCCTCCATCCGGGCTTCGCCCTCGGCAAGCAGGGCGATCTCGGCGATGGTAGACCCCACCGGGATCTCCGCAACGTAAGCGGAGAGGTATTCCCCGGTGACCGCGCTGGCCCGGCTGTAGGTGACGAACAGGGTCCCCAGCCCATTGGTGGCGACGACCGGCCATCCCGCGTCGGTCTCTGGGGTTCCCACGACGCCACGTCGCGTGACCGCCGAGGTTTTGAGCGAGGTGCCGGGCGCGACCTCGTACCAGCGGATCGCGGCCTCCTGGTAGCCACCCGTCACAGCATCGGGCCTCAAGTTCCTGAAGATGACATGGGCCGCGAAGACGCGCCGAAGGTCCGGATCGTAGAACGCGTTCACCAGTCGCAGGTCTCCGGGATCCCACCAGGTGTTCGAGTTGTTGAGCCGGCCGCCCGCCTGCGTTCCGTACGGGGAGACGGTGGCCCTGCCGACCGGGATCGCCACCCGAGTCAACCTGAGGCCGCCCGCTGTCTGTCGGAGCCGCCACAGCACCAAGGCCGATCCGCCGCCTCGCGCTCGCTTGTAGGACATCAGGTATTGGTCCGCCGGCGCCGTCCCCGCGCTCGTGGCCGGTTGCACGGTGAAGGCTCGGCTGCCGTCGGGGTTGCTCGTGGCCCGGCCGCCGAAGGCTCGGAACTCCAGTGGCCGCGCGCAGTCGTACAGACCGGTCTTGTCGAACGACAGTACCTGCGCGTAGGCGAAACCCTGCGGTTGGGCGAAGTCGAACTGGTTGCTCGTGACGGTCACACGGTCTCGGTCATATCCCAGCCCCGGGTAATCGGCCCACTGCTTGCCGTCTCGTTTCACCTGATCCGCCCTGAGCTGGTGGACGCACCAGGTTGCCGGGTCCGAGGCGGTCGACCCGGGCATGGCCGAGAGCACGATCCAGGACAGCTCGAGCGTGTCATGGATGGCCAGGAAGACCAGCACGAACTCCTGCGCATAGGGGTCGTAGACCACCTTGGGGTCGTACAGGTCGGTCCCCGGTGGAAACGTGCCCAATGGCGCCAGCGGGGTCGGGGCGAGGAGCGCGACGCCAGCCCGGTCGTACACCGCGATCGAGGTGTTCACCGCGGTCACGATGGCCGCGTCCCCGATGGCCCCCGACGGGTCAGCCGGCCAGTTCGGTCCGATCCTGGGGATCGCGTCGAAGTGCAAGGACGAGACCGGCGCCTTCGCCGCCGCGAGTCCCGATGTACGCATCGATACGGACACCAGAACCGCGATGGCCACCCAGACGCCTGCCCGACCGGATGACCTCCTCATCGTCCAAATCGTCGCAGGCATGGGGGCGGTGGGCATGGTCCGTGAACGTATCGGAAACGGTCCCCGGATACCACGAACCGCCGCGGTCACGTTGACGTCCCCCGGCCGAACCCGCACAATCACCGCCACGATGGCGCGACGGGAGAACGGCTGGTCCTGGCCTCGGGGCTCGAAGAGCCCGAGGCCGCTGCGCGTCTAGCACGTCCAAGCACACCGACTCGACGGAGGCCCCGGGCAGTGCCCCGGGGCTTCGTGTTTTGAACAGGGAGGCCGAAGGCGTGAAGGTCCGGCCCGATCGGAACACGTTCGACGAGCTCGCCTCATCATGGGCGCTCGTCCCGGTTTGGACCGAGCTGCTGGCCGACGTGTCGACGCCGGTCGGGGTCTTCCCCGCCCTGGCCGCTGACGGGCCAGGGATCTTGCTCGAGAGCGTGGAGCGATCCGAACGATGGGGCCGCTACTCCTTCGCCGCGGGCGACCCCGCCGCGGTGGTCACCGCGGACCGCCGAGGCGTGGCCATCCGCGACCTCCGGCGTGGCGGGCTCCCCATCGCCGAGCCGCGGCCGGATCAGGGGGTGCGGGAGCAGCTCCGGCGGCTGGCCCGCTCGTTGGCCGGTCCCCGGTTGCCCGAGCTCCCCTCGCTCACTGGAGGACTCATGGGCTACCTGGCGTACGAGGCGGCCGAGGTGCTCGACGGCCAGCCCGTCCCCAGCCCGGACTCGGCGCCGTGTCCCGCCATCGGGCTCCTGGTGGTGGATCGGGCCGTGGTCTTCGACCATTGGCGCCAGCGCCTGCTGCTGGTGGCGCACGTTCCCCCCGGCGCGTATGAGGAGGGAGCGTCAGCACTCGAGGGGCTGGCTGAGACGGTCTCGACGGCTGCCGCCCCCGCCCCCACGCCGATCGACGAGGATCCCGACACCGGTGTCGATGCAGGGGCGAGCGGCCGAGCCAACATGGAGGACGCCCGGTACCGGCAGATCGTCTCGGGATTCAAGGACCATATCCTGGCCGGGGACATCTACCAGGGCGTGCCGTCTCGGCGCGTCTCCTTCCCCGCCCCCAACGGCGGTTATCCCATCTACCGCCGATTGCGCGTCTCGAACCCGGCCCCGTACATGTTCTTCCTCCGCATGTTGTCGATGGAGCTCGCCGGGTCCTCGCCCGAGCCGCTCGTTCGGGTGGAAGGGCGGCGGGCGTCCACCCGACCCATCGCCGGGACCCGGCCCCGGGGGGCGACCGACATCCGTGACCGCCTCCTCGAGCACGAGCTGCTGGCCGACCCCAAGGAGCAGGCCGAGCACGCGATGCTCGTGGACCTGGCCCGAAACGACCTCGGGCGCGTCTGCCGGCCGGGAACGGTGAATCCCACCGAGCTCATGGTGGTGGAGCGGTTCTCCAAGGTCATGCACATCGTGAGTACCGTGGAGGGCGAGCTGGGCGAGGGGCAAGACGCGCTGGACGCACTGGCGGTCACCTTCCCGGCCGGGACCGTGACCGGAGCCCCGAAGCGACGGGCGATGGAGCTGATCGCCGAGGCCGAGCCGACAGCGCGGGGACCCTACGCAGGCGCCGTGGGGTATCGGACGTTCTCCGGCGACCTGGACTTCTGCATCACGATCCGGACGGCCGTGATCGCCGACGGACAGGCGCACGTCCAGACGGGAGCCGGCGTGGTGGCCGATTCGGATCCCGAGACGGAGCTTGGGGAGACAAATGCCAAGGCCTCCGCGCTCCTTCCGGCCGTCGCGGGAGGCGCGGGCCGAACGGCGCGGATGGAGCACAGCGTGGAGACCCCCCGATGATCCTGGTGGTCGACCATTACGACTCGTTCACGTACAACCTCGTCCAGCTGGTCGAGAGCCTCGGTTGGGCCACCGAGGTGGTGAAGAGCGACGCCGAGCCCGCCGAGGCGTTGGCCGAACGGGACCCGGCCGCAGTGATCCTGTCCCCGGGGCCCGGGCGTCCCGAGGAGGCCGGCTGCTTCCCCGAGCTGTTGCGGATCCTTCCCCCCGCCACGCCAGTTCTCGGCGTGTGCCTCGGCCATCAGGCCCTCGGCGTGGCCAGTGGGGGACGGGTCGATCGAGCCTCCCCGGTCCACGGGAAGGCATCACTCGTCTACCATGACGGCGCCGGCGTCCTGGCGGGCGTGGGCAACCCGTTCGAGGCAGGACGGTACCACTCGCTGGTCGTCGTGCGGGACGGTATGCCCGCGGAACTGCAGCTCACGGCGTGGACCGAGGACGGGCTGGTCATGGCCACCCAGCACCGCGAGCTTCCGCGGTTCGGCGTGCAGTTCCACCCAGAGTCGATCCTCACGCCAGAGGGCCCGAAGATCGTCGAAAGCTTCCTGGCGCTGGCCAGGCCATAGCACGGCCGAAGCCGGTGCTCGGGCGGGGCGAGAGACCTTCGCTCGTGGCCGGCGGCCATATTACGCCTTGTCGGCCGGAGGTGTTACAGCGATAGCAGTATGGCGTCCGACCCAATGTCGTCGGAGGCTACGAGGAGCCGAAGACCCGAGTCGTCGTCCGGCTGGGGTCGCCCTCCCGTCGGCCTGAAGATGACGATGATGCGCAGGCTCGGAACGGCTGGCTCGACGGGACGGGCGCTCCGCCGGCTGAAGGGGGCCCCGAGCACCGGGTTTCGGGGATACAACGGACCCGGCCCGTACCCGCGCGCACGACCGCCGCCCGAGTCGATCGGTCCACCGTCGCAGAGGAGTTGCGCCCAAGCGTTTCGAACCGGCCTGGCGCACGGTATCTCGGCTGACCCGAAGCGACGGTGTCCTCAGTCGACCGTTCCGACTCTGCTCGAGGGCCGGAACCAGCATCGACGATCGATCGGAGGAGACCATGAAGCGACTGGCGGTGGCCCTTGGCGTGGGGGCCGTGGTGTTCGGGACGGTATGGGCTCTGGCCGCGACCATGGACGTCGGAGGAGCCACGGCCGCCACGGGGACCGGGGATGTCGCGAAGTGCGGCGACGTGACCGGTTCGACGTTCATCCTGGAAAGCCAGAGCGACACGCTGGCGGGACCCGATCTGTTCGGGCCGGTGGGAACGTTCGGCGTAGCCGACATCACCGAGTTCAAGGCGGTCAACATCGAGACGGTGGCTGAGTGCGATCACATCAACGCATTCATCGAGGTGAGGGACAGCACCGGGAGCCCGATCGCCAGCGGGAATTGCGAGGTCAACTTGGAAGACGGCCTCGGATTCGACGAGGCCAGCGCGAGCGACAACGTGCCTGGCTGCACGGCGTTCGTCGGGACGGATACGCTCGGGAACGACGATCTCCCTGATGTCGCTCCCGCGGTCCGGCTCGTCGTAACTATGACCTAGGAGGATCTTGGAGGGCCGCTTCGCCGCGGGGGGTTCATCCAACCCCCCCGCGGCTGCCGGCGTGGAGAACCGGATGAACTGCAAGAGTTGTGGAGCTCGGATGGACCGGGCCATCCCGTGGTGCTGGCGATGCTACGCGCGACTCGATACGTCCATCCCGGCCGTTCGAGCAGCCGGACAGGGCGGGATCGGCCGGGTCGGGCCACAACACGCGCGTTCCCGGTTCCCACGACCGCGGGCTCTGGGGTCACTCTTGTCCGTCGCACTGTTCGTCGGGTGGTTCGCGATGATGCGGCCGGCGTTCTTGGGAGGGCCGGTCTCGTACGCCATGGTGCTCGGGGTGAGCATGGAGCCCACCCTGCACGAGGGCGACTTGGCACTGGTCCGAACTCGGGACCGGTACGCGGTCGGAGATATCGTGGCTTTCCGTGTCCCCCGAGGACAGCCAGGGGCTGGGGCCATCGTGATCCACAGGATCATCGGCGGTTCGGCGGATACAGGATTCATCACCCAGGGAGACAACAAGGACGGACCCGATCCCTGGCGCCCGACGGACCGCGAATTCTTGGGCGAGATGTGGCTGCGGATCCCCGGCGCCGGTCGCATCCTGGCCACGCTGAGAGCGCCGTTCATCCTCGCCACCCTCTCGGCGATCCTCGCGTTCCTGATGATGTGGCTCCCCACAGAACGACGCGCACGCCATGCGGCCCGGGAGTGGCGATGAGGCGCGCTGTTGCCCGGCGGATCCACACGCCTACCCGGTGGAAGGGAACCGGACATCTGTGGCGCTGGAGGATCGGTACCCGCGCAGCGGCCATCGCGGCCCTCGCTTCGCTCGCGGCTCTCGTCACCGCAATCGCTGCGACGCTCGTCGTTGCGCCGGCCACCCTTGGGATCTCCTTCCTCCCGGTCACTCCCCCATCGCCGATCGTAGCGACCGTCGACATCAAGCCGGAGAGCCTACAGAAGAGAAGTCATGGCCCGTCCGTGCTTGCCTTCATCGAGCTACCAACAGGCTTCGACGTCGCAGATATCGCCGTAGCCACGGTGCGCATCTGTCCGGGCACGGATCCCTGCGGGACCGGCGGTGTTCCGGCGACGAACCCAAAGGTGGGTGACGTCGACGGGGACGGGGTCCCCGATCTGAAGGTTCAGTTCGACCGGGCGTCGGTGATCGCCCTGGTCGCGAGCATCCCGACCCCCGCCGTCGTGACGTTCACGGTCTCCGGGTTCGTGGGCGGCTCCACCTTCGCCGGGAGAGACACCGTGAGGCTCGTCGACCCAACGCCGGAGAGCGTGTCCGCCTCGCCCCCGCCCGAACCGACCGTGACGCCGTCGTGACGCCGTCGACGACACCAACACGGAAGGGGATCAGCCGGCCTCGGAAGCCCCGGTCACGCGCTCGGCGGCGATCCGCTCGGCCTCTTCCACCAGGGCTTCCACGAACCGTCCCTCGGGGACCTTCCCCTTGACCTCGCCGTTCACGATGAGGAACCCCTGCCCCTTGCCCGCCGCGATCCCAAGGTCGGCCTCCCGGGCCTCGCCGGGCCCGTTCACCACGCAGCCCATCACTGCGACGCGGATCGGGACCGTGATGCCTTTGGCCAAGAGCGCCTCGTTCACCTGCCTGGTCAGGCCGAGCACGTCGACCTCCGCTCGCCCGCACGAGGGACACGCTACGAGGTCCAGGCCCGCCTTGCGAAGGCCGAGGGACTTCAGGATCTCGATCCCGACCTTGACCTCCTCCACCGGATCATCGGTCAGGGACACCCGGATGGTGTCGCCGATCCCCTCCGCGAGGAGCGTTCCGATGCCCACCGCGCTCTTGACGCCGCCGATCGGCATGGGCCCGGCCTCCGTGACGCCCAGGTGGAGCGGGTAATCGCACTTCTCCGCGAGCATCCGATAGGCCTCGATCATCACCCGGGGACTCGAGTGCTTCACCGAGATCTTGATGTCGAGGAAGTCCTCGTCCTCCAGGATCCGGACCTCGTCCAGAGCCGACTCCACCAGGGCCTCGGCCGTCGGCGACCCGTAGCGGGCCAACAGATCCTTCTCCAGGGATCCGGAGTTGACCCCGATCCGGATGGGCACGCCGCGCGCTTTCGCCTCCCGCGCGATCAGCCGGACCTTGTCCTGGTATTTGATGTTCCCCGGATTGATCCGCAGCCCGTGCACCCCGGCCTCGAGGGCGGCCATCGCGTACTTCCACTGGAAGTGGATGTCCGCAACCACCGGGATCGTGGACTTGGCAGCGATGGCGGTGAGGGCCTCCGCGTCCTCCCAGTGGGGCACGGCCACCCGGACGATGTCACAGCCCGATGCAACCAACGACGCGATCTGCTGGAGCGTGGCATCGACGTTCGCCGTCTTGGTGATAGTCATGGACTGGACGCGGACGGGGGCGTCGCCGCCCACCGTCACCTCGCCCACCCGGACCTGCCGGGACTTCCTCCGCTCCACCTGCATCGTCAACTCAGGCTAGCCGGTCAGCCGCCGAACACGTGGAACACGACCTGGCGGCCCTTCGGCTCGTCCATCTCGAACAGGATGAGCCGCTGCCACCGGCCGAGCACGGCCTCACCGGCCGAGACGGGGATGGCGTGGGAGCTGGCTGAGAGCAGCATCGACTTGACGTGCGAGTGGCCGTTCTGCCGCTCGTGGGATTCCGCAAGGTTCTGGGTCCGCCGCTCCAGGTCATCGTGGGCGTAGTAGACGTCCTCCGGCACCAGGTGCAGCACTCGGCTCCGGAAGTCCTCCAGGGCACCCTGCTCCCATTCATTAATCAACAGGGCGCACGTCGTGTGGGGACAGAACGCGATGGCCGCCCCGTCGGTGACACCCGAGTCCTTGATGGCCCGCTCCAGCTCCTCGGTCAGATCGAGGTACGTGTACCGCGCGGGCGCCGACACCTCGATCGTGACGGTCGATGACTTCACGAGGCCCTCCTTGTCTCGGTCCCGGCCGCGGGTGCGACCGGCAAGTCGAAGGTGAACACGCTTCCCTTCCCCACCTGGCTCTCGGCGCGGATGCGCCCGCCGTGGGCCTCCACCACCGACCTGGCGATGGCCAGGCCGATCCCGGTGCCGCCGTCGTCGCGCGCCCGAGCACGATCGACCCGATAGAACCGCTCGAACAACCGGGGCAGGTGCTCGGCCGGGATCCCGGGCCCGGTGTCCGTCACGCTCACCTCGCAGCGCCCGTCGACCCGATGAGCCGAGACCACGACCTCACCCCCCGGTGGCGTCAGGCGAACGGCGTTGTCGAGGAGGTTGAACAGGACCTGGTGCAAGCGCTCGCGGTCGGCGAACACCGCAGGGATGTCGTCGGGCACTCGATCCTCCACCCGCACCTCTCGGCCGGATCGCACCACCTCCACCTCCGAGAGGACCTCGGCGACGAGCCGGCGAAGGGGCACGCCCTCGCGCCGAAGGGTCAGCTCCCCCGACTCGAGGCGTGACAGGTCGAGCAGCTGGTCCACCAGACGGGACAGTCGCTCGGACTGCGACAGCATCACCTGCAGCGTCTCCGGATCTGGTTCCTCCACGCCGTCCAGCAGATTCTCCAGGTGCGCCCGGAGCGCCGAGATCGGCGTCTTCAGCTCGTGCGAGACGTTGGCAACCAGCTCGCGCCGCAACCGTTCCAGGCTCTCCAGCTCCCCGCTCATGCGATTGAACGCCGTGGCCAGCTGTCCGACCTCATCGCGGGAAGTGGTGTGGACCCGCTTGCTGTAGTCGCCGGTCTCCATCTGCCGAGCGGCCTGGGCCATGTCTCGGAGCGGCTGGGTCATGCCGCGGGCCAGCCATCGGGCCAGCCCCAGCGCGATGGCGGCCGCGATGGCCCCAGCGACGAGCAGCTGCCACCAGAAGTCGCGCAAGAAACGGATGGTCGCGCCCAGCACGCCGGGGGCATCGCGGATCGCGTAGACGGTCGCGGATGGCTGTCCCGGTTGCTGCACCGGCACAGCCGCATACTCGATGTCGCCCGCCACGCCGATGTGAACCCTGCCGTCGTGGAACGTCGGCGGCGGCGTTCCCTCCGGCCCGAACCACGTGAACGTTCCCTCGCGGAGGTGCACCACCGTCGCCCCATTCGGGATGTCGCGGAGATCGGACGCTGCGGCGCGCGCGGCCACCCGCGCGAGGCGACCCAGGTCGGCCTCCCGGAACGCGTTTCGAAGCGCGAATCCGAGGAGGAAATAGACCAGGACGATGGTCATGCCGACGGCGAACACGATGGTCGAGCCGAGCTTGGCCCGGATCGTGGGGAGCTTCTCGAGTGGTCTCATGACGTCTCGGCCGGCTCTCGGAACGCATAGCCGACACCGTGCACGGTCCGGATGAACCTCGGCTCCACACCGTCCTCGCCCATCTTGCGGCGGATCCGGGCGACGTGCGAGTCGACCACCCGCCCCCCGGCGTAGTCCCGATACCCCCACACCTTGTCCATGAGCTGTTCTCGTGTGAACACGACGCCGGGGGTCCGGGCCAGAGTCAGGAGGATCTCGAACTCGAGGGGGGTCAGCTGGATGTTGGTGCCGTCCACGGCCACTGTCCGACGCGCCTGGTCGATGGCCAGGCCGGCATGGTCGATCGGCTCATCGGCGGGGAGCGCGCCGATCCGCTCCATCCTGCGAAGGATGGCCCGCACCCGAACCACCAGCTCGCGAAGGCTGAACGGCTTGGTCAGGTAGTCGTCGGCTCCCACGGCGAATCCGGCCACCTTGTCCGCCTCTTCGGTACGGGCCGTGAGCATCAGCACGGGGACCCACCGTTCCCGCTGGATCTGCCGGCAGACCTCCAGTCCGTCCATCCCCGGGAGCATGAGGTCCAGGACCACGAGGTCGGGATGGACCTGCTCGCACAGCCCGATGGCTTCGGGCCCGTCGCCGGCCACCACGACCTGGAAACCCTCGCTCTGGAGCCGGGCTCGTACGGCCTCCGCGATGGCCTCCTCGTCGTCCACGACCAGGATGGTCTGCTCGGTCACGGACCCATCGTATCCGCAGCGTGTGGCGGCCCTTCGGGGGCCCTGTTGAGAAGTTGTGGCGAAGCCTATGGACTCAGGTTCACGGGCTTGGCGATGTCAAGATAGAGGATCGCCACGAACATCAGGACGAAGAAGGCCGCGACCGCCGCCGAGATGGGGACGAGCTTCCGCATGTCGATCTTCTTGCCCCTCACCTTCTCGATGGCCAGCACCGCCAGATGGCCGCCGTCGAACGGCGGAAGAGGGAGCAGGTTCAGGAAGCCGATGAAGACGTTCAAGGCGGCGAAGATCGCGAGGATGTCCCAGAACCGCCCGCTTGCGGCGGTCTGACCCGCCACCCGACCGGCTCCCACCACGCTCACGGGGTCGCTCGGCCTGCGAGCCGCGTCGGTGAACAGCAGTCGGCCGATGCGGGAGATGCCTTCGGGCCCGAAGACCCTGCCGATGCTGTCCACCGCGCCCACGAG
>WNFU01000828.1_pt1 | contig 68399 bp, 60 predicted proteins | sample 5400121 | NCBI WGS metagenome assembly WNFU01 (sample SAMN13153360, study PRJNA577476) | soil metagenome | isolation source: 100 cm soil or saprolite under grassland replicate 1 | place: USA:California | collected 2016-06-15 | reverse complement strand
ACCAACTGCTCTGGCAGCCGATCCGCGATCTGCAGTTCACCTTCACGTTCGTGATGAGCGGGCAGCTCGATCAGACCGGCGTCACCGGCTCGGTGAACTTCGGCAGCCAGTTCCGGATCACAGACAACAAGGCGGTCCTCGGTGGGGTGGGACTCCGCTTCTGACGGCTCGTGCTGAGGATGAAGCCGCCCCCGGTTGCCCGGTTGCGGTACCTGCGGGCATGTCGCCGCCGTAGATCTTGACGCGCTCGCGGACGCCGACGAGGCCCTGGCCGAGGCCGTCGCTCGTCGTGCCGCCCTTGCCGTTGTCGCGCGCATCGCCCACGCCCGCACCCAGACCGTCAGCCGGCTGACCCGGCTGCTGCTGTAGCTCATCCCGGGCGGGGCACCCCGACCCCGACACTCCCGGCAACGCCGGCCGCCCCGACACTCCCGGCCGCGCCGGCAGCGCCGGCCGCCGTCATCCCGGCCGCACTGGCCGAGCCCACCGAGCGGGCGCCGGCCCGCTGGGTCGGCGCCGTCTCGCTCGCCAACGTGGGGTTGTTCACCGCCTGGTACGGGCCGCTGCAGATCCTGCTCGCCCTGCAGGCGCGGGCCATCGCGCCGGCGCATAAGGAGGCCGTGCTCGGGCTGGTGGTCGGCGTCGGCGCGGTGTTCTCGCTGCTGGCCAACCCGCTGTTCGGCGCGCTGTCGGACCGGACCGTGTCCCGGTTCGGCCGGCGGCTGCCGTGGGTGGTCGGCGGCGCGGTCGGCGGCGCGGCCAGCCTGGTCGTGCTGGCGTCGGCGTCCAACGTCACCGCGATGGTGGTCGGCTGGTGCCTGGTGCAGACCACGCTCAACGCAGCCTTCGCCGCGGTGGTGGCGGCGGTCCCGGACCAGGCGCCGCGCCGGCAGCGGGGCACCGTCGGCGGCTGGATGGGGCTGGCCCAGACCCTGGGCATCGTGGGCGGGACGGCCCTGGCCAGCGCAGCGGGCGGCATCACCGCCGGGTACGTGGCCTGCGTGGTGTTCCTGCTGCTGGCCACGCTGCCGTACGTGCCCGTCCTGACCCGGTCCGGTGGGGCCCGGCCGGTCGAGGATGATGCCGACCACGAGGGCGATGAGAAGTCGTCCCGTGACGGTCGTGTCGACGCAGCCCGGGGGGCTGTTTGCTGGCAGCATCGGGTGACCGACCAGGGAGGGGTTTCCGGGATGACCGAGACGGTGGAGCGGACGCTGGCCGCGCGGGCGGCCGACGTCAGCAGGGTCTACGGCGCGGGCGAGACGGCTGTACGGGCGCTGGACGGGGTGACCGCGGAGTTCCCCCGGGGGCAGTACACGGCGGTGATGGGTCCGAGCGGATCGGGCAAGTCGACCCTGATGCACTGCCTGGCCGGCCTGGACCGGGTGACCAGCGGGCAGGTGTGGATCGGCGAGACCGAGCTGTCCGGGCTGTCCGACCGGGACCTGACCCTGCTGCGCAGGGAGCACGTGGGGTTCGTGTTCCAGGCGTTCAACCTGCTGCCGACGCTGAACGCGGGGGAGAACATCGAACTGCCGCTGGCCATCGCCGGCCGCAAGCCGGACAGGGCCTGGTACGACCGGGTGATCGACGCGGTCGGGCTGCGGCACCGGCTCGGCCACCGGCCGTCGGAGCTGTCCGGCGGGGAGCAGCAGCGGGTGGCCGGCGCCCGGGCGCTGGTCTCCAGGCCGACGATCATCTTCGCCGACGAGCCGACCGGGAACCTGGACTCGCGGTCCAGCGCCGAGTTGCTCGGCTTCATGCGCCGGTCGGTGGACGAGTTCGGCCAGACGGTCGTGATGGTCACCCACGACCCGACCGCCGCCGGGTACGCGGACCGGGTGCTGTTCCTCGGCGACGGCCGCATCGTGGACGAGATGGCCGACCCGACGGCCGAGCGGGTGCTCGACTACATGAAGAAGCTGGGGGCGTGAGCCCGCCATGTGGAGGGTGACGCTGAAAGGGCTGGCCGCGCACAAGCTGCGGCTGATGCTGACCGGGCTGGCGATCGTGCTCGGGGTCGGGTTCGTGGCGGGCACGTACGTGCTGACCGACACCATCAACGCGACGTTCACCAACCTGTTCGAGCAGACCACGAAGGGCATCGACGTCGCGGTACGCAGCAACGCGACGTTCTCCAGCCAGGGCAACGTCCAGCGCGCGCCGATGCCGGCCACCCTCCTGGACCAGGTCAAGCGGGTCGACGGGGTGCGGGACGCGGAGGGCGCGGTCGCCGGGTACGCCCAGTTCGTCGGGCGGAACGGCAAGCCGGTCAACACCGGCGGTGCGCCCACCCTGGGGGTGTCGGTCAGCACGGTGCCCGAGCTGCAGTCGTCGACCACGCTGCGGGAGGGGCGGCGGCCGACCGCCCCGGGCGAGGTGGCCGTGGACGCCAGCACGGCCCGCAAGCAGGGCTTCCACCGTGGCGACCGGGTGAAGATCCTCTTTCAGGGGCCGCCGCGCGAGTTCACCGTCGTCGGCCTGCTCGGCTTCGGGCAGGCCGACAACCTGGCCGGCGCGACGCTGGCCGGCTTCGACCTGGCCACCGCGCAGCAGGTCCTCAACCGTACCGGCCGGTACGACGAGATCGACGTGGTCGCCACCCCGGGGACCACGCCGGAGGTGCTGCGCGACCGGGTGCGGGCCGCCCTCGACCCCCGCTACGAGGTGCTGACCGGCAAGCAGCTTGCCGCCGACCAGGCCAAGGCGGTCGGCCAGTTCACCAAGTTCATCAACTACGCGCTGCTCGCGTTCGCGTTCGTGGCCCTGTTCGTCGGGTCGTTCATCATCGTGAACACCTTCTCGATCATCCTGGCGCAGCGCAGCCGCGAGCTGGCGCTGCTGCGCTGCCTGGGCGCGCTGCGCCGGCAGGTGCTGCGCTCGGTGCTCGCGGAGGCGCTGATCATCGGGCTGGTCGCCTCGGTGGTGGGGCTGGGCTTCGGCATCCTGATCGCGATCGGCCTGAAGGCCGTGTTCAAGGCGGTCGGCGCCGACCTGCCGTCCACCACCCTGGAGATCCAGCCGCGGACCATCCTGGTCGCGCTGGCCGTCGGGGTGCTGGTCACCCTGGCCGCGTCGCTGTTCCCGGCACTGCGCGCGACGCGGGTGCCGCCGGTGGCCGCGCTGCAGCAGGAGGCGGTCGCCGCGCCCGTGCTGGCCGGCCGGCGCCGCATCGTGCTCGGCGCGCTGGTCACGCTGGCCGGCGTGGCGCTGCTGCTGGCCGGCCTGTTCGCCGACCGGGGCAACCGGCTGGTGAACATCGCCGCCGGCGCGGTGGTGATCTTCCTCGGGGTGGGCGTGCTCAGCCCGCTGGTGGCCCGGCCGCTGTCCCGGGTGCTCGGCTGGCCGTTCGCCCGGTGGGCCGGCGAGCCGGGCAGGCTGGCCCGGGAGAACGCGATGCGCAGCCCGCGCCGCACCGCCTCCACCGCGGCGGCGCTGATGATCGGGCTGGCCCTGGTCAGCCTGGTGACGATCTTCGCGGCGTCGGCGAAGGCGTCGGTGACCAAGGTGCTCGACCAGACCATCGCCGCCGACTACATCCTTACCGGGCCGACCAACAGCGCCCAGGGGTTCAGCCCGGAGGTGGTCACCCGGCTGGCCCAGCAGCCGGAGGTCGCATCCGCGACCGGCGTCCGGATCAACGTGTTCAAGCTCGACGGTCAGACCCAGCCGGTGGCCGGCGTGGACCCGGCCGGGTACACCGCGACGGTACGCACCGACACCACCGACGGGCGGCTGTCCGACCTGTCCGGCGGCGGGGTGGCGGTGCGGGAGGACACCGCCAGGGACCACGGCTGGAAGGTCGGCGACAGCATCGCCATGGAGTTCCCGGTCGGCGGCACCCAGTCCGAGCAGATCAGGGCCGTGTACGAGAACAACCAGATCAATGGCCCCTACCTGCTGGGGCTGGCCGAGTACGAACGGCACTACGCCGACCAGCTCGACATCGTCGCGCTGGTCAAGGCCAAGCCGGACGTCACCCCGGACGCGTCCCGGGCGGCGGTGGACCGGGTGGTGGCCGACTTCCCCAGCGTCCAGGTCAAGGACCAGGCCGAGTACAAGCAGCAGCAGTCGAAGCAGATCAACCAGGTGCTGCTGCTGTTCTACGTGTTGCTCGCGCTGGCCGTGGTGATCGCGATCATCGGCATCATCAACACCCTGGCGCTGTCGGTGCTCGAACGGATCCGCGAGCTGGGGCTGCTGCGCGCGGTCGGCATGACCAAGCGGCAGCTCCGCGCGATGATCCGCTGGGAGTCGGTGATCATCGCGGTGCTGGGTGCGGTGCTGGGCCTGGCGATCGGCACGTTCTTCGGCTGGACCCTGGTCCGGGCGCTGAACAACCAGGGGATCACCGAGTTCCAGCTTCCGGTCGGCACCCTCCTCGGTTTCGTGGCCGCGGCCGCGCTGGCCGGCGTGCTCGCGGCGGTCTTCCCCGGCCGGCGCGCCGCCCGGATCGACATGCTGCGGGCGATCACCACCGAGTGAGCCGGCGGGGCCGGGATGGGCCTGACGTCAGGGTGGCTTGACGTCAGGGTGGGCCTGACGCCAGGGGGCGGGCCTGACGTCAGGGTGGCTTGACCCGCCCCGGGCAACGCACCCGCTCAGTTGCTGTCCGGCATCGCCGAGTGCGGCACGCCCGGGTGCTCCCGAGATGGTCCGCTCCGGCGGGGTCAAGCACGGGCTCGCTGTGTGCCGGTGCGCCACCGGGGCGCACGTCAAGCGGCAGGTCGCCGTGGTGGACGCGCTTGTCGTGACCCACCTGTTGCGGCTGTTCGACTGGCGACCAAACCCGGCGCCCGAGCGGGCTGGTCACAGGTTGTGACCCGACCCCCCAGGTCGGGTCACTCACCGTAAGAGGAGCCCACCCGGGGATCCGCTGCCCGGGTGGGCCCCGTGCTGGCCGTCAGGGCGATGCCGGCCAGCTTCCGCTCACGTTCGGGGTCGGGGGGCCGACCCACAGGCGCCGAACGCGGCGGGACGTTCTCAGGGATCACACGGGCCGGAGTGCGGCCACCGTCCGCACCGGGGGCATCTCCTCGGTGGAGGTTGTGGCGCGCCGTCCGACCGCAGTACCTCGGTCAACTGCTCGCGGGTGATCTCCGCGGTCACCCCGGCCCTCCCATTGCAGTATTGCGCGGCGTACTTGCTCAATTGTCACCTCATGGCCGGCCTGCCTGAGTCGAAACGCGACGTCGGCGAAGGGCACGACCGCCGGCCGGGAGTGGTGAATCCGCCGGGCCAGATCGGCTATTGCGTCAGGCAGTGGAATGGCGGCGAGTATCTCGGTTAATTCTTCGCGGGTAATTGCGACGCCGTGCCACCGAGTGAGCCGGTAGAACATGTCGGCAGGAGTCATCACCCATCCGCGATTGTCGGGTCTGGCGTATCGCGTAATGAGCCTGAGCGTCCGCTCGTCCAGATCCGGCGTCATGGCCTGCCTCCCGCGGCGCGAATCACGCCGGAGACTTCGCCCGGAGTCAGGTGCAGGTCGCCCGCGATGGCCCCGAGGCGCTTGCCCGCTGCCCCCGACGTGCCAGGATGCGCACGAGCGACCTCGGGCGCGACGATCACGTGCGGAAGGCGATGGCCGTACTTCTTCGCCAAGCGGCGGGCATGCCTCGTGTCGCGGGTGCCGATCCGTTCGGCGATCTCTCGCCAGGGCAGGCCACTGGCGCGCAGTCGGGCGGCCTCCACACCCTTCGCGATCGTCGCCGGACTAGGACGCCTCCCCTCACGGTAGACGCGCATCGTCGCGCCGGATTCGGTGAGGAGCTTGTGTGTGTAGCCGTACGAGACGCCGTATGCCGTTGCGAGGCTGCGTATGTCTGCGCCGGCGTCGTACTTGTCCCGAAGCTCCTTGCCGAGCCGTTCTCGCGCGGAGAACTTGGCCGTCGGGGGACCGGTCCCGTCGGCCAAGCTCCCGCCGTCCCCGCCCGGCAGCCCAGCGCATGACCCGGCGGAGGGTTCGGAGTCACGCGCGGCGGTGGCCTGGGCTCCTCGGGCGTCGGCGTTCACCCCGGGGCTGACACTGCCGCCTGCGCGTGACTCCATGGCGACCGACCGTATTCGCCCGGTGCCCACGTGAGGTACACAACCAGTGCCCCTATTCGGGGTCCGCGCGGGTACCGTCACAGCCATGGAGACTGAGGGCATTGGGCACCGTGTCGCGACCGCGCGGAAGATCCGCGGCTGGAACCAGAGCGAACTAGCCACGCGCTCGGGCTACAGCCTCAGCATGATCAAGAAGATCGAGCGCGGCGCGCGGCCGGTTGACCGGTACTCGACGTTGCACACCTTCGCTCGCGTGCTTGCCGTCGATGTTGCCGAGCTGACCGGGGAGCCGTTGCGGCTGCATCGTGGCCACGCCGAGAAGGCACACCAAGCCGTACCCCCGATCCGGCAGGCGCTCATGGCCTGGCCGTACGGGGATCTGGCGGACGGCCCGGTTCGACCTGCCGCGGAACTACAGGCTGCGGTGGCCAAGACCATCCGCGGCAGGCAGGCCGGCCGGTTCAGCCGGTTCGGGGAAGACGTGCCGCCGCTGTTGGAGGAGCTACGTCGCGGCGCGGAGTCCGGGCCCCATGCGGAGCAGATCAACGCCGCGCTGGCGGAACTCCTGCACGGTACGTCAATGTTGCTCAGGCGACTGTCCGAAGTGGACCTGGCATGGATCGCGGCACAGCAGGCACGGCCGGCCGCGCTCGCGTCCGATGACCCGCTGCTGGTTGTGGCGAACGACTGGCACCTCGTGGAGTTGCACTACCGAACCGGCGATGGCGCGCGGGCTACGCGTCTGGCCGATGAGGCACTGCGACGGCTCGACCCCTGGCTCACTGACCCGTCCCCGCAGGCGTTGTCACTGGCGGGCACGCTGCACCTGACGCGATCGATCGGCGCGGCCCAAGTGCTCGACCGGACCGCCGCCGATGCCGCACTGGCTGAAGCTACTGCGGCGGTGGCGCGGGTGGATCCGGACCGCGACGACTACCAGACGCAATTCGGGCAACCGAACGTGGCCGCCATGACCCTCGCTTCCGCCGTGGAACTCGGCGACGCATCCCGCGCAGTCGAGTTGATACAGGCCTTCGACGCGACGTCGATCCCGACGAAGGAACGGCGGACCCGGTACTTGATCGATGTGGCGCGCGGGTACGCACAGTCGGATCGTGACGATGTTGCGCTCCGCGTGCTCGTCGAGGCTGACAAGCTGGCGCCGGAGTACGTGCGGCATCACGTGATGGCTCGCGAACTGGTGGCGCAGATGGTGGAGCGCGCCCGTGCGTTGCCGGACGGCCTCCGCAGCCTCGCACGGCGGATGAGCCTGGCCTGACAGTTTGGTCGCACCCCAGCAGCCGCCCGGCGGACGCGGAACGACCCGGCCGGGGAACGCCCCCGACCGGGTCGGTGATCTTGGTAGCGGCGTTCCTAGCGCTTCACGACCGGGGTAGTCGTCAGTCGCCCGGACGACTGTCAGGGTGGCTTGACGTCAGGGTGGCTTGACGCGAGAATGCGGGCATGACTTCGCCGGAGGAGATCGAGAAGCGGTTCACCCTGATGACGGCCACCGCCCGGTACGAGGAGCTGCGGGTGCGCGACGCCCTGGCGCCGGCTCCGGGCGAGGCGCCGCGGCCGGCGTCGCTCGGCCCGGAGGAGGCCTTGGAGCTGCTGGCGCTGGGGGAGGTGATAGCTCGCAAGGCCGCCTACGGGCGGCAGCTCGCCGTGCGGTCGGCTCGGCGGGCCGGTGCGTCGTGGTCGCAGATCGGGGGGGCCCTCGGTACCAGCAAGCAGGCCGCCTGGGAGGCGCACACCCGCTGGATCGACGGCCAGGAGCAGGCGCACCGGCGCAGCGGCTACGAGGGTCTGGACGAGAGCGACGTGGCCGCCGCCCGCGCCCTGGCGGGGCCGCCCGGCTGAGCCGGCGTGTCCGGCCCGAGCCAACGGGCACCGCGAGGCGGATGATCGCCGCAGAGTGGTCAGCCGGCGAGCGCCGCACAGGGGTCAGCCCGCGAGCGCCGCAGAGGATCAGCCGGCGAGCGACAGGTGCATCGGCTTGTAGGTCCACGTCGCGTACAGCCGCAACTGGTCGGCGAAGTGCGGGCTGCGCACGTCGCCGGACTGTCCCGGTGCCACGACGTTCTCGGCCTGGATGCCGTCGGGGAGCAGCGACACGATCTGGTTGTAGGTGCCGCGGTTCATCCACGGTGTCCGCGGCACGCTGCCGGCGCCGAGCGGGGACCAGTCGATGAACAGGGCCGGGGTCAGCCAGGTTGCCGGGTCGTCGCTGCCGTAGCGGTCGGCCAGATCCTGCAGGGCGGCCCGCAGGCTGCCGGTCACGGCGGCGCGCACCGAGGCTCCGTGCAGGTAGTCCGCCTGCAGCGCAAGCGCCGCGCGCGGACCGGCGAGCAGCCGGGCCAGCACGTTCGCGGTGGTGTTGTCGTCCGGGGCGCCCACCTGGTACGGCTCGCCCAGGACGGGCACCACGGTCGCGCCGGCGAGCCGGGCGTACCAGGCGGTAAAGAGGGTCAGCGCGGGGCTGTCGTACCTGCCGTCGCCGTCAGCGTCGACCTGGCTCTGGTCCCAGGTCGCGAGCAGCCGCACCGCGGCGGCCAGCCGCGGGTCGCCGCCGGTGCGGACCTGCCGCAGCATCTGCGGCAGCAGGCTCGGCACGAGGACGCTGTGGTCCTCGCCCGGCGGGGTCTGGGCGGTCAGGCCGGCGGTGCGGTTGATGCGTTCCAGGGTCGCCACGGTGGCGGAGTGCGGCGCGATCGCCGCGACCTGACGCTGGATGGCCTGGACGCGCTGCACCGGGCCCCACTGCCAGAACCCGTCGCTGGAGTTGGCCCAGCCCGGCTGCGGCTTGTTGTTCCAGTTCGCCAGCCAGCCGGCCCGCGGGTCGATCGCCAGCGGCATCGCGGATCGGGGCAGGAAGCCGAGCCACTCGGCGCTGCCGTCGCCCGCATGCGGCAGGAACGGGTTGTCGGCGGCGCGGCGCACCGGAACGGGACCGACGTGCGCGTACCCGATGTGCCCGGCGGTGTCGGCGTAGGTGAGGTTGAGGCTGGCCACGATGTTGCGGCCGGCGGCGAGGAAGTCGTGCATCGACCGGGCCCGGCCGATGTCCAGGAACGCGCGCAGGCTGGTCCCGACGCCATCCCGGGTGGCGTCGCGCAGCGCCAGTGCGGTGCTGCCCTGCTGCCCGAGCACAGGGCCGTGCACCGACTCGCACACCGTGATCGGCACGCTCGGCGCACCGGCCACCGCGAGCGTCTCGGGATGGCAGTCGTATGGCCGCCAGGCGCCGTCGAAGAAGTACCGGCCCGGGTGCCCGACCGGGTCGATCCGCTCGGCGTACCAGTCCTGGTTGTCGTCGCCGCCGGTCGTCACGGTCCAGGCGAAGCCGTGACCGACGCCGATCTCGACCCCGGGGGTGCCGGCCAGCACCACGCCGGTGACGTCGTAGCCGGGCCCGTGCAGACCGATCTCGACGAACCCCTGCGGCAGGCTGTGCCCGATCTGGGGTCCGCCGAGCAGCAGCGGGCGACCGCTCCTGGTCAGCTTCCCGGCCAGCGCGATGGAGTTGGAGTGGCCGACCGACTCCAGGCCCAGCCGGGCCATCGAGGCGCGCGCGGCGCGTTGCAGCCGCAGGGCCGACGCCAGCGCGGCCGCCGACCGGCCGGCCCGCGCGGCCCGCACGGCTGCCTCCCGCGCCGCTGCCACCGGCGCTGCCGGCACCGCGGCCCGCCGTCCGCGGTGGCCGCCGATCGTGGTGGGCGCGCTGGGGTCGTCGAGCCAGTGGCTGTCGGCGAACGCGGCGGCACCCTCGGCCGCACCGAGCCGGGACACCAGGTCGGCGAGGGTCGATGCGTTGGACAGCTCGTCCGCGCCGGTGGCGCCCACCTGCAGGTTCGACAGCATGCCCACGGCCAGGACGTCCTGTGCGACCCACGGCCGCGGCGCGCTGTGCGTGGCCGCGTACTCCACCGGCAGCGCGCCGGTGACCGTCGCCGTCGCGATCCAGCCGTTGACACCCGCCACGTAGGCGTCCACCGCCTCGCGGGTGGTCGGGTCCAGGCCGTCCACCAGACGCCGCAGCCGCAGGTCGCCGCCGGTGTAGTTGCGCCAGAACGTGTCGCCGTCGATGTTGCCGTTGCCGGCGCCCGGGCCGAGCAGTTCGGCGAGCGTGCCGGTGGCCGTGCGCCGCACCAGGTCGGCCTGCCACAGCCGGTCCTGTGCCTGCACGTACCCGTTGGCGTAGAACAGCGTCGACGCGGTGCCCGCGTAGACGTGCGGCACGCCGTACTCATCGCGCAGCACCTGGGCGGCACCCACCTGCTCACCGCCACCGGACGGGCCGGCCACGGCCACCGCATCCGGCGCGCCGGTGGCGACCCCCACCGGCACCACCACGGCCACCAGCACGGCCGCCGCGGACAAGGACAGGCAACGTCGAAGCCACCGAGCAGCCACGCTGAATCCCTCCGTTGGGCGCCATGGAGCAGGCTGGCACCGCCACCGCGGTCTGTCCATGTCCGCGGGCTCCAGATGTGCCACGTCGCGGTCGCCTCCGCCGGCCGGCGGGCGATGCTGAGCGAGGTCGATCCTCGCCGGATCGAGGCGACGGTGCGCAGACTCGTCGCGTTCGGCACCCGGCACACGCCGTCGAGCCAGGACCCGGTCCGCGGGATCGGCGCTGCCCGGGACTGGATCTACGCGCAGTTCCAGGACTTCGCCGCCGAACGGCGCGGTGATCACCAACGTGATCGCCACGCTGCGCGGCGACAGCGCGCCGGCCCGTACCTACGTGGTCACCGGCCACTACGACTCGCGGGTCACCAACGTGCTGGACTTCACCAGTGACGCGCCCGGTGCGGACGACGACGCCTCCGGGGTCGCCGTGGCGATGGAGCTGGCCCGGGTGCTGGCCAGCCGCCGCACCGAGGCCACGATCGTCTTCGCCGCGGTCGCGGGGAGGAGCAGGGGCTGTTCGGGTCGGCGTTCATGGCCGCGCAGTACAAGGCTGCCGGCGCCGACATCCAGGGCATGTTCAGCAACGACATCGTCGGCAGCTCCACCGACGAGAACGGCGGCCGGCACCAGCACACCGTCCGGCTGTTCGCCGACGGGGTGCCGCTGACCGAGACGGCCGCGCAGGCCGCCATCCGGCAGGCGATCGGCGGCGAGAACGACTCCCCGGCCCGGCAGCTCAGCCGCTTCGCGCAGGACGTCGCGCAGAACGACGCGACCGAGATGTCGATCCGGGTGATCTGGCGGCGCGACCGGTACCTGCGCGGCAGCGACCACATCTCCTTCCTGCAGCAGGGCTACCCGGCGTGCCGGTTCACCGAGCCTGCCGAGAACTTCGCGCACGAGCACCAGAACACCCGGGTGGAGAACGGCGTCCAGTTCGGCGACCTGATCGAGTTCTGCGACTTCCCGTACATCGCCCGGGTCGCCCGGGTCAACCTCGCGACGCTCTGGTCGTTGGCGCAGGGCCCGGGGACGCCGCAGGCGGTGAAGATCGACGCCACCGTGCTGACCAACCTGGCCAAGGACAACGTGATGTTCGGGGTCCGGGCGGTTGACACCGGCGGGCACCGCAGCCCGGTCGCCTTCCCGCAGCCGGCCTGACCCCGGAGCGGGTCCGCCGCCCAGCCGGGACAATGGGGGGAGGGGGCGGCGGGCCGACGGGAGGGTGCGCGGTGACGGAGCGCAAGCCGCCGGGCATGAGCTTCGAGACCTGGGTCGAACGGCAGATCCGGGAGGCCCAGGAGCGCGGCGAGTTCGACAACCTGCCGGGTGCCGGCAAGCCGATCCCGGGGATCGACGGACCGGCCGAGGAGCTGTGGTGGGTCAAGCAGTACCTGCGCCGGGAGAACCTCAGCTACCTGCCGCCGACACTCGCGCTGCGCAGGGAGGTGGCGGACGTGCTGGCGGACGTGCCGGACGCGCCGTCGGAGTCCGCGGTGCGCCGCCGGATCGCCGAACTCAACCAGAAGATCGCCGCCGCCATCCGCGTTCCGCTGGACGGACCGCCGCTGAACCTGATGCCGCTGGACGTGGAGGAGGTCGTCGAGTCCTGGCGGCGGCGCCGCGGCTGAACCGGTCCGCCGCCGGTCCTGCCCGCCCGGCCGCCGGCTCGCCTGCCCCGCCGCCCCCGCCGGCCCCCGGCCCCGGCCTGCCCCGCCGGCCCCGGTCTGCCCCGGCCTGCCCGCCGGCCCAGGTCTGCCCCGGCCGGCCCCGGCCTGCCCCGCCGGCCCCGGCGGCCGCCCCGGCGGGCGGTGACCAGCGCGGCGTGTGCCCGGGCGCCGGGGGTTTCGGAGCCGATCTTTGCGGTGATACCACCGGCGTGACAGACGGGCTGGCGGTGCTCATCGGGTGGGTGGAGTTCGGGCTGCTGCTCAGCGCGCTGGCGTTCGTGCTGCTGCGCGGCGGGGTGGAACGGTGACGCGGCCGCGGGTCGGCTCCGCGCTGGTCGCTCTCGTCGCGCTGGTCCTGCTGGGGCTGCTGGCCGGCTGCGTGGCACCGGCGCCCACCACCTCGGCGTACGAGGGGAAGGCCGCCCGTACCGCGCAGGACGCGCTGTCGCAGGTGGAGACCGTGCGGATGGCGGCCGAGGCCGGCGCGCGGGGTCGGCTGACCCGGGCGTACCTGGAGACGGTGCTGAGCGACGCGGAGGACGCGTTCGGCTCCATCCAGGACACGTTCGACTCGGTCCAGCCGCCGGACGAGCCGGCCGCCGATGAGCTGCGGGACGCCCTGGACGAGTTGCTCTCCGCGGGCTCGGACGCGGTCAGCGGGGTGCGCATCGCGGCCCGCCGGCAGGACACCGGGCAGATGCTGGCCGCGGCCCGGTCGCTGGAGCCGGTGGCCGCGGGGCTGGCGCGGTTCGAGCAGGAGCACTCCGGGTGAAGCGCCTGCTGGCAGTCGCGCTGGGGATCCTCACCGCGATCGGCGGGTTCGTGGACATCGGGGACCTGGTCACCAACGCGCTGGTCGGGTCCCGGTTCGGGCTGTCGTTGGCCTGGTCGACGCTGCTCGGGGTGGTCGGGATCTGCCTGTACGCCGAGATGTCGGGGCGGGTGGCGGCGGTCACCGGCCGCGGCACGTTCGACTTGGTCCGCGAGCGGCTCGGCCCGCGCGCCGGGCTGGCCAACCTGGTGGCGTCGTTCCTGGTCACCGCGCTGACGTTCACCGCGGAGATCGGCGGCATCGCGCTGTCGCTGGAGCTGGCCAGCAGCGTCAACTACCTGCTGTGGGTGCCGATGGCCGGGCTCGCGGTGTGGCTGGTCATCTGGCGGGTGAGGTTCTCCCTGTTGGAGAACGTGTTCGGGCTCCTCGGCCTGGCGTTGATCGTGTTCGCGGTGGCGGTGTGGCGGCTGCACCCCGCCTGGGGGGACCTGCTGCACCAGGTGGTCGTGCCGCACAAGCCGGGCAACGAGGGCCTGCCCACCTACTTCTACTATGCCATCGCGCTGTTCGGCGCCGCGATGACGCCGTACGAGGTGTTCTTCTTCTCCTCCGGGGGCGTCGAGGAGCACTGGACCGCCAAGGACATCCTCACCGCCCGGGTCAACGTGTTCGTCGGCTTCCCGCTGGGCGGGCTGCTGTCACTGGCCATCGCCGCGGTGACCACCCTGGTGCTGCTGCCCCACCACATCGCGGTGGACACCCTCGGGCAGGTCGGGCTGCCGGTCGCGGTGGCCGCCGGCAAGCTGGCCCTGGCGGCGGCCATCCTCGGCTTCGTCGCCGCCACCTTCGGAGCGGCGCTGGAGACCGGGCTGGCGGCCGGCTACGCGGTGTCGCAGTACTTCGGCTGGCAGTGGGGCAAGTACGTGCGCCCCCGGCGGGCGGCCCGGTTCCACCTGGTCGTGCTGCTCACCGTGATCGCCGCCGTGGGGGCCATGCTCACCACCATCGACCCGGTGAAGGTGACCGAGTACTCGGTGGTGTTCTCCGCGGTGGCGCTGCCGCTGACCTACCTGCCGATCCTGGTCATCGCCAACGACCCGGACTACATGGGCGGGAAGGTCAACGGGCGGCTGACCAACGGGCTGGCCACGCTGTTCCTCATCATGGTGGTGGTCGCCTCGGCGGCCGCGATACCGCTGATGATCGCCACCAAGGCCGGCCAGTGACGGGAGCGCGATGAGATGACCGACGGACGCGTCCTGGACCTGCACCTGCACCTGCTCGACCGGCAGGTCATCGACGTCGACGGCCGGATGGTCTGCAAGGTGGACGACCTGGAACTGGAGCTGGACACCGCCGGCCGTCCCTACGTCACCGCGATCCTCGTCGGGCCCCGCGCGCTCGGCCCGCGGCTCGGCGGCCGGCTCGGCCGTTGGTTCGCCGCGATCCCCCGCCGGCTCGCCGGCGCCGACCGGCAGCTGCAGCCGCCGCGCATCGACTTCGCCCAGGTCACCGACATCGGCAGCGCCGTGAAGCTGGCCCGCCGCGCCGACGAGATCGACGTCGGCCCGCTCGAACGCTGGGTCGATGAGCACGTCATCGGCCGCATCCCGGGGAGCACCCATGAAGGCGAGTGACCTCATCGGGCTCGACGTGGTGGACCGCGGCGGCCGCCGGCTCGGCGTGGTCACCGACCTGCGCTGCGTCCAGGACGGACCGCTGCGGGGCGCCATGGCCGCCCCGCGCATCGACGCGCTGGTCGTCAGCAGCCGGCACACCGGCTCGATGCTCGGCTACGACCGCCGCGAACAGCAGGGCCCCTGGCTGGTCCGGGTCATCGTCCGGTGGCTGCACCGCGAGCTCGCCGTCATCCCCTGGTCCGCCGTCGCCGACCACGCCGGTCGCATCACCCTGAATACCGACGCGAGCCGGACATAGCCGCCGACCACGCCGGTCGCATCACGCTGACGTCGACGCGGGCCAGACGTAGTCGCCGATCGAGCGCCGATCGCCGAGACCGCGGTGTTGACAGAGATCAACTAGCCCCGACAGGTCCGTGATCGGCGGGGTGGGGTGCGCTTGTGTGGCTGGCCGACCCGGCCGCACCCCGATGCCGCACCCCCGGACAGTGCGCACGCTGGAAGATCTCCCGTCCGCGGCGCCGGGCCATGATGATGTCGCCCGACGAGCCCAGGAGTGCCGATGACGATTGCGCACCGGACCTGCCCCATCTGCGACGCCGTCTGCGGCCTGCGGCTCACCCTGGACGACGCCGGGCACGTCACGTCGGTCAAGGGCGACCCGGACGACCCGTTCTCCAAGGGGTACATCTGCCCCAAGGGCGCGAGCCTGGGCCACCTCGACGAGGACCCCGAACGGCTGCGGGTCCCGCTGGTCCGCAAGGACGGCGAGTGGCACGAGGCCACCTGGGAGGAGGCCTTCGAGCGGGTCGACGAGGGTCTCAGGAGCGTCATCGAGGCGCACGGCCGGGACGCGGTGGCGGTCTACTTCGGCAACCCGACCTTCCACACCATGGCCGGGTTCATGTACCGGGTGCCGCTGACCCAGTCGCTCGGCAGCCGCAACGTGTACTCCGCCGGCACCATCGACCAGATGCCGAAGCACGTCTCCGGTGGGTCCATGTTCGGCGACCCGATGGCCATCGCGGTGCCCGACGTGGACCGCACCGACTACCTGCTGGTCATCGGCGCCAACCCGCTGGAGTCGCACGGCTCGCTGTGCGCCGCCCCCGACTTCCCCAGCCGGCTCAAGGCGCTGCGCCGGCGCGGCGGCAAGGTGGTGGTCGTCGACCCGCGCCGTACCCGCACCGCCGCCTTCGCCGACGAGCACCTGTTCGTCCGTCCGGGCACCGACCCCTACCTGCTGCTCGGCATCGTGCACACCCTGTTCGCGGAGGACCTGACCGCGGTCGGCGTCGAGGTGAACGGCCTGGAGGAGCTGCGCCGGCTGGCGGAGGAGTTCACCCCGCAGGCCGCGGCGCGGGTGTGCGGGGTGCCCGCCGAGGAGATCGTGCGGCTGGCCCGCGAGCTGGCCGCGGCCCCCACCGCCGCCGTCTACTCCCGGATCGGCGCGTCGACCGTCGAGTTCGGCACCCTCGCGCAGTGGCTGGTCGACGTGGTCAACATCCTCACCGGCAACTTCGACCGGCCGGGCGGGGTGATGTTCACCCGGACCGCGGCCCTGGAGATCTTCCGGACCGGCCAGCCGTACACCGCGGGCAACTGGCACAGCCGCGTCCGCGGGCTGCCCGAGGCGCTGGGCGAGCTGCCGGTGGCCACCCTCGCCGACGAGATCGAGACCCCGGGGGAGGGGCAGGTAAGGGCGATGGTCACGGTGGCCGGCAACCTGGTGCTGTCGGCGCCGAACGGCCCCCGGCTGGACCGCGCGTTCGCCGACCTGGACTTCATGGTCTGCGTGGACCCGTACCTGAACGAGACGACCAGGCACGCGGACGTCATCCTGCCGCCGCCGCGCATGCTGCAGATGCCGCACTACGACTTCCTGCTGCTGACCGTCACGGTGCGCAACTACACCCGGTTCTCCCCGCAGATCCTGCCGCTGGAGCCGGGGCAGCTCTCCGAGGCCGAGATCATGGCGCGGCTGACGATGATCGCCGCCGGGGCGGGGGCGGACGCCGACCCGGCCGCGCTGGACGAGATGATCCTCGGCCAGGTGCTCCGGGGGGCGGCCGAGACGCCCGGCTCGCCGTTCGAGGGCAGGGACGTGGCGGAGCTGCGCGCCGGCCTGGACGGCGACAGCGGGCCGGAGCTGATGCTGGACGCCATGCTGAGGCTCGGCCCCTACGGGCTGTCGCTGGCCGAGCTGCGGGCGAACCCGCACGGCATCGACCTGGGCCCGCTGGAGCCGCGGGTGAAGGAGCTGTTGTGCACGCCGTCAGGCCGGGTGGAGCTGGCCCCGCCCCGGCTGGTCGAGGACGTCGCGCGGCTGCGCCGGCGGCTGGCCGTGCCGCCCGCGGAGATCCTGCTGATCGGCCGGCGCCAGTTGCGTTCCAACAACAGTTGGCTGCATAACGTGCCGGCGCTGGTGGGCGGCAGCAACCGGTGCACCCTGCACGTCAACCCGGCGGACGTGGCCAGGCTCGGGCTCGGCGAGCAGGCGGTCGTCCGGTCGGCCGTCGGCGAGCTGGTCGTGCCGCTCGAACCCACCGAGACGATCATGCCGGGAGTGGTCAGCCTGCCGCACGGGTGGGGCCACGCCGGCAGCCCGCTGTCGGTCGCGGCGGAGCACCCTGGCGTCAACGCGAACACGCTGACCGACGAGTCGGTGGTGGACGTCCTGTCCGGGAACGCCGTGTTCAACGGCGTTCCGGTCACGCTCAGCCCGACCGCGGCCCCGGCGACCTGAGTCTCAGGGTCGTCGGTCTCAGCGGTCGTCGGTCTGGGCGGTCGGCGGTCTGGGCGGTCTCTGCGGTCGCCGGTCTCAGCGGTCGCCCAGGCGGGCCTTCAGCCCGTCGAGTTCGGCCCAGAGGGCGCCGGGGAGCTTGTCGCCGAACCTGCTGAACCACTCGGCGACCTGGGGGATCTCGGCGCGCCACTCCTCGGCGTCCACGTGCAGCAGGGCATGCAGGTCGGCGGGGTCCAGGTCGAGGCCCTCGGTGTCCAGGGCATGCGGGGCGGGCAGGTACCCGATCGGGGACTCGACCGCCTCGGCGTCGCCCTCGATGCGTTCGACGACCCACTTCAGCACCCGGCTGTTCTCGCCGAAGCCGGGCCAGAGGAAGCGGCCATCGTCGCCGCGGCGGAACCAGTTGACGTAGAAGATGCGGGGCAGCGCCGACGGGTCGCCGCCGGCGCCCTTGCCGATCTCGATCCAGTGCCGGAAGTAGTCGGCGGCGTGGTACCCGATGAACGGCAGCATGGCCATCGGGTCGCGCCGCACGACGCCGACCCGACCGGTGGCGGCGGCGGTGGTCTCGGATGAGACGGTGGCGGCGAGGTAGACGCCGTGCAGCCAGTCGCGGGCCTCGGTGACCAGCGGGACCGTGCTGGCCCGGCGGCCGCCGAACAGGATCGCGGAGATCGGTACGCCGTCGGGACTCTCGTACTCCTCGGCCAGGATCGGGCACTGCGTGATCGGCGCGCAGAACCGCGAGTTGGGGTGGGAGGAGGGCTCGGCCGAGTCCGGGGTCCAGGAGCGCCCCTTCCAGTCGGTCAGGTGCTCCGGCGGGAGGTCGCTGTAGCCCTCCCACCACACGTCGCCGTCGTCGGTGAGCGCCACGTTGGTGAAGATCGAGTTCCCCGCGGCCAGGGTGCGCATCGCGTTGGGGTTGGTCTTCCAGCCGGTGCCGGGGGCGACGCCGAACAGCCCGTACTCGGGGTTGACCGCGTACAGCCGCCCGTCCGGGCCGAACCGCATCCAGGCGATGTCGTCACCCAGGGTCTCGACCTTCCAACCCGGGATGGTGGGCTCCAGCATTGCCAGGTTCGTCTTGCCGCACGCGGACGGGAACGCAGCGGCGACGTAGTGCACTTTCCGCTGCGGGGAGGTGAGCTTGAGGATCAGCATGTGCTCGGCGAGCCAGCCCTCGTCGCGGGCGATCACGCTGCCGATCCGCAGCGAGTAGCACTTCTTGCCGAGCAGCGAGTTGCCCCCGTACCCGGAGCCGTACGACCAGATCGCGCGCTCCTCGGGGAAGTGCACGATGTACTTGGTGTCGCTGCACGGCCACGGCACGTCGGCCCGGCCCGGCTCCAGCGGTGCGCCGACCGAGTGCAGGCACGGGACGAAGTCGGCATCGTCGGCCATCTCCGCCAGTACCGCACTGCCCATCCGGGTCATGATCCGCATGCTGGCCGCCACGTAGGCGGAGTCGGTGATCTCCACGCCGAACATCGGCGTCCGGGCAGTCAGCGGGCCCATGCAGAACGGGACCACGTACATCGTGCGGCCGCGCATGCAGCCCCGGTACAGCCCGGTCATGATCTGCTTCATCTCGGCCGGGTCCAGCCAGTTGTTGGTCGGACCGGCGTCGTCTGGGTTCGCGGAGCAGATGAAGGTCCGCTCCTCCACCCGGGCCACGTCGCCGGGGTCGGTGCGCGCCCAGAAGGAGTTCGGCCGCTTGGCCGGGTCGAGCCGGACCAGGGTGCCCGCCGCCACGAGGTCGCCGGTCAGCCGCTCCCACTCCTCCTCCGAGCCGGAGCACCACACCACCCGCTCCGGGTTGGTGAGCTCGGCCACCTCGCGGACCCAGGCCAGCAGCCGCGGATGTGAGGTCGGGGCGGGGTCGAGTCCGGGTGCGCTGGCTGGGGCGCTCATCGTGACGCTCTCCTTGCGTGGGGCGACGCTCTGTGGGCATCTGACGATCCGCTAAGTTTAGCAAGTCGTCAGACGCGAACGCTCGGGCCGCGGGTTCGTCCGGGGCAGCCCGTACCGCCTGGCCGGAAGGGGCGGGTGGATGAGCAAGCCGCTGTACCACGCCAAGGCCGAGTTCTTCCGCGCGCTGGGGCACCCGGCCCGGATCCGGGTGTTGGAGCTGCTCGCCGAACGGGAGCGCACCGTGGCGGAGCTGCTGCCGGAGGTGGGGATCGAGCCGGCGCACCTGTCGCAGCAGCTCGCCGTGCTTCGCCGGATGAACCTGGTCGTCTCCCGCCGCGAGGGCGCCGCGGTGTACTACGCGCTGGTCAGCCCCCGGGTCGCGGATCTGCTCGCGGCGGCCCGGCGGATCCTCACCGAGGTGCTCACCAGCCAGCAGGAGCTGCTCGAGGACCTGCGCACCGCCCCCGAGGCGCCCGGGCCGGTCCCGCGCTGACCCGGCCGTCCGGGTCCGGCACCGCCGCGCCTCGGCCGCGAACCACGCACTGCGCGCGGTTGGAGACCGCCCTAGGGTCGGGGTGTCACGCGGTTCACGGACGACGGAGGTCATCGATGAGCGACCAGCCAACTTCGGCGTTCGGCCACGCCAGCGACGGCGCGGGCGGCTACGCCCCGGTCAACGGCCTCAGCATGTACTACGAGATCCACGGCCACGGCGACCCGCTGGTACTGCTGCACGGCGCGTTGTCGGCAACGGGGACATCCTTCGGCCTGCTGCTGCCGGAGCTGGCGAAGAACCGGAAGGTCATCGCGGTCGAACAACAGGGCCACGGACGCACGGCGGACATCGACCGCCCGTTGACCATCGCGCAGATGGCGGACGACACGGCCGCTCTCCTGGAGCACCTCGGCATCTGGCCGGTGGACGTCTTCGGCTACAGCCTCGGTGCCGGCATCGCCCTGGACCTCGCCGTCCGCCGGCCCGACCTGGTGCGCAGGCTCGTGCTCGCCTCCGTCACGTTCAACAACGACGGCTTCCACCCCGGGATCCTCGAGGGCATCGACTCGATGGCCCCCGATGCGCTCGCCGGGACTCCGTTCGAGGAGGAGTACCTGCGGACGGCACCCAACCCGCAGGACTGGCCGACCCTGGTCGCCAAGACGCAGGAGCTGGACCGGAACCTGCCCGAGTCGGCGCCCGAGGTCGTCGCCTCGGTCGCTGCGCCCACGCTGATCGTGATCGCCGACTCCGACATCGTCCGGCCCGAACACGCCGTGGAGATGTTCCGCCTGCTCGGCGGCGGGGTGGTGGGCGACGCGGTGGGCCTGCCGCGCTGCCAGCTCGCGATCCTGCCGGGCACCACGCACATCACGCTCATGTCACGCGCGGACCTGCTGTTGGGCATGATCCCGCCGTTCCTCGACGCGCCCATGGCATAGCCGTGGCCTGGCCCCGGCGTGGCCCTGGCGTGGCCCTGGCGTGGCCCTGGCGTGGCCCTGGCCCCCGGCGTGGCCCCGGCCTGGCCCTGGCCCGGCACTGGCCCGGCCCCGGCGTAGCCGACCGCTTGTCGCGGCACCGATGGTGTCGGACGATTGCGGCATGCGGTTCGAGATCACCGACCAGATCCGACGTCACCTTGCCGAGGACGAGATCGCCTGGCTGACGAGCGTCTCACCGAAGGGGACGGCCGTCACCACACAAGGTCTGGTTCGCTGGGACGGGACCGCGATCGCCATCTACAGCCTCGACGACGGCGCCAGGCCGCGGCACATCGCGGCCAACGACCAGGTCGGCATGCACTTCAACGCCTCCGCGCACGGCACCGACGTCCTGGTCATCGGCGGCCGGGCCGAGGTCGTGCCGGACGCACCGCCGGCGTCCCGCCATCCGGGTCTGCTGGACAGGTACGCCACCTCGGTGGAACGCCTCGGCCAGACGCCGGAGTGGTGCGACACGAACTACGGCGTCGCGCTGCGGGTGACGCCCGAGCGCGCCTGGACGATCCCCGGCTAGGGTGCCCCGTGGATCTTGGTGGATGCGGGCGGTGATCCAGGCGGTGATCCAGGCGGCGATCCGGCAAGGCGATACCGTTGTTGTATCGGCGACGACGACACCCTTGCGGGATCCGCGCGGAAACGCGGAGCTTGGCGTTTTCGTGGGGTGCGAACGCCGCCGGTCGTCGTCTGGGCAGCCGCCGTTTGGGCGCCCAGACGCGCCGCTGAAGACCTACGGGACACGCCCTAAGTGACCCGCTGGGTGCTGCACGTCGACCTCGACCAGTTCATCGCCGCGGTGGAGGTGCTGCGCCGGCCGGAGCTGCGCGGGCGTCCGGTGGTCGTCGGCGGCGACGGTGACCCGACCAGGCGTGGCGTGGTCAGCACCGCCTCCTACGAGGCCCGCGCGTACGGCGTGCACTCCGGCCTGCCGCTGCGCACCGCGGCGCGGCGCTGCCCGGAGGCGGTGTTCCTGCCCGTCGACCGGGAGGTATACGAGGCGGCGTCCGGGCAGGTGATGGCCACGCTGCGGGACTCCGCCGCGGTGGTGGAGGTGCTCGGCTGGGATGAGGCGTTCGTGTCCGTGGACACCGACGACCCGGAGTCGGCGGCCCGCCGGATCCAGGCGCGGGTGCTGGCCTCGACGGACCTGGAGTGCTCCGTCGGCATCGGGCAGAACAAGCTGCAGGCCAAGCTGGCAACCGGGTTCGGCAAGCCCGCCGGTGTCTTCCGGCTGACCGACCGGAACTGGTACGAGGTGCTCGGCGACCGGCCGACCGACGCGCTGTGGGGCGTCGGAGCAAAGACCGCCAAGCGGCTCACCGGGCTGGGCATCACCACGGTCGCCGGGCTGGCGGCCGCCGACCCGCAGGTGCTCGCCGCCCGGTTGGGCCCGACGACCGGGCCGTGGCTGATCCGGCTCGCCCGCGGCCAGGACAGCTCGCCGGTGGCCAGCACCCCGTACCTCGCGCGCTCCCGCAGCCGGGAGACCACCTACCAGCACGACCTGGACGACTGGGACCGGGCGCGGCGCGAGGTCGTGCGCCTGGCCCGGTTGGTCGCCGCTGACGTCGCCGGCGAGCGGCGACCAGTCGTCCGCGTCGTGGTCAAGGTGCGCTACGCACCCTTCACCACCCGCACCCACGGCCAGCCGCTGCCGACGCCGACCGCCGAGGTGACGGCCATCGAGCAGGCCGCCCTCGCCGCCCTCGACCGGTTCGCGGAACGGCGCCCGGTTCGGTTGCTGGGTGTCCGGGCCGAGTTGCGTCGACCGGCCGAGGACGAGTTCGGGCGGCAGGCCGTGGGTCCGGCGTGGCCAGGGTGAAGTCCTGCCCGGCGAGCTCTTCGCCAGGAACGCGTTCTGCCGCCCGCACAGCTCGACCGGACGCCGGCCCGGCCGCGGCCCGGATACCGGCCGGCACCGCTCGACCGGACGCCGGCCCGCACGGCTCGAGCGGGACGCCGCCCGGATGCGGCCCGGGTGCCGGCCCGCACGGCTCGAGTGGGACGCCGGCCCGGCTGTGACGCGGATGGGGCCCGGTGTGTCCCGTGCGGCGCCGTGGTGCGGCCGGCTGTGACTGCGGATGCGGCCCTGTGCGGCGCCGTGTGGCGCGGCCCGGTGTGGCCCCGTGCGGCGCCGTGTGGTGCGGCCTGGTGTGACCCCCCTGCGCCGCCGTGCGGTGCGGCCCTGCGCGCCGCCGTGTGGTGCGGCCTGGTGTGGCCCCGTGCGCTGGCGTGTGGTGCGGACCTGTCCGGTGCGTGCGGTGCGGCCCGGCGTGGCGCGCGCGGCGCGGTGCCGGGCGGCGGCCTACCAGGTGGCCGGGAGCGCGTGGACGGCACGCACCGACAGGCCGGTCTTCCAGGTCAGGTCGGCCAGGTCGACGGCCGGTGCCAGGGTGGGAAAGCGGCTGAGTAGGGAGCTGAGCACGATCTGCATCTCCAGCCTGGCCAGGTGGGCGCCCAGGCAGAAGTGCGATCCGTGGCCCAGCGAGACGTGCGGCGCCGGCGCGATCCGCTGCACGTGGAACCGGTGTGGCTCGGGAAACGCGGAGGGATCCCGGTTGGCTACTGCGACCACCGGCATGACGCCCTCTCCGGCACGGATCAGCGTGCCGCCGAGCTCGACATCCTCCGACGCGACCCTGGCCAGGATGTTGGTGGACAGCTTGGAGTGCCGTAGCAACTCCTCCACCGCCCGCGGCCACAGCTCCGGCCGTTCGCGCAACATGTTCGCCTGGTCGGGGTGCTCGAACAGGGTGACTAGCGAGTTGCCGAGCTGGTTCACCGTCGTCTCGTGCCCGGCCATCAGCAGCAACTGCACATTGCAGATCAGCTCGTCCGGCAACAGGTGGTCGCCCTTCTCATCCACGCCGATCAGCGCGGAGATCAGCGAGTCGTCGGGATCCACCCGCCGGGCGGCGATCAGCTTGCCCAGGTAGCTGTTCAGCTCGCCGACGGCCGCCATGATCTCGGCCGGTGGGTACGCGGTGCTTGCGATCAGCTTGCCGGCCCACTCCCGGATCTGGGCCCGGTCGGAGTGCGGCACGCCGAGCAGCTCGGAGATCACCATGATCGGCAGCGGCTCGGCCAGCAGCGATACCAGGTCGGCCGGCCTGTCGTGTGCGGCGAGCTCGTCCAGCAGGCCGTCCACCATCTGCTGCACCCTCGGCCGGAGCCGTTCTACCCTGCGCGGGCTGAACGCGGCCGAGAGCAGGCGCCGGACCCGGGTGTGCCTCGGCGGGTCCATGCCGACCAGCAGCAGCGGCTCGGTCGCCGCCGGGCTGACCATCGGGCCACCCGGCCGCGTCGCCAGCTCCCGGCTGAACTGCGGATCGCCCAGCACCTGGCGCACCTCGTGGTACCCCAGCGCAAGCCACACCTCGGCACCGTCCGCCATCCGCGCGCGCACCACCGACGCATGCGCGAGCAGCCGGAGCCCCACGGGGTCGTGGTCCAGGCCGGCTGGGGTGTCGAACGGGTAAGTCGGCAGTGCGACCTGCTTCATGAACGAGCCTCCGGGAGCAAGGAACAGAGTGCTAACCGCCACGGGTGCAGTAGGCCGATCGGTTCAGGCAGGTGACCCGCGCAACACAGGAGGCCAGCCGGTGTGCCGCGCCACAAGCGAGTTTTGGTCGTACGACTCGGCCGGTGAATACGCCGGCTGGCCCCGAGTCCGCCGGCTGGCCCCGAGTCCGCCGGCTGGCCCCGAGTCCGCCGGCTGGCCCCAAGTCCGCCGGCTGGCCCCGAGTCCGCCGGCTGGCCCCGAGTCCGCCGGCCACCCCGCCTCGCGATCCGCGGCGATCGTGCCCGGCCCGGTGATCATCGCCGAGTTTCCCCGCCTGTAGCCGTCGTTCCCCGGCGACGATCACGGGTTCGGCTTGGAGCGGGCAGTAAAGGTGTCCGTGCCGCAGCACGGGCCCGGCCATCGCGCCTCGCGATCCGCGGCGATCGTGCCCGGCCCGGTGATCATCGCCGAGTTTCCCCGCTTCCGGCCTCACGGCGCGGCGACGATCACCGAACGCCGGGCCCAACGATCGAGCAGCCGGGCCCGAGGCAGGGCATCGGCGGTACGGCGGCAGGCTCCAGGACGCCGGTCACCCGACCGGCCCGACCTTCCCCGACCGCTCCGACCTTCCCCGCCACCCGACCGCCCCGACAGCCAGCCCGCGAGCCGGGTCGGTGATCATCGCCGAGTTTCCCCGCCTGTGGCCGTTGTTTCCCGGCGACGATCACGGGTTCGGCTCGGAGCGGGCAGCATGGGAGTCCGTGCCGCAGTACGGGCCCGGCCATCCCGGCTGGCGATCCTCGGCGATCGCGCCGCCCGGTGATCATCGCCGAGTTTTCCCGCTTCCGGCCGTCACAGGGCGGCGACGATCACCGAACGCCGGGCCCAACGACGGGGCAGCCGGGCCCGAGGTAGGGCATCGGCGTTACGGCGGTAGGCCGCAGGACCACGACCTTCCCGGCCACCCGGCCACCCGACCGCCCCGGCCACCCGAGGGCCCCGACCAGCCCGACCAGCCCGACCGCCCCTGATCATCGCCGAGTTGACCCGCTTCCGGCCGTCACAGGGCGGCGACGATCACCGAAGGCCGGGCCCAACGACCGGGCGCCGGGCCCGAGGTAGGGCATCGGCGTTACGGCGGCAGGCCGCAGGACCACGACCTTCCCGACCGCCCGACCTTCCGGCCACCCGACCGCCCGCCAGCCGGGCCCTGTGATCATCGCCGAGTTTCCCCGCCTGTGGTCGTCGTTTCCCGGCGACGATCACGGTTTCGGCTCGGGCGGGCAGCATGGGAGTCCGTGCCGCAGTACGGGGCCCGGCCATCCCGCCTCGCGATCGCTGGCGATCGTGCCCAACCCGATGATCATCGCCGAGTTGGCCCGCTTCCGGCCGTCACAGGGCGGCGACGATCACCGAACGCCGGGCCCAACGACCGGGCAGCCGGGCCCGAGGTAGGGCATCGGCGTTACGGCGGCAGGCCGCAGGACCACGACCTTCCCGGCCACCCCGGCCACCCCGACCGCCCGACCTTTCGGCCACCGTCCGCCAGCCCGCCAGCCCGCCAGCCCGCCTGCCCGCCTGCCCGCCAGCCGGGCCCTGTGATCATCGCCGAGTTTCTCCGCCTGTGGCCGTTGTTTCCCGGCGACGATCACGGTTTCGGCTCGGGCGGGCAGCATGGGAGTCCGTGCCGCAGTACGGGGCCCGGCCATCCCGCCTCGCGATTCCGGCGATCGTGCCCGACCCGGTGATCATCGCCGAGTTTCTCCGCCTGTGGCCGTTGTTTCCCGGCGACGATCACGGTTTCGGCTCGGGCGGGCACCATGGGAGTCTGTGCCGCAGCGGGGGCCTGGCCATCCCGGCGACGATCACGGGTTTCGGCTCGGAGCGGGCAGCAGAGGAGTCGGGGGCGGAGCACCGGCCGGGGAGCACGGGCCGGGGAGCACGGGCCGGGGAGCACGGGCCGAGGGAGCCGGGGAGCACGAGCCGGGAGCACCAGCCGAGGAGCACCAGCTGTGTGCGGGCCGTCCTAGAGCCGGAAAACCGAGGAGTGCCGCTACCCGACGGACCTGCTCCAGGCGCCGCCACCCGGGCACGACTCGTCGTGGTACAGGTCGAGGGCGTCGGTCAGGACTCCTCGACCGGGACATCGGTGACGAACGACTCCTGGTGCCGGCAACCGCGGTCGTCGCTCCGGGCGGGGTAGAGCATCACCCATGCCGGTCGCTCCGCACACCGGACAGTCCAGCCGCCATGAGACGTGGGCGCGGTGCCGCAGGCGGGTGAGCGGGCCGACGTTGATGAGGTTGCCGCACCAGTACACCGACACGGTGGCGGTGTCGACCGCCTCGGCCAGGTGCCGCGGCCCGGTGTCGTTGGAGACCAGCAGCGTGCAGCGCTCCAGCACCCCGACGAGTCCGCGCAGGCTCAGCGCCCCGCACAGCGGCAGGACCGGGTGTCTCATGTGCGCGGCGATGGCGTCGGCGAGTGTGCGCTCGCCACCCGACCCGCTGAGGAGGATCCGGGCGCCTGCCTCCGCGAGCGCGTCGCCGACGGCGGCGAACCGCTCCACCGGCCAGCGCCGCCGCGGATCGACCGCGCCCGGGTGCAGCGCCACGAACGGTCCGGCACCCGACCGGCCTCTGCCAGGTCGCCCGACGTCACCGCCAGCGCGGGACGCACGGTGACCGGCTCGGCCCCGACCAGGGCGACGACCTCGAGCAGCCGCATGATTTCGTGCTGGTGCAGCGCGTGCGGGATCCAGCGGTCCAACGGCGCCGCATCGCCGGTCCCGCATGCCGGCCGTGCTGCGGGCGCCGAGCCGGAGCACGAACGGGTTGGACCACCGCCCTCCGCCGTGCAGTTGCACCGCGAGGTCGTACTCCTCGGCCCGCATCCGCGCGAAGAAGGCGGCCTGCTCGGCGGGATCTCCCCGGCCGGCAGCGACAACCACCCCCGGCCGACGCACACCCGCACGCGGCGGGGACCTACCGGCTGCCGGCGTGCACGCGGTCCTGCAGGCCGTCGACGCCGGACTTCTGGGCGCACGCGGCGCAGCAGAACATCAGGTCGTCACCGGCCTCCACGCCATGTCCGAGGATCCGGCAGCCGCAGTGGGCGCAGGTGGGCGCGATCACCTGCGCCGCGCACTCGATGCTGTCGAAGGAGTGTTCGGTGCCACCGGGGGTGCGCACCGTGAACGCCTTGTCGTACTCGTTGCCGCAGGTGGCGCACTGCGCCATCTGACTCACCTCCTGCACGATCGTGGCCCGGCGGGCGGGGAGCCCGGACCGGCACCGTCAACGGTTGAGGTCGGTCGCGGGCTCGGCGGTCCGCGGTGGTCTCAGCGCGTCGTGGCCGACCGACATCAGCGACTCGCGCCAGGCCCCGTCCCGCTCGCCGGCGGGTGGTGGGTTGGCGCGTTCGTTCCGCACGTACCCGACGACCCGCCGCATGGCGTCCAGGTCGTCCGGGGTCAGGTCCACCTTGCGCTTGCCGAGCAGCCGGACCACATGCCGACCCAGCTCGGGCAGGCCCAGGTCGGGCTGGTCGGTGAAGACCCCGTCCGGCCCGCTGCTGCGCGCGAGCAGGAAGTCGCGCAGCTCGTTGGAGGTCATCGTCACCGCACCGTGGAACTCCTCCCACAGCCGCTGCACCTCTGGGTCGTCGCGCCTGTCACCCATGGTCGCCTCCCTGTGGTCGGCCGGCTGCCGCCACCGCGTGCCCATGCTCCGCTCGTTTCCCTGCCAGGCGCGCCGGAAACCCCGGTCGGGCGGACCGCCGGGCGGTGGGCCCAGGGCTGACGGAGAAGGTCCGCTGCCGGACGGCCGGACGGCGCAACCGGAACGCAACGCCGGCACACCCCGGGTGGCACCTGGCTCGGATGACCCTCTCCCTACCCGTTGTCGACGCCCGCGATGCCGCCGGGGCCGGGCGACGGGGACCGGAAGGACACCCACATGCGCCGCACCGTGCCTGCGAGCTCCTACGTCGCCGTCGCCCTCACCGTCGCGCTCACCGCGATCGGCCTGTGCGCGGTGGGCGCGCGCTCCGAGCCCGCCGCCGGGCGGCCGCTCACCGGCCTTGCGAGCCTTGCGGCCCGCCCCGCTGCGCACCCGTTCGGAGGCGACGCGGCCGGCCGGGACGGGATCGGCGCGGTCGCCCCCGAGCGGGGCGTGACAGTCCTGGCCGAAGCGGCCCGGGCGGACGGGCGGGAGGAGTCCCTGACCGTCGCCACCGGTCGGGACGGGACCGTGACGATCACGGCCGAGGGGCCGGGTGCGGAGCGCGGCGCGGGCGCCACCCAGGTACGGCCCGCGACCGCCACAGCCGGCTGCGCGGACGGCTCGTACACCCTCGAAGGCTTCCGGGTGATCCGGACGCTGCCCTTCTACTACAACCCGGCCAACGCCCCGGCCAACGTCCGCAGCACGGCTCTGACGGCAATCCGCAACGCGACCCATGCCGTTGCCACCGGCGCGAACCGGTGCGCGATCACCCGCCGGCTCAACTCCGGTGCCACCTATTCGGGCGCGACCGGACGCGCGGCACAGCTCGGCGCCGCCGGAAAATGCACCGGAAACGACGGCCACAATGTCGTCGGCTGGGGGAGCCTACCGAGCGGATATCTCGCAGTCACCTGCATCTACTATTCCGACGGCAAGGTCCTGAACTCCGACGTGCTCATCAACTGGAACTACCGGTGGTTCACCAGTCGCCCGGCAGACTGCAGCAACGCCTTCGACGTGCAGTCGGTGGTGGCGCACGAGCAGGGGCACACCTTCGGCCTCGGCCATGTCGACGCGAAGAGTCACCGCGCGCAGACCATGGCCACCAGCCTGGCGGCGTGCGACACCAGCAAGAGGGTGCTGGGCCTCGGGGACTACCGCGGGTTGGCGCACATCTACGGCACACGTTGAACCGGCACGGCCGTCAGGGCGGACCCGGCGGGCTGTACCGGTAGCCGATGCCGCGGATCGACTCGACCGGGCTGGTCTCCGGATCCGGCCAGCCCAGCTTGCGGCGCAGGCGCAGCACGACGAACTTCACCCGCTCGGTCCCCACGCCGGTCGGATCGTCCCAGGCATGGGTGAGGAGCTGGCTCGGCGTGAGCGTGATCCCGGCATTGCGGACGAGCACGTTGAGCAGCCGGAACTCGGTGGGGGTGAGTCTGCGTTCGGCATCGTGGGTGCGGACGCTCCGGGTGCGCGGGTCGAGCCGGATGGCGCCGTCGTCGTAGATCTCCGGGGTCCAGTGCGCCGTTCCGGCCCGCCGGAGCAGCGCCTCGATCCGGGCGGTCAACTCCGCGTTTGCGAACGGCTTGGTCAGGTAGTCGTCCGCTCCGCCGCGCAGCCCCCGCACCCGGTCGCCTTCCCTCCCGTGCGCGGTCAGCATCAGCACGGGTACGTCGCTGATGTCCCTGATCCGCTCGAGGACCTCCCACCCGGTCAGCCCGGGCAGTTCGACGTCCAACACCACCAGGTCCGGCCTGAGCTGGTGCACCGCCCGCAGGGCGGCCCGGCCGTCGGCGACGACCCGCACGGTGTGGCCGCTGCGCTCGAGGAGGAGACCCAGGGCGGTGGAGATGTCCGGGTCGTCCTCCACGACGAGCAGCCTGGTCACCGGTCTGCCGTATGGGGAAGCCAGACGTGCACCGACGTGCCTCTTTCCGTCGTGGTGTGGGCACGGATCCAGCCGCCGTGGCGTCGGACCGTCACCCGGGCGATCAGCAGGTCGAACCCGGGATGGTCCGTCCGCCCCGGCCGGCGGACCAGCCGGCCGGACGACAGCGCCGCCTCGTCCTCCTCCGAGCCGGGGCCTGCGTCCAGGACGTAGATGCTCCAGCCGGCGTCGTCGCACGCGGTGGCGACCGTGACCTCGTCGCCATGCTGACTGACCCGGACCGCCCGACCGAGCAGGATGCCCAGAGCGCGGCGCAGCCACACCTCGTCGGCGTGCAGCGGCGGACCGCCCGCCACGTGCGAGCCAACGACGACGCCGGCACGTCGAGCCGCCGGGTGCTGCTCGGCGATCACCGAGCCGATCAGGTCGGCGACGGACAGCGGCGTGTGGCGTAGCTGGATCGTCCCCGACTCCATCCGGATGAGCAGCAGCAGGTCGTCGGCCAGGATCCGCAGGCGGTCGGCGTTGCGTTGCACCGCGCGCACGAGCCCACGGTGCCGGCTGGGCAGGTCGGGCTCGTCGGCGAGCAGGTCGGCGAAGCTGATCACCGCTGTGAGGGGCGTCCGCATCAGGTGGGACGCGGCGTGCACGAGGTCGCCCGGTATGGCGGCGGACGTCGGAGTGTCGGCCCGAGGGTCCGGTACGACCGGTGGGTCGGCGGCCGCCTCGAGTGCGTACCAGACGACCCCGTGCACGTCCGGGTGGTCGAGGAGGCTCCGCACGACGACCTGGCGGCTCGCCCACCCGCCACCGGGCGTACGCACCCGGAGGCGGACCGGGTCCGGCTGCTCCTGCCCGGCCAGAGCCGCCCGGAAGATCCTGACCGCCAGCGCGCGGTCCGCCGGGTGCAGCAGGGCCGGCGGGCCGTCTGTGGCGAGATCGGCCGGGGCCGCGTCGGCGAGTTGCGCGGTCGCCACGGTCTCCGCTGTCCAGGTGCAGTCCGGCCGGACCACCAGCACGAGAGCCGGCGCGGAGTCCAGCACGGCCCGCAGCGCCCTCGCCCGCTGTGCCGCGTCCTCACCCGACCGGTCCTCGGCGCGGCGCTGCGGTGCCCGCCGCAGTGCGAGGTCGAGTGCGGTCGCGAACGCGTCGACCCGCTTGCGTACCGCTGTCGGAGCGGCCCGGTCGACATCGACGACCAGCACGCTCGCGTTTGCGCCGCTGCCGAGCGGCCATGCCGAACTCCCCGGCGGGATCGACGGCACGGCCGCCCCCCGCGGGACGAGCGCCAGCGCCTCGATCCCGGGCAGGCTGCCCAGTGCCTCCACCAGGTCGGTGGCCTCGTCCAGGCTCCGGACCAGGCGGGCGCGCCCGATCAGGGCGAGCAAAGCCGCCGCGGGGCGGCCCAGGTCAACTTCGGCGGAGAGCGCCGGGTCGACGCCAGCGGAGCGGCCCGGGTCGACGCCAGCGGGGCGGCCCGGGTCGACGCCAGCGGGGCGGCCCGGGTCGACCGGCTGCACCTGCCGGTCCTCCCGGTAACGCCGCGACATGACCGGACCCGTCCCGACAGCCGGCGACAAAACCGTCCGGCGGCAACCCGGAAGCACCCGTCGGCGACCCGTTCCGGCCACGGGACCCGGCTGGAATGAGACCAGTCAGAGTTACAGATCGCCCATCGGAAAGGCGACCCGGGACTTCTTCGGGGTCAATGCATTCGGCCATACTGGCCGCCGCATCGACCACGGCACTCATCGAGCCGACCAACTGGCTCGAGGCCGGAGTCCTGCAATGCGGAATCCGCGACGAAAACCGCCGCGGAGACCGGGCTCGCCTTTTGGCCGGAACGAAAGGACAGAACCCATGCGTTCGACCACCCCGATCCACATCCTGACCCGGGCCGTGCTGCTGGCCGCCGCAGCCGCGGCCACCGCGCTCAGCGTCCAGGCGGCCCCCGTGCCGTCCCCGGTCGGTGCCGCGCCGGCCATGGTGCCCGTCGCCGCCGTCGCCCCGTCGGCCCGGACGGCGGCGCACGACCTGCCGGACGCCGCAGTCCGCAACGACTACCCGTGGCGCACGTACGCCGCCAGGTACCTCAACGGCGACACGGTCAGCGCCCGGCAGTGCAGCGGGTTCGCGTTGTGGCGGATGGACTACCGGCTGCGGCAACCGGTCAACACCACGTTGGCCCGGCTGGCGCGCAGCTACCGCATGACCGGCGCGAAGGACCTCGACAACGCGGCCGTCCGCGCCGGGTACCGGGTGGACCGGCGTCCGGCGGTCGGCGCACTGGCCGTCTGGGAGGCGGGCGCCTGGGGAGCCGGCCGGTACGGGCACGTCGCGTTCGTGGCCCGGGTGTACGCCGACGGCACCGTGCTCATCGAGGAGTACAACGGTTACCACCCGCTCGGCTACGGCACGCGGCGGATCAGCGCCCGGGCGGTGTCGCACTACCTCCACCTCGCCCACCGGTAGCCGACCCTGCCAGGTGACCGCCGGTCGGCATGGTTCCGCCAGGCCGACCGGCGGTCACTGGTGCTCCTCCGCGACCGGTCCCGGCAGGCGTTCCGCCGGGTCCGGTCGGTCGGCGTACCACCGCAGGACGCTCTCCAGGTCCGCGCGGACGAAGGGCTTGGGCATCACGGCGTCGCCGTGCGTGTCCTGCACTTCGGCGTCCAGGCCGGACGCGATGATGATGGCGCACCGTGCCGTCCGCGGGTCGGCCCGCATCGCGTCCACCACGCTGGTGCCGAGCATGTCCGGCAGCATCGTGTCGACGAAGGCGACATCGGGGTCGAACCCGGGCGCCAGGTCGAGCGCCTCGCGCCCGGTCCGGGCGCCCACCACCTCACAGCCCAGCCGGGTGAGGTGGCGACGGTAGACCTCGAGAAGGTCGTCAGCGTCTTCGACCACCAGTACCCGGGTATGTCGCTGGCCGTCCATGAGCCGCCCCCGTCCGCTCGCCTGGCAAACCCGTCAGGCAACCGCTCCCTGCCGGGCACTGTAACGTATCGTAACTGATCGTCACGGTAAGTAGTAACGCCGAGAGGGGCGCGTCCACATGCTGATCGATCCGGGAGTGGGCAGCGGCCTGCTGGAGGCCGCCCCCGACGCGATCGTCGGAGTGACCTCGGACGGCCGGATCCGCCTGGTCAACGCGCAGGCCGAGCGGCTGTTCGGGTACCCGCGCGAGGAGCTGATCGGCTGCCCGGTCGAGATGCTGGTCCCGGAGCTGGCCCGCGGCGTCCATCCCGGGTACCGGCGGCGCTACTTCGCCGACCCGACGCCGCGCCCGATGGGCGCCGGCATGGAGCTGGCCGGCCGCCGCAGGGACGGCACCGAGTTCCCCGCCGAGATCTCGCTGTCCATCGTGCCGACCACCGAAGGTCCGCTGGCCACCGCCGCGGTGCGGGACGTCACCGACCGCAAGCGGGCCGAGGCGAAGTTCCGGGCGCTGCTGGAGGCGGCACCCGACGCGATCGTGGGCGTGGACGCGGGCGGCCACATCACGCTGGCCAACGCGCAGTCCGCCCGGCTGTTCGGCTACGACAAGGGGGAGCTGCTCGGCCAGCCCATCGAGCTCCTGGTGCCCGAGACCGCCCGCGGGGTCCACCCCGGGCATCGGCGGCGCTACTTCGCCGACCCGACGCCGCGCCCGATGGGGGCCGGCAAGGCGCTGGCCGGCCGCCGCAGGGACGGCACCGAGTTCCCCGCGGAGATCAGCCTGTCCGCGCTGGAGACCGAGGACGGGGTCATCGTCTCGGCGGCCGTGCGGGACGTGACCGACCGGCTGGAGGCGCAGGCCGAGCGGGAACGGCTGAAGGCGGAGGCCGAGGGGGAACGGTTCGAGGCGCGGCTGCACCAGTCGGAGCGGCTGGAGAGCCTCGGCCAGCTCGCCGGCGGGGTGGCCCACGACTTCAACAACCTGCTCGCGGTCATCCTCAACTACGCCGGGTTCGTGGCGGAGGAGATCGACGAGGCCGCCGCCACCGAGGGCGGTCAGCACTGGGAGACCGCCCGGCGGGACATGGAGCAGATCCAGCGGGCCGCCGAGCGCGCCACCCAGCTCACCCACCAGTTGCTCGCATTCGGTCGCCGCGAGTTGGTCCGGCCGCAGGTGCTGGACCTGAACGCGGTGGTGTCCGACGTGGAGCAGTTGCTCCACCGGACCCTCGGCGAGCACGTCGAACTCGTCACGCTGCTCACGCCGGGGCTCTGGCGGACGCTGGCCGACCCGGGCCAGGTCGAGCAGGTCCTGGTCAACCTCGCCGTCAACGCGCGGGACGCCATGTGGTCCGGTGGAATGCTGACGATCGACACCTCCAACCTCGAACTGGACGAGGAGTACGCGACCCAGCGGCCGAGCCTCGACATCGGCCGGTACATCCGGCTGCGCATCAGCGACACCGGGCAGGGCATGACCCGGGACGTGCTCGAGCACGCGATGGAGCCGTTCTTCACCACCAAGAGCAAGGGCGAGGGCACCGGCCTCGGACTTGCCACGGTGTACGGGATCGTCACCCAGGCCGGCGGTGACGTGCAGATCTACTCCGCGCCGGGCACCGGGACGACCGTCAGCGTGCTGCTGCCGGCCACCGACCAGCCGCTCCCGCTGCCCGTACAGCCGGCCGAGCCGCGGGAGCGGACCGTGTACGAGGGGACCATCCTGGTGGTCGAGGACGAGGACGCCCTGCGCGAGGTCGCCTGCCGGATCATCTCCCGGCACGGCTACCACGTGCTGCGCGCCGCGTCCGGCATCGAGGCGCTGCAGATCGCCGGGTCACACCCGGGCCGGATCGACCTGCTGCTGACCGATGTGATCATGCCCCACATGCTGGGCAAGGAGGTCAGCGAGCGGGTCACCGCGGTGCGGCCGGAGACGCGGGTGCTGTTCATGTCCGGGTACGCCCAGCCGGTGCTCGCCTCCCAGGGCACGCTGGACGCCGGAGTCGTCCTGGTGGAGAAGCCGTTCTCGGAGGCCACCCTGCTCGACAAGGTCCGCGAGGTGCTGGACGGCTGAGTGCGGTCAGCGCGGACGGGGTGCGAAGGCGCGCAGCAGCGCCCGCCAGGTGCCGGCGTCCACGACCCCGGTGCCGGCCAGCGCATGCCCGCGCTGGAAGCCGGTCACCGCGGTACGGGTGCGCGCGTCGAACGGACCGGTCGGCACCGCCATGGCCCGCTGGACCGCGGTGACCGCAGGCCCGGTCGCGCCGGACCGCAGCTCGGCCCCGGAGTAGGTGGTCAGGGCCACCAGCACGGCGGAGGCGCCGGCCGGCGGGCGGACCTTCGGGTAGGCCGGGCAGCGCTGGAGGTTCGGGGTCCGGTACGGCGCGGCCCAGTTCAGGTCCGCCGGGCGGCAGGGTCCGTACTCGGCCACCGCGACCCGCTTCGTCCAGAACGAGGTGCGCCCCATGGCGCCCGCCCACGACAGCGAGATGTGGATGTGGTCGCGGTGGCAGGTGGTGTCCCAGCTCCGGTCCGGATGCGCGGCGCAACTGGAGTACGGCTGCCAGCCGGCACCGGCGTCGTACGCGCTCCACGTCCGGTTGTTCCAGATGAGGTACATGACCCCCAGCCGGCGCGCGTTCGCGTACGGCCGTCCCGCGGAGTCCCTGCCCAGCAGCCAGTTCAGCACGACCGTGGCCTGGGCGGCCTGGCGCGGGTCCCGGATGGAGTTCATCCAGTCGATCGCCCGGCCGTCGTAGTGCTCGCTGGTGCCGATGCCGGCGCCACAGGAACGGGAGATGCCGTAGCCGGTGCCCGGGTAGGTGGTCGTCAACAGCCTCGCCAGCGCCAGCGTGCCCGGTTTGGGGCCCGGGTCGCAGGAGACCTGCCCCAGGTAGGCGGCGAGCGGCTCGATCCCGGCCGGCAGCCCGCCCGGAGTCGCCGGCGGGCGGGCCGTGACGGCAGCGGCGGCGGCGGTAGGCGTGCCGGGCACGGCGGCGAACAGTCCGACCGCGAGTGCGGCCGCGCCGCCGACCAGCGCGCGCGGCAGGCCGGCCGGCAACGGCCGTCTGATGGCGTTCACGAACCGGCGTTCTGCAGCACGCCGCAGTCCTGGTCGCCGTCTGCGGGGTCATCCACCGCGACCCGGTTCCGGCCGTCGGCCTTGGCCCGGTACAGCGCCCGGTCGGCACGGGCGACGAGGTCGTCGGAGGTCTCGGTGTAGTTCCACGAGGCGACGCCGGCGGAGAACGTCTGGCCCAGCGGTGTCGCCTGCCGCAGCCGGTGCAGGACGACGCTCGCCGCGTCGGTGTCCGCGTTCGGGAGCAGCAGGATGAACTCCTCGCCGCCGTACCGGGCGAGTTGATCGACGCTGCGGGCCTGCGCACGCCATGCGGCGGCCGCACTCTTGAGCATCCGATCCCCGGCCGGGTGCCCGTACTCGTCGTTGAAGCGCTTGAAGTGGTCGAGGTCGAGCATCGCGACCGACAGCGGCAGGCCGTCCCGGCGGGCCCGCTCGATCGCCCGCGGCAGCTCCATCGACCAGGCCCGCCGGTTCGGCAGGCCGGTCAGCGCATCGACCTGGGTCAGCTCCTGCAGCCGGCCCGACTGGCTCTCGACCTCGCGCAGCAACTGCGCCATGCGGAGCACCACGAGCAGGAACAGCGCCGCCGACCCGACCGCGATCGCGACCCCGTCGCTGATCTTGTGGGCGATGGCCTCGACGACCAGGATCGCCGGCGCGATCAGGGACACGACGGTCAGGACGGCGAGCAGGCCCGGGCTGAGCCGCGACTGTCGCGCCGGACCACGTTCGCCCACCTCCCGCACGGACGGGTGGAGCGCGGCAAGACCGAACAGGGCGTACCCGACGAGGAACACCATCTGCAGCGCGTGGGTGACGCCGGCGCCCGGGGTGAGGCCGAGCTGGAAGATCGTCGCCCAGCCGATGTCACCGGTGAGGAAGACCAGCACCGTCGACGCGAGCATCCAGTACGCCGGTGTGCGGGTGCCCGTGCCGATCAGCAGCCGCACCACCATGGCGAGCACGACGACGTCGCCGATCGGGTAGAGGATCACCACGAACTCGCCCAGAGCGGACAGCGACGGGTTACCGACCGAGGGCCGGATGATGAAGACCCACATCAGCAGGCCGAGGCCGGTGGAGATGGTCATCGCATCGACGATGCTGGCCCAGTCCCGCCGGGCCGTGCGGCGGTGGATGAGCAGGATCAGGCCGCCCACCAGCGCCGGGTAGAGGCTCAGGTAGAAGACGTCGGCGAGCGAGGGCGGCAGCGGGACGTGCAGCACCCGGGTCAGGACGGCCTCCACCGCGATCCCGCTGGAGTTGAGGAACACCCCGACCGCGAACAGGTACCAGGCGGCCGCGCCGGGAGGCCGGTGCCGGCGCACGCCGACGACCACGGCTGCCGCGCCGGTCCAGCCGATCGCGACCTGCCAGACCGGCTGCATCCAGCTGCCGTCGAGGGAGAAGAAGTAGGCGCCCACGGCGAGAGAGATCGCCACCAGGTAGGCCTTCCAGGGCCGAATGTCCACGTCGGCTCATCGGCACGGGCCGCACCGACGTGAGCCGTTCCGGCAGCGCAACGGCCGCCGGCCGGCCCGCTGGACCGGTCACGCGGCGGCGCTGAGCATTAGGGCATGTCCCGCGACGGTATGGCCGTCGGGGAGCAGTGCAACGGCGTCGTCGAAGACCACGACGCCGTTGCACAACAGGCTCCAACCCTGCTCGGGGCGGGCGGCGACCACCCGGGCGGCGGCCCGGTCGGAGGCGTTTGCGGACGGGCATTGCTGCTGGTGGTGGCACATGGCCCGCCTCCGGGTCCGAGGTCCGGTTGAGCTGGTGCCCTCATCCTCGGCGCGTGACGCAGATCACGTGATTGGCGCAGTACCCGGACCGCTACATCCTTTCGCCCGGCCGCGGGTCGGGTCGGACGGCGGCGGCCGCGGGACCATCGGCCCTGCGTACGGGCCACCGACGACGGCGATGCTGCCCTTGGAGGTGAGCGCGATGGGTGCTGTTGCCACAATGGATCTTCGCGACCACGCGCCGCGGATCGCCCGGAGTGCCGGTATGGCGCCGTCACACCACAACTCCCAGCCGTGGTCGCTCGGTGTCGGCGCCGACTGGGTCGAGGTGTGGGCGGATCGGAGCCGGCAGGCGGAGTTCAGCGACCCGGACGGCCGGCAGCTGCTGATCGGCGCCGGCGCGGCCGTGTACGCGGTGCGGCTGGAGCTCGCCGAGCTGGGCTGGGCCAGCGCGGTGGAACCGCAGCCCGACCCGGACCGGCCCGATCTCGCGGCGCGGGTGCGGGTCACCGCGGCCGGCGCTGTCAGCCCGGAGTTGCACGCGCTGTGGCAGCAGATCCCGCGGCGGCGGACGGTGCGGTCCCGGATGCGGGCCGACCTCGAACCGGGACTGCGGCGGCTGCTCGCGCTGCACGCGGTCGCCGAGGGGTGCGGGCTGCGGTGGGTGGAGGCACCCGCCGAACGCCGCGCGCTGGCATCGCTGGTCGCGCTGGCCGAGAACGCGCAGCAGCGGGACCCGCGGTTGCTCGGGGAGTTGGCACACTGGGTGGGCCCCGACGTGCTCGCCGCGGGCACCGGGATCCCGCCCTACGCCCTCGGCCCGACCGGGGAGGCCGGCCACGCCGGGGAGTTCCCGCTGCGGGACTTCGGCGGCGGGGCGCGGCGGCCAATGGCCAGTACGCGCCCGCCGGAGCCGGACCCGGCCGTCGCGGTGCTGACGACGGGCAGCGACGAACCGGCCGACTGGCTGCGGGCCGGTCAGGGCCTGATGCGGCTGTTGCTGGCCGCGACCGCCCACGGGCTGGCCGCCTCGTTCCTGAACCAGCCGCTGGAGAACAGGGGCCTGCGCACCCAGGTGCGTTCGGAGCTGGCGCTGCACGGGGCGCCGCAGGTGGTGCTGCGGCTGGGCCGGCCTACCGGGCTGTGGCCGCCCGCGCCGCCGCGCCGGCCACCGCACGACCTGCTGCGCGGACCCCAGGGGTGACGCGGACCCCTGGATGATCGGATCCGACCCGCGCGGCGGCAGCGCTCACTGACCGACCGCGCGGGGCGAACCCCGGGGTGATGCGAACCCCCGGGATGATCGGATCCGACCCGCGCGGCGGCACGGCTCACTGACCCGCCGCGCGGGGCGGACCGCGGGATGGGCCGGAGCCGACCGGCGCGGCGGCGGGCTCACTGACCGGCCGCGCGGGATCGCGGCCGCGACCGGCCCGTCCCGCCGTTCGGCTAGCGTTCGGCCGTGATCGGCAACCTGCTGCCCGGCCTGGCCCGGTTGCGCCGGTACGAGCGTGGCTGGCTGCGGGGCGACCTGCTCGCCGGGGTCACCGTGGCGGCGTACCTGGTGCCGCAGGTCATGGCGTACGCGGCGGTGGCCGGGCTGCCGGCCGTGGTGGGGCTGTGGGTGGTCGTCGCGTCGCTGCCGGTGTACGCGCTGCTCGGCTCGTCCCGGCAGCTGTCGGTCGGCCCGGAGTCGACGACGGCGTTGATGACCGCGGCGGCCGTTGGCCCGCTGGCGGCCGGCGACCCGGCCCGGTACGCCGCCCTGGCCGCCACGCTCGCGCTGCTGGTCGGTGGGCTTTGCCTGCTCGCGTCGTTCGGCCGGCTGGGCTTCCTCGCCGATCTGCTGTCCCGGCCGGTGCTGGTCGGCTACCTCGCCGGCATCGCCATGATCATGATCGTCAGCCAGCTCGGCAAGGTCACCCGGGTGGCGGTGGACGGCGACTCGTTCGTGACCGATCTCGCCTCGTTCGTCCGGCACGTCGGTACCGTGCACGGCCCGACCCTGGCGCTGGCCGCCGGTGTCCTGGTGTTCCTGCTGGTCGCCGACCGGCTGTTCCGGGCGGCGCCGGTGCCGCTGGTCGGCATGCTGGCGGCCACCGCCGTGGTGGCGGCCTTCGGGCTGCGCGGGCACGGGATCGCGGTGGTCGGCCAGATCCCGGCGGGGCTGCCGGCGCCGCGGTTTCCGCCGGTGTCGGCGGCGCAGGCGGCCGCGCTGCTGCTGCCGGCGGTGGGCGTCGCGATCGTCGGGTTCTCCGACAACGTGCTGACCGCGCGGGCGTTCGCCAGCCGCAACCGCTACCCGATCGATGCCAATGCCGAGCTCCGCGCGCTCGGCGTGGCCAACCTGGCCGCTGGGCTGTGGCGCGGGTTCCCGGTCAGCAGCAGCGGCAGCCGCACAGTCCTCGGCGACGCGCTGGGCAGCCGCAGCCAGCTCTACTCGCTGGCGGCGCTGGGCACCGCACTGGCCGGTCTGCTGCTGTTCCGGCCGGTGCTGTCCGCGTTCCCGATACCGGCGCTGGGCGCGCTGGTGGTCTACGCCGCGGTGCGGCTGGTCGAGTTGGGCGAGTTCCGCCGGTTCGCGGCGTTCCGGCGCAGCGAACTGCTGCTCGCGCTGGGCACCGTCGCCGGAGTGCTGCTGCTCGGGGTGCTGTACGGCGTGCTGCTCGCCGTCGGGCTGTCCATCCTGGACCTGCTGCGCCGGGTCGCGCGGCCGCACGACGGCATCCTCGGGTACGTCCCGGGCGTGGCCGGCATGCACGACATCGACGACTACCCGCAGACCACGACGGTGCCGGGCCTGGTGGTGTACCGCTACGACGCGCCGCTGTGCTTCATCAACGCCGAGGACTTCTCCCGCCGGGCGCTGGCCGCGGCGCGGTCCGCCGACCCGCCGGCCGAGTGGTTCGTGCTCAACGCCGAGGCGAACGTCGAGGTGGACATCACCTCGGTGGACGCGCTCGACGGGCTGCGCGCGGAGCTGGCCGGTCTCGGGGTGGTCTTCGCGATGGCCCGGGTCAAGCACGAACTGCGCGCGGACCTGGCCGCGGCGGGCTTGGTCGGCCGGGTGGGCGAGGACCGGATCTTCATGACCCTGCCGACCGCCGTGCAGGCGTACCTCGCCTGGTACGCCGCCCGGCACGGCCGCCCGCCGCCGGGCTTCACCTGAGCGTGCGCGAGCGGTCGCCGGCTGCCACCGGGCTTCACCTGAGCGTGCGCGGGCGGTCGCTACCCGCTGCGCCCGGACCGCGTGCCGGAATGCGCAGGCCGAAGGTCCCGACCGTTCCGGGCCACCCGGCAGTCGCGGCGGGCCCTCTGATGCCGGTGTGCTGTACCGAGGCGTCGCGAGGAGGCCACAGGTCATGACTCAGGCAGAGGTAAGCTCCGCTCCACCGGTCGTCGGCTACCGTGGCGAGCCGCTCGCGGTCGACGTGATGTGTACCGACGTGCCGTCCGTGGCGCACACCCAGTCCGTGGGAATGGCGATGGAGCTGGCGGGTTGCGCCGGAGCCCACCACCTCGCGGTGATCCGGGACGGTCGCTGGGTCGGGCTGATCGACGACCGGACGCTGCTGGCCGCGGGGCTGGAGGGCGTGGTCAGCGGCGAGCCCATCACGGTCGGCGACGTCGCGGACGACGATGATGACTGGGTCGACCCGGAGACCCCGCTGTCCGTCACCGCGGCCGGGATGATCGACCACCAGCGGGATGCCGTGCTGGTGCGGACCGGCGACGGCCGGGTGATCGGGATGATCACGGTGCACGACGTGCTGCGCGCGGTGGCCGCCCCGCCGCGCCGCCGCCACCACCAGCCGTGGCGGGAGGCGGCGGCACTACCGTCCCAGCCGGTGCTGCCCAGGCCCGTTCCGCTGCCGAGGGCCGCTCGGCCCAGGTAGCCGTTCGGTCAGCCCAGGTAGCCGTTGGTCTTCAGGTACGCCAGCAACTCGTCGGCGGCCTCGTCCGCGCCTGCGGTCACCACTCGCGGCGGGGTGCGTTCGACCAGCGCCCGGGTCAGCGCGAGCAGCCGCTCCCGCGGGCCGCGGTCGGCCGGCGGCGGGGGCAGCACCCGAGCCCGCGGCCGGTACGGCGCCGTGCGCAGCGACTGCACCACGGTCGCGTGCCGGGGCTGGGTGCCGGGCGGGACGACGTGCACGGCCAGGTTGCGGGCCGCCACCAGGCCGGACAGCGACGCCCGCCGCAGCCGGACCCCGGCCGGCTCGACCGAGACCACGGCCGGCTGCGTGAGGTGCAGCCGCTCCCGCCGGCCGCCGTCCAGCCGGCGTTCGGCGGTGAGGCCGCCCGGACTCTCCGACGCGGCCAGGGTGGTCAGGCCCAGTGCCTGCGCGGCGCCGAGGGAGTGCGCGAGGTACGCCGGCACCGATCCGCTGCCCCGGTCCACGCTGTGGTCGCCGCAGCAGACCACCGTCGCGCCGGCCAGCGCCTGGGCGAGCCCGTGGGCGACCACGTCCGAGGGCTGCTCCGGGTCGAGGTCGACGCGGACCAGCCGGGTCGCGCCGGCGGCGGCCGCCTCGCGCAGCACCGCGTCCGACTCGCCCCGGCCGGCGGTCACCGCGGTGACCGGCAGCCCCCACGCCGCACCGAGCCGCAGCGCCCACTCCAGCGCCGCGCCGTCGGCCGGCGACATGCCCCAGGTGCGGCGGTCGCCGGTCAGCGTCCCGGTGAGCGGGTCCACCTCCGGGCGCAGGTCGGCCCACTTCAGCGCGGCCGCGACGAACCCCCCGGTGCCCATCAGGAGACCCTCATGACGACGCCGTGCCCGCCCTCGGGGTAGGTCCAGGTCAGCGCACCCTTCTCGTTGCAGACCATGTAGCAGGTGCCGCACTCGAAGCACTGCTCGTAGTTGAACAGGATCCCGCCGTCGGCGGTGGGCACGAACAGGGCCGCCGGGCAGGCGTGCACACAGGCCTGCGTCGTGCAGCTCCGGCACACGTCGGAGTCCACGGTGATGTGGGCGCGCTCGGCCACCCGGAACTCCACCGTGGCCATCCGGTCCTCGAAGCTGGGTCCGACGTAGTCGGGGGTGTGGTCGGTCATCCGAACGTTCTCCATCCGGTCCAGCCGTCACGGGCGAGGTCACGCAGGCGTACGCCGGCCCGCTTGCGCTCCTGGCGGGCCCAGCGGCGCATCCCCTTTTTGGGCTCGGGGTCGGTCACCGTGAACACCTGCTCGGCGAGGTTGCAGATGAACTGCGGGTACTGCTGCTGGGTGCGTTCGCCGAGGACGAGGTGCGGCGCGTTCCGCAGCTTCTTGTGGTTGGCCAGAACGAACGAGGCCTCCAGCCGGCGGCGGTACCCGGCCAGCCCGCGGGCCGATACGTCGCCGGCCCGGACCGCCTCCGCCGCGACCTCGCCGGCCGCCGCGCCGGACCCGACCGCGTAGTTCACGCCCTCCAGCCAGATGCCCGAGGCCAGGCACAGGTGCGCGGCGTCGCCGGCCACCAGCATCCCGTCGGCGGCCAACTCCGGCATGCAGACCACGCCACCCTCCGGGATGGTGTGCGCGGTGTACTCCTTCAGCTCCGCGCCACGCACCAGCGGCGCGATCGCCGGGTGCGCCTTCAGCGCGGCGATGATCTCCTCGGGGCGCTTGCCGGACGCGGCCAGCCCCTGCACCGACAGCACCACGCCGAGCGCGACCGTGTCGAGGTTGGTGTAGAGGAAGCCGCCGCCGGGGATGCCGGCCGTGCCGCCCAGGATCTCGATGTCCAGCCCCTCGTCGCCGTTCAGCGCGAACCGCTCCTCGATCACCTCGCGGGGCAGCGCGAGCACCTCCTTCACGCCCAGCGTGTAGTGCTCGGCCGACCAGTTCGGGTACAGCCCTGCCTCCTTGGCGCAGAAGGAGTGCACGCCGTCGCAGGCGATCACCACCGAGGCGTCGACCTCGCCGCCGGGGCGGTCGGTGGTCACCCCGACGATGCGGCCGGACCGGTCCCGGCGCAGCGCGGTCACCGTGGTCGAGCAGACCAGGGTGGCGCCCGCCTCGACCGCCTTGTCCGCCAGCCAGGCGTCGAAGTCGGCCCGGTAGGCGGTGGCGCCGTTGTAGGGTGGCCGGCCCCAGGCCTGGGTCCGGAAGTCGATGGTCAGCGCCTGCTCGGCGGTCATCACCATCGTCGACCGGCGGGTCACCCAGCGCTGGATCGGCGCCTCCTCCCACCAGTTCGGCACCAGGGAGTCCAGGATCCGCGGGTAGACCACGCCGCCGTACATGTTCTTGGCGCCGGGGAACGGGCCTCGCTCGACCAGCAGCACCTGCAGGCCGGCCCGGGCCGCGACGAGTGCGGCCGCGGCTCCGGCCGGTCCCGCGCCCACCACGACCACGTCGTACCGCTCAGTCATCGGCCACCTCCACACCTAGACGCCGGGCGAGCTCCTTCAGCAGGGCTGGGGCGTCGGTGACGATCGCCAGGTCGGCCATCGCCATCATCGGACAGCTCGGGTCGGTGTTCACCGCGACCACGTGCTGCGGGTCGCCCAGCCCGGTCACGTGCTGGATGGCGCCGGAGATGCCGAACGCGAGGTACAGGTCCGGGTCCACCACCACGCCGGTGGTGCCGATGTACCGCTCGTGATCCACCCATCCGATGTCGGCGACCAGCCGGGTGGCGCCCATCGAGGCGCCCAGCGCGGTCGCCACCCGGGACAGCAGCGCGAAGTCGGCCGGGCCGCGCAGCCCCGCGCCGCCGGCCAGGATCCGCCTGGACTCGGCGAGGTCCATCGTGCTCGGATCGGGCGGCGACACCTCGATCACCGCCGCGTCGTGGCCGGGCCGCAACTCGACCGCGACGGCCTGCGGCGCCGGGAGGTCGCGCTGCCGGGGCTCGCTGCCGCGGACCCCCGGCTGCAGGGTGGCCACCAGCGGGCCGTCCACCGCCAGGTGCTCGGTGAGCAGGCCGCCGTACCGGGACACCCTGACCTCGCCGCTGCGAAGCTCGATCGCGCCGGCCAGCAGCGGGCGGGCCAGCGCGGCGGCCAGCCGCGGGGCGAGGTCGCGGCCGTCCGGGGACGCCGGCAACAGCACCATGGGGTACGCCGCGACGGCCGGGGCCAGCGCGGCGGACCAGGCCCCGAACGCGGCGTCGCCGAGCTCCGCGGTGCCGATCCAGGTCGCGTCGGTGCCCAGTTCGGCGGCCGCCTTCTCGGTGCCCGACCCGGCGAACAACACCACCCCGCCGGCCTCCGCGACAACCTCGTCGGCGCCCGCCGGCAGGGTCCCGTCCCGCACCGGTACCACCGCGATCCGGTCGCTCACACGCTCGGTCACTGTGCCGACCGGTTCGCTCGCACGCTCGGTCACTGTGCCGACTGGTTCGCTCGCACGCTCACTTACTGTGCCGACTGGTTCGCTCGCACGCTCACTCACAGGGCCACCCCCGCCCGCTGCCCCTCGATCACCGCGGCGTGTGCCCGGCGCGGCGCCACACAGTCGCCGGCCCGGTGCACCTCGAGATCGCCCGCCGCCTTCAGGTCCAGGTAGAGCTGTTCGGCGGGCGCGGCCGGCACGGCCAGCACCACCCAGTCGGCGGCCACCTCCCGGGTCTGCCCGGTCGGGTGGTGCAGCAGGGTGACCGAGCCGGGCGCGACCCCGGTGACCAGGCAGTCGGTGGTCTGCACGATGCCCTTGGCGGCGGCGCGCACGCACCAGTTCTCCATGTCCAGGGTCAGCCCGAGGTCCTGGCCGACGACCATGCCCGGCGTGACGACCTCCACCTGGCAGCCGCGGTCGGCGAGCACCTCCGCAACGCTGGTGGCCTGGTGGAAGCCCAGCTCGTCGATGACCAGCACCCGCCCGGCCGGCGTCACCGAGCCGTCCAGCACGTCCCGCACGTCGACCACGTGGTCGGCGTCGGCCGGCGCCCAGTACGGCCGGTCCGGCACCGCGCCGGTGGCCACCACGACCGCCTCCGGTGCCTCGCCGCGCACGAAGTCCACGTCCACGTCCACCCCGTACTTCACGTTGACGCCGACCCGGGTGCACTCGGCGAGCTGGTTGCGGACCAGGTCCCCGAACTCGGCCCGGTTCGGCACCGACGCGGCCAGCCGGACCTGCCCACCCGCGGCGTCGGACCGCTCGTACACCGTCACGTCGTGGCCCCGGCCGGCGGCGGTGATGGCGGCCTGCAGCCCGGCCGGGCCGGCGCCAACCACCAGCACCCGGCGGCCGCGGCGGGTCGGCGGCGGCAGCGCGACGGACTCCCGGCCGGTGCGCGGGTTCTCGATGCAGCCCAGCCAGCGGTTCAGCCCCATCCGGCCGACGCACTCCTGGTTGCAGGAAAGGCACAGGCGGATGTCCTCGGCGTGCCCGGAGCGGGCCTTGGCCACGAAGTCCGGGTCGGCGATCTGGCCGCGCACCACGCCGACGAGGTCGCAGTGCCCGTCGGCGAGCGCGCGCTCGGCCTGGATCGGGTCCTTGAACCGGCCCACCGCGACCACCGGCAGGTCCACCACCTTGCGGATCGCCGAGGGGATGAACAGCGCGTACCCCGGCGGGATGTGCATCGATGCCTCGATCATGTACAGCGTCGCGGTGGCCACGCCGATCGAGGTGTTGATGTAGTCCACCTGCCCGGTGGCCTCCACCATCCGGGCCACCTCGACGGCCTCGTCGATGGTGGTGCCGCCGTCGATCAGCTCGTCGCCGCACAGCCGCACGCCGAGCGCCCGCTCCGGGCCGATCGCCCGGCGTACCGCCGCGACGATCTCGAGCAGCAGGCGGGCCCGGTTGGCCAGGCCGCCGCCGTAGCCGTCGGTGCGCAGGTTGGTGGCCGGCGACAGGAAGCCGCGCACGATCGAGGAGTGCGAGCACTGCAGTTCGATGCCGTCGAACCCGCCGCGGGCGCAGTGCTCCGCGGTGCGCGCGTACCCGGTCACGATCTCGGCGATCTCGGCGTGGTCGACCTCCTTGGCGACCTCGCGGAACATCGGGTCGGCCACCGGGGACGGCGCCCACACCGGCAGCCGCGAGTACATTCCGGAGGCCTGACCGCCGTTGTGGTTGATCTGCGCGAAGATCGGTACGCCGTGCCGGTGCACCGCCTCGGTGATCCGTCGGTAGCCGGGGATCACGCTCTCGTCGAAGCCGTGGATGAGCTTCTCGTACGGCCAGTCGGTCGGGTGCACCGAGTGCTCCTCGGTGATGATCAGCCCCGCGCCGCCCTTGGCCCGCGCCTCGTAGTAGGCCGCGTGCTGCTCGGTCGCGTGCCCGTCCTCGGCGTAGTTGGTCAGGTGCGCCGCGAACACGATCCGGTTCTGCAGCACCACCGGCCCGATCCGCTGCGGGCTGAACAGGTAGCGGTACCGGCCGCTCACGGGGACACCTCGCTGACGCTCGGCGTCCACGTTCGCGTGGCTGCCGTGCTAACCGGTTCGCTCGCAGGCTCGCTCACGAGACTCCTCCATCCAGGGCGAGCGCCGCCCGGCGGCCCTCCAGTACGGCCTCGTATACGGTGCGCGGGGCGACCGCGTCGCCGGCCCGGGGCAGTTCCGGGTGCGTCCGCCACAGGGTGTCCTCGGGCAGCCGCTGCCCGGCGTCCACCACCACCACGGCGTCGATCTCGCGCTTCTCGCCGGTGTAGGCGTCCTCGACCACCACGCCGGTGGCGGTGACCTGGCGTAGCTTCGCGCGCTTGTGCAGCACCACCCCGGCCTGCAGCAGCCGGGTGCTGGCATCGGCCAGGTCGCCGGAGCGGGCCAACTGGGTGCCGACGATGAGGTCCTGGGTCACCAGGGTCACGCTGCGCTGCGGCGCGAGCAGTTCGGCCAGGCTGATCCCGATCGGGCCGCCGATCGGATCCCAGATCACCACCGGGCCGGGCGGCAGCGCCTGCGGCTCGGTGAGCGCCGCCCGGGCGGTGCGCACGTCCGCGCCGTCGTCCACGGCGTAGTCGCGCCGCCCGTCCCGCGACCCGGTGCACAGCAGCACCGGCCCGTCGTGCGCGGCGAGGTCGCCGTCGCCGGCCTCGGCGCCCACCTCGAGCCGGACGCCCAGCCGGACGCACTCCGCCCGCAGCCACTCGACCAGCCGCGCCAGCCGGTCCCGGCCGGAGCCGGCGGCCGCGGCCAGCACCGCCCCGCCCGGCTGGGGCGCGCGGTCCACGACCCGGACCCGGTGCCCGCGCAGGGCGGCCACCCGGGCCGCCTCCAGGCCGGCCGGCCCGGCGCCGACCACCAGCACCCGCTGCGGCAGGGCCGCGGTGCCGGCCACCGGCTCGTCCTCGGTCTCGTGCCCGGACGACGGCTCGCCGATGCAGCTCACCACCGGGTTCCGACCGTCCCGCACCTGGCAGGTCTGGTTGCACAGCACGCACGGCCGCACCTGCTCGGGCGATCCGGACTGGACCTTGCCGACCAGGTCCGGGTCGGCGATCTGGGCCCGGGTCATCTCGACCAGGTCCGCGACGCCACCGGCCACCGCGCCCTCGGCCATCGCCACCTCGACGATCGAGCCCTGCACGACCACCGCCACGCCGGCCGGCAGCGCGGCGCGCACCTGCCGGGTCAGGTCCAGGTTGAAGCCGGGCGCGGTGTGGCTGTCCGGGCGGGTCGCCGAGACGGTGTAGATGGAGCCGCGCACCACGGCCACGTAGTCCACGTACCCGGACAGCTCGGCCAGGATCTGCCCGGCGGCGTCCGGGGTGATGCCGGCCCAGGGCGCGAGCTCGTCGCAGGACAGCCGCAGGCCGACGACCGCGCCGGCCGCGTCACCCCGGACGGCCTGCAGCACCTCGCGGGCGAACCGCAGCCGGTCCGCGCCGTACTCGTCCTGCCGGTGGTTGGTCAGCCCGGACAGGAACTGCCGGACCAGGCTGTGCTGGCCGGCGTTCACCTCCACGCCGTCGCAGCCGGCGGCCACCGCCAGCCGGGTCGCCTCGGCGAACCCGGCCACCACGGCGTCGATGTCCTCGGGCTCCATCGACTTCGGCACCTCGCGGGTGGCCACGTCCGGCACCCGGGACGGCGCCCACAGCGGTAGCTGACTGTATGCACTGGAACCCTGGCTGCCGGCGTGCCCCAGCGACGCCAGCACCAGGGCGCCCTCGTCGTGGCAGGCGCGGGCGACGGCGGCCCAGCCGTCGGCGGCGGCGCTCGCCAGCGGCGCGCGTTCGTACGGCCAGTCCGACGGGTGCACCGACGCGGTCTCGACCACGATTGTCCCGGCTCCGCCACGGGCCCGGGCCAGGTAGTAGGCCACGTGCCGACCGGTGACCTCGCGGCGCCGCCCCAGGTTGGTCTCGTGCGGGCCGAACAGCACCCGGTTCCGGGCGGTCGCGGCGGCCAGTTGCACGGGCTCGAGCAGCCTCACTTCGTGGCCCCCGCGCTCGCTCGGCGCCCGCAGTCCGCCCGTTCCTCGCTGCGCTGCTCACTCGCTGTCGGCTCGTGGCTCATTTCCTCGCCTCCGCGCTCGCTCCGCTGCTCGCTCGTTCCTCGCTGCGATGCTCACTCGCTGTCGGCTCGCGGCTCACGATGCTCCCCTCACGCCGACGAAACACATGCCTACGACACTAGGTACGCGGCCGGCCCGGGTTAACTCCCCGACCGGCCCTACCGACCTGACCGAAAGAACAGCTCCGGCCCGCATCGGCGCATTTGCGATGACCTAAGACCCTGCCCCCGTCCGGTCCGGGCTGGTTGGGTGGGACCATCGGACCACCGTCCGGCCCGGGCTGGTTGGATGGGACCATCGGACCGGGAAGCCGTCGAAGGAGGCGAGATGACCAAACGAGCCCTGGTCACCGGCTCGGCCGACCGCGCGGCGGCGGTGGCCCAGCAGTTCCGGGCGGCCGGCGTCGAGCCGATCGTGGTCACCGACCCGGCGGGGGTGCGCGACCGCGACCTGCCCGCCGGGCTGGACTACTACGTCCAACTGCCGGTGACCGTCGTGGCCGAGGGCGACTCGGTGGTCCGCCGGGTCCGCTCGTTCCTCACCGAGGGGTTGCTCAGCCGGTTCGCCGCCGCCGAGCTGGTCCTGCCGAAGCTGGCCCCGGACGCGACCGTGCTGCTGGTGGCCGGGAACCTGCCGGCCGAGGTGAGCGCGCCGGACGACCAGTTGGCCCGGCTCGCGCTGCTGCGGGTGCTCGCGCACGCGACCAGAGCCGAGATGGCGCCCGGCCGGGCCAGGGTGCGGGTGGTCAGCGGTGCGCGCACCGACCGCGAGGTGGTGGACTACGCCCTCACCGGGGCCAAGGACCCGGACACCGAGGAGGCCCGGCCCGACTCGGCAAGCTCGGGCAAGACCTACGAGGACTGGCGGACCGAGGTCATGGGCCTGGTCCAGGTCGAGAGCTGACCCGCCCCGCGGTCCGGCGCCTCCTGTCCGGTCCGGCACGTCGCGTGCGGCACTGGCCGTTCGGCCCCCCGGCCGTCGGGCATCCCGGCGGTCCGGGCTAGCCGTGGGGCTAGTCCGCCGAAGTTGATCAAGCCCTGTGGTACTAGCCGAAGGCTAGCCCACGACGCCGTTCAACATCCCGGTGGCCGCCCGGACCCGGTGGCCGCCCGGACCCGGTGGCCGCCCGGACCCGGTGGCCGCCCGGACCCGGTGATCATCGCCGAGTTTCCCCGCCTCCAGCCGTCACACCGCGGCGACGATCATCGAACGGCGAGCCGAACGACCAGGCAACTGAGCCCGGCGGCATGGCATCGGCGTTACGACGGCCACCCAAGACCGCCGACCATCCGGCCGCGCGTTTCACCGAGTGCCCGGACCGGTGATCATCACCGAGCAATCCCGCCCCCAGGCGTTACTCCACGGCGACGATCACGTGTTCGGCCCGCGCGCAGGCCAGGAAATCTGGGCCGGAGCACCGGCCGAGGGAATCTGAGCCGGGAGCACGGGCCGGGGGACCATGGGCGGGGGGAGCGCGGGTCGAGGGATTCCGAGCCAGGGCGCACCGGCCGGGGAGTCCGCCCCGGGACCCTGAGCTGCGGCGGGTGGGCCGGGCATCGACGGCCGGCCGAGCCGTGGGCTAGCCGGGGGCTAGCCGGACTGCAGCATGCTGCGGAACACCGCGATCAGCGCGGTCTTCTGCTCGTCTGACAGTCGCGGCTCGGCCCGGATGGCCGCCTCCACCGACGGGGCGGACTCGTCGGGCTCGGCCAGGTTGACCAGCCCCGCATGCGCCAGCAGCGTCTCGGTGGACAGGCCGAGCGCCTCGGCGATGAGCTTGAGCACCCGGACCGACGGCTGGTGCCGGCCGCGCTCGAGCTGGCTCAGGTACGGGTTCGACAGCGTGGTGAGCTCGGCGAACTGCCGTAGCGACAGGTTGGCGAGCTGGCGCTGGCTGCGGATGAACGCGCCGAGCGCCTCCAGTTGCTCACTCCACGAATCCGTCACGGCCGTCCCTCGTACTTGCCTGCCCTCGTACTGCCTGCCCCGTACTGTCTGCCCGGTGTCTGCTCAGCATAGTGAGCACACGCGGGTGCGCGGCGAACCCGATGGGGTTCGCCGCGCACTCACGCATGCGGTGTGTCGTTACGCCCGGGGGAGCACCGGGGCGGCCGCCGCGAGCAGCTTCTCCGCGTACTGCCGCTGGGTGGCCAGCAGCTGCTCGGCGAAGTCGTAGGCGTTCGCCACGATCTCCTCGGGCTTGGGCAGCCTGGCGGCGAGCTCGGGGGTCACCGGCAGCGGCGGGATGATCGCCTTGACCGCGTCGGCCCATGCCTTCACCGCGTCGACCACCGCCTCCTGGCCCTTCTGGGCGGTATCCAGGATCTGCTCCTGCACGTCCTGGACGGGGGCCTTCGCATCGGTCTTGGTTGTGGTTGCCATCTCTTCCTCCTGTGTGGTCGGTACACTGGGTACTCTACCAAGCGTCCGCTTGATTTACCTAGCAATCAGGAGTGAGCTGGGTCTCAGCCGCGTACGTAGTCGCCGGGCGCGTCGCCGGTCGCGGGGTGCCGATCGGTGCCCAGGGGCGGCGGCGCGACCAGCTCACCGGCCCGCTCGCCCGCCCAGGTGGCCCAGTCCTCCCACCACGAACCGCCGTGCCGGTGCGCGGTGTCGCGCCATTCCGCCGGCGTCGGCGGGTTCCGGTCGGACACCTCGTACCAGGCCTTGGGGTTGGGCGGGTTGACGATGCCGGCGATGTGCCCGCCGCTGGTCAGCACGTACCGCACCGAGCCGCCGAGTAGCTGGGTCGCCCGGTACGACGCCTGCCACGGCACGATGTGGTCGTTGATCGCGCCCACCACGTACGCGTCGCTGGCCACGTCCGGCAGTGACAGCCGCTGGCCGGCCAGTTCCAGCTCACCGCGGGCGAGCTGGTTCCTGATGTACAGCGACCGGAGGTAGAAGGAGTGCATGGCCGCCGGCATCCGGGTGCTGTCGGCGTTCCAGGCCAGGATGTCGAAGGCCGGCGGGCTCTGGCCGAGCAGCCAGTTCGACACGACGTAGCTGAAGATCAGGTCGTTCGGTCGCAGCACGTCGAACGTGGTGGCCATCTTGGCTCCGTCGAGGAAGCCGGTGGCCGCCATCTGCTTCTCCAGCCGGGCCACCGTCTTCTCGTCGGTGAAGACGCCGAGCGCCCCGGGTTCGGCGTAGTCGAGCAGGGTGTTCAGCAGCGTCACGGTGCCGATCCGGTTGTCGCCGGTCTCGGCCAGGTACGCCGCGGTCATCGCGGTCAGGGCGCCACCCAGGCAGAGCCCCACGATGTCGACTCTCGGCTGGCCGGTGATCTCCTGGACGACGTCGAGCGCGGTCCGCGGGCCGTTCAGGAGGTAGTCGTCCAGCGACACGTTCTTCATGCTGGCGTCCGGGTTGCGGTAGCTGATCGCGAACACGGTGCGCTGGTGCTGCACCGCCCACTCCAGGAAGCTGCGCCCCGGCGCGAGGTCCATCACGTAGTACTTGTTGATCCACGGCGGGCTGGCCAGCAGCGGTACGGCGTGCACCTGCGGCGTCTGCGGCGCGTACTGGATCAGCTCCATCAGGTCGTTGCGGAAGACCACCTTCCCCGGCGTCGCGGCGAGGTTGCGGCCCAGTTCGAACGGCCGCCGGTCCACCTGGCGCGGCCGTCCGCCGTTGTGCAGCAGGTCGTCGAGCATGTTGCGGACGCCGGCGAGGACGCTCAGCCCGGCCGTCTCGGCGGCCCGCTTGAGCGCGGCCGGGTTGGTGGGCAGGAAGTTCGTCGGCGCGAGCGCGTCGAAGATGAGGTCGGCCATCAGCCGCGCCTTGCCCGCGGTCAGCGGGTCCGCGTGGCCGGCCGCCACCAGGTCCTCGCCGAGCCGCCGGGACGCCAGGTAGCTCTGCCGCACCGCGAAGTACGCGGGGTTGTCCTCCCACGCCGGGTCGGCGAACCGGCGGTCCTTGGCGTCCACCGGGACCGGCGGTTTCACCTGCGCGCCGAACCACCGCCGCACCGCCGCCGGCGGAACCTGCGCCAGCGCCGCGGCGAACCGCAGTGCCGCCCCGCCGACGTCGGCCGGGTGGGTGGTCGCCTGGGCCAGGGCGGCCAGCAGCGACTGCGCGAAGTCCGCGGCATCCACGCGGGCGATCAGGTCCACCTCCGGGGCGAGCACGGCGGCGGCTCGTTCGCCGACCTTCCAGGCCGCGTCGCGCGCGCTCACCGGGGTCCTGCCGGGCGGGCGAAGGCTGGGCAGAGGGCGGCCGGTCGCCGGTGGGCGGCTGGGCGGCGGATGGCGGCCGGGCGGACGGCGGCCGGGCGGACGGCGGCCGGGCGGACGGCGGCCGGGCGGGCGACGGTGCCCCGGCTCACCGGTCCGCTCCGGGGCCGGCCGGCGCGGGCACCTGGTAGCTCAGCAGCAGCAGGTTCCGCGGGTTGCCCAGGTAGTCCACCGCGTGGTCCTCGAGCAGGCCCTCCAGCCGGAACCCGAGCCGCTTGAAGATCTGCCGGCCGGCAAGCTGCTCCTCGACGATCTCCAGGATCAGCTTGGTCAGCGGCAGCTCCCTGGCCGCCTCGATCACCGCGGAGGCCAGCGCGCTGCCGACCCCATGGCGGCGGTGGTCCTCGCGCACCACCAGCGCGATGTCGCCGACGTGGTTCTTCCAGCCGGGAAGCTGCCGGACGCACGCGTAGCCGACGATCGTGGAACCGTCCACGGCGACGACCTGCCGCCAGTTCCGGGCCTCCACCGCGTTCACCAGCCGGGTGATCGTGGCCGCCGTCTGCAGTTCGACGTCGAGGTAGAGCCAGTCGTCCTTGGCCAGTGCGGCGCCGAAGGCCAGCAGCGCGTCGAGGTCGTCCTCGCGCAGCCGCCGGACCACCGGCGCCGGCTCGGTGGGGACAGGTGCGGTCGTCATCGGACACCTCCGGAGTCGAGAACGTCGTGCCGGCCGAGGTGGATGTCGAGCGCGGCCGCGGTCCGGGCGGCAACCTCGTCGGGTTCGCCGCTGCCGTCCACCTCGAGCAGCAGGCCCTGCGTCCCGTAGAAGTCCGCGATCGGCCGGGTCTGCAACTGGTAGACCTCGAGCCGGTGCCGTGCGGTCTCCATGTTATCGTCGCTGCGGGTGTGCAGCGGGCCGCCGCACAGGTCGCATAGCGACTCCTGCCGGGGCGGCTGGTAGAAGATGTTGTACGGCGTCTGGCACAGCCGGCAGGTCTGCCGCCCGACGATCCGGCGCAGCAGCGCCTGCCGCGGCGCGGTGAGCAGCACGGCCGCGTCGATCCGGCGCCCGGCCGGGGACAGTTGGCGGTCCAGGTGGATGGCCTGCCACGTAGTGCGCGGGAACCCGTCCAGCACGGTCCCGGCCGCGCAGTCCGGCGACAGCACCCGGTCGACCACCATGTCGGCGACGATCCGGTCCGGCACCAGGTCGCCGTTCTCGACGAAGGAGTGCGCCAGCAGCCCCAGCTCGGTCCCGTCCCGGATGTTCATCCGGAACAGGTCGCCGCTGGCCACGTGCACCAGCCCGGCCCGCTCGGCGAGCACCACCGCCTGGGTGCCCTTGCCGACGCCGGGCGGTCCCATCAGGACGATGTCCACGCCCGGGTCACCTCCCCTCGGCGGCCGGGTGCAGGCGTTGCCGGGACGCCAGCACCTCCGCCTCCGCCTCGGCCCGGCCGACCCAGGTGGCGCCCTCGACCGACTTGCCCGGCTCGAGGTCCTTGTAGACCTCGAAGAAGTGCTGGATCTCCAGCCGGTCGAACTCCGGCAGGTGGTGGATGTCGCGCAGGTGCTCCATCCGCACGTCGGCGGCGGGTACGCACAGCACCTTGCCGTCCGGCCCCTTCTCGTCGGTCATGCAGAACATGCCGATGGCCCGGCAGCGGATCAGGCAGCCCGGGAAGGTCGGCTCGTCGAGGAGCACGAGCGCGTCCAGCGGGTCGCCGTCCTCGCCCAGGGTGTCCTCGACGAACCCGTAGTCCGCCGGGTAGCGGGTGGAGGTGAACAGCATCCGGTCCAGCCGGATCCGGCCGGTGTCGTGGTCCACCTCGTACTTGTTCCGGTGCCCCTTCGGGATCTCGATGGTGACGTCGAACTCCACGGCCGGCCTACAGCCGCTCGAAGATCGCCGCGATGCCCTGGCCGCCGCCGATGCACATGGTGACCAGCGCGTACCTGCCCGCGGTCCGGCGCAGTTCGTACAGCGCCTTGACGGTGAGGATCGCGCCGGTGGCACCGACCGGGTGGCCGAGCGAGACCCCGCTGCCGTTGGGGTTGGTCCGCTCCGGCGGCAGGCCGAGCTCGCGTACCACCGCCAGCGCCTGCGCGGCGAACGCCTCGTTCACCTCGAACACGTCGATGTCGTCGACCTTCAGGCCGGCCCGGTCCAGCACCGCCCGCACCGCGGGCACCGGGCCCATGCCCATCACCCGCGGCTGCACGCCGGCGTGGCTGTAGGCGACCAGCCGGCCGAGCGGCCGCAGCCCGCGGGAGGCCACCGCGTCGGCGTCGGCGAGTACCACCGCGGCCGCCGCGTCGTTGACCCCGGAGGCGTTGCCGGCGGTGACGGTACCCCCGTCGGCGAACGCCGGCCGGAGCTTGGCCAGGTCCTCGGCGGTGACCCCCGGCCGGATGTGCTCGTCGGTGGTGAACTGGACGCTGCCCTTGCGGGTGCGCACCTCCACCGGCACGATCTGCTCGGCGAAGTGGCCGGCCTCGACGGCGGCGGCCGCCCGGCGGTGGCTCTCCACGGCCAGCGCGTCCTGGTCGGCCCGGGACACCAGGTAGTCGGTGGCGACGTTCTCCGCGGTGACGCCCATGTGGCAGCCGTCGAACGGGTCGGTCAGCGCGCCGACCATCGCATCGACCGTGGCGCCGTCGCCCATCCGCTGGCCCCAGCGCAGGCCGGGCAGCCAGTACGCCGCCCGGCTCATCGACTCCGCGCCGCCGGCCACCGCGACCTCGGCGTCGCCGAGCCGGATCGCCTGCGCCGCTGACACGATCGCCTGCAGCCCACTGCCGCACAGCCGGTTCACGTTGAAGGCCGGGGTCTCCACCGGCAGCCCGCCGTTCACCGCGGCGACCCGGCCGAGGTACATGTCCCGGACCTCGGTGTGGATCACGTTGCCGAAGACCGCGTGGCCCACGTCGGCGGGGTCGACCCCGGAACGGGCCACCGCCTCGCGCACCACGGTGGCGGCCAGGTCGCACGGCGGCACGTCCTTCAAGCCGCCGCCGTACCTGCCGATCGCGGTCCGGACGCCGGACAGGACAAGGACTTCCCGTTGCTCGGTCATGGCGTGCCCCTCACATGTCCAGGCCGCCGTTCACGGCCCAGATCTGGCCCGTGACGTAAGCGGTGTCGTCGGCGGCGAGGAAGGCGACGGCGCGGGCGATGTCTTCCGGGCGCCCGAGCCGGCCGGCCGGCACCTGCGCGCGGATCCCGTCGAGCACCTTCTCCGGGACTGTCGCCAGCATCCCGGTGTCGATGAAGCCCGGCGTCACCGCGTTCACCGTGACCCCGATCCCGTCGTCCAGCCGGCCGGCCCGCCTGAGCTGGAAGGCCGCCTCCCTGGCCAGCGACTTGGTCAGCCCGAACAGCCCGGACTTCGACGCCGCGTAGTTCGCCTGGCCGATGTTGCCGATCTCGCCGATCACCGAGGACACGCTGACGATCCGGCCGGTGCCGCGCTCGATCATGTGCGCCAGCGCCGCCTGCGCGAGGTAGAAGGCGCCCGACAGGTTGACGTCGACGACCCGCTGCCAGTCCTCGTCGGTCATCTTGGCGACCGTCCGGTCGATCGTGATCCCGGCGTTGTTGACCAGGATGTCGAGCCGGCCGTGCTGCTCGATGACCTCGCGCACCACCCGGCGGCAGTGCTCGGCGACGCCGATGTTTCCCTCGTGCAGGGTGATCGTGGTGTCCGGGAAGTCCTCCTTCATCTGTGCGAGGTACTCCTGTGCCCGGTCCTCGTAGCCCCAGTAGCCGGCCGCGATGCGCGCGCCCTGGCTGGCCAGCCGGCGGCAGATCGCGGCTCCGATGCCGCTGGTGCCGCCGGTGACCAGGGCGATCCGGTCACGGACCTCACCTCCGGCGGGGTTGCCGGACAGCGGTAGCTGCTCGGTCGACGTCATGGGCGTGATCTCCGTTCGTCGGGGTCTGACGTGCAGGGCTGGGCGTACCGGGCTTGGCGTACCGGGCTTGGCGTACGGGGTTTGGCGTACCGGGCTTGGCGTACGGCGGTTTGGCGTGCGGAGGGTGACGTGCGGGGCTTGGCGTAGGGCGGCTACTTCGCCGGGTCCGTTCCGGAGACCTGGGCCTGTAGGGCCGCCATCACCGACGGGTCGCCGAGTGTCGTGACGTCGCCGAGTTCGCGGCCGTCGGTGATGTCCCGCAGCAGCCGCCGCATGATCTTGCCGGACCTGGTCTTGGGCAGGTCGTGGGTGAACACGATCCGCTTCGGCCTGGCCAGCTTGCCGATCCGCGCGCCGACGTGCTCGCGCAGGGCTGCCTCGAGCGCGGCGTCCGGCACCTCGGTGCCGCGGACGGTCACGAAGGCGACGATGGCCTGGCCGGTCAGCTCGTCCGCGCCGGCGACGACCGCCGCCTCGGCGACCGACGGGTGCGAGACCAGCGCCGACTCGACCTCGGCGGTGGACAGCCGGTGCCCGGAGACGTTGATGACGTCGTCGATCCGGCCGATGATCCAGAGGTAGCCGTCCTCGTCCCGGCGCGCGGAGTCCCCGACGACGTAGGTGCGCGGCCCGTACCGGGAGAAGTAGGTCTCCACGTACCGCTCGTCGTCGCCGTGCAGGGTGCGCAGCATGCTCGGCCAGGGCTGGGTCAGCACCAGGATCCCGGTGCCCCGCTCGACCTCGCTGCCCTCCTCGTCCAGCAGCGCCGCGGACACGCCGGGCAGCGGCCGGGTGGCCGAGCCGGGCTTGGTCGTGGTCAGCGCGGGCAGCGGCGAGATCATGATCGAGCCGGTCTCGGTCTGCCACCAGGTGTCCACGATCGGGCAGCGCTCGCCGCCGACCACGGTGTGGTACCACAGCCACGCCTTCGGGTTGATCGGCTCGCCGACCGAGCCGAGCAGCCGCAACGACGACAGGTCGTGCTTGGCCGGGTACTCCGGGCCCCACTTCATGCAGGCCCGGATCGCGGTGGGCGCGGTGTAGAAGATCGTCACGCGGTAGCGCTCGACCAGCTCCCACCACACGTCCTTGTCCGGGTAGTCCGGCGCGCCCTCGAACATCACCGACGTGCAGCCGTTGGCCAGCGGGCCGTAGACGATGTAGGAGTGCCCGGTGATCCAGCCGACGTCCGCGGTGCACCAGAACACGTCGCGCTCCGGGTCCAGGTCGAAGACCGTCGCGTGCGTGGTGGCGACCCCGGTCAGGTAGCCGCCGGTGGTATGCACGATGCCCTTCGGCTTGGCGGTCGAGCCGGAGGAGTAGAGCAGGAACAGGGGGTGCTCGGCCGGCATCGGCTCGGCCGGGCAGACCGGGTCGGCGCTGGCCAGCACCTGGTCGTACCAGACGTCGCGGCCGCGTCGCATCTCGCACGGCGTGCCGGTGGCGCGCACCACCACCACGGTGCGCAGGTTGTCCAGGTCGGCGATCTCGGCGTCCAGCGCCTGCTTGATCGCGGCGGTACGGCCCTTGCGCCGGGCGCCGTCCACGGTGATCAGCGCCCTGGCGGCGGAGACCTCCATCCGCTCCCTTACCGAGGACGGCGCGAACCCGCCGAAGACCACGTTGTGCGGTGCGCCGATCCGGGCGCAGGCGAGCATCGCGACGACGACCTCGGGAATCATCGGCATGAAGATGCCGACCACGTCGCCCCTGCCGACGCCGTGCGCCTTGAGCGCGTTGGCGAGCCGCTGAACGTCGGCGAGCAGGTCGGCGTAGGTCAGCGCCCGCTGCTCGCCCTCCTCGCCGTGCCAGTAGAACGCGACCCGGTCCCCGCGGCCGGCCTGCACGTGCCGGTCCAGGCAGTTGTACGACGCGTTCAGGGTGCCGTCGGCGAACCAGGTGAAGAACGGCGGGTTGGAGTCGTCGAGCCCGGTCTGGAACGGCGTGTCCCAGTCCAGCCGCTGCCGGGCCTGCTCCGCCCACCAGGCCGGGGCGTCGGCGGCCTGCTGGTAGACCTCGGGGTCGGTGACCCGGGCCCGCTGGACGAAGTGGGCGGGCGGCTCGAACGTCTCGACCCCGAGCAGCTCGTTGAGATGCTCTTCCAGGGAGGGGAACTGTGCCGTCATGCGCGCTCCTCGTGGCAGTGCCGGCCGTCCCCGGCCGGGCTTCAAACGTAGGTAGTCAGGGCCGTCGGGCGGCACTGCCCAACGGGTCCGAACGGGGAGGACCTTCGGTCCGGGTGGGACCTGTCCGGCCGGGCAGGGTGGCGGAGCCGGGAGCAGGGGCCGGCGGCGTCGTGCGGCCCGCCGCCCGTGGCGGGTACGCAGCCGCGCCACCCTTTCCAGCCGGGGGAGCAGCCCGCGCGGTTCAACCGCGAGCTGATGACGCTGCTGGACGCCGCGGCGGCGACCGACGGCGAGCTGGCGGCACCGGGCATGGATCCCCCAGCGCCGCCCAGGCCGGATCCGAGACCAAGCTCCCCCTACCACACCCGTTATCGGCACGTGGGCAGGCCGAGACCTCCTCGCGAGGATGGTGCCAGGTAGACCTCAGACAGGTAGCCCGACCGACCGTCGGGAAACACGCCGCGGTACCACCGCGCCGAATCCGCTCGGTTCGGGTTCTTGCCCACAACGGGCGAGTCGAGGTTGTAGTTGGTCATTCGCGCCCCGACAACCTGACAGGTGACTGGCAGTAGCGCGCCGCTGTGCATGTCGGTGCCAGCGACCTTGCAGCCTTGCCGGGCGCAGTAGGGCAGCGTCCGGGTGGAGAGGTAAGCCGGCGTGCCGTCTTCTATGAGGGCCGACGGGCCAGCGGCGATCTTGTTCTGTACCAGGGCAAGTGCCGGCTTTGCCTCAGTGCTCGGCAGGAGGCGTGCTCGACCCCGCCGGCTTGTGAAGCGCGACGGCGGTCACAGCGGCGGAGACCATCGCCGTGAGCGCAACCAGGCCGAAGGCACGTGGCCACACTCGACCCTGACGTGGGGATGGACCCGGCTCCGGCGTCGCGGTGCCGACCGCCCGGGCTCGTTCCCAGGCGCCGAACCACTGCGGCAGGTCGTTCTGGGAAACGCGGCATATGTGAAGGAAGGTCAGCAGCTTGTCCCGCGACGGCACCCTTTTGCCGGCGAGCATGTCGCTCACCGTGCTTCGCGGCAGTGTCTGTGCCTGACCGTTCCTCTTCGGCAGTTGTTCGGCGGCCTTTGTCAGATCGCTGTGGGACAAGCCCCTGCGGGCCTTCAGCTCCCGCATGCAGGCTGCCAGGTCTGCAGGGCTGTTCACCCCCGCCGGGTCTGTCGTCGCCCGCGTCGTTGGCTCGTCGTCCACGTGCACACCCTGTGCTCGATCCGATACGGAGAGTTCGGAGTCCGGCGGACAGTGTAGGAGGGCCATATGCGTTCCCTTGTTCCCTTTGGTGCAGCCGTACGGACCTTGCGTAGCTCGGTCCCCTCTCCGAGTTCGTTCGCCGCACTGGCCGGACACCCGCACTGATCGCTGCGATGGACCTGTCACCCGAGCCGGCCGGCTCCTTCCATCACCGACAGGAACCGACAATGGAGCACTGGACCGACCTGGTCTCTATCGCAGGCGACGCCCTGAAGCTCGCCACCGCGCTGGTAGGCCTCCTCACGATCATCTTCAAACGACCGCGACGTAAGGCCGCAGATGATCAGCGCCACACCGATCACGGCGCCTGAACCTTCCAGGCCAGGCCACGTACCGGTCAATCGCCACACCGGTGTGGCTCTACCTGGGCCGAGCATTGGAACGAGATCCGGCACAAGGCTTTGAGCCGTTGACTCTGCAGCCTGGTCACTTCTCCGTCCAGCGTGACGATCACCGCGGAGAGGTGGTCGGTCATCCAGTCGGCGGCCGCGCGCAGCACGGGGCGTGGCGGCGTGCATGGGAGCGGCCACCGCGTGACCATGTCAAGCTTGTGTGGAGTCCGGATGATCTTGCGGTGCCCGCGTGGCGCAGCGCAGACCCTGGCCGGTGGCAGGCCGGTTAGATGGGGTTATGGGTCCGGATCGCGCCGCGGTTTCGGTCGGTGCCGTCCCGGGCGCGGGCCGGTACCGCGGTCATCCGGACGCCCAGCGCCGGACCGCGGCGTCCAGCCGCCGTACCAGCGACCCGAGCAGCCGCTCGCCCTCCTCGGCGGTCGCGCCGGCCGGGTCGCCGAGCACCCCACCGGGGCTGACCGCGCGCACCGAGCCGGCGCGCAGGGTGTCCCACAGCGTGCCGATCGGGGCGGTCTGGCCGGCCGGCCACGGCCCCGGCCGGACCTGGTCCGGGGCGATCGCCAGCATCAGCGAGGTCTCGGTCCGGCCGGCGTGCGCGTCGCCGCCGGGCACGCTGGCGTACCACGGCAGCACCGGCCGGCCCTCCGGGCCGAGGGTGGCGACCGCGGTCCGGACCGCGTCGGCGTTGCCGCCGTGCCCGATCACGAACACCACCCGCGGGCACCACCGGGACAGCGAGCGCACCAGTTCCACCAGGGCGTGCGTGGTGGCCGCGGTGCCCAGCGACACGGTGCCCGGGAAGGCCTCGTGCTCCCCGCTGGCGCCGTACGCCATGGCGGGCGCCACCAGCAGGCCGGGGCGGCGCGCGGTGTACCGCAGCGCCACCGCCTCGGCGATCCGGGTGTCGGTGTCCAGCGGCAGGTGCGGACCGTGCTGCTCCAGCGAACCGAGCGGCACCAGGGTCGCGGACCCGGTCCACGCGCCGGTCTCCTGCCAGGTCTGGCAGGCGAGAAGCGTCATGACAGCCTCATCCCAGGGTGAGCGGGCTGGTCTCGCAGTCCCGAGGCGGGCGGCGGGCCAGCGTGACGGAGACCGGTCCGGCACGGTGGGAGTGGTCGGAGCTCGGCCGGGGCACGGCGCCCGGGCTGACGGCGGCCAGCGCCGGCTCCCCGTGGCCGCGCACGCACTCCGGGTCCGGGCCGTCCAGCGGCAGGCCGGTGAAGAACTTGGCGGCCATGCACCCGCCCCGGCAGGCGTCGTACGCCGAGCAGGACGCACACGCCCCGCCGCCGGTCGGCTCGCGCAGCCGGCGGAACAGCGGCGCGTCCCGCCAGACCCGCGGGAAACCGCCGTCGGCGCGGACGTTCCCGGCCAGGAACGCGTCGTGGATGGTGAACGGGCAGGCGTACACGTCCCCGATCGGGTCGATCAGGCAGACCACCCGGCCGGCCCCGCACAGGTTCAGCCCGGGCAGCGCCTCGCCGTACCCGGACAGGTGGAAGAACGAGTCGCCGGTCAGCACCTGCTCGCCGTGCGCCAGCAGCCACTGGTACAGCTCCCGCTGCTGCTCGGCGGTCGGGCGCAGCTCGTGCCAGCGGTCCGCGGCCCGGCCGGACGGGCGCAGCCGGGTGATCCGCAGTTGGGCGCCGTACCGGTCCGCGATCGCCTTGAACTCCTCCAGTTGGCCGGCGTTCTGCCTGGTCATCACCACGCTGATCTTGAAGCCGCCGAACCCCGCGTCGGCCAGCCGCCGCATGGCGTCGACGGCCATCGCGTACGAGCCCGCGCCGCGCAGCGCGTCGTTCACCTCGGCCGTCGCGCCGTCGATCGAGATCTGGATGTCGACGTAGTCCATCGCGGTCAGCTCGCGGGCCCGGGCGGCGTCGATCTTCACGCCGTTGGTGGAGAACTTCACCCCCACCCGGTTGTCCACGCTGTAGCGCAGCAGCTCCCAGAAATCCGGACGGACGGTCGGCTCGCCGCCGCCGATGTTGACGTAGAAGACCTGCAGGTCGCGCAGCTCGTCGATGACCCGCCGGCACTCGTGCGTGGACAGTTCGCGCGGGTCGCGGCGGCCGGACGCGGACAGGCAGTGCAGGCAGGACAGGTTGCAGGCGTAGGTCAGCTCCCAGGTCAGGCAGATCGGGGCGGAAAGGCCCGTGGCGAACCGGTCGGCGAGCGCCGGACCGGGTCGCGCCGGCGTGCTACCAGGCATCGATGACCTCTCGTTCGGCCAGGTTGGCCAGCGCCCGCTGTGCCGCCTCCTGGGCTGCCGTGCCGCGGATCCTGTCCCGCACGGCCGCGGTGGCCGAGGGGTACTCCGCCAGGGCGTTGACCAGGTCGACCAGCACCGGCGACATCAGGAAGGTGAGCCGGCGGTTGCCGAAGTGGTAGGCCATCGCACCGAACTGCTCGGGGCGGATCGCCACCCGCGGGCTGAGCCGGTACCTGGTCTCCGGCCGGTAGCCGTCCATGACCGCGTCCGGAACCGGTGGCCGGGTCAGTACACGCCGCACATGCCGTCGATCGAGATCTCCTCCACCACCAGGGACTCCACCACCAGGGCCTCCGCCTCCTCCAGCTCCTCCGGCTCGGTGTCCACAGTGGACCGGTCAGTCAGGTCGACGGCGCTGTCTGCTGGCATGGCGTTCTCCTCAGTGGCGATGGACATCCCCGACGCTACGGCGGTTGTCGGACCGGCCACGACTGCCTGACCCGGCCCGCTTCGCCCTGTCCGTTCGGGCAGGTGCGGGCCCTTCGGCCGCACGGTGTGCGGCCGCCGAAGGAGCAGTTTGCGGCTCAGACGCTTCCGGTGACCGGAGCCACACGCCTACCTTTGCCCCACCTCGGCCGAGGAGCTGACGACCCGCAGCACGAGACAGGAGTGGACCGGCAGCAGCGCCGGCCGCGCCGGAGAGGCAACCGCTCATGCAAGTTGACGAGCTGCTCAAACCATTCCCCATCAAGGAGTTCCATCCGTTCCCGCGCGGGCTGCTCGGCCCCGGGGCGTGGGAGATCATCGGCCCGGAGGCGAAGAAGCTCGGGTTCCGGAAGATCCTGGTGATGACCACCGGCCTGCGCGGCTCCGACACCGTGAACAAGATCGTCGGTTCGCTGCGCTACCACGGGCTGGAGTGCGTGCTCTTCGACAAGGTCGAGTCCAACCCCAAGGACTACAACGTGATGGACGCCGTCACGCTGTACCAGGAGGAGAAGTGCGACAGCTTCGTCTCCATCGGCGGCGGGTCCGCGCACGACGCCTGTAAGGGCGCCCGCATCTCGGTCGCCCACGACGGCCGCAACGTCAACGAGTTCGAGGGCTTCAACAAGTCGGAGAACCCGAAGAACCCGCCGCACATCGCGATATCCACCACGGCCGGCACCGGTTCGGAGACCTCCTGGGCGTACGTCATCACCGATACCACCACCGACCCGGACAACCCGCACAAGTACGTGGCGTTCGACGACGCGGCCGTGACCACGCTGGCCGTGGACGACCCCACCCTGTACTACGACTGCCCGCTGGACTACACCGCCCAGTGCGGCTTCGACGTGCTCGCGCACGCCTCCGAGCCGTACGTGTCGCGGCTGAACTTCCCGACATCCCTGGGCAGCGCGCTGTACGCGATCAAGCTGACCGCGGAGAACCTGCGCACCGCGGTGTGGAACCCGACCGAGCTGTCCGGCCGGGAGGGCATGATGTACGCCCAGTACATCGCCGCCCAGGCGTTCAACTCCGGCGGGCTCGGTATCATCCACTCCATCTCGCACGCGGTGTCGGCGTTCTACGACACCCACCACGGGCTCAACAACGCCATCGCGCTGCCCCGGGTGTGGGCGTTCAACATGCCGGTGGCGTACCAGCGGTTCGCCGACATCGCCGAGGTCATGGGGGTGGACACGCACGGCATGACCAAGGTGCAGGCGGCCGAGGCGGCGCTGAAGGAGTCGGTCCGGCTGCTGCGCGACGTCGGCATCGTGGAGAAGTTCACCGACGTCAAGCAGGACACCTATTCCAAGAACCGGCTGGGCCAGGGCCCGACCAAGTACTACGAGAACGCCAAGGTGATCAAGGGAGACAGGAACGACGTCGACCGGATCACCAACCACGTCCTCGGCGACGCCTGCACGCCGGGCAACGCCAAGGAGTGCACCTTCGAGACGGTGCGCCCCGTGGTCGACCACTGCCTCAACGGCTCCCTGGACGACTTCCTGTGATTCAACCCGCGCGGACCCGGCGGCAGTCTCCTGCGCCGCCGGGCCCGCGCATCACCACGCGGTGGAGGCGCCCCGTGATCACCGTCGAACTACCCCCGCCGCCCGGCGACTTCGCCGACATCGACGACGTCACCGCGCGGTTCGGCGCGCACGGCTACGTGCTGGACCGGATGCTGGCCACCACCGTCTTCCTGACCAGCCGGCTGGGCAAGCCGGTGCTGCTCGAGGGGCCGGCCGGCGTCGGCAAGACCGAGCTGGCCAAGTCGCTGGCCGCCGCCACCGGCCGCCGGCTGATCCGGCTGCAGTGCTACGAGGGGCAGGACGACAGCAGGGCCCTGTACGACTGGGACTACGGCAAGCAACTGCTCTACACCCAGATCCTGCGCGACAAGCTGGGCGAGCTGCTGTCCGACGCCGACGACATCGCCGAGGCGGTGAAGCGGATCGCCGCGCACGAGTCGGTCTTCTACTCCGAGCAGTTCCTCGCCTCCCGGCCCCTGCTGGACACCATCCGGTCGGCGGAGCCGGTGGTGTTGCTGATCGACGAGGTGGACCGCGCCGACGAGGCACTCGAGGCGGTGCTGCTGGAGATGCTGGCGGAGTTCCAGGTCTCGGTGCCCGAGCTGGGCACCTTCCACGCGCGCACCATGCCCTACGTCGTGCTGACCTCGAACAACACCCGCGACCTGTCCGCGGCGCTCAAGCGGCGGTGCCTGCACCTGGACCTGGGCTACCCGACGCCGGAGCGCGAGCTGGAGATCGTGCGGTCCAAGCAGACCGGGCTGGACGACGAACTGGTCCGCGCCCTGGTCGGCATCGTGCGGCAACTGCGGGACATGGACCTGCGCAAGGCGCCGAGCATCTCCGAGACGGTGGACTGGGCGCGCACCCTGGCCGTGCTCAACATGGAGGTGCTCGACCCGGCGGTGCTGTCCGACACGGTGAACGTGGTGCTGAAGTACAGCCGGGACGTGGACAAGGCCCGCCGCGCGCTGCCCGACCTGCTCGACCCGAACCGGTCGGTGCCGGAGGCCGGCCAGCACCGGCACGGCGACGACCACGGGCACCCGCACGGCGGCCATTCGCACGGCGGCCACCCTCCCGGCCACGACCACGCGCCGCACGAGCACCCGCACCCGCCCGCGCACCCGCCCGCGCACCCGCCCGCGCACCCGCCCCAGCGGTCCGACAACGGCGCCGCGGGAACTGGCGCGGCGGACAAGGGCGCGGCCGGCAAGGGCGCGGCGGACAATGGCGGGGTGGACAACGGCGCGGCGGACAACGCCGCCGGCAGGGCGGCCCGGCTGGCCAAGGACCGGCCCGGGCGGTTCGACCGGGGCTACTACGGCTCGCCGGACCTGTCGGCGTTCCGGCGCCGCTGACCGGCGCCGGACAGCTTCGATGGACGCGACAATCCACCGTTTCGTGCGGTTCCTGCGGCTGCGCGGGATGCGGGTCTCGGTGGGCGAGCTGATCGACGCGGCCCGGGCGGCCCGCGCCGTCGGGCTGGCCGACCGGGAGTCGCTGCGCGCCGCGCTGGCGGTGACCCTGGTCAAGGAACGCCGGGACCGGCAGGTCTTCGGCGACGCGTTCGACCGGTTCTTCCGGCTGCGGCCGGTGCAGGACGCGCCCGGCGGACACGGGCACGACCACGCGCACGACGACCTGGCCGACGAGCTGGAGGCGCAGCGGTTCACGCTGTCCGAGGCGCCGTCGGACATCCCGGCCGCCGGGCACGACCACGGCCGGCCGGACGACATCCGGGACTACTTCGACCCCGCGGACCTCGCCCAGCAGTACAACCTGCACCAGTCGGCGGAGAAGGTCGACCTGGCCGGGATGACCGACGAGATCGTGCTGGCCAAGGACCAGCCGGACCGGGACACCCCGGCGGGGATGACGGTCCGGGTCGAGGTCGCCAGGCTGCGCGACGCGGCCGCGGTACGCGACCTGGTCCGCCAGCACGGCGCCGCGCTCGACGTGGAGCTCGGCGTGGTGGCCACCGAGCGGCTGCTGGACTGGCTGGCGTCCGACGATGCCGGCCTGCCGCCCGAGCTGGCCGAGGCGCTGGCCGCCAGGATGGCCGGCACGGTGGACAACCTGCCCGCGCTGCTGGCGGCGTACCTGGAGAAGTTCTTCGCCCTCGACGCGCCCGCGGTCGACACCGCGCACGTGGCACCGTCCTTCGTGGACAGTGTGCCGGAGGCCGAGCGGACCGCTCTGGAGGAGTCGGTACGCCGGCTGGCCCGCCCGCTGTCCGGCGGGCGCACCCACCGGCGCACCGCCTCGGCCCGCGGCCGGATGGACGTGGCCCGGACGATGCGCCGCAACATGCGCTACGACGGCGTGCCGTTTCGCCCGGTGCGGGTGACCAGCCGCGAGGACCGGCCGCGCCTGGTGGTGCTGGCGGACGTGAGCCTGTCGGTGCGGCAGGCGGCCCGGTTCACCCTGCACCTGGCCCACCAGTTCCAGAACGCGTTCTCCGCGGTGCGTACGTTCGCCTTCGTGGCCGACCTGGTCGAGGTCACCGACCTGCTCGAGGAGCACCCGCTCGAGCACGCGCTCGGCCTGGTCTTCGGCGGCGAGGTGCTGGACACCGCGGCGGACTCCGACTACGGCCAGGCGCTGCGGCAGTTCACCGCCGAGCACCTGACCGCGGTCACCAGGCGGACCACCGTGGTGGTGCTCGGCGACGGGCGCGGCAACGGCAAGGACCCGGCGTACGAGGCGCTGGAGACGATCCGGCGGCAGTGCCGGCGGCTGATCTGGCTGAGCCCCGAGCCGAGGTACTCCTGGGGGCTGGGCCGCTGCGACCTGGTGCGGTACGCCGAGCTGTGCGACGTGGTCGAGGTGGTCAGCGACGTGGACGGGCTGGACCGGCTCGCCGGGGAGGTGCTCGGCCGGGGTCCGGTACCGCGCCGCGCGTGGTGACCGCGCCGCCGGTGTTGACCGCACCGCCGGTGGTAACCGCGCCGCGCGTGGTGACCGCGACGACGCAGAGCTTCCGGGTCTCGCACGGGCGGGTCCGGAGCCGGCTGTCCACTGTGGACAACGACCTGGGCGACCTGATCGTCGCAGAGCTCGGGCCGCTGGGGCTCGTCCCGGACGCGGCCGCCTTCGAGGCCGCGTTCGTGTCCGCCGTACTGTCCACACACGACAGCCCGGAGCACGCCTGGCTCGGGTTCTACCGGCGCAGCCTGGCCAGGCTGGACGCGGGACCGGACGACGCTGCTACCGGGCCGCATCGGGTCGCTGAGGGGCCGCACCGGTCCGCTGGGGGGCCGGACGAGGCTGCTACCGGGCCGCACGGGGCCGCTGAGGGGCCGGACGAGGCTGTTACCGGGCCGCGCCGGGCCGCTGA
>WNFU01000284.1_pt1 | contig 68416 bp, 52 predicted proteins | sample 5400121 | NCBI WGS metagenome assembly WNFU01 (sample SAMN13153360, study PRJNA577476) | soil metagenome | isolation source: 100 cm soil or saprolite under grassland replicate 1 | place: USA:California | collected 2016-06-15 | reverse complement strand
ACAGCCGCAACCGCCGCATCCTTCGAAATCGCTGCGCATCTTCATAGAGGAAGATTTTTCGACGGCGCAGATGTTGAGAAGAGAGTTGACAGACTGGTCCGGCAGAATAGGCATACCCATAATTTTCGTGGAGAAAGACGTAGAGCCATATGATCTGCGGATATTATTGACGTCAGGCGTAGGGAGCGATTCCGGCTCATGCTCCGCGTGGTGTTCTTCTCCTGCTGGATGTTCAGACATATCCTGCAGTCCATCCTCGTCATCATGCAGTGTCACTATAACGCTCCACTTTGTCAGCGCATTGGCGTTGACGCCGGAAGGCAAACTCCAATTTACGGAGACCGGAGTGGGAAGCGCGAAGAGATACGCAATAACACCCCTTGCAAGAAAATTGGCCAAGAGGCTGTCAATCCTGCCCTACGCGAAAGCTACCCCCGCAAAGTAGCGTCGGATGACGCCCAGATAACAAATTGGAGGTTCGAATCATGAAAGCACTTCGATATTTCCAGGTCGCCGCAATCACTTTCGCTCTGATCTTTGCGAACAGCGCGCCGGCTTATTGCCAATCCCCGCAAAATAATCCGCCCCCAGCATCCCTGGTTCAGCAAGTGAAAGACCAGGTCCGGAAGATCGGCTTGGGCGAAGACGTCACCGTGATACTGTTTTCCGGCGTAGAGTATTACGGGGCGATCAGCAAGATAGAGCCGGATAGTTTCGAAATCGCCGAAGTCGACCTGAAGCAGATGGTCGCAATCGCCTACGCGGACGTGAGGAAAGTGGAAAAGGGATATGGCGAAATGGACTCTGCTACAGGGAAGCGCGAGAAGCCTCCGAACGTGAAGCCTCCGAGTTCGCGCTCCTTTTGGATCTTTGCGATTGCGAGCATGGGGGCGATGGTCGGTTTGGCGGTTTGGGCCTTTTCCAAACTGGGGAAACGTCAACGTGCGCCCCAATTTCCCCGGTTCCCATAGACACTTTTTTACACGATACTGAATAGTCTGCTAACTAAGTTGTTTGATATTCTGTGTTTTAAAACCTTGGCTTTGAGCCTGCGGAGCAGGCGGCAGCATAAAGCCTGGGCTGCCGCCCGTTTCACGGGCTTGATGGCGCTCCGAACCTGACCTGGGGTTCCGCCTTCGGCTCCACCCCAGGCTTTACTCTGCCGCCCGCTCCGCGGGCTTGAATAATACCAAAAAACTTAATTTACAGAGTACTGAAAGATCACGTCAGTACGTCAAATGACTATTGTTCCGAAAAGGCTGCGCAAGCAAAAGGCCAGTCATCTATTGATGACTGGCCTTGAGTAGTTTAAGTTGAGCCGCAGCCCATTACGGCCTTCCGCTTTCAAGAAACGCCTTCAGCTTACGCGACCTCGACGGGTGGCGGAGTTTGCGGAGCGCCTTGGCTTCGATCTGGCGGATGCGTTCGCGCGTGACGGCGAAGTGCTGGCCGACCTCTTCGAGCGTGTGCTCGCTGCCGTTCGGGCCGAGGCCGAAGCGCATCTTGATGACCTTCTCCTCGCGAGGCGTCAGCGTCTTCAATACCTCCTCAGTGATTTCGCGGAGGTTGATGTTGATGACGGCCTCGGCGGGGTTCTGTATGGTCTTGTCCTCGATGAAATCGCCGAGGTGCGAATCTTCCTCTTCGCCGATTGGCGTCTCCAGCGAGATCGGCTCCTGGGCGATCTTGAGGACTTTCCGGACCTTCGAGGCCGGGATGTCCATCTTCTTGGCGATCTCTTCAGAGGTCGGCTCGCGGCCCAGCTCCTGCACGAGCGCGCGCGAGGTGCGGATCAGCTTGTTGATCGTTTCGATCATATGCACCGGGATGCGGATGGTGCGGGCCTGATCGGCGATGGCTCGCGTGATCGCCTGGCGAATCCACCACGTCGCGTAAGTCGAGAACTTGTAACCGCGCCGGTACTCGAACTTGTCGACGGCCTTCATCAGGCCGATGTTGCCTTCCTGGATCAGGTCGAGGAACTGCAAGCCGCGGTTGGTGTATTTCTTCGCGATCGAGACTACCAGTCGCAGGTTGGCTTCGACCAGCTCCTTCTTGGCCTGCTGCGCTTCGGCGTCGCCCATCATCACGGTCTGCACGGCGCGTTTGATCTCGACTGAGGACTGGTTGTGTTGCCCTTCGAGTTGAGTGAGGTGGCGCTTGGCGGCGCGCAGTCTCTTCTCGGTCTCCTTGATCTCGTCGGCGTTGCGCTTGCGCTCGAGCGAGCGGGAGAGCTTGTCGATCTCCTTTTCGGTCGAAAGTACGTCGGCCCTGGCCTGCTTCATCGAGTAAACCAGCCGGTCCTGGATCTTCTGCGTGAAATCTAGCAACCGGACGAGCTGCGAAAGCTCGACGCGCTGCCGCGCGAGTTTGCGCCGCATCCTGGGGAGCTTCGGCGAACGCTTCGGCTCGGCCAGGGCTTTCTCGTAAAGCGTGTTCGTCTTCTTGAGCGTCTTGCCGATCTCGGCGATGGTTTCGAGGGTGTAGTTGTGGTACTCCTCGATCTTCTCTTCCGTGATGCCTTCCTGTTCGGTGAAGGTCACGACCTCGCGGATCGAAAGTTCGCCGTTCGCCAGCTCGTCGCCTATCCTGAGCAACTCGGAGATGGCGACTGGCGAGCGTGAGATCGCCTTCTGCATTCTGATCTTGCCGCGCTCGATGCGCTTTGCGATGGCGACTTCGCCTTCGCGCGTCAGCAGCGGCACCACGCCCATCTCGCGCAGGTAGAGGCGGACCGGGTCGTTCGTTTTGTCCAGCGCCCCCGGCGTGAGGTCCAGCTCAAGCTCCTCCTCCTGCGGCTCCTCGAACTTCTTTTCAGCCGTGGCCACGGCCGCGGCGGTTTCCAGAAACTTCTCTTCCGAATCGCTGATCGTTATCCCTTCGCCGCTCAACGTGGCGAAGATGTCCTCGATGTCGTCAGGAGAGACCAGGCCCTCCGGCAACTCCTGGTTGATGTCGTCGTAGGTTAAGAAGGCCTTCTCCTTGCCCATATCCAGAAGTTTCTGAACATCGTCTGTATATTTCTCGTCCAATTTGATCACCTCTCTTCACTCTTCATCCGCTCGCTTCGTATTACTACGCCCGAAGGGCGGGTTGTCCGCTCGCTACCGCTCGCGGTACTGATTACGTGCGAAGGGCGGGCAAAAGTTTTAGCGCATTGTCAATCTTTATGACTTCCTTTATGACTTCCTTTATGACTTCTGGCGGCCCGATTCGTTCTATTGACCGGTCCATTGCGCCAGCGCCCGTTCCCGTTTAGCCAATTCAAACTTGAGCATCATCAATTCGCCGAGTCGCGCTAAGTCGTTATTGCGCTGCGCCTGGTTGATTTCGACCTGTAAAGCGGCCTGTTTTTCAGCCAGTTTTACGCAACGCAGGGAGTGAAGACTTTCGGCGGCCTCACGCTCGGCGCGTTCAGGCGATTTCTCTTCCGCGGGGCTGGGGGCGGCGCTTTCGATCATTAAGCCCGGCAGCAAGTCGCGCGCCAGATCATCGTCGCCCAGCGCCTGGCTCAAATTGTGATAGCTCGCCTCGACGCCTTGTTGCTCAAACTCAAAAATCAGGCGGAAGAGTTGAGCCGTTCTTAGCCCTTCGTAATCCTCCTTCGTCATCTGAAACATCATGAGCCGTCGAACGGTGGCCTGGTTGATTAGAATTTCTAGCAATTTCCGCTCCGCAGGCTTGACAACCAGGGTCATTTTGACGGCTCGTTCGCCGACCCGCTCGGCGCGGGTCTCGGCGGCCTTCTTGAACTCTTCGCGTATCAGGCGACTGTCAATTTTCAGACGGTCGGCGATACGCTCGAAATGCTCGGCCCGCTCAATCCGATCCTTGACCAAACGTAGATACGGCAGAATTGCGTTGATCGTTTCGACTTTGCCGGTGGGACGGGTTTGATCATGAGAACTGATCGCCTGGTCAACGATGTAATCCAGAAAAGGCTGCGAGCCTTTCAAAAGCTTTAAATAGCTTTCCGGCCCGTGCGCTCTGATGTACTCATCGGGGTCCAAGTTGTCTGGCAGCGTCAATACGTTGGCCTTGAATCCCTCAGTTAAAAGTAACTCCAGACTGCGTTTGGTCGCGGCCTGGCCGGCGGAGTCGGGGTCGAAGTTGACTACGATTCGCCGCGCGTAACGCCCCAGCAGTCGCGCCTGATTCTCGGTCAGCGCCGTACCGAGACTTGCGACCAGATTCCTTACGCCCGCCTGAAAGGGGATAAGAAAGTCCAGGTAGCCTTCGACCAGGATCGCGTAACTGCGCTGGCGAATGGTCTCCCGCGCGTGGTTCAGGCCGAACAGGTGCATTCCCTTGGTGTAGAGCGCGGTTTCTGGTGAGTTGAGATATTTCGGCTCCCCGTCGCCCAGAATGCGTCCGCCGAAGGCGATGCCTCGCCCCTGCGTGTCACAGATCGGAAACATCAGGCGATTGCGAAAACGGTCGTAAAATCCGCCGGATTCTTTCAACGTCACCAGGCCGCTGCGTTCGATCTGGGTTGTTGACGCGCCACGCGAGCGAAGGTAGCCGCCCATCGCGTCATAACTGTTCGGCGCGTAGCCCAGGCGAAAAGCTTTCCGCGTCTCTTCGCTCACGCCGCGTCGAGCCAAATAATCGAGCGCGCGCCGGCCTTCGGCGGTCTCTGTCAGATTTTCCTCAAAGAACGCGGTCGCCCATTCGTTGAGCCGCATCAATTCCGCGCGCTGGCTCGCGCGCTCCTCGTATTCGCGCGCGTTGCCGGTCTCTACCGGAACCGTTACGCCGGTCTTTTCGGCGACGACGCGGACAGCCTCGGGGAAAGAGCAGCCTTCGATCTCCATAATGAAATCGAAGACACCGCCACCCTTAGAGCACCCGAAGCATTTGAAAATCTGTTTGCCCTGACTGACGTAAAAACTGGGGGTCTTTTCATTATGGAAGGGGCAGCAGGCGACCCAATCGCGCCCTTTTTTTTTCAGCGAGACGTAGTCGGAGACTATCCGCACAATGTCGGCCTGATTGCGTAACTCTTCGCTGAAACCGCGCGGGATTCGCATGGCGGATGAACGAACAGCCACAGAGGGCACAGAGAACACAGAGAAATCATTCACTCCCTCTGTGCCCTCTGTGCGCTCTGTGGCATATGACTCACTTTTTTAATTCAACGACTGTCGCCCCCGCGCCGCCTTCATCAGGCGACGCCTGTCGCCATTTGGCGACGTGCGGGTGACCTGAGAGCAGATCCGCAATCGCCCGTTTGAGCGCGCCCATTCCGATTCCGTGGACGATGCGGATGCTGTCGTAATTGTCGAGGTAGGCCGCGTCTAAAAACTTGTCGGCCGCTTCGGTAGCCTCATTGACGGTCTTACCGATGACGTTCAACTCGCCGCCGATCGCCGGCTGGTCTTGCAACGTGACCGAAACGCCTTTCGGCAATCCGGCGAGGCCTACAGCCTTCCTCTTCGGCTCGGTCTTGCGCCCGGATAGCCGCAAATTGGCGCGCTGTTCGCGGAAACGGAGCGCGCCGATCCGGACGACGATCTCTGTCTCGCTGACCGACTCGACCACCCCTTCCTGATCGAGCGAAAGCACGCGCACGCGGTCACCGGGGCTCAAATCGACCGCCTCAGGGCTTTCTTCGGTCTCCGGCGCCGCGCCTTCGTCCGCTCCCGCAGCCGGGGCCACCCGCTGGCGCATCTTGCGCGACTCGGAGCTTGCCGCGGCCCTCAGTTCGACCGAGCGTTTTTCGATCTCCTTGCGGACTTTGCGCGCGCTGGCCGCGTCTTCGATCGTTGACGCGAATTTCTCGGCTTTGTTCACGAACTCGTCGACGACTTTTTGGAGTTCGGCGCGAAACTCTTTCTCCCGTTCTTTCTCTTTTTGGATGAAGTGGAGTTCGAGTTTGGCGTACTTATCGGCCACCGCGGCGCGCTCTTCTTCGAGCGCCGCGACGAGTTGTCGCTGGTGGTCGAACTGGTCTTTCAGCCTCCGCAGATATTCGGTCGCCTCGGCGCTGGCCGTCTTAACGCGTTCCGCCGCGCGTCCGGTGATCGCTTCGGCCAGTCCGAAGCGGCGCGCGATTTCGATGCCCGAAGACGACCCGGCCAGGCCGACGAGCAGGCGGTAGGTCGGCTTCAGTGTACGTTCGTCGAACTCAACGCTTGCATTGATTACGCCGGGCGTGTTGGTCGCATACATTTTCAAGCCGCTGTAATGAGTCGTGACGATGACGTGAGCGCCGTGTTCGCGGAAATAATCGACCATCGCGACGCCCAGCGCCGAGCCTTCTTCCGGGTCAGTTCCCGTACCGACCTCGTCCAGCAGGACGAGCGCCGGGGGCTTGAGTTCATCGCTGATCCCGCGGACGTTCTGGATGTGCGCGGTGAAGGTCGAAAGATTGGCCGCGATTGACTGGTGATCGCCGATGTCGGCGTGAACCTGATGGAAAACGGGTAGATCGGCCTCGGCGGCCGGAACGAGCAATCCGGCCTGCGCCATCAACGAAAGTAATCCGGCGGTCTTCAAAACAACGGTCTTCCCGCCCGCGTTCGGGCCGCTGACGACCATCACACGGCGGTCGGCGTCGAGATCCATCGAGATCGGGACGATCGGCGCCCCCTGCGCTTTCAAACTGGCCTCGAGCAGCGGGTGGCGCGCGTTTTTGAGCGCGAGCCTGCCGGAGTTGTTAACCCTCGGCTCGATCGCGTTCTGCGCGATCGCCAGGCGCGCTTTAGCCGCAATGAAATCGAGTTGCCCGACGCGGGCGGCCATCGCCTCGAGCGTCGCGCGCTCTTCGCGCAACTCCTCAGTGATCGAAAAGAGGACTTTGGTGATCTCGACCTGTTCGAGTTCGCGCAATCGGACCAGTTCGTTGTTCAGGCCGATGGTCTCCAACGGCTCGACGAAGGCCGTCTGTCCCGAAGACGACATCCCGTGGACGACGCCCGCGACCGCGCCGCGATTGTCGTTGCGAATCGGGATGACGTAGCGTTCGTTGCGGATCGTGATGAATTCGTCTTGCAGCGCATGCGCCTCTTCGGCGCGCTTCAGAATTGTTTCGAGCGAACGCTGGATTTGCGAGCGCAGCTTTGAAATCTGGAAACGGACCTCGCGCAGCTCCGGGCTGGCGAAATCCTCGATCTCGCCCGCCGGCGAGATGCGGCCGCGCAGCCGTTGATAGAGCGCGCGCAGGTTCGGGATAGTTTCGGTGATTTCGCAGATGAGCGGGAACTTCTCCTGCTCGTTGTGGAAAGTTTCGCGCAACCCCATCGCCACCGAAATCAACCGCAACAGGTTCAGTATCTCGAACGGCTCCAGGTTGACGTCGGCGACATTCAGTTTGCCGAGCGCGGGGCGCGGGTCGGGCAGATCGTTCACGTCCAGCGCCGTGGCGCCTTCGCGCAGGTAGACGGCGCCTTCGCCGGCGAGCCGCAACTCGCGGACGATCTCGGCCTCGCTGACTGAAATGGTCAAAGCTTCAGCCATCGCCGCGCCGAGCGGAGTGCGCGCCTGTTGCAGAAGCAGCTCTTTGAGCCTGTCGAATTCTAAGGTAAATAAGGCCTGGCTATGCATGGTTTGCGAACCAGTGAGGGATAACTTCACGGGCAATCGTATATAAACCGAGAGATTTTAGATGCCGATCGCGCGGCTGTCAATCAACGCCGCGTAGGCGCCGAATTTATTCGTCACGTGACGTGACGAATAAATTCGGCGCCTACGCGGGATTAGCCTTGTTGCCCGCAACATTTCTTGTACTTCTTCCCCGAACCGCAGGGGCAGGGGTCGTTGCGGCCCACTTTCTCCGTTCGTTGCAGGCCTCCCCTCTCTGCCATCGTATAGCCTACGGGGACGAGCGGCTTGGCCTCTGGTCGGTACGGGTCGTCTTCTTGCCGTTGAGCGCGATCCTTTTGTCGCCTCCTGATCTCTCCGGGGCTATAGAAGTCGAACAATTCCGACCTCAGATCGTTGAAGAAGCTCGGTTGCCTCTCCCTGACCATTCGCGTGAATTCCTTGAAGCTGCCGTTCATCTCCTGGCTGATCACTCCGCGTTCGTACGCGGCTTGCACGGCCTTCAGGCTGCGCTCTTTCCCGGGCTCCTTGTCGAGCGCGACCGGGTGGCCTGAACTGAAGGAGAGAAAGATTCTGTCGTCTTCCTGAGGGTCGGCGAACAACCCGATAACGAAATCGGCCACGCGCGGGCGGACGGCTTCGTCCCTGAGCGCAATGCGCGTCAACGCGGCGGAGACGGTGTGCCGGCAGTGAGCGAAATCGGGGTTGTCGTAGTACGCCCCGCGATATTCGCTGATGAATTTCATGTACGGCTCGACCGCCGTCTCGCCGTAATTGCCCAGGGCCGCAGGCAAGACCTCGACCGCCTCTTCGTGGTTGGAAAAATAGGCATGCGGAACCATCTCGATCAGCAAGGGCAGAGCCTGCTCGTCACGCATCGCGCCGAGAATGTTGATGGCATGGACTACGATCCAATGGTCGCCGCCCTGACCCTCGTACCAGTAGTCTTCGTTCGCCAGAATCTCGCGTAGCGGACGGGCGGCCTCCTCGCCGCGGGCCATCAGCTCCCGCGCGTGTTCCAGCGTCGCCCGGTCTTCTTCTTTGAAGAGCAGGTCGATCAATTCCGCCGTTGTCATCTCCACATAGTTGAACATCCGGTCCTCCAAGATAGGACTTATAGGACTGATGGGACTTATAGGACATCCCATCAGTCCTATAAGTCCTATAAATCCTATTCACAATGATGATACGTGAGCGGCGCCTACGCCTTCAACCGATTCGTGATATATTGAGCGGCAGGGGAGGATTTTCAATAGGGGAATTATGGACAAGGAAGTACGTGAACTCGAAAAAGCGCTCGAACAGATCTGGGACATCGCCACGGGCAAGTTCGGCCTGGACCCGTTCCCGACGCGGTTCGAGATAGTGCCCTCGACCGTGATGTACGAGATCGGCTCATACGCGCTGCCCGGCCGGTACTCGCACTGGACCTTCGGCAAGGCCTATCACAAGATGAAGACGATGTACGATTTCGGCCTGTCGAAGATTTACGAGGTCGTGATCAATTCCAACCCGGCCTACGCCTTCCTGCTCGAAAACAACTCGCTGCTGCAGAACAAACTGGTCATCGCGCATGTGCTGGGCCACGTGGATTTCTTCAAGCACAACGCCTATTTCTCGCAGACCAACCGCCGGATGATCGACGACGCCACGATCCATGCGCGGCGGATCAACGAATACGAGTTCAAATATGGGCGCAAGGTAGTAGAGGACTTTCTCGACGCGGTGCTCTCGATCGAAGAGCACATCGACCCGTACTTCTTCATCAAAAAAGACGCCAGCGAGACGGAAGACGTGGAGAGACGGGCGCCGACACCGAGGCCGTTCGACGATCTGATTTCGGCGCAGGAGCGTGAGGCTATGGCCAAAGCCGAAGCGGCGAAGGAGCAGGATAAACAGAAGCAGCCGGAAAAAGACATCGTCTGGTTCATCATGCAGAACTCGCCGGTCTTGCAGCCCTGGCAGCGCGACGTGATGAGCATGATTCACGACGAGATGCTCTATTTCGTGCCGCAGATGCAGACCAAGACTTTGAATGAGGGGTGGGCGTGCGCCACGGGGGATGCGCTGTTAGCCACTGAAAGCGGCTTTGTGCGTTTTGATGAGTTGTATGAGGCTCGGGAAAAGATTCAGGTGGCCAGCGGCGGACATAATGAATTGAACTGGATTGCCGATTTTCACAAAGAAGAGAAAGTTCCAACTATCCGCATCCGTACTTGTCGCGGGTTCACAATTGAGGGCGCAGAAAAGCACAGGGTGCAAATTGCCGACGGAAACTGGGTTTATCTCAAAGAGCTTGCCATGGGGAACCAGATTAGGCTCGCATACGAGACGAACGTCTGGCCGGACCGAAAGCAGTTATTGAATTTTACTCCGACGCCCCCAAGCGCGTCTTTGGGAGCGGTCGCTGAATTGGCTGGCGTTTCATACACGACGGCGGCTAGGCATCTGCATGGAACACACAAGTCACGCAACGCAGAAGTAATTGACGCCGCGTTGTCGGCTCTGGCATACCAGCCGGGGTGGACTGGAAGAGTTATGTCAACGCGAATCCCGCTGAAAGCGCCGGTCGAACTGAACGAGGAATTGGCCTGGTTCCTCGGTTATTTCATCGGCGATGGCAATCTAACCAAATCGGGAATCGGATTAACGACAGGCGACGAGGAACTGGCGCGACGGCTTTCCGAAATGATCAGCGCGACGTTTGGAGTGACGGCTTCCGTCAAGTTGGATAAAGGGGACGGCTACAGCCGCTGGCGTGTTGTTGTTTATTCACGCGAATTCTGGAAATTGCTTGAGTCAGCCGGCGTCAATCTTAAAGACAAGGCCAGGGACAAAAAAATCCCTCCCTCAATTCTACGCTCGCCGAAAAGTGTGGTGTCGGCATTTCTGCGCGGATATTTCGATGCCGATGCTTATGCTGGGACTCAAGGCATCCGTCTTTCTTCAGCCAGTAAGGAATTGGTAAACACTGTACAAATTATCCTGCTCAATTATGGAATCCTGTCGCGCCAGCGCGAATATCCACACGACATCAGGCAGTTGGAGATAGCCGGAACATCAGCGGCGCGGTTCCTAGCCGAAATCGGATTCAGTTTGTCCCGCAAGCGGGAAGCGCTGCGTGAGTACGTTGAAAATCGGCAGTGGTTCAGAAAAGAGGATTTGACAGACGAGATTGTGGAAATCGAGCGTGGCTGCGCTGATGTTTATGACATCACTGTTGACGAGCGACATTCCTACGTCGCTAATGGGTTCATCAATCACAATTCATTCTGGCATTCACGCATCATGCGCGAACTAGATCTGCCGGATCACGAGCATGTCGAGTTCGCCGAACTGCACGCGGGCGTCGTTTCGCCGCACCGCGGCCAACTCAATCCCTATTACGTCGGCTACAAGATTCTCGAAGACATCGAAAAGCGCTGGAACAATCCGACCGCCGAGGAGCGGGAGAAGCTCGGCCGCGAGCCCGGCCAGGGCTGGGCGAAGCTGCTCGAAGTGCGTGAGACCGAAAATGACATCTCGCTGCTTCGCAATTACCTGACCGAAGATTTATGCGAAGAGCTTGACCTGTTCGTTTACGAGCTGATCGATGAGGAGGAGTGGACCGTCACCGACAAACGCTGGGAGCGAGTGCGCGATCAACTCGTGGCCAACATGACCAACTTCGGGTACCCCTACATCGAGGTCGCCGACGGCGATTACGACGGCAACCTGGAGCTTCTCCTCCGCCACCGCTACGAGACCGCGGAACTCGATCTGAAATACGCGCGCAAGGTGCTTGAGTACGTCCATAAGCTCTGGGGGCGCCCCGTTCACCTCGACACCATCATCGAGGAAGAGGCGACGACGCTCCATTACGACGGCGAGGAGCACAGCGAGAGCTAAAATGAATTGCCACAGAGACACAGAGACACAGAGACGAAATTAGAAAGAGACAGAGAGAAAAATCTATTTCTGTCTCTGTGTCTCTGTGGCGAAAACTGTGGAGGAACAGCCATGATCACCTTAGGAACCTACGACTCGAACATTCAACCCTCGGCTCTGGATGAATACATCGAACGCGCCAAGAAGCTGACCGGCGTGGAGAATTGGGAGAACAAACTGCGCGGAGAGAAAGACGGCGAATGGGCCGAGTTTCAGCCATTGAGCGGGAGCGTGATGACCGTGGCCGACGCGCAGCGCTTCTTCAAAGACGCCGGATTCTTTCCATCCGGCAAAATAGACGGCATCTGCGGCTATCGCACGCTTTCGGCCATTCGCCTCTTTCAGGAGTACGTGCGGGCCGTCGAAGGCGCCGCGGGAATCGGATCGCCCGACGGACGTATGGGGCCGAAAACGATAGCGCACGCCGATCGCTGGCGCGCGAAAAATCGAAAGGCCGAATGGGCCGGCGTGAGCGCCGCCAATCCGAGCCGGGAGTATGCGGAATGGATGTCGCTGCTCCGTAAGATCAAAGAAACATACGTCGCCTCTCCGAACGCCATGCTGAGGAAGGTGAATGATTACACAGGTCCTTCCGACACAATCAAAGTTTCGAATTGGGACTTCGATCCGAACAAGATTCACCTGATCGGCGTTCGTCGAAACGAGACGCAAATCGAGGACGGCCAGCGGAAATTCGACGACGCGTTCATCTTGCTCATACGAGGGCTGGCGTTCAAATTTCTCGGTTCGACCGATCCGGGCGCGACTGAAAATCCGGAGGGCTTCCCTTTTCTGACGCAAGGGCAGCACCTGTACCGGTTCGGCTGGCACAAGATCGGCGATTTGAACCGCGTCTTTCACGCGTTGAAGCCTTTGAACCGTGGCGTTCTAGTCGTCCGCTCGAAAGACATAGTTTTGACTGACGCGGACCTGGACAAGGAGTTGGAGCCTAACACTACGATCAATATTCACTGGGGCGGCGAAGGGTTGTTTAATGTCGGGAAGTGGTCGGTAGGCTGCCAGGTGATCGTAGGCCTTGGCTACATTGATCACAACGATGAGGTCGTCAGCTGCTCCGAATACGCCGCGACCAAATATGACCAGCTTGGTACGAAGAATGATAACGGCGTCTATCAGACCAAAGGCGCGTACAACGTCCTGACCGACCTGGTCGCGGCGCTTTCCGGCGCCGATCAGGACGACAATGTCGTGAGATACATGCTGATCTACGAGCGCGACCTGGAGCTGAGTCCCGAGATCGGCCCCGGAAAGGCCGATGAGATCGTGACGCGACTTCAGGCCCTCCCCGCGTAACCTAGGGAGTGTCAATAGAACGCGGATGACGCGGATGCGACGGATCATCGCGGATAAAATCGAGAAAGATCAGAGTCAATCCGCTCTGTCTGTGTCATCCGCGTTCTATTAACCCATACGCCAATGTGAAAACCGCTCTAAATCAAGCCAGCCAAGATCGGGACACTCAACCGCCGCAGGACGCAAAGGTACACAGGGGGAAGACAATTCTGAACAACCTTTGCGAACCTCTGCGTCCTGCGGCGGTTGATACGCTTGTACCAATGTTGTGTGGTCTGATTTAGGTCTTTTGAATCTCATTAATGCCTCAATCCATCACTCTCGCCACAATGCATTTCAAGTAATAAGTCTCGGGCACAGTCAGCAGGATCGGGTGGTCGCGCGATTGGGCGCGCTTTTCGACGATCTGGACGGCGCGTCCGGCGTCGCGCGCGGCCTCGGCCAGCATGTCTAGAAACAATTCTTCGCCGACGTGATAGGAGCACGAGCAGGTGATCAACACGCCGCCCGGGTTCAATAACCGCAGAGCGCGCAGGTTGATCTCTTTGTAGCCGCGCAGCGCCGCCTCAACCGCGCCTCGGTTCTTGGCGAAGGCCGGCGGGTCGAGTACGATCGTGTCGAAGCGTTCGCCGGCGTCGTCGTAATCTCGCAGCAGGTCGAAGACGTTGGCCGCGACGAATTCGACATTTGTGACGTCGTTGAGTTCGGCGTTGCGACGGGCGCTTTCGATCACCGGTTCGGAGATGTCGACGGCGGTTACGCGCTCGCAAGCTTTCGCCATATGGAGCGCGAACGAGCCGTGAAAGCTGAAACAATCAAGCCCGCGGCCGCACGCGTAGCGCATAGCCGCCGCCCGATTCTCGCGCTGGTCAAGGAAGGCGCCGGTCTTCTGGCCTTCAAACAGGTCGATCCTGAATCTAATCCCGTTCTCTGTAATAAAAAGATCGCCGGCCACTGTAGGACGAACTGGCGGTTTGTTTTTGTTCTCTTCATCAGCGGCTTGCGGGGGCACGGGCAAACCGCCAGTTTGCCCTACGGCGGGATAAAGCAAACTGTTGATCATCGGAAGCCCTTCGAGCTGGCGGACCTTGGCGTCGTTGCGCTCGACGATCAGACGCGGATGGAATTCTTCGACCAACAGTTCGACCCATGTCGCCTTCAACGCCTCCATTCCACGCGTCAGCGTTTGCAGCGCAAAGCAATCGCCGTAGCGATCAATGATCAGACCGGGCAGGAGGTCGCCTTCGGCGTGAACCAGGCGGTAAGCGTCGGTATCGCTGACAACGCGCTCGCGCCACTCGGACGCGGCGCGCAAACGCGCCAGCCAGAAGTCGGGCGTGATCTCGACGTCGTCTTTTGAAATAATCCGCAGCGTGATTTCGGACTCTTTGCCATAATGCGCCCGCGCGACGAATCGCCCGCGATGATCGACGACTCGGACGACCGATCCGCTTTCGGCTTGCGGTTTTCGTGTCACATCGCTGCGATAAATCCATAGATGCCCCGATCGGGCGCGCGCCGCGCCTTTCGCCGAAACCACGGCGTCGGATGAGTTTGATGAGAGCGATTTTTGAGCCATTCGACCGCCACATTACAGGCGAGATCGAGCTTGCGCAACGGCTACGGCACAGTGTGGGGAGCGTGAGCGACGATCGGTACGGTACGGGGAGCGTAAGCCGACCTGGGCCTCGATCAAACAGCCTATTGATCGAGGCCCAGGTCGCTTACGCTTCCCGTACCGTATCTTCCTCAGCGTGCCGAATGTGATGAATCGGCAGGATTAACAGGTTAAGATGATCAACATGGAAAATGAAACCCTTAGTTCATACGATGCGGGCGCGGCGTATCTGGGGCTGGGATCGAATCTGGGAGACCGCGCCGCCAACCTGCTGCGTGCGCTGAAGGCGCTCCGCGACGCCGGTCTGAATCTGATCGCCATCTCGTCAATTTACGAGACCGAGCCGGTTGATTATCTCGACCAGCCCGATTTTTTGAACATGGCAATCGCTGTTAGCGCGCCAATGATCGAGCCGTTTTCGCTGCTCAGCCTCTGCCTCGACATAGAGGCGCGTCTGGGCCGCGAGCGCCTTACCCCGAAAGGCGCGCGCGTTATAGACATCGATCTGCTGCTGTTCGGCGGCGCGGTGATCGACGGTCTTCGTGACGGCGTCGCGCTGACGCTGCCCCATCCGCGAATGCATCTGCGCAGATTCGCGCTCGCGCCGCTGGCCGAGATCGCGCCGGAACTCCACCATCCGACCTCCGGCGAGACGATTCGGCGACTCCTGGACAATTTGAACGATTCGTCCTCCGTGTCGATTTACGCCGGATGACCGCAGGGCAATGGGCGTTGCAAAGCCCGCGCGGGGGCATATAATTACTGGCGTGTCGTCATAACAGTTAGAAGAGAGCTTTTCGATGAGTCGTATTGCGGGACCGCAATTCAACCCAGATCATCCCCTAATTGAATCGGAGTGTCAGCCCTGTCGTCTCCTCTGTCGAAGAGGATGTTTTGTGAGCTGGCCGAATGTGTTCGGCCAAACGGATTTGCCAAACAGTTTAATAGATACAACTCGATTAAGCATTGAAGCGCCGGCCGGGAAGGTTGGCGCTTCAATTGTTTTCAGGGCCTTTCGAAAGGGCATTTATGGAGATCATTACTAAAGCCGCGCGCATGCGGGTAGTTTCGGGCAAGTTGTGGGAGGAGGATCGCTCGATCGGTTTCGTCCCCACGATGGGCTCGCTGCACGAAGGTCATCTCAGCATGGTGCGCGAGGCCAGTCGGATGGCAGACGCCGTCGTCGTTTCCATCTTTATTGATCCGGCGCAGTTTCGCTCGGAGAAGGAGTTCGAACAGTTCCCGCGCGATCTGGCCCGCGACGCCGACCAACTGGCGCCGATCGGCGTTGATTACGTCTTCGCGCCGAGCTACGACGAGATGTATCCGCCCGGGTTCGCCACTTACGTCGAGGTGGAGGGTTTGAGCGACAAACTCGAAGGATTAGCCCGTCCGGGCTATTTCCGCAGCGTGACGACGGCCCTGAGCGTGTTGTTCAACCTGGTCCATCCGAAGTTCGTCTTCCTCGGCCAGCGCGACGCCCAGCAGGTGGTGATCGTTAAAAAACTCGTCCGCGATCTGCATCTCCCCGTCGAGGTCGTGGTCACGCCGATAGCGCGTGAAGAGGACGGCCTGGCCTGTTCGTCGCGGAACCGCCGCCTTTCGCGTGAAGAACGACTCGCCGCGCCCGTGCTCTATCGCGCCTTGCGCCTGGCTGAAGAGATGTTCAATGACGGCGAACGGAACCCCTCGCGCATCATCAAAGCCATGCGGAAGGAGTTTGAAAGAGAGCCGCTGGCGCGCATCGATTACATCGCCATAACTGACACTGAGCGCGTCGACCCGCTCGACGACTTGACCGAGCAGAACGCGCTCGTCTCGGTGGCGGCCTATTTCGGTAAGACCCGCTTGACTGATAATACGATTCTGTCCGACAGCAAGTATAAGTCGAAGACCAGCCGGCTGAAGCTCGGATAAAAGATGTCAGATGTCAGATGTCAGATGTCAGTGAGTTTAGTTGTTGGAGCTGATCTTCGATTTTCAGCAGTTGAGATTGGCTCTCAACCTTCGATTGAGCGTAAAAGCCCGTTGAGTATTCGACCTACTTCCTGAATTTGATCTTGAACTGGCTGGCGCATCTTTTGTTCGATATAGCCTAAACGTAGGGCGATCTCCAAATGGGTATCCAATTCCAATAGTGAGCCTCTTGCGTTCCCCAGAAAATGGATAAATTCACCGCTTAACCGTCTGCCTTGCCCTTCCGCAATATTGGCCGGAACTGATACTGCGGCGCGGCGCATTTGGCTTGTCAATCCATATAGCTCTTCCTTTGGAAAGTCTCGGCTCACCTTGTAAGTCTCGACTACCAAATCCATCGCCTTTTGCCAGGCTATCAAATCCCGATGACTTTTGATCTCCGATTTTTTGTCTGCCATACCCGTTCTCCTTACGGTGTTTCACTGACATCTGACATCTGACATCTGACATCTGACATCTGACATCTGACATCTGACATCTGACATCTGACTCTCTTCAAACGTTGAATCGAAATTCGATCACATCGCCGTCCTGCACGACATATTCTTTGCCTTCGAGCCGCATCCAGCCCTTCTCTTTGGCGGCGACTTCAGAGCCTGCCTCGATCATATGGTTGTAGGCGATGACCTGGGCGCGGATGAAACCGCGCTCGATGTCAGAATGGATTTCTCCGGCGGCTTCCGGGGCCTTCGCGCCTTTGCGGATCGTCCAGGCGCGCGCCTCCTTCTCGCCGGCGGTGAAAAAGGAGATCAGGCCGAGCGTGTGATAGGCGCCGCGGATCAGTTTGCCGAGCCCCGTTTCGGTGACGCCCAGGCTGGCAAGGTATTCCGGACGCTCCTCGGGTTCGAGGTCTACAAGATCAGCTTCGAGTTGCGCGCTGATGACCGTCATGTCGGCGCCCTCGCTCTCAGCGTGTTCGCGGACCTGCCGGATGAAATCCGTTTCGGGTTTGCTCAGATCCGATTCCGAGACGTTGGCGACGTAGATCATCGGCTTCATCGTCAGCAGGAAGAGGTGATAGGCCTTCGCTTTTTCGTCGTCGGTCAATCCGGCGAGCCGCGCGGGCTTGCCGTCGTCGAAAGCCGCTTGCAGTTTATCCAGAAGCTCCAGTTCTTCTTTGGCGGCCTTGTCGCCGACTTTGGCCTGTTTGGTCACGCGCTCGCGCCGTTTTTCGACCGTGGCCAGATCGGCCAGGATCAATTCCAGGTTGAGCGTCTCGATGTCGCGTCGCGGGTTGATGGTCTCCTCGACATGGACGACGTTCTCGTCCTCGAAACAGCGCACGACGTGGACGATCAGTTCGGTCTCGCGGATGTGATGGAGGAACTGATTGCCGAGGCCCTCGCCCCGGCTCGCGCCTTTGGCCAATCCGGCGATGTCGACGAATTCGACCGTGGCGTAAACGATCTTGTTGGTCTTGGCGATTTTGGCCAGAGGTTCGAGCCGCGCGTCGGGCAAGTTGACGACGCCGACGTTCGCGCCCGTGGTGCTGAAAGGATAGCTGGCGCTCTCGGCGCCGCGCGTCGCGGTGAGCGCGTTGAATAGAGTCGATTTGCCGACGTTCGGCAGACCGACGATGCCTGCGCGTAACATTGCTGATGATTCCTCGATTGAGCGATTCGGGAGTAAGCGTGAATCTACTTGATGCGACGGCGATTTGTCTACCGCTGCGAATTGCGTTCCAGATAGCGATGCAGCGATTCAGGGAGGTTCTCAATCTCGATTCGCAGGCGCCATTCCTCCAGCCTCGGATGATCCGGATCAACCTGTTCCCACACATTGAGCCACGCGCGCGCTTTCTCGGGATCGTCTTTCGCCAGATAGAGCTCGATGTTTGTCTCGACGATAGCGATCAGTTCCTCGTGATGCATGCGCTTGCGCGACATCAACGATTTGAGCAGTTCCTCCGCTTCATCGAATTCGCGGTTGTGGATGTGAATTTTGGCTAGGTTGGTTATGCCGAAGAGATAATCCGGGTGTTGCTGATGAATCTGCCGGATGATCCGGTCGCTCTCTTTGAGGCGCCCTTGCAGGCTATAGGCGGCGGCAAGATTGTTGAGGATGTCGGGCGAGTCGGGCGCCAGTTCCAAAGCCTGTTTGAAGAGCCCTTCGCTCTCGACGCCGTCTCCTTCTCCCATGCGCTCGATGCCTTTCGCCAACAGCTTTCTCACCTCGGGGCGATGGTTGAATAGAGGCTCGAAGTGAATTTCATTGGTGGTTTGAATGATATTCCGCCATATGCCTTGTACCAGGAGCCGGACCGGGCCTTCCGGCAACAGCCCCTCTTCTCTAGCGATCTGCGCGGCGCGAAAGCGCAACTGGTCAGGGCCGCGCTGACCGAGCGCGAAATCGCGAAGCGCCGCGAGCATCTCAGGCGTTTTGGCCAGACTGGCCAATCGCATCGCAAATTCCCGCCCAACCGGGTCGCCGCGGTCGAGAAGGATTGGGATCAAAGCCTTGAGTTCCGGATGCTGATCAATGTAACGGCTGGCGGCGGCGGCGGCGGTTTTATCGCCGCCGCGCTCACTGGCCGACTTGATCTCCTCGACAAGATCGTCAACTTTTTGCAATGGAATCCAGTTCGAGCGAGAGAAAGGCCAGGGAGCGTGACGCTCGGCCACGGACTTATTCAGGTCTTCCAGATTCTCACGCGCCAATTCGAGGCCGGGCGAGATTTCGAGCGTCTGCCGCCATAACTGGCGAGATCTCTCTTCGGCGCCTAGCCGCATCTCGGCCACAGCCGTGAGATGGAAGATCTGCGGTGTATGCTCGATCGCATCGCTATGGGCAGACTCCTGCGCCTGTCTGAAGACAGCGACTACGCCTTCGTCGTCTCCCAGGTATGACAGCGCCTCGATCTTTTTCAGCCAGATGTCAACCATCACTTCATCAACAATCGGCTTTAACCGTTCGGCGTATGCGCGGGCCTGCTCGATCTGCCCGAGTTGAACGTGAAAACGAACCAGGTTGCCGAGCGTGTGATAATTGTTAGGCTCCATCTCAAGCGTTTCTTGCGCGACGGCGATGGCGGACTTCAGGTCGCCTTCCAGCGCATAAGTGATGCTGAGGTTGTTGCGGACCGCCGCGAACTTCGGCTTTCGTTCGATGAGTCTTTCTGCCACGCGTCGCGCCTCGGCGTATCGTTCGTATTCCATCAGGACCTGCGTTTCGTCGTGCATCGCGCCGAGTTCATCAAACTCTTCTTCGGCGAAGCCCAGAGCGCTCAGCCTCTCGGAAGCTATGCGCTTCAGGGTTGCAATCGTCTCTCCGACCTGCGCCGCGCGCTCGTCTTCCGGCCAGCGTTCCAGAAAACGGCGAAAGCCCCGAAGCGCCAGCGTCGGCTTCAGATTGGTCATATAGGCCCCGGCCAATCCCAGCGCCACATCACGATCATCCGGCGCAAGCTTACTAAGACGCTCGATCGCATACTGGTAGCCATGCGTATCCCGAAGCCCGTGACAAGCGTTGGTTAATCCTCGCAGCACGTCTTCATTATCGGGGAACCGGCGATCCAGTTCCTGAAGCGCGAAGCGCGCTTCAGGATACTTTTCGCTCTCCATCAGTTTGTCCGCCTCGTAGAGGCCGCGGTAGAGTTCTTTCCTGCCGGCCTGAACCTTTCTCGGCTTACCGCGGCGGCTTCCTCTTTTCGCCATTCGACCTTGCTTCCTTTCTGGTCGGCATGCCTGTTCGGGATGTCCCTTACCGATGCCGTCGCCTTCTCTCGATCAACTCGCGTAGTCGCGGGCGCTCCACGCGCGAACGCTGAATTTCCAGGTTCGGGTCGTCAGGAAGGACAGACTCCCACATTTGAATCCAGCTCAGAGCGGACTCGCGGTTTCTGCGCGCAATGGCGATCTCGATCTGCGCGCTGCACAGCGAGGTGAATTCGGCGACGTGCAGCCGCTTGCGTTGAAGCAGCGGCCCAAGCAGTTTCTCGGCCTCGTCAGGTTTGCCATCGCGCGCCAGGTTCATGGCTTCGTTGGTGATCCCGAAGAAATAATCAGGAAATTTCTGGCGTATCTCCGCAAGCAGATTGAGAGCTTCTTCAGTTCTACCCTGTATGCTATAAGCCGCCGCGAGGTTGTTGAGTAGCCCGGGGATGTCGGGAGCGATCTCGATCGCCTGTTTGAGTAATCGCTCGCCCTTGACCGGATCGCCGTATTTGACCTCCTTCACCGCTTCGGCGGCCAGGCGCTCGACTTTTGGCGGCAAAATGCTTTCTTCGTCCGGCTCAGGTGATATCTCGACGCCGAACATCAGAATGTCCTTCCATTCGCCCTTGATCCACATTCGCGTGGCTACGCCGCTGGGCAGCAATCCCTCCTGCGTCGCAGTCTGCGCGGCCTGCATTCGCGCCTGGTCGGAGCCTTGTTGGCTCAGCGCGAAGTCGCGCAGCGTCGCCAGCAACTCCGGCGTTTTGATGGCGCCCGCCAGTCTGATGGCGAAGTCGCGCCCCATCGGGTCGCCGCGTTCGAGCAGATAGGGAATCAGATGTGTGATCTCAGGATGGCGTCGCGCGTAATCTTGCATCGCCTTGGTAAAGTCGGCCTTATTTCGCCGGACGGCTTCCCCGGTTTCTTTGAGCATTTCATCAAGGGCCTCCCGCCGCAGAAAGTAATTGAGCGTGAAAGCCCAGGGGTCGTTGCGCTCGCCTTCGGGCCGACTCGAATCCTCGAGATTGGCCCTGGCGAATTCGAAGCCCGGCGCCGCTTCCAGGCATTTCCGCCACAATTCGCGCGCGCGTTCCTTCCCTCCCAACCGCCATGACGCGACCGCCGCCAGGTGATAGAGCATCTCGACGTTCGACAAATTTTCGAGCGCGCCCGCGGCCTGCGCGCCCTCGAACGCCTCCAGCACGGCCTGGTCGTCGCCGAGGAAGCTGAATGTTTCGGCCTTCTTGATCCAGATGTCATCGCGGTCGGATTGCGCGGCTCGCAACCGATCCGCCACCCGCCGCGCTTCGTCGCCGCGCCCCTGCAAAAACAAGTATCGCGCCAGATTGCCCAGCGCGTGGAAATTTTGCGGCTCGATCTCCAACACGCGCTCAGCCGTGGCGATGGCTTCGGCGAGGCGATTGTCGAGATGTTGCATCTGGCTGAGATTGTTGAGCGCCGGGACGAAGCCGGGCAGCCGTTCGAGCAACTTGTTCGCGGTCGTAATAGCCTGGGCTATTTGCCCCCGCTCCATCAAGACCTGCGATTCTTCGTGCAACTCAGCCGCCTCGTAGCGTTCCTCGCCGGGCAGATCGATCATCGTCAGAATCCGCTCCAACTCAGGCTTTATCACCCTGAGGATTTCGCGCGCGTGTTCGGCGTCTTTCCCATTCGGCCACCGCTCGAGAAACTGCAGACAGGCGCGCCGCGCCAGCGACAAACGCTCGTTCATCAAGTAGGCCTGCGCCAGCGCCAACAACGCGTCCGGCCTGTCCGGGAACACCCGCTGCAGCTTTAAGCTCGCTTGCAGATATTCGCCCGCATCGCCCAGATGGAAATAACACATCGCCCGCGAGGCGAGTATCTCAGGCCGGTCAGGATATTTGGCGGCGAGCGGCGCGAGAATCTCCAACGCCTCCGCGTATCTCTTCTTTTCAATCAACGCGTCCGCGTCATAAATGCGGTTGCGCGCGTTCGGCGGCAGCGGACTGGTTCGGACGCGTCCGCTGCGCGGTTTCCATTTGCTCACAGTTGCTCACTTTCTTGGGAAAACTTTCGACCTTTGCCAAACCATGGGTCAGTAGGGGCGTGCAACTCCGCCCTTGCGTTTGAAACCGAATCCTTTTAAATACAAATCTCGCACATCAACGCGCTTGTCACTTCGTAAGTATAAAATTCCAAGTTCAAACAATAGCTGCAGAAGACCGCGCCCGGAGGTTTCAGGAGGCCTTTCTTGCACGCCATCCCAGTCGATCTTGAGCAATTGTTCAAAGTCCCATCGATCCATCGGGACTTGTGGATGGGCCTTTGAGATTTCACTCCGTAGGGTTTTCATCCAGGGGAACTCCTCATCCTCAATTTCCTGAACGCGGCTGTCCGAGACCCGATCTACCGCTTCTCGTAGAGAAGTATGATGTAACAGGTGAGGCCATTTAGCTTTTTGATTCTTCGTCTCGATCTCGGCGGCGCTTTCGAACAGCCTGACCATTGATCGCGGAAGTACTCTGCCATTTCCATCCTGCAAATGATTAGGTATCCAAGCAAATGAAAAGCCTTTTGAAGCGCTTGGCCCCATGTACTTGTGACACAATCGTTCGACAAACTTGCGATACCCCTCTTCTTTACTTTCTGTTGGATACCAACCAAGCTCTTCTCGCATTTCTCCACTTGGCATAACAGGCTCAAAATATTGCCGCAATAAATCGCTCTGGTTGATCATCCTTTTGGCGGTTAGCGCGTAGAGATTGCGGGTTGTCCAGACAAGCTCCACACGCTGTGCGGCGATCTTTGAGACATCGGGTCCAAATAGAGCAACGCGGTCGAAGAGGTCTCGTCGCAGAAAGATTTTCGGCCTGAGTCGCCTCCATCGTCTAGCATAGCTGGACCACATCTGGACCAGCCCACGCAAGATCGTACGTAGTTCAGTCCAGTCCCCGGCGCTAACTCGATCCAGCTCATCATAGCTAACAAACACCCAATCTTCTTTTTCGGCAAGTTTGGAATCAAGCGCATCCAACACACCAAAACAAAACTCAAGATGTTGTTGAGTATTGGAAAACAATTCTTCCAGATGAAGAGGAGTGGCAGTCAAAGTAGCCCACATAGCCTCTGGAACGGCAGTCTCAGCAATCATTTCTCCTCGAATCAAACAGCGTAGCAGCAACCCAAGCCAGATCAATTGCAGATCCGCGGGTTGCTTGCCTTTAGAGAATTGTCGAAATACCAACTCTGGCGGGTACTGTGTCCCTTCACTTGAATAGCCAACAAACCATTTGCTTTTTTCAGGATCAGGAAGATTGCCTGTCCCTAGAGACTGAATTGCAGCCAAACCAGCAGGAAACTGAATAGCGCGAAACAGTTCTGTCTTCCCAGCGCCTCTGTCACCAATCACCAAAATAACATTTGGGTCAATCGCTCGCGCGTGCTCAGGCAATGGTAAGTATCTTTGCAAAAAATTCTGAGCGGGTTCAGCCTCGGCTCGCCCCTGGCTGCCCATATTAGCAATCTGCCGCAGCAGCTCCGTGGAGTCTGTTTTCTTAATAGTCATCATTAGAAGCCTCTCCCTACCCTTTGCAAAATAAATGTGGAGAGCGCATTGTATTCTCCCTCGCACAGAAATTCAGTTACATCTGCAAGTGAAGAGTAACTAGCGACTCGCACATCCCAGGTAATAACCGCAGGAAAGTGGGGGCTTTCCATAGATTCCAAATCCGGCACAGGCCACTCAGCCTCGGTCGTATCCGGTGAATCATAGTAATTGTCACAGAAGACCTGAAAAGAACGTTCCTTAAATTCGCGAATTTCCTGTTCTCTTACTTGGCCTTGAGGTGATGCCATAGAATGCACAATAGCACAATCTCGTTGAGTGCGTTGGGAGAGAATCATTTCTTTTCCAAGGTGTGAGACGACCAGTGTAAGGCCGTCCCAACTTTGTTGAGAGCGTAGGCCGAATAGCACTTGCATATGCGCGAGACCACTGAGTGAGAGGCCACCCAGATCGTGCAATCCGGCTCGCGAGTCAATAAGTAATACTTCCGGCTTGAGCTGACTACGGAGCATTTTAAGCAAATCATGAAGTGGTGAGTTCTGCGCTTCATCCTCAGCCGCAGCGCGATAAAGGAACTCGTAATTCACACGCGACAGTTTCTCTAAATACCAGCCGTCGAGTTTTCCAGATGGCACGACATAGATTGGCTCGCCGTCTTTCACGATAGCTCGATCTTCGCACTGATAGTAGAAGTCAGAAATATCGAGCGCCGTCTTGGGTATGACGGGACTCTCCAGGAGAAAGTCCACAACGCCTAAACCGGTCGTCAGGCCTGTCGGCGAAGCGAAAATTGATCCTGCGCCAGGGGCTTCGAGATCAAAATCGATTGCTACAACCCTTTTACCGGAGCGGGACAGGTTTATTGCCAAAGAGGCGAGAGCAGTAGTTCGGCCTACGCCACCCTTGAAAGAGTAGAAAGAAATGATTGGAGGAGTATGTTCATTGAGCGGCCAAGGCGGCTTAAAGGGCACCCCAAACCAGGCATCCTTTGAAAGCCGTCTGTCGAGAACAAATGTTTTGTTTTGCCCCAGTGGATCAGGTTTGGCTTGCTGCCAAACTGTATCAAACAAGGCTCTGTTAGCTTGGGTAGTACGCTGTTCTTCAATCCATACCACGTTTTCCCAGAAGATGTCTGCTGCTGGGCCAACGATTTCAGCTACCTTGTTCCGAACAACGTCGGTTGCCACCCCTTCGGATGGCTTTACAAGAGCGCGACACTTACCTTGGAGATCGAAGATAAGGCAAATCTTTTCCGTTAGCGCTGTGATTTCATCGTTACTTACGGCTGCCAGAGCATCTAAACGCGCTTCGACAAAATGCTTCATGACATTTTACTCCGTCCATCTAATACTGCTTCAATAATGATTGCACGGTAAACTTGTTCTGCTGCTCTGAGACACGCTTGCGCCTCTTGCTCCTTGATTTCACCCGTCGTCACGTATCGCATCTCGGGATTCCAGCACAGCCTTAACTGGATGAAATCTGGCGATTCCGGTATTGTATAGCGCCGTACAGATGGCGATATCAAACAGGCCAAAAGCAAAGCATCGCCGGACAGTGTTGCCAACTCATGCCCCCAACGCTTCGAAGTACTGCCTGCCATCTCGATCAATACCTTCAGGCCGCATTCCACAGTATATCCCGCCAAATAGACAGAATTATCGGGTCGGTTAGCCGTAAACAGCATGTGGGCGTCTTCCAGATGGCGTGTTGCTGCTGAGACAAAATTTTCAGGCATTTCTCAAATGTCCGGTTGTTGAGATTAAAGCATCAACTGCTCCAATCATCCAGCAAGAAATTTTTGAAGCTCCTCTTGCGTCGGCAATCCGTCGCGCGCGCCAAGCTCGCGGCATTGCAGCGCCGCCACGGCGTTCGCGGCCCGCATCGTTTCTTCGATATTCAGCCCTTTACACAATCCGTAAATGAATCCGGCGCGGAATGCGTCGCCCGCGCCCGTCGTGTCGCGGATGACCGGCGGGCGAAAGGCCGGCGACGCGATGAATTGACCTTCGACATACGCCAGCGCGCCTCGCGCCCCTTGAGTCATCGCCACCAGATAGCAGCCGTAGCGCTCGTTTAACTTCTTCAACGCCTGCTGCTCGTCCATTGTCCCGGCCAACTCATTCGCCAGTCCCTGCGAAGTGATCAAACAATCGACCATCGGCAGCAGTTCGTCAATTCCGGGATAGGCCGTGTCGAGATCGATCGTCACCGGCATTCCGGCTTCGTGCGCCCATCCCGCGGCCCGCATCCCGGCCCCGGTGTCGAAGCCGTCGATGTGCAGAACGCGCGCGCGCGTGATCATTTCGCGCTTCAACTCTTCGGGAGCGACGCGCGTGCCGTCGTCGTGATACCAGAGGATGGTTCTTTCGCCCGAAAACTGCTCGATGATGATCACGGCGCCCTGAGTCTTGGCGCCCATGGCTATCATCACTCCGCCGCAATCGACACCCTCTTTCTGCAGCGATTCGATCAGCATCCGGCCTTCGTTGTCGTAGCCGACCTTGCCGATGTAACTGGCGCGCAGCCCCAACCGCCGCGCCCCGACCATCGCCGACGAGACCTGCCCGCCCGACATCTGCCGGTGATCGGTCAAACGGACCTTGGTGTTGAAGGAAGGGAAGCGCGGGATAGTCACGAGATGGTCGACCGCGTTGAGGCCGAATCCGACGACATCAAACTCTCTGTCGCCGGGGAGTGTGAAGGAGAATTTCATAGCGCGGGGATTATGAATGATCGTCGGCGAGTCGCCAAGACGCCTCCATCAGCAGTGCGCGGAAATGGTTTAAGGCGTGTCTTACCGGACACTACGCCAGCGTTTATTGAAGGGCGGGCCCGCGATGTACGGAACATGAGCAATGATGAAGATGATTTCGAACGTATGTCACTCATGATTGATTGAGAACCCTTATGGATCTCACTTTTCTGTTGACTCGAATATAGCGGGAATATTAAGGTGTATTCTCCAAATCGGAAAATAAATACCGATCTTAATCAGGCTCCCAATTCAGGTTTGATTTATTGTTCTTCGGTGATCAGGCATTGATCAACTCGTAAGTCAGGCAGTACGGATGCTAACAAAAGGCAGTCTCAGGAAGAAACTGGCGCTTTTGCTCATCGTGGGGGTAGTGGCTGCGACCACGAAGATAGGCCCTGCGCAGGATTCCCAACAGGATCGCCTCTCGTTGAATTCCGCGTCATTGCCCGTTCGATTCCTGAATCCCTTGCAATCCGTCACGGATTTCGATGGCGACCGATTGCCTGATCGGGCGGAACTGACCTCGAACGGCTCCTATAAGAACATTCACCTGACACTCAGTTCCCCGCGGGTAACAAACCTGCATTTTTCCACTGAGTCGCAACAGCCGGGGAGCATTCATGCGGAAGACATTGATCATGACGGCGACAATGACCTGATCTGGGTCTCGGACCAGCAGTCGACACAGTCTGCGCTCTGGCTCAACAGCGGGATCGGAGTGTTCGCGCGCGTCACCGACACGTCCGCTTACAGCGCCGATATCAAGCGTCTAATCGCGGATGACCGCCAGAGTGGTATCTTAGCATTGTCTGCCGACGATGAGTTGCTGGCGACCGAGACGAGCGAACATTCGATCCTGACGCGGAGCGACGGCCGTCTTCCGGTCGCGCCGCGTTCCATTACGCTTCCGGGGTTCGGCCGCAATTGCGCGGCGGAACTCTCTCCTTGCATTACCCGCTATCCCAAACGCGGTCCTCCCGCTGAACTTTCCTGATTTGATTTCTCGCTTAATCATCAGTGACCACTTCTCCAGGCATTCCGCTTCCTGTCTGGCGTAGTCTATCGGCCTCCCGACGTTACTGATGAGCCAGAGAACTTCAACTAAGCCCTAAACATTTCAAAAATTATGAGTGAGAAGTCGCGAGTGGCGACAAGTCATTCGCGCTTTGTCACTTTCAAGTAATTATCGGTCCCCTGCTACGCCTCATTTGCTGCGCCGGTCTGGCCGCAGGCGTGCGCGCGTGTTGGCGACTCGACCATAATCTTTAAGGAGAGAGTAGTATGTCGCGAATAGCCTGCTCCCGTATTTCTACAGGTCTGTCCGTTCTATCTGTTCTGATGATCTTTTCCGCTTCGTGGGTCGGCGCGCAAAGTCCTTCCGGCCAACTCCCACGCAAACTGACGCTGGCGCAAGCCGAAGAAGTGTTGGTCAGGCGCAACCTCGCAGTTCTGGCCGCGCGATATAAGATAGACTCCAGCCGCGCGGCGCGCTTGATTGCCGGCTACAAACCGAATCCGATGCTGAGGATCGGCGCCGAGCAATTTCCCGTCTACTCGCCGCTCAAGGGGAGTTTCCCGCGTTTCTTCACTACCAACTCCGACGCCGGGGCGCAACCGACCTACACCTTCAGCGTGGATAAAGTCTGGGAGCGCGGCGGCAAGCGCGAATTGCGCGTCGAGCAAGCCGATGCGGAATTGAAGACCTCTGAAGCGCAGATGCTCGACGCCATTCGCACGCAAATTTACCAGCTACGACAGGCCTTCGCCGCCGCCACGCTCGCGCGTGAAAACCTGCGCCTGGCCGAAACCACGTGGCAGGAATACGAACAGACCGAACGGCTGACGGAGGCGAAAGTCGAACTCGGCGATCAGGCCCGGATGGAAATTTATCGCGTTCGCGCCGGACGACTGCAGTTTCAGCAGGTGGTGTTGCAGGCGCGCTCCGATTATGAGCAGGCGACACGCGACACGCTCAATTTGCTGGGCGCGCAACCGGAAGATCTGGCCCCGGCCACGCCGTCGGCGCCGGGCGCCGAGGAGTCTGCCTCAACCCCACACAGCGAGCGGCGGCCTGCAGATTCGCTTTTAGCCTCTGTTGACGGAGCGCCCGACGAGAATATGGCGCAAGACAGCGATCAGGAACGATTTCCCGAATCGTTGCAGGCCGCGCCGCTTGAACTGGTTTGGAAATTCGACGACCGGCCCGTCCTGCAAAGGCTCGAGGAACTCCGAAACATGGCGCTCAACGAGCGCCCCGACGTGCGGGCGGCGCGTTACACGCTCCAGGCGGCGGAGAGCGCGCTGCGACTGGCAAGGGCGCAGCGTACCCGCGACGTGATCGTCTCTTACGAATACCAGCGGGTGGGCAGCGATCACGCGGCGGGGGTGGTCGCGCAGATCCCGTTGTTCGCCTATAACAACCAGCGCGCCGGAATCGCGCAGGCGGAGGCGGATGTCAGAGCCGCTGAAGCGCTCGTGAAACAAGCCAAATTGCAGGCGATGACAGATGTCGAGAAGGCCTACCAGTCGCATCTGACGGCGCGTCGCAAGCTCGATCTCTACAACTCACAAAACCTGGCCCAAGTGGAGAAACTGCGCCAGATCGCCACTTACAGTTACAGGGAAGGGGCGTCGAGCCTTATCGAATTGCTGGACGCGCAGCGCTACTACAACCAGGCGCTCACCTCCTACAACCAGGCGCGGGCCGATTACCAATCGAGTTTATGGCAATTGGAGCAGGCGACCGGCCACTCGCTGCGTTAAACCGGTACTGTACCAGTGACTACACAGAATAGGAGATTTGTTATGCAGGAGACGATTGAACAAACCAAAACGACAGATCACGAAATCAAGGCTAGCGAGCGGAACGAACATTCTCACGAGCCGGGGCCGTTTCGCCGGAATAAGCGCGTCATTTTCATTGCGGCGGCGCTGCTCACGCTGTGCTTGGCCGCCGCCGTCATTTACCGGGCGGAGGAAGGACGGCATGCGGTCGCGCCACATGCCGAGGCGCCATCCGCGTCCGAAGTCATGCTGCCGGATGTCGCCGTCGCGACTGATGAGCAGATGCGTCAAATCGCCGTCGAGCCGGTCACCGAACGCACGCTCGACGTGGAGCGCGAGACGACAGGTAAAGTCGCCTTCAACGAAGAGCGAATGACGCCGGTCTTCACGCCATACGCGGGCCGAGTCCTCGAAGTGAGCGCGAGCAAGGGCGCGGTCGTGCAATCCGGGCAGCCGCTGCTTACCATCGAATCGCCCGATCTGGTCGCGGCGCAGAACGAACTGTCCGCGGCGCGCTCCGACGAGAACAAGGCGCGCATCGCTCTCGACACGGCCCAGAAGGTCGCCGAGCGGGCGCGGAGATTGAACGAACGCGAGGCACTGGCGACCAAAGACCTGCAACAGGCGGAAGCCGATCTCTCGCGCGCCAAAGACGAACTGCGCCGGGCCGAAGCGGCGGTGAGGTTCGTCGAAAGCCGGCTGGCGCTCTTCGGCAAGAACGCCGGCCAACTGGTCGAGGCCAGCGATTCGAACGGGCCTGACCGGCGCGTCGTGATACGCGCCCCGATCAACGGGACAATCGTCGAACGCAAGGTCGGCAACGGACAATACGTCAAACCCGACACTCCCGAGCCGTTGTTTATGATTAGCGATCTTTCGACGGTCTGGGTGATCGCCGAAGTGTTTGAAAGCTATCTGGCGAGAATTCGCGTCGGGCAGTCCGTGGAGATCACCGTCCCCGCTTACCCGGAGCGTCGCTTCCCGGCGCGCATCTCGTTCATTAACCCGACGGTGGACAACGAAACCCGCATGATTCACGTTCGCTGCTCGGTTCCCAATCCGGGCGGGTTGCTCAAGCCAGACATGTTCGCCCGCATCAACATCGGGGCCGCCTCGCCGCAGCCGGCCGCGGCCGTTCCGACAGGCGCGATCTTCACGAAGGGCGCTGACTCGTTCGTGTTCGTGGAAGAGTCGCCCAAACGCTTCCGCCGGCGGCAAGTCAAACCCGGGCGCGCAATAAATGACGCGACGATCATTGAAGAAGGGGTGAGGCCCGGCGAGCGTGTGGCCACGCGAGGCGTGCTGCTCATCAACCAGATCATCGAATCCGACGGCGGGAAGGGGTGAGGCATGATTCAACGCGTCACATCCTTCGCCTTGCATCAACCGTTCTTTCTGATTCTGTTGACGGCGCTCTTTATCGCGGGCGGCATGGCGGCGTTCCGGGCGCTGCCGGTTGAAGCCTTCCCCGACGTGACCGACACGCAAGTACAGATCATCACACTCTTTCCGGGGCGCGCGGCGGAGGAGGTCGAAAAGCAGGTCACGATTCCCATCGAGATCGGCTTGAGCGGCATCCCGCATTCCCTGCGGCTCTTTTCGCACACGCAGTTCGGCCTCTCATTCATCGTAGTCACTTTCGACGATGGCGTGGACGCCTACTTCTCGCGCCAGCAAGTTATCGAGCGCTTGCGCGACGTGGATTTACCCCGTGGTGTCGAATCGGAACTGGGGCCGCTGGCGACGCCGATCGGCGAGATATACCGTTACCGGATGAAGAGCGACAGCGCCGACGCGATGGAACTGCGCACCTTGCAGGATTGGGTGGTCGAGCGGCGCCTCAAGACCGTGCCCGGCGTGGCCGACGTCGTCACATACGGCGGCTTCGTCAAGCAGTACCAGGTACAGCCCGACCTGGCGAAGCTGAAATCCTACAACATCACCTTGCGGCAATTGTTCGAAGCGCTCGAACGCGGCAGCGCCAACGCGGGCGGCAGTTACGTCGAGAAGGGCGAGCAGCAGTATTTGATTCGCGGCCTCGGCCTGCTCAAGTCGCCGGACGACATCGCCAACCTGGTCGTCGCGGAGCGGCGAGGCACGCCACTGCTCGTTAAGGACATCGCCGCCGTCGAAGTCGGCGCCGTCCCGCGCCAGGGGATCACGGGCCAGGATAACGAGGATGACGTCGTCACCGGCATCGTGCTGATGCGGAAGGGCGAGAACCCCTCGGAAGTCCTCAAGGCGCTGAAAGAGAAGATCAACGCGCTCAACACAAGCGTCCTGCCGAAGGGCGTACAGATCACGCCGATCTACGACCGCACGTGGTTGATCGGCACGACGCTCAGGACCGTCTTCCGAAACTTGACCGAAGGCGCGTTGCTGGTGACGGTGGTGTTGCTGCTCTTCCTGGGCAACCTGCGCGCGGCGCTGATCGTGGCCGTCACGATTCCGCTCTCGCTGCTGGCGACTTTCCTGGGGCTGACGTTTCGCGGCATTCCGGCCAACCTGCTCAGCCTGGGCGCGATGGATTTCGGGATCATCGTGGACGGCTCGGTGATCGTGGTCGAGAACATTTTCCGCAAACTCTCGGAACACTCGCATCAGCGCGGATTCGGGCATGATCTCAGTTCGATCAAATCAATCGTCCTTGAGGCCACGAGCGAGGTCGGGCGACCGACTTTCTTCTCGATGTTGATCATCATCACGGCGCACATCCCGATCTTCACCTTGCAGCGCCATGAGGGGCGAATCTTCGCGCCGATGGCCGTGACGGTGACCTCGGCCCTCATCGGCTCGCTCATCTTCTCGCTCACGCTCGTCCCGCTGCTCTGTTATTTTCTTCTACGGAAGCGGCTGTCGGAGAGAGAGAACTTCGTCGTCCGCGCCTGCAAGCGCCTCTATCGCCCGTCGCTCGATTGGGCGCTCGAACATCGCCGGATGGTCATCGCCGTTTCCGTCGTCCTGCTCGCGGCCAGCCTGTTCACCGCGACGCGGCTCGGCAGCGAATTCCTCCCGGAATTGAACGAAGGCACGATGTGGGTCAATATCAATTTTCCACCGGGCATTTCAGTCAGCGAGACCAGGCGGCTCACGGCGCGTGTGCGCGATATACTGCGCAGTCACGAGGTCGTGCGCTCGGTCACCTCCAAGGCCGGGCGGCCTGAAGACGGAACCGACCCGAAGCCGATCAATATGGCGGAATTTTTCGTGGACCTGAAACCGCCCGAGGAGTGGCCCAAGAGATTAACGCGCGAAAAACTGACCGAGGAACTCGACAAACAGTTAGATGAGCTGCCCGGCGTCGAACCAAGCTTCTCACAACCGATCCGCGACAACGTGCTCGAAAGCATCTCGCAGATCGACGGCCAGATCATCGTCAAGGTCTTCGGCGCGGACGGCGACACCTTGCGCGAACAGGCGCTGAAAACCCTCAACGCTGTCTCGTCAGTGCGAGGCGTCGCGCGCGCCTTCATCGACCGCTACGGCCAGGTCCCGCAGTTGCAGATAGAAGTCGACCGCGCGAAGGCCGCCCGCTACGGGTTGAAAGTCGCCGACATTCAGGACGTGATCGAAACGGCGCTCGGCGGCAAGCAGGCGACCGAAATCTGGGAGGGAGAGAAGAAGTTCGCGGTCGTCGTGCGCCTGCCCGAAGAGCAACGCCGGATGGACAACATCAAAGCCATTCTGGTGGACACGCCGGACGGCCAACGCGTCCCGCTCGACCAACTCGCGGCGATCTCGATCAAATCCGGCAGCATGAACATCAGCCGAGAGATGGGCACGCGCGTGATGGCCATCGGCGTCTTCATCCGCGACCGGGACATGGGCAGCCTGGTGGCCGAGATGAAGGAGAAGGTTAATCGGGAAGTTCAATTGCCGTCCGGGTATTACATCACCTGGGGCGGCGAGTTCGAGAACCAGGAGCGGGCGATGAGGCGGCTGGCGCTGATCGTGCCGGTCAGCGTGCTGCTGATCTTCGCGCTGCTATTCAACGCATTCGGCTCGCCCAAAAGCGCGCTGCTGATCCTGCTCAACGTGCCGTTCGCGTTGATCGGCGGCGTTTTCGCGCTGCTCTTCACTGGCATCAATCTGAGCGTTTCGGCGGCCATCGGTTTTATCGCGCTTTTCGGGCAGGCGGTGCTGAATGGCGTGGTGATGGTCAGTTGTTTCAATCAACTGCGCGATGAAGGAGAGACGAGTCACCACGCCGTGCTCAAAGGGTCGCTGGTGCGGTTGCGCACGGTGTTGATGACGGCCTTGCTGGCGATGCTTGGACTGCTGCCGATGGCCCTCTCGCACGGCATCGGCTCGGAGACGCAAAAACCGCTGGCCGTGGTGATCATCGGCGGGCTGATCTCGGCCACGCTGCTGACGTTGTTTGTGCTTCCGGCGCTCTATCTGATATTTAACCGCGACGACCGCCGGCAGGCGCCGCCCGACCATCGGCGACCGCAGCCGGTCAGGGAGGAAGTCGAAGTACATTAACCGGAGAGACGACGTCCGATGACGCCACACCACGGATAATCCATTTTGGGGAGAAAAGAAAATGCGGCTCACTCACTCATTGCTTTCTGTCGTTTTCATTTGCTTGATGACTGCGCCGCCGGCTTGCGGGCAGTCATTGACAGCCGACGAGACGGCGCGCGGCGCTGCGGTTTCGGCGGGAACGCAGCCGGCGCAGCGACCGAAGCTTTCGCCCGGGGCGGAAGAGATCGCGCGCGCGATCGGAGTCGTTCCGCTCATCGAACGATTCTATGACCTGCCAGAGCGCGAGCGCGGCGTGGGAGGCGGCGCAATGAGTATGGAAGCGCTGAGCCTGCGCCAACAGATTACCGAGAGCGTCGTCAGCGCGGGGCTTGAAGTGGATGGCCTGATTACCGAGATCGACAGCGAGATAGCGCAGATCAGCGTGGTTCGCGCTCAACTCGAAGACCGCCGCGATCGGGCGCTGGCCATCGGCAATCTCGCCACCATTGTCGCTGGCGGCGCGACCGGAGTCCTAGGCACGGCGATGCAATTCAGCGATGGGACTTCAAAAGCGGGTAACGTTATCGGCGTCGCGGGCGGCGCGGTCTCGACGGTGTTGTCGTTCATCGGCCTGCGTCAACAGCGCGGCGGAAAGCTGCCGCTCGGAGTCGCGCCCAATATGCTTGCCAAACTCTTCGACCGCCCGACGGAATTTCATAGCGATTATCCGAAGGAGGTCTGGACGTATCTGAACTCCGCGCCGCCCGCCGAGCCGGGCGATGGAACGCGGCGCGAGCGATTGATCAAACAATGGACGGATACCGGGCGTCTCGAAACGGGCGACACGCGCAAGGCGCAACATAAGATCGAATTATTGACCAGCGGCGCCTCGGATCAACGCCAGCTGACGATAGACCTGCTCAACGACCGCGCGGCTATGCTCGCCGACCTGCGCGCGTGCGTGGCGCTGATGAAGCGCGACCTGAGCAAGCTTATGCTCGCGCTTCGTTCCTGATGAGGCTTTTGGACCTGTCCCAAAGAATAGATCGCCCATTGCCGCATCAGAATCCGAATCGTAAACTTTTCGTATGACGCTAGACGATAAGTTACAGAATCTTCCAACCGTCCCCGGCTGTTACCTTCACAAGAACGCGAAGGGCGAGATCATATATGTCGGCAAGGCGAAGAACCTGCGCAGCCGGGTCCGCCAGTATTTCCAAACCTCGCGCGCGATGGACGCCAAGACGCTTGAGCTGGTGGCGCGCATAGTCGATGTCGAATTTATCGTCACCGACACCGAGGCCGAGGCGCTCATCCTCGAGTCGAACCTGATCAAGCGTCACAAGCCGCGCTATAACGTGATGCTCAAGGATGACAAGGCCTACCCGCATCTAAAGCTCACGATCAATGAGGAGTTCCCGCGCATTTTTAAGACGCGCAGAGTAGAGAAGGACGGCGCGGCCTATTTCGGCCCGTACCTGCCCGCGTCGCTGGCCGACAAGACCGTCTCGCTCGTCAACCGCGAGTTCCAACTGCGCACGTGTTCGGATGAGGTTTATGACATCTACAAGCGCGCCGGGCGGCCATGCATGGAATATCAGATCAAACGCTGCATGGGGCCTTGTCAGAAGGATTTGTGCAAGCCCGATCAGTACCGCGAAGCGGTCGATGATGTGAAACTGCTGCTCGAAGGCAAGGACAAAGAACTGGCCGACGAGCTCGAAGCGCGAATGTTGAAAGCTTCTGAAGAATTGCGGTTCGAGCAGGCGGCGAAATACCGCGATTTGCTCAAGACCGTTCGCGCGCTCAGCGAGCATCAGAAGATGATGGGGATGCTCGATCTCGACATCGATATTTTCGGTTATTACCGCGAGGGGCATCAGTTGTCGCTTCACTTGTTCACGATGCGCGAGGGGCGCGTCGTCGGGCGGCGCGAATTTTATTGGGAGGACATCCCGGTCGAAGGCTTCAATCCGGCCGAATTCCTGGGGGCGGTGCTCGAGCAGTATTACACCATCGGCAATTACGTGCCGCTGGAGATTCACGTGCCGGTCGATTGGGAGAGCCGCGAGGCGCTCGAAGAGGTGCTCGGCGAAAAGCGCGGGCGGCGCGTGCAGATACTCGACCCGCAGAGGGGCAAGAAGCGCGAGATGATCGACCTGGTCGAGAAGAACGCCAAGCTCGGCTTCGATCAGCGCTTCCGCGTAATCAAGCCCGATTGGTCGAAGGTCCTGGCCGAATTGCAGGAGACGCTGGGGCTGCCGTCGTACCCGCATCGGATCGAATCGTTCGACATCTCGAACATCCAGGGCGCCGAGAACGTCGCCGGGATGGTCGTTTGCGAAGACGGCGAGATGAAGAAGTCGGACTACCGCAAGTTCATCATCAAGACGGTCGAGGGCGCGGACGATTTCGCCTCGATGCGCGAGGCCGTCTACCGGCGCTATTCGCGTTTGTTGAAAGAGGAGAAACAACTGCCTGACCTGATCTTCATTGACGGCGGCAAAGGGCAACTCTCGTCAGCCGCCGCCGCGCTGCACGAATTGGGACTGGCCGACCTGCCGATAGCCGGCATCGTCAAACCGCGTGGTCGTCATGAAGAGATCAGCCATCTGCTCCTCAAGGGCAGGGAAGACGAGCCGGTCTTTCTGGAAAAGACTTCGCCCGTGATGCGGCTGGTCAGGATCATCCGCGACGAGACCCACCGCTTCGCCGTCAGCTTCCACCGGCAGCGGCGCGCGACGCGGGACTTCACCTCCGAGCTGACCTCGATTCCCGGCGTCGGCGAGAAATTGAAAGAGCGGTTGCTGCGGAATTTCGGGAGCTTGAAGCGCGTGTCGGAGGCGACGGTCGCCGAGTTGAGGCCGTTCGTCGGCCAGAAGCAGGCCGAGATGATCGTCGAACATTTCAGGGAGAGAAGGAAAGCCGAAGGGATCGAGGATCGAGGATCGAGGATCGAGGATTGAGGATTGAGGTCTTCTATCTTCGATCATTGAAATTGTCCGCCAAATCATAGCACGTGAGGCTGGTACAGTACCGCGCGCGTAAGCAAGCGGCTGACCGATGAGGCAGCCGCTTGCTTACGCGCGCGGTACTGTTACTGCCCCCACTGGCTTCAGCCGCGTCGCTGTGGCAAGATCAGAGTCGTGAAGCAGGAGACAGTGTCGGATGATGTAAGGGGCGCCGCAGCCGTCGAAGAAGCGACTGAACCCGTCTTCGGCGGGACTTTCCGCGCGCTTCGCTACCCAAACTATCGCCTCATCTGGATAGGCTTTTTCTTTTCAAACATCGGAACGTGGATGCAGACGGTCGCGCAAGGTTGGTTGGTGCGCGAATTGACGGCTTCAACCGCGCTGATCGGATTCGTCTCGTTCGCCAGCTCATTCCCGCAGATCGCCTTCTCGCTCTTCGGCGGCGTCTACGCCGACCTGTTCAATCGCCGCAAACTACTGATCGGCACGCAATCGGTCCACATGATCAACGCCGCCGCCTTGGGCGCGCTGGTCATGCTGCGCGACTGGAAGTTATGGGTGGGATTGTCGCTCTGGCATGTGATCGCCATCACTTTCGTCAGCGGACTTTCGTCCACGCTGGCCACGCCGACGTTCCAGGCGCTAATGCTCGACCTGGTCAGGCGCGAGGATTTGCCGAGCGCGGTCGCGCTCAATTCCGCGCAATTCAACCTGTCGCGCATCATCGGGCCCACGATCGGCGGATTGTTGTTCGGCGTCATCGGGATCGCGGGGTGTTATTTCATGAACAGCGCCAGCTTTCTGGCGGTGATCGCGGCGCTGTGGTTGTTGCGGATGCCTCCGTGGCGCGCGCCGGACGGTTTCAACGGGCGCGAGATGTGGCGGCAGTTGGTCGCCGGCGTCCGCTACGTCCGCAGGCGGCCCCGCGTGCAAGCTTTGCTCGGCGTCGCCACGGTGATCAGCCTCTGCGGGTTGCCATTCTTAATCTTCCTGCCGGTCTTCGCCCGCGACGTTTTGAATCGTGAGGCGCAAGGGCTGGCGCGTCTGTGGGCGGCCATGGGCGTAGGAGCGCTTCTGAGCGCGCTGGCGATGGCTTACAGCTTGAGCAATTCGCGCCATCGCGGTCGATTGCTGCTCGCCGGAAACGTCTTTTTCGGGGTGGCGGTGGCGGCGTTCGCGTTGTCGCGCAACTTCGCGCTTTCATGCCTCTTCCTCGCGCTGGTCGGCGCCGGCATGGTCAGCATCACGACTACGGTCAACACGCTGTTACAAATCCTGGTGCAGGACGAGATGCGCGGGCGCGTGATGAGCATGTACGCGCTGGCGTTCATCGGGCTGCCGCCGGTGGGAGGTCTGTTGATCGGCGCGCTGGCCGACCTGATCGGATGGCGGTGGGGACATCATGGCGCGCAGTGGGCGCTGGCCGCCGGAGGCGCGGTCATAGTCTTATTTGCGATCGGAGTTACACTGGTCGTGCCGAGGATTAAAGAGTTGGAGTGAATCAACCGCCAAGAACGCCAAGAACGAGGATCGAGGATCGAGGATCGAGGATCGAGGATCGAGGATCGAGGATCGAGGATTGAGGATCGAGGATCGAAGATGGAAGATCGCCTTGCGCGATGACGCTACCTTCGATCTTCGATCCTCAATCCTCAATCCTCGATCCTCGTTCTTGGCGGCGCCTCATCTGCCACCGTCAATCCCGAAAACCTCGCCGGTGATGAAGCTCGCGTCATCCGAAGCCAGGAACGCCACCAACTCGGCCACCTCTTCCGGCGAGCCTGCGCGCCCGAGCGGCGTGGCGTTAATGACATCCTGCAAGCGGTCGGGGCGCGAGAATTGGTCGTGAAACGGGGTCAGGATGATGCCCGGCGCGATGGCGTTGACCGTGACGTTGTACTGGCCGAATTCGTTGGCCAGCCCCTTGGTGAGCGTGTTGACAGCGGCTTTGGCGGCCGCGTAAGGCAGCGATCCGCCGCGGCCGCCGACCTGCGCCGCCAGCGACGAGATGTTGATGATCCGACCGCCGCGCTGCTCTTTCATATACGGGACCGCCATTTGCGAACAGAGGAAGACGCTCTTCAAATTGACGTCCATCACGGCGTCCCAGACCTCCTCGTCGCAGTCCTCGATGCGCATCAATTTGACGATGCTTCCGGCGTTGTTGACCATGATGTCTATCCGTCCGAAATTATCCAGCGCGTCCACGATCATCTGCGCGACCTGGGGCCGCTTCGTCACGTCGGCGCGGACCAGCAGCGCGTTGCGGCGCATCAACTGAATGTCGGCCACGGTTTCGGCCGCGCCCCTTTCATTTTTGTAATAGTTGACGACGACCGCCGCGCCGTTGCGCGCCAGCGCGACGGCCGACGCGCGCCCGATGCCGGAACCCGCGCCGGTGACGACGGCGACTTTTCCTCGTAAATCGTATTGAGCTGCCATATGGGTGGTGGGTAGTGGGTAGTGGGTAGTGGGCAGTGGGCAGTGGGTAGTCTCAACCACTGCCCACTGCCCACTACTCACTATTTGTAATATTTCCGATCCTTCAATTTCTCCGGAAGGCATACCATGTCCGCTCTGCCTTCTTCATAATCGTGAGCGTATTTGTAATCTTTGCCATAGCCAAGACCCTTCATCAATCTGGTCGGCGCGTTGCGCAGGTGGAGCGGCACTGGTTCGCTTTGCGTCGCGCGGGCGTCTTCGGCCGCGGCCTCGTAAGCCACACAGACCTTGTTCGATTTGGGAGCGCGTGCGAGATAGACGGCCGCTTCGGCCAGTGTCAGACGAGCTTCGGGGAGTCCGATCAGATGCGTCGCCTGCGCGGCCGCGGTGGCAAGAACGAGCGCCTGCGGGTCGGCCAAGCCGACGTCTTCGGCGGCATGATGAACGATACGGCGCGCGATGTACATCGGATCTTCACCGGCTTCGATCATTCTGGCCAGCCAGTAGAGCGTCGCGTCGGGGTCGGAATTGCGGATCGATTTGATGAAAGCTGAGATCAGGTTGTAATGCTGCTCGCCCGATTTGTCGTAAAGCGCCGAGGCGCGCTGCAAAGCCTCGCCCAGGTCTTCGTCGGTTATGGCGCGACCCTTCTGACCGTCCCTTTCATCCGGCCTTGCCGAGAGGGCCGCGAGTTCGAGCGTATTCAAGGCCGTCCGCGCGTCGCCGCCCGTGTGAACGGCGAGCCGGCGCAATTGCTCCTCGCTGATTGACACATTCAACTCGCCCAAGCCCCGTGTCGAGTCGCGCGCGGCTTCGGCGAGGACCCTGACGATCTCGTCATCGGTCAGTTGGTTCAGGACGAAGACCTTGACGCGCGAAAGCAGAGCCGAGTTGATCTCGAATGAGGGGTTTTCGGTCGTCGCGCCGATCAGGATGATCGTACCGTTTTCGACGTAAGGCAGGAATGCGTCCTGCTGCGCGCGGTTGAATCGATGGATTTCATCAATGAAGAGAACCGTGCGGCGGCCCAGCTTCGAGCGGACCCCGGCCGCGTCCTTCATCACCTGGCGAATCTCCTTGATGCCCGAAGTGACCGCGCTGAACGGGACGAACTCCGACGCCGTGCGGTTGGCGATGACTCTGGCGAGCGTGGTCTTGCCGGAGCCGGGCGGCCCCCAGAGGACCAGTGAGGTCAAACGGTCCTCTTCGATCAATCGCCGTAATATCCTTCCCTCGGCGAGCAGGTGATCCTGTCCCACGAATTCATCGAGCGCGCGCGGGCGCATCCGCTCGGCGAGCGGCGCCGTCGCCAGCGGCGCAGCCAGAGGATCGCTGTAGAATGGTTTGCGAGACCTCACGGATCCCTCTTCCATCTCTGGAAAGAGGCTTGATGTTTGTTCGCTCGTAGGCATGGGCCAGAGCATAGCACGATTGCCGAGCCTGACGGTACATAGGCTCAAAACGGGCGCAAAAGTCAAGATCGCGATAAAGTTCCCAATCCAGGACAAATGATTCGGGCGCGTTTGACGGAAAATGGCCGACTTTCTAGCATGCGATAACCACCTGAACTGTTCCGAGTTTTAGGCCGGTCTAGAAGAAAAATTAGAAGTTTTGGCGCTGAGGCCAAAAGGAAAGAGGTGTACCTTTATGTCGCCAGGCGAGGTTTCGCTAAGGATTCATTTTGCCGATGCGTTCCGCCAAATCACCAAGCGAGCGGAGTCGCCGGAAATTCACGTAACTTTTTACCCCTTCGCGGGTCTTAACCACACAATCCGCATACGCAAACAGCGCGTTTATGTGCGCATTTCTGACATCATGCGCGACGCTCCGGCCTCAGTGCATCGCGCGCTCGCATTCATCCTCGTCTCGAAACTTTATAACAAGCGCGTGACGGCTGAGCATCAAGATCTGTACCGTCAATACGCTTACCACCCTCAAGTGCAGCGCGCGACCGACCTGGCCCGGCAGCAGCGCGGCCGCAAGGTGCTGACCAGCGCCGTCGGCAGGGCCTACAACCTGGACAAACTCTTCGCCCGGCTCAACCGGCGTTATTTCGGCAACGAATTGCCGAAGCCTGTCCTGAGCTGGAGCGCGCGCCGCACCAAGCGGATTCTGGGCCATCACGATTACGTTCACGAAACAATAGTCATAAGCCGTTCACTCGACAGCTCTGCGATCCCGGAGTCTCTGGTCGAATTCGTGCTCTACCACGAAATGCTTCATATGAAACACCGCCCGCGCACCATCAACGGCCGCCGCGTCTACCACACGGCGGCCTTCCGCGCGGACGAACGACGGTTCGATAACTACGAGCAGGCGATGACTGAATTGGAGAAGCTGAATAGCCGAAGATAAGTGGGTAGTGGATAGTGGGCAGTGGGTAGTGAATGGCAACCCACTACCCACTACCCACTACCCACTACCCACTACCCACTATCCACTACCCACTCCCAAACATGCGCATCGGAATAGACGCCCACGCCATCGGCGCGCGGCAGGGCGGAAACGAAACCTACATCAGCAACCTCATTAAATCCTTAGCCGAGATCGACGGCGAAAACCTCTACACCATTTACCTCGCTGACGCGGGGGCCGCGGCCCAGTGGCGCGAAAGTTTCACGACCCGATATAAGAATTTCAGCTTAAGATTGCTGCCGCCGCCCACGCCGCTGGTGCGCGTTCCGGTCTATCTGACCTACGAGTTGTTCAGGCGTCCTGTAGACGTGCTGCACGTGCAATACACCGCGCCGCCGTTTTGCCGGGTTCCCGTCGTCGTGACGATTCATGACCTTGCGTTCGAGCGCATGCCCGAGACTTTCACCCGCCGTGGAAGCTTTCAATTGAAATTGACCGTGCGGCGGACGGCGAAAAAAGCGGCGAGGATCGCGACGGTCTCGGAATACTCGCGGCAGGATTTGCTGGACATCTACAAACTCCCGCCGGAAAAGGTCGTCGTCACATACAACGGCGTCGAATCGAGTTTCACCCCGCAGCCGTCGGTCCCGAACGAGGCCGAAGGGGTTCGCAGACGCTTCGGGGTCTCTCGCGATTTCCTGCTGGCCGTCGGCAGTTTGCAGCCGCGCAAAAACCTGGTCCGATTGATCCGGGCCTACGCGAGATTGCGAAGCGAGCGCGAAGACTTCAGATCCCAACTGGTGATTGTGGGGCGGAAATTGTGGCTGGCGAGCGAAATCTTCGACGAGGTGAAGAGACAGCGCTGGGCCGATGACGTGATCCTGACCGGCTACGTGGCCGACGAAGATCTGCCCGCGCTATATCGCGCGGCCCGCGCTTTTGTGTATCCTTCGCTCTTCGAGGGGTTCGGGCTGCCGCCGCTCGAAGCGATGGCTTGCGGGACGCCGGTCGTGACCAGTGACGTTTCCAGCCTGCCCGAAATCACCGGCGACGCCGCGCTGTTGATCGACCCGAACGACGAACGGGCGCTGGCGAACGCTCTGATCGAAGTCGTGAACAACGACCGCCTGCGCGCGGAACTGCGCGAGAAAGGGATCGCGCAGGCGAAGAAGTTTACCTGGCGCGACGTCGCGGAGAAGACTCTGAGGCTTTATCAGGAGGCATACGCCATATGAAATATGAAATATGAGATATGAAATATGGCATATGCGCCGGCTTTGAATCTCGAATCTCGAATCTCTGATCAAAACCCGCCCTGCGACCTTTGCGGCGCGGCCGAATCCGACCTCGTCCTCACGACTCCGCGCCTCGACGGCCCGCTCGTTCGGTGCCGCGATTGCGGTCTCTTTTATGTCGTTTTTCCTGAGAATGGAGACGCGGGGCAGACTAAAGTCTGTCCCACATCTCCGGTCGCGTCGGAGATGGCGCGGCTGGCGGAACGCGCGCGCGAGCTTGATCTGATCTCGCCGGAGGTCGAGGCGAGCGAGCGGCCCTGGCGCGAACTGGCGGCGCGCGAGAGGCTGGATGATCTCAAACGCTTTGTTGCGAAGGGGCGGTTTCTGGAGATCGGCAGTTCGACCGGCGAACTGCTCGCCGCGGCGGGTTCGTCACTCGCGGCGGTAGGCGTCGAGGCCGACGAAAGGACCAGCCGCGCGGCCCGCGCCCAGGGTCTGGACGTCTTCAGCGGGACGCTCCGCGACGCGCGCTTCCCGGACGGGCATTTCGACGCCGCCGCGATGTACCACGTCATCGAACACGTCCCGAGCCCCCGCGAGGAACTGCGCGAACTGCGCCGCGTCATCAAGCCGGGCGGGTGGCTGGTACTCGAAACGCCGAACATCGCGACCCTCTGGTATCGGTTGTTGGGCTCGCGGTGGCGCCAATTCATCCCAGACCACATTTTCTTCTTCACCCCGAGGACGATTACCAGGCTTTGCGAAAGCGGCGGGTTCGAGGTCCGCGAGCTTAGCAGCGTGGGCAAGGCGATGAGCCTGCGGTTGTTCATTAACAGACTCGGACGCTATCACCGCCCGTCGGCGAACCTGCTCGAAGCCGTCAGCGACCGTTTGCGCCTGAGCGACTTCACGATCCGCATCAAACTGGGCGATGTGATGCGCCTCTACGCAAGGAGGATCGAGGATCGGGGATCGAAGATCGAGGATTGAATGAAGGCGCCGCGCAAGAAGTCCAGCATTACATTTTTACCACCGCCAGAGTGAATGGCGCGATCTTCCATCCTCGATCCTCGATCCTCGATCCTCGACCCTCGACCCTCGATCCTCGACCCTCGACCCTCGACCCTCGATCCTCGGTCTCGATGATCGGCCCTACTATGAGAGCCTCCCACCAGAGGTTGAATTTCTCGATCTGCATCCGTCCCTGTTTTTCGACCGTGCGCGCAAAGGTCAGTTCCGCAAGTTTGGTCGAGCCGCGGGTCGGATTGGAGTACGGCGCCGTATGGGTTTGCGCGAGATAAGTTTGTCGTTCGGGCAGATTAAGCTCGCGGCGAATGCTGTTGATCAGCGCTTCGCATTCGCCTGGGCCCTGCGGATCGCCGGCGTCGTCGCGCAGACCCAGCGCCGCATGCCCGAGTTCGTGCAGGATCACGAATCCCAGGTCGAACGCCGCCAGCGCCGGGCGGTCGCCGCGCAGTTTCGAGAAGTCGCTGAAGTCTATCTCCAGCGGGAAGACGTCGATTTTCGCTCCCGATGAGTAGTGTTGATAAGCTGACGGCTTGGCCAGTCTGGCGAAGGCGACTTTTGGTGAGTACATGTGAGATTCCAGGTCCACCGCGTGGCCCATTGTCGCCGCCGCATCGAGCAGCGAGCGCGCGATGGCCGATCCGCCGGAGAATTTCGTTCGATCGCCGAGCGTCAGAAAGCCGTTCTCGTCGAACCGCATTTCGATTAACCCTGCCTTGTCGCGCAGACTCGTGAGGACGGCGTCCAATTGCTTCGCGTTGAGTTTGGGGACGCCGGGGCTGTTTCGTAATCCGCCGCGATAGCGGAACGGGTCGCCGGCTGTCGCGGGCGGCGTGGAGAAGATCGAGCAAAGCGCGGCGAACGCGGCGGCGATCACATAAACGCGGTTCGGCCGCGCGCGCATCGAGATTCTTTGTCGAGCGTGGCGAATTGCGGCAATGCTTCGGGCAGTATTGATCATTTGCTGGTTACTACTCCGGATCGCATCGCCGTGTTCGGCGCGGAGGGCTGAAAATGCGGTGTTTTGGGCCTCAGGCAGGCGAAAAAAATGGGCCGATGAAGCCACAGTTGATCCTTAAACGAATTTATGGCGCCAGTTAAAGATCCCTTCCACGAACAGGCTGAAGCTTTGCAGGCAGAGGCGTCATTGCTACGAGGCCGTTACAATCATTCGGCCTCGCTTTAGTAATTGTTGGATGGCGCCGCTCGATCGGTACCGTACCGATGTCTCGCCATGGCTATGTGTGGCCCCCTTGGCGCATAATCTCCAGCATGAATGAACAAGACACAATCGAGATAATTGTCAACGGCGACGCGCTTCAGGTAAGACGGAGCACGCGCGTCACGGATTTGATCAAACAACTCGAACTTGCGTCGGAACGACTGGCGATCGAATTAAACCTGTCGATCCTGCCGCGCGCGAAGTGGGCCGAGATTGAATTGAGACCGGGCGACAGGCTAGAAATCGTGCATTTCGTGGGTGGCGGGTGAAGCCAGGTAGACCGCCAATGCAGTACGGTATTAGGAGCGTAAGCGACCTTCGGTACGGTACGGGGAGCGTGAGCGACCTGGGCCTTGATCAATAGCCTATTGATCAAGGCCCAGGTCGCTCACGCTCCCCGTACCGTACCGATCATTCGTGTCGTAACGCCTCGACCGGGTCGAGGCGTGAGGCGCGCACCGCCGGGTACAGCCCGAAGATCAAGCCCACGGCGGCCGAGACGCCGAACGACATAGCGATCGAATTCCAGGTCACGAGCGTGTTCCATTCGGCGTAGATCGCGACCACGCGCGATACGACGAAGCCGAAGACCACGCCGATCAACCCGCCGACGAAACTGATCGTCAGGGCCTCGACCAAGAACTGCTGCCAGATGTCGCGGCGGCGCGCGCCGAGGCTCCGGCGGACGCCGATCTCGCGCGTCCGCTCCAGAATGTTGGCGAGCATGATGTTCATGATGCCGATGCCGCCGACCAGCAGCGAGATGCTGGCGATGCAGCTCATTACGATGTTGAAGATGCGCTGCGTGCGCTGGTTCTGTTCGAGCAATTCGCGCGGGACGACGATCGAAAAATCGTCGGCCTTGCCGTGCGTGTTCGAGAGCACCTGGCTGATCAAGACCGCGGTCGGTTTGAGCGCGTCGATGTTCTTGAGGCTTAACGTGATCTCGTCAAGCTCCGATTCGAAGCGCTTCAGCTCGAATTTCTTGAGCGCGGTCGCGAGCGGGATGTAGATGTCGTTGCTAAAGTCCTGCAGTTTGACGCCTTCGAACTCGTCCTTCGTCAGGTTGTTATCGGCAAGCACGCCGACGACCGTGAACCACATCTTGTCAATCTTAATGGTTTTGCCGACGGGCGACTCGGCGCCGAAAAGCTTCTGTTTGACGCGGGAGCCGATCACGCAGAACTGTTCGTAATCCTTCTGGTCCATTTCGGAGATCAGGCTACCTTCAGAGAGGTCGTACCGGGCGAGCCGGAAATAGGACGGGGTGACGCCGATGACGTTCGAATCGTCGCTCTTGCCCTTGAACGAGAAGATTTGAAACGTCTTGACGCGTTTGCGGGCGGAATACGTCTCGAGGTCGGGCGTGACCGCCGTGATCGCCTGCACGTCGCGCGTCGAGAGGCCGATCGAATTCTCGCGGACTTTCTTGAGATCTTCTTCTTTGAATTCGCGGTCCTTGGCGATGACGTTGCGCAAACCCATCGTGTCGATGATCCGCAGGCTCTCTTTTTCAGCGCCCGCGCCGATCGAAAGCATGGCGATCACCGCGCCGACGCCGAATATCATCCCGAGCATCGTCAGGAAGGTGCGCAGCTTGTGCGTGTACAGGTTGCCGAAGGCAAGATTGATTTCAGTCAGGTATCGCATAAGTCAATCCCAGCGCTACTGTGTTTTCTTATTCTCATCCTTCGATTCGCGCTTCACGTCGGGCGGGTTGAGCGCCAGCGACTGTCCGGCCTGCAGCCCCTCGGTCACGACCACCTGGATCAGGTCGCCCTGTCCGAGTTTGACCTTCACGGGTTCGAACTGTCCGTGCGATTTGCGCACGTAGACGGCGATGTCGGAATCTTTTTTGACCACGGCGCTGCGCGGGACGACTATCACCGACTTCAATTCGCCCGCGCGGATTTGAGCTTTCAGCTTGACGCCCGGTTTCATAAACTCCGGTTCGGTTTTGTCGAGCGAGACGATGACCTGGAAGTATTTGACGGGCGACCCCTGGTCGATCGGCCGCGCGAGGTTGTCGATGGTTTTTACCTTGCCGGTGAACTCCTGGCCCGGGAAGGGATCGAGCGTGACTGTCACGGGCTGGTCCGTCTTCAATTCGCCGGCGTCTTTCTCCAGGACGAAGCATTTGGCCTCCATCTTGTCTGGGTTGACCAGGTTGAAGAGCGTCATGCCTATCCAGACGATGCGTCCGGGCTGGATCGAGAAGCCGCCGAAGAAGTATTCCGGGTTGTTGTAGGCGACGATGCCGGAGGCCGGTGAGATCAGTTTGAGCGAAGTGGTCGCGCGTTCGATCTGGTCGATCTTGTTGTTGGCCTGCTGCCGTTCGAGCAGCAGGATCGCCTCGTCTAGCGTGTAGACTTTGCCCTTCAAGTTCAACCTGGCGTCGGCGTATACCAATTTCTTCTCGCTGAACTCCTTGTTGATCTGGCCCTCGATGATGTCGCGCCGCGAATAGATAAGGGCGTCGCGCGGCAGGAATTCGTTGATCTTCTGTAACTCGAGCTCGGCGATGCGTTTGTCCTTGACGATGTCGGTCTTTTCGACGTTCGATCCGAGCTCGCCCTTGGTGATCTTCTGGTTGGTCATATCCAGGTTCGAACGTTGTTCGAGCTTCTGCAAATCCAGCTCCGTCTGGTCGAACTCGACCAGCGTGTCGCCCTTGTTGACGTGTCGACCGTCGGCGACGACCGTGGCGACCCTCAGCCGATCGACCGGGACGAACGGAACCGCGATGGTCATCGATTCGGCGGATTGCAACTCGCCGTCGGCGTATATTTTCAACGTGAAGTCACGCGGATTGACCGGAACGACGAGCGGGACGATTTCGGAGGAGCCGGACGGCCAGGCGCGGCGCGCGGCGTAAATGACGATCGAGACGGCGGCCAGCAGGACGACCGCGACGAGTATCGCGCGGACCAGTTTTGGAAGTCTTTTAATCAGTTTCATGGCGTTACATTCGAAACGTGCATGGATCGAGCTTTTCAACACAAAGGATCAAAGGATCAAAGGGTCAAAGGTAGAAAGAGGAAAAGATCCGACTTTTTCCCTCTAAATTCTTTGACCCTTTGATCCTTTGTCCCTTTGTGTTGAAATAGCGTTCTCACGAAAATCTCACTTCGCCTTAGCGAAATCGGCGCCGATCCGGTCGCCGGCTTTCAACCCTTCGAGGATCACGACCTCGGTCCCGTTCGACTCGCCGAGTTTGACCCGCTGTTCTCGCCACCCTTGATCGGATTTCACTTTGACCATCGAGCCTTCGGCCGTAGTGCGAACGGCCTTGAGCGGGACGGCCAGGCAGTTCTCGACGGAGGAGGTTTCGACCTTCGCTTTGACGCTCATCGCGGGCCGCATGATTGATATGTCGAGATGATCGAGCGCGATCTGGATGTCGAGGATTTTGTTCGGAATGTCCCAGGCCTTAGGGCGGACGAGCTTGCCGACGCTCTTGACCGAGCCTGAGTAAACCTTATCGGGGAAGGCGTCAATAGTGACTTCGGCGCGCTGGCCCATTTTGACCTTGCCGATGTCGACTTCGGGGACGTAGGCTTCGGCGATGATCGTGTTCAGGTCGGGGATTTCGAGGATTGATTGGCCCATCCAGACGTTCTCGCCGACGCGGAATTTATCGCCGTTCCATTTCGTTTTGTAGATCACCACGCCGTCGCGGTCGGCCTTGGCCTGGAAATTCTCCATGCCTTTTTTGATCTCATTCACCTTGTTTTCGGCGCGCGACTTCTTGCTCGCGATTATCTGATAGGTGGCCTCGCTAGACTTCTTGTGCCATTCGAGGCGCTCTTTGATCGCCGCGACTTCGCGGCTCGCCTGTTCGAAGGCCAGGCGGTCCTCTTCGACCTTGTTTAGCGCCTCGACTTGTACGTCGCGCGTCTGTTTCAGCTTGAGCTTCTCGTAGTTGTTTTCGGCCGCCGCCAGCCTCGATAGCAGCTCCTGCCGTTCGAGGTCGATCTGCGTCCTGGTCTTTTCAAGTTCCTTGTTGGCCTGATCCAGCTCATTCTGGAACCGCTGCAGGTCGACGCGGATCTTCTGCGCGTCGAAGGTGATCAACTGCTCGCCCGCCTTGACCTGTTTGCCTTCGGCGACGAGGTTGACGATCTGGAATTGCCAGTAGTCGGCGAACATCGGAGGGCCGCCGAAATTCTGCACCGCGGTCGCGCGGAGCAACCCTGTCGCGTCGACGCCGAAAACCAGGGTCTTCGGCGCTACGGCCACCTCGTCGCCCGTCGCGGCCGCTTTGGGCAACAACGACGAGAGCCTCGACCCGAAGAGGACGTATGCGGCGGCGCCGGCCGCCACCAACGCGACCCCGATAATAACGCGTCTCTGTTTTTTGAGCATTATGCTTCCTTTTTATGCTATGGGACTTATAGGACCAATAGGACTTATAGGACCTATAAGTCCTATTTCGCCAGGATGCGGTCGCCCTCTTTGAGCGCGCCGTTGTCGGCGACCAGATAGTTCAGCCCGTCGGTGGCGAGGACAGTCACCGCGACTTCGCGCCGCGCGTCGGCGCTCTCTATCCGCGTGACTTTCGCCGTTTCGCCGTCGAATCTGACGGTCGCGCGGGGCACGAGCAGGTTCGGCTGGGTCTCGCCGATTGTGACCGAGACCAGCGCCGACATCCCCGGCTTCATAATCTCCATCAACGTCTGATTGAGCGAGATCGTGACGCGGAAGATTTTCGCCTTCGCCATCCGGTTCGCCTTGATCGCCGTCTGCGAGATGTCCTTGATCTCGCCGGTGATCACCTTATCGGGATAGCTGTCGAGTTTGACCTCGGCGCGGGAGCCTATGGAAAGCCTGGGCCCGTCGACTTCGTTGACCTGCGCCAGCACTTCCATCTCGGTCAGGTCGGGTAACTGCACGACGGGCCAGCCGGGCCAGACGACGTCGCCGATCTGAAGTTTGCGGCGCTCGTTCCAGTGGTCGTTGTAAAGAACCATGCCGTCGGTGGGCGCTTTTATCTTCATTCCGTCCAGGTCGCTCCTGGCGCGGTCGAGCTGAACCTTGAGTTTGTCTTTCTCTATGATTTTGACCTGCAACTCGGCGGCCTGCTCCTTCTTCTTCTGCTCGATCTTGTTCAAGTGGTTTTCGTATTCGGTCTTCCCCTTTTCGAGCGCAAGCTGCGCCTCTTGAAATTCGCGGCGCGAAACGACTTCATTCGGAACTTTCGCCTTCAGCTTCGCCTGTTCATACACCAGCCAGAGCTTGCTCAATTCGACCTCCAGGTCGCGCAGCGCCGATTCATGCTGCGATTTGACTCTGACGATCTCGTTCTCGGCGGCGACGATTTTCTCATCCGTGTCTTTGATCTTATTTAGGGTGTTAGTGCTGTCGAGTTCGAGCGCCAGATCGCCGGCTTTGACCACCGTGCCTTCCGGCGGCATATAAACGATCTTGACATCTTCGAAAGAGCTTCCCCCGAAGATCGTCCGCGAACGTACCGCGCGCAACTCGCCGTCGAGCAGCAGAACTTTTTTGACCGATCCGCGCTTGACCTCGATCGCCGAGGCCTCAGCATCGTTCGCCGCGCCGTTTGAAGAAGCGAGAATGTAGCCGAACGACGACGAATTAAAATGATAGATGAAGATCGGCGCGATCAGGACAAGGAGCAGACACACGCTGACGATCAGCGCCGCGCGGCGGCTCGCAAGCTCCCTCAGATTGGAAGTAGGGCTGAGCATTAACGTCCTCCTGGTTTATTTGTCGGGGGATATCCTTCTAGATTGTCTACGCAGACAATGCTTTAAACGTTGAACCCGGGGTAAGGTTTCAATTCTTTAGTAGTTCGCGTCATGGTAGGAACGGGAAGCGATGAATATTTTGCAGAAGGTAGCGGGGAATGGGGAGTGGGGAGTGGGGAATGGGAAGATAACTGATTCCCCACTCCCCACTCCCCACTCCCTTCTTACCTTTATGGACGCGCCGGCGGAAGCGCGGGCATATTCTCTTGCGCGAATCGCGGCAGCAGTTGGTCGCGCATCGCCAGCTGGTAGACGGCGGCGGCGATGATGATGGCCGATTTTTTCACGTCGTCTTCGACAATGCGCTCGTAAGTGTCGAGGTTGGTGTGCCAGGTGAAGTTGAAGTATTCGACAGGGTCCTGGCCCACTCCGACGCCGGGCAGACCGGCCTGATTGAATGAGGTGTTGTCTGAGCCTCCTAGGGCGCGGCTGTTTGACGCGCGCACGCCCGCGAAGCCGAGGTCGGCAAACTGCGTGGCGGCGGGGCCGGCCTGGTCTTGCGCCAGAGCGGACATGGGATTGATGAGCAGCGCAAAACAGAGAAGGGAGGCTCTGAGCGTGTGCAGCATAGGTTCTCCTCGGAAAAATGTACCGTAGGTTGTCCAACCTGCGGAGGCTTGATTAATGAAGCGTTCGGTTGTAATCAAGCGGCTTGGTTGCGAAGCCTCCACAGGTTGGACAACCTACGGTACATCGCTCGCCGCCTTTTCATTGTTTCGGGGCATCGCAACGCGAGATGAAGGCTCCTCAGAAAATAGCCACGTAGTAACGAGTCGTTACGTCGCGAAACGACTCGTTACTACGTGGCGCTTTCATTAAGCGTTGAAGATGTGGTTGATTGCGTCGAGATAGTCGGCGGCCAGTCGTTCATTCTTGTGTTCGCCCTGCGTCGCTTCGACCAGCGCCGAGTAGAGCCAGTGCAGATCACGTTCGATCTCCGACGTCGCGTACAGCCGGGCGTTGAGTTGAACCGCGCTCAAATCGGCGGGGACGCCGAGCGCGCTAGCGTCGAGCGGCGACAGTCGCAAATACATCGCGGCGACCGACCCCAAATGGTCCGTCGATTCCGTGAGAGGCAGCGATTCGCTCGGAACCGGCAATGGCGGTTTCAAAGACTCGGAGAACTTTCTGGGCATAGGCGGCTGGCCGGTTATGCTGCCTTGGGTCGCGAGCAGCGTCGCCGTGACGTCGTTCGCCACTCGCAGCCGGCCGCCGGAAGATTGCGCTTTGACGACGCCGGTCAAAACCAGGTTGCCGTTCAACGATGCGGCTGTCTTCGGCGTGAAAGCGAAATGGTAACTCGATCCGCCGGCCTCGATCTTGCCGGCGAATCCGGCGCCGTTCGGCAAGACGTGAATGGAGTGGATTTTATTCACCGATTTTCTCTTTTGCGTAAGCATTCGTAGCGTTCTCTCAAAAGGCGCCTTGATCAAGGGCGGAACTCCAAACAGTTACAAATTATCGCTCTTCATCTCCTCGGTCAGATACTCACACGCGCGAATGGTCAAGGCAAGGATGGTCAGCGTCGGGTTCTGATTGGCCGATCCGACGTAGGCCGCGCCGTCGATGACGAAGACGTTCTTGGCGTCCCACATCTGATTGAATTTGTTCAGGACCGATTTCTTCGGGTCGGCGCCCATGCGCGCCGTTCCCAGTTCGTGAATGATACGTCCGGGCACGGTCAACTGGCGGCTTACGCCGATCTGTTCGGCGCCGGCGCGGGTGAGTATTTCAGCCGCCATGTCGGCGGCGTCATTGCCCATCTCGCGCTCGTTATCGGAGTGTTGAATGTGGACTCGTAGTACGGGGACGCCCCATGCGTCGACCACGCCGCCGGGATCGATCTCGACGTAGTTTTCATAGCGCGAGAGCATCGCCGCGCGCGTGGTCAGTCCGACCGGCGCGACGTACCACCGGCGCACCTGTCGTTTGAACTCGCTGCCGAAACCTTCGATCCGGCGCGCCACGCCCGGAAACGAGCCGATGGCAGATCCGCCCTCGAACCCGTAGCCGCGTAGGAATTTCGGGTGTTTAGTCGCCTTGTCCAGATTGCGGAATCGCGGGATGAAGACGCCCGACGATTTGCCGTCTTCATTGACCGTGTCGCGCCCGGCGAACATCGGCAATACGCCCGAAGCCCCGGTCCCGCCGAAATGATCGACCAGGTAATGCCCCAACACGCCCGACGAATTGCCGAGCCCATTCGGGTGTTGGCGCGACTTCGAGTTGAGCAGTATCCGCGTCGATTCCAGCGTCGAGGCGGCGACTATGATCACCTTGCCGAAAAATTCCAGTTCCTCGCGTGTCACGCGGTCGACGACCGCCACGCCCTTGGCCTTGCCGGTATTCTCGTCGACGACGATGTGGCGAACGATCGAATTGGTCCGCAGCGTACAATGCTTCGTGGCCATGGCCGCGGGCAGCGTTGACGACAGGGAATTGAACATCGCGCCGACCGAACATCCGTTGCCGCAACTGCCGCAGAAATGGCATTTCGCGCGGCCGTATTTCGCATGGTGCGGTTTGAGGGCGGTGAGCATCGCCACGCGCGGTTGAATCAGATTTATGCCCAGCTTTGCCGCGCCCTTCTTCAGCAAATGTTCGCCGCAATTCAACCCCATCGGCGGCAGGTAATTTCCGTCGGGCTGCCACCACAGGTTGTCGCGATTGCCGCTGACGCCGATCCACTCCTCGGCCTTGTCGTAATACTTCTCGATCTCTTTGTATTCGATCGGCCAGTCGACGTCGAAGCCGTCATGGGTGGCGGCTTGGAAATCGAGGTCGGACAGCCGCCATGACAATCTCCCCCAATGCAAGGTCTTTCCGCCCACAACGCGCGCGCGGACCCAGAGGAAGGGCTTGCCAGGATCGGTCGTGTACGGATGCTCGGTGTCCTTGACGTAAAAGTGGCGGCTGAATTCGCCCGCGGTGTCCTGCATCCACTGCTCTCTTTGCTTCCAGCCAGGCGGGCCGAAGCCGCGATACATCGAGTCGTAGGTGAACTTGTTCATCGCGAAATCGCGCGCCGGCTCCAGCTTCGGCCCCGCTTCGAGGATTAATACATAAAGCCCGCGTTCCGAGAGTTCCTTCGCGGCCATTCCGCCCGACGCCCCCGATCCGATGATGATCGCGTCGTAGACCTTTTTCGCGTTAGAGAGTTTCCTTTGCACGTAACCTCCCAGCCTGATTGCGGATTGCAGATTGCGGATTGCGGATTTGATATTCCGCAGCTCGATTTGTGTCCATAATATAATCTCCGCAATCCGCAATCTGCAATCCGCAATCCGCAATCAAGCGCCTTGCATCTCCGCCTTCTCGCAATTAAGATTCGGTTGAGTTGGATCGCCGCAACCCCCTTTGCGATTTTATTGATCCAGCTCTTTTAGGGTCGTTAATTTCCGGATGTCAAATCGAGTCAGAGTGGAAATCGTCGGGCGCAATGAATTCTGGCGTAACGCGGTCTTCGTTGAATGGGAGTATCAATTTCCCGAACGCAAGCTCGAGCCGGACGGCGCGAAGTTCCATCTGATCGAGGAAGACTGGCTCGAAGATTTGCGGCGCGTAGCGGCGCAGTGTTTTTCGCGCGCTCTTCTGGCGCCGCAAGACCCGGGCCGGCGACATCTCTTCAGCAGGATTTTCGAGGGATAATTCAATCAATGACTATAAAACTGATCAAACTTTCGATCGCAGTCGTCGTCATCGCAGGAGTGGTGGGATCGTCATTTTCGACTAAAGCTTATCCGGCGTTTTTGCGCAAGGCGCAGAAGTTCGGCGCGAAAAATTGTCTTTACTGCCACAAACAGCCGACGGGCGGTGAAGGGTGGAACGAACGCGGTGAGTGGCTGATCGCCGAAAAAGAGCGCCGCAAAGCCGACGCCGTTGACCCCGAATGGCTGGCCGATTACAAGGAAGGCGCGAAGAAAGACGCCGAGAACAAAGAAGAAAACAAAGAAGAGAACAAAGAAGAGTCGAAGAAGAAAGAGAAGCCGAATCAATAATCTTCGGGAGTGGGGAATTAGTAGTGGGCAGTGGATAGTGGGCAGTGGGTAGCGAATGGCGCCTCACTATCCGCTACCCACTGCCCACTACTCACTGCCCACTACTAATTCCCCACTCCCCACCAACGAGGCAACGACCATGTCAGAAGAGAAAAACAACGTCTCTCGCCGCGACGCCCTGAAAGGCCTCGCCGGAATCGGCGCGGCCCTTCCGGTGCTCAACACAAACCTCCTCGCGCGCGACCATGATCATGATCACGGCAGTCACGGACAGGCCGCTAAAACGGAGGCGAAGAAGGCCCCTTACAAGGCGAAATTCTTCAACGCCGATCAGATGGCGCTCGTCGCCACGATCTCGGAGTTGATCATCCCGACCGACGAACATTCGAAAGGCGCGAAGGACGCCGAAGTCCCGGAGTTCATCGACATGATGATCAGCGAGTCGTCCGCCGAGACCAAAAAGGCCTGGACCGACGGCCTGGCCGCCATGGACAAACTGAGCCAGGACAAGAACGGCGTCTCTTTCAACAAGGCGACCAAAGACCGGCAGATTGCCATCCTCACCGAGATCAGCAAGAACGAGGCGAAGCCGCAGACTCAGGAGGAGAGGTTCTTCAAGACGATCAAAAACATAACCATCGACGGTTATTATACGTCCAGGATCGGCATCCACGAGGAACTGCAATACAAAGGCAACACCTACCTCAGAGAGTTCAAGGGCTGCACGCACCCTGAGCATCAGAGCTGATTGGCGCCGGCGCCGCGCGCGTAAGCGGGCGGCGAAAATCAAGGCGAAGATCGATACAGTGTCGCGCGCGTAAGCGAGCGTTGATGCGGCGCCGCGCGCAAGCAAGCGGCGCCTCACACCGTACCGCGCGCGTGAGCAAGCGGCGCATTATGAAAGACCATCTCGAACGAGTTCGGCGCATCTGCCTTGCAATGCCCGGGGCGTGGGAAAAATTATCGCACGGCGAACCGACTTTCTTCGTCGGCAAGAAAGTCTTTGCGATGTTCTCCAACAACCATCACAACGACGGGCGCATCGCCGTCTTGTGCCCTACGCCGCCCGGCATTCAAGCCATGCTGATCGAAGCCGATCCGGAAAAGTTCTACAAACCGCCTTATGTCGGCGTGCGCGGTTGGGTCGGCATCCACTTGAACCACATTCGGGATGAAGAACTCGCCTCTCACCTGCGCGAGGCCTGGCGAATGATCGCGCCTAAAAAATTACAAGGAGATCTATGAATCCCTCTCAGCAGAAAGGCTGGTTCGGCAGAAACTGGAAATGGTTCATTCCTGTCGGGTGTTTGAGCATGGTCCTGATGATCGTTGTTTTTGTGGCGGCGGTCGCATACTTCGCTTTAGGATCAATAAAATCTTCGTACGTGTATCAAGAGGCGATAGCCAAGACCAGATCGAACCCCGCCGTCATCCGAGAGTTGGGAGAGCCTATTGAGCCGGGATGGTTGATTAGCGGCCGTATAAATGTCAACGAATCGTCCGGGAACGCCGATGTGAGCATTCCGGTCTCCGGGCCGAAAAAGTCGGGAAGGGTTCATGTTTCGGCCGTAAAAAAACTGGGTAAGTGGGACTTCTCCGCCCTTGAGGTCGAGATTGAAGGCGAGACTAAAAGGATCAACTTATTAACCCCTTCAACCGAGTAATTGGTTCCGCCCGAATCGCCTGGGAGCGCCGCCCATCCCTGGACGGCGGGCTTTCGGCAATAGCTTACTGACCGAAGCAAGCAGGCATGGATGCCTGCGCTCCCAGGGGTTTTCATCATCCTCTCTTCTTCGCCACCTCATTTTATGACCCGATCAGCATTGACAATTTGGACGAACGCGAAATTTCCGGATGAAGTCCGGTCGGCGCTGGCCGCAAACGTCGCGCCGCATCGGTTGATTTACGCCGGGGAGTCGAATCGGTCCAATCTGGCTGCGGCTCCAGTCGATTCACAACTTGCCGCCGCCGACATCGCCTTTGGCCAGCCGGATGCGGAGCAGGCATCGAATTGTGTGAATTCGAAACGGCGGCGAGGGGCGCCGTACCGCTCGCCGGCTGTATACGTCGGGGCCTTTAAAACACGCTCTGAGAATGGGTGATCGGTAATGATTACGACGAAAGACAACCCGGATGATGAGACGACAACGCGCCGCCTGACGCACGGCGAATTGCTGGAGCTGCGCCGATGGAATACGCCCACGGTCTACAACGGCTGGGAGCAGGTGACGAGCTGCGACGCGGGGCGCGACGGCTTCAACCTTGAAGAAACCGTTGATTTCATGCCGCAGATGGGCGCGATGGTCGGCTATGCGATGACGGTCGTTTGCGAACCGGGCAATCCCGAGCATCGGAAAAATAATCCTGACGGGTGGAATGAATATCGCAGTTACGTGGCGAGCGTCCCAGGGCCGAAGATCGTCGTCGTGCAGGATTTGGACAAGCCGAATTTCGTCGGGGCGTTCTGGGGCGAGATCAACGCGAATGTACACCGCGCGCTGGGCTGCGTCGGGACGATTGTGGACGGCTGTATACGCGACGTGGACGAGATGTGTTATGCGGGTTTCAAGGCGTTGGCCCGAAGATTATGCGTCGGTCATGCGTATTCGTGGCCGGTTCGTTGGGGCTGCGAAGTGGAAGTCTTCGGGCGGCGCGTGAGGCCGGGGCAATTGGTCCACGCCGACAAACACGGCTTCCTGGTCGTCCCGGAAGAAGATGAAGCGCCGCTGCTCGAAGCCGCGCGCTTTATGGATACGAACGAATGCCACACGCTGATCTCCGCCGCGCGCGAATCGGCCGGGTTGCCGCTCGACGAGGTCGTGGCGCGGCTCGAAGCGGCGAAGCGCAAGTTCGGCGAAAACGTCAAACAGAAATTCAAGAGGCGTAGGGAATTCTGATCCAAATCATCCAGAGAGGGGCCGCAGACATAGAGATGAAGAATGGGCCGAACAATAATAATTGTAACCGATCAGCCGCGTAGCGGCATTTGAATTTAGGCAGGTCATTTATGGCCTGCATGCTGCGACGAATAATTTATTTCGTCGCGTAGCGACGATTGAATCACGTGGCGGCGCCTTCAACCGTCGCTACGCGACGTGAGAATCACCTTCCGTCGCATGCAGGCCATAAATGACCTGCCTAAATTCAGCGCGTCACTACGTGACGAAGAGGGCCACAGCAGTCACTAATGAGTATTGATTGCTCTGTGTCTTCGGCGCCTTTATGGCTGATCTGACTTGGTAGAGTTATTTTTGGTCCGATCCTGAGTGGGACTACAAACTGTAATGAAAACCAATTACAAATGGATCGTTGTAGCGATGCTCTGGTTCGTCTGCTTCTTCAATTACGCTGACCGCCAGGCGATCTTCTCAGTCTTCGAGCCGATCAAAGGCGAGATGGGGTTGACCGGCGCGCAACTCGGCGTCGTCGGCTCGTCGTTTATGTGGGTCTACGCGGTTGCCGCGCCCCTGGCCGGACTCGTTGGCGACCGCTTCAGGCGCAAGACGCTCATCCTGGGCGGGCTGATCTTCTGGTCTCTCATCACAGTCGCCACGGCCTTCTCGAAGAACTACACGCATCTGGTGATCTGTCGCGCGCTGGAAGGCTTCGGCGAAGCGTTCTACTTCCCTGCCTCGATGTCTCTGGTGAGCGATTATCACGGGCCCGACACGCGCTCGCGCGCGATGGCCATCCATCAGTCGAGCGTCTACGCGGGGACGATCGCCGGCGGCTCGGTGGCGGGCGTGATGGCCGACCATTTCGGCTGGCGGTCGAGCTTCTATTTGTTCGGCTGGTTCGGCGTGGCGCTCGGACTCGTGCTGCTCTTCTTCCTCAAAGAGCCGAAGCGCGGGCAGGCGGAAGGCGTGACGAACCTTAATCGACTTGATTTGGTCGCGGAGATGAGGGCCGTGCTTGAACGGCAGCGGGCGCGCCTTCTGATCCCTGTCTACATCGGCGCGAGCGTGGTGACGCTGGTTTTCGTAAAAACGACTGCGAACCGCATATTGATCCTGGGCTCGCTCGCCGCCGTCGGAGTATTGATGCTGATCAAGACACCGATGGTACGGGTTTTGATCCTGGTCTTTGTTGGCGCGAACTTCGTGGCGATGATCTTTCTGACGTGGATGCCGACCTACCTGAAGCGCGAGTTTGGGATGAGTCTTTCAATGTCGGGTGTGAGCGCGACGGCCTATTTGCAGATCGCTTCGGTGCTGGGCGTGATCACGGGCGGCGTGCTGGCCGACCGGCTGTCAAGGAAACACAGAGGCGGGCGAATGATGGCTCAGGCGGTTGGGTTGTTTGCCGGAGCGCCGTTTATTTTTCTGACGGGATGGACTCTCTCGATCCCTGTGCTCGTGCTGGCGCTAATCGGCTTCGGGTATTTCAAGGGGATGTATGACGCGAACATCTGGGCCTCGCTGCACGACGTGGTCAGGCCGGAACGAAGGGCGACTGCGGTCGGCGTAATGAATGCGATCGGCTGGCTGGGCGGCGGCGCAGGGACGTACGCGATTGGCGTGGCCGAGCCGTACTTCAGAATGAGCGTGTGTCTGAGCGCCAATTCGCTGGTCTACATTCTCGTCGGAATGTTGATGATTGCCGGCGTCCGGGGTTATTTGAACGACAAGCGCCTAAATCAACCCAAACGACATGGCGCAAATGAATTTGCCACAGAGGCACAGAGCCACAGAGAAAAAGCCTAAAAGATCAAGAGAAGCGCCTTATTTTCCTTCGCCTTCTCTGTGTCTGCGGCGCCTGCGGTGGCAGATGCTACTTCCCGCTCCGCTTAGACTTCGACTTCTCTTCGGCCATCTTCGAGAGTTTCTTCCATCGGTTTTTTTCGATCCGCTGCGCGAGTTGATTTTGGCGGCGGGCCAGGTGGTCGAGTTCGCGCCGCATCTTAAGGTAGTTCTCGAATCGCGCGGCGTCGAGCTCGCCCGATTCCAGGGCGTCGCGCACGGCGCAGCGAGGCTCGGTCTGGTGTTGGCAGTCGCCGAAGTGACAATGCGCGGCCAGTTCTTCTATATCTTCGAAGGCCGTCTCGACGCCTTCTTCGACGTCCCACAATTGCAATTCGCGCATTCCCGGAGTGTCCAGAACCAGCGCGCCGTTCGGCAGCGGGATCAACTCGCGATGGCGCGTCGCATGCTGGCCACGGTCGTCGTGTTCGCGGACTTCCTTGACCTTCTGCCGTTCGGAGCCTAGCAGTCGGTTTATCAGGGTCGATTTGCCCACGCCCGACGTCCCGACCAGCGCGACCGTCTTGCCGGGGCCGAAATATTGATCGAGGGCCTCAAGCCCTTCGCCCCCCTTACCATGGACCGCGCAGACTGCGTGAATCGGCGCTCCGGCGGCGACCTCTTCCGCTTCCTTGATCTTCGCCTCCACGTCGTCGCAGAGGTCAGTCTTGGTCAGCAGGATCACAGGTCTTGCGCCGCTCTCCCATGCGACGGTCAGATAGCGCTCAATTCGTCGCGGGTTGAAATCCTGATTGAGCGACGTGACCAGGAAGAGAGTGTCGATGTTCGCGCCGACGACCTGTTCCTCGGTCTTGACGCCTTTGGTCTTGCGCATGAATTTGCTGCGGCGCGGCAGCACGGCATGGATCACCGCCTTGTTTCCGCTTTCGATCAGGCGCAGCGCGACCCAATCGCCGACGGCGGGAAGGTCGGCGCGGCTCTCGGCTCGGCGCCTCAACCGGCCGGCGATTTCTGCCAACATCTCGCCTCGCGCGGTGTAGACGCGACAGAACTGGTTGTATTCAATCGCGACGCGTCCGGCCACGTAACCCTGCGCGGCGAATTCGCGGAAATGCGCGGCGAAGAAATCGTTCCAGCCGTGGCGCTCCAGTTGTTGATCCTTCAAATCCATTTCAATCTTCTCCTAAAAATTGTCCGCGGTTTTCCAAAACGCGGGCCGAACTGAGAGCTGTGTTCAATTGCGTCTCAGATTCAGCGATTCCCGTTTCAGTTGTGGATTGATCTGCGTTTCCGGAAGGAATGAGCCGCGACATGTCGGCGCGCCAATACCCTTTCATCACGGTAAACAGTGACGTTATTGACTGGCGCGGGCGACTCGTTTTTTAGCGAACAATCATAGGCGACCAAATCGGAGAGTGGTTCTACAGTTTTAACTTCGGCCTCAAGCTGAGGATGCTACACGCTTGGCCATCGGAAATGCAAATTAGCAGGAACACTGGATTGCGGATTGCGGATTGCGGATTGCGGAAGGACTTAGCCACAGAGGGCACAGAGAACACAGAGGAAGCATTGATTCCCTCTGTGTTCTCTGTGCCCTCTGTGGCTAAGTCCTTCCGCAATCCGCAATTCAACCGGCAGTGAAGCGGTCGTGCGCTGAATTCAAAACGGCCAGCGCCAGCTGCTGTTCGTCCGATTGCGCGGCCGTCTCGATCTGCGCGATCAAGGCTCTGAGCTGCGCGGCGTTGGCCACCGCAAGGTCGTAAGCCAGCTCCTCCATTTTCTTCAGGCCGAAATCGTTCAACTCTCCGACCAGCGCGACGGCGGTGTCGCCCGGCGCCATGTGGCCGCTGAAAGAACTGACCCGCACCTCGACTTCATGGCTGAGCGTCATCCAGAAGTAGCTGAGCAGCGAAGGGAGCAGCGGGCGCAGCAATTCCCAGGCGAAGTCGCCTTCCTGAGTGACCGAGAAGAAGGCCAGGTAGTAGTGGCGCGCGCTGATGTAGTCGCGGTTGCGGAAGTAGGCGCCGGCGCGTGAACTGCAATAACTCGCCGCGCCCCAAAGGAACTCGTCAACGCTGACTTCCGGCTCCCGCCGCAGGTAGAGTTCGGCCAGGATTTTCAGCCCGCGCAGGGCGCAGTTGGAGCTGGCGATGAAGTCGTGGCGGCGCAGGTCGGACGCCGCGTCGAAGAGACGGTCGGCTTCTTCGAGAGTGATCCGGTCGTTCGCGTGCAGCGAGAATTGTTCCAGGTCCCGTTTGACCCCGGCCAACTCCGGCCTCTGCAGCAACAGGCTGATCGCGTCGGTCTGCCGGACGAAATACTGATTGCCGCTGCGCTCAGCAAATTCCATCTCGGTCAATTCATTCAGCAGGTCGGCGCAGTAACTTTCGCCGCGCGCGGGGGCGAAGAGGATCGAGGTCGCGCAGGGCGGCGTCAGGCGGATGTGAGATTCCAGCGTGAGGCGCAATAGACTCCGGTCTACGAGCCGGTTGGCCCGCTCCGCGTCGTTCTCGTTGAGGCGCCGGATATAGGCCGAGAGCGACGGGGATTCGGGTTGGAAGTCGAAGAGGTCGGCGCGGTAAGCGAGCCTCGCCACGGCGCGGATGTCCTCGCGCTTGCGGTAGACGTTCTCGAAATCGTATCTGGCTTTGAGTTTGTTGATCGCCTGATTGAGAGTCGCCCGGGCCGGGGCCGGCTCCACGGCGCTCAGCAATTCGGCAAGGACGTCGGCGCGGACGTCGGGGGGAATGACCGGCAGGCGGAGGTCTTCGAAGAAATAACGCAGCGTCTCGCGTTCCGAACGCTTTACCGGCGCGGCCGTCGTCGCGGTCGAAGCGCTTGCGGCGACCGTGATCGGCGGCGCGCGCCTGATGACCACCGGGCGCGGGGCGGCGGTTTTTTCCTCGGCGGGCGCGGAGGCGGTCTCCGAACCCGTCGCGCCCGCGCCAGGCCCGGCGCCCTGCTGGGCTTCAATCACAGATTCGCTGACGGACAACGAACGAGGCGCCTTGATCTGTTCGTAAGCCTCCTCCACCAATTTGTCGTAGAAGATGAATTCGTCGCACGACTTGATCAGCAGGTCGCTGGTCGAGGCCTGCACGCCGACCCCGATCGTGTACTTCCCGTACTCGCGCGCCTTGCTCATCAGCGAAGAGAAATCGCTGTCGCCGGAGACGATCACGACCGTGTCGATGTAATCCAGCATGAACAGGCTCTCCATGACGTCGATCACCAGCCTGATGTCGGCGCGGTTCTTCCCGCCCTGCTGGACGTTGTAAGAGTAAAGTTGCACCAGCTCCACCGCGTTCTCGCGCAGCGCGTCGCGGTACTTTATCAGCCGCGACCAGTCGCCGTAAGCGCGCCTGAGCGTAATACGACCCCGCCGCTGGATGGCTTTGAGGAGCAGCCCCAAATCGAATTCGCCGAAGTGATTGGCGGCGCTCAGAGAGATGTTTTCAAAGTCGATGAAGACGGCGATTTTCTGATTGTCCTGTGTATGAGACGATCTCATATGATCCGACCTGACGACAGCCCGACGACGAATTGATGGGCGGCGCGGCGCGGCCACATATTATCCGATTTCTCGCTGTCCCCCAAATGGTACAGCGCCGCGCGCGTAGGGCGGGTATTCCCCGCCCAACAGCGTTGATCACGGACGCGGGCGGGGAATGCCGCCCCTACGCGCGTGGCGCTGTAATTAGGCGCCGCTTGTCGCACGATTGTTGCAGGGGAAGAGGCGTGCGACCACTTTTGAAACTATCAAGGCGTCCATTATCGCTAGAACCCGCCGGCGATGAGCAGGGCATCCGCTGCCTCTATAACGAGCTGGACCGTGACGGGTTTCTCGTCATCGTCGGGAAGACTATGAAAGACTCCGATGCGCCGTATTCCCTGTACGAGTGGGACGGCAATGCGGGCGGCGCGATGCGGCTATTTAACGTCGTATTCGCAAAGAAAATGAAGCCCGAAGGAATTACGCGCGGCTCGATCGGCGGCAGGAATGCGCTCGTCATCGTTGATGACGGAGGGGGATTTCAAGTGGTCTGGGAAGACATTCGCCTGCCATAATAGTGGGACAAACTTTAGTCTGTCCCACTCTTGATTGTTCCGATTTGACGCTGATTTCTTTCCGCAACGGAGATGCATTAAACTCCGTCTTACAAAATATCGCCGGATATTGATCTACCATTGGAGGAGTCGTTCAGAAGCAATGAGCGACGCCGGGAAAAAATAAACATCGCCCCTGGGTACGCGTCGCTTCCAGCGCGCAGACGTGTAGAAAGGCGTATTGACCGGAATCAGACGCCGCCGAAGTCGCCGAACTTGCGTCGAGTGATTATCGCTTGCAATCCTGCGCATTCGGCCCCAAGCCCCTGCGGGCCTACAGTGGGTCTTCCATACGCGACTGCGCGATGGAAGCGACGCGTACCCAGGGATTTTCGGAGGAAAGACATGCGCCGCCGATTCACGCTCGTGTTGGTCATCATCGCCCTGTCAACCGTCGCCGCGCTGAACATCGTTTCAGCGGACAACTGGCCGCAATGGCGCGGCCCCGCGCTCAACGGCATCAGCAATGAAAAAAATCTGCCGGTCAAATGGACGGTCGAAGAGAACGTCACGTGGAAGCTGGAGATGCCCGCCTGGAGCGGTTCGACGCCGATCATCTGGGGCGATAACATCTTCCTCAACGCGTCCGAGGGGGAGATGGGCAAATCGAGCAATGGCGAGATGAATAGGTCGGTAAAAGGCGACATTTACCTCTGGTGTGTAGACCGGACGAAGGGGACCGCGCTCTGGAAGAAATTGCTCGGCTCCGGCGATACGAAGATGCGCAAGCAGAACATGTCGTCGCCGTCGCCTGTCACCGACGGCAGCGGCGTCTGGGTGATGACGGGCACGGGCGTCTTGAAGGCTTTCGACTTCAAAGGCAATGAATTATGGGCGCGCGACATTCAGAAAGATTACGGCAAATTCGGTTTGAACTGGGGCTACGCCTCGTCGCCGCTGCTTTACGAAGATTCGCTCTTCGTGCAGGTGCTCCACGGGATGAGGACCGACGACCCGTCGTACCTGCTGCGCATCGACAAGAAGACGGGCAAGACGGTCTGGCGCGTCGAGCGGCCCACGGCGGCGATCAGGGAATCGCCCGATTCTTACGCGACGCCGGCGCTGCTGCGCTACGGCAATAACGTCGAGATCGTCGTCCTCGGCGGCGATTGCGTGACGGGACATGACCCGGCGACGGGCAAAGAATTGTGGCGCGGCAATGGCCTCAACCCCGACAACAATCCCAACTACCGCGTCATCGCTTCGCCGGTCACTTTCGACGGCGTGATCTACGCGCCGACGCGCGTCAAACCGCTGACGGCGTTTCGCGCGGGCGGGCGCGGCGACATCACCGGCACGCACCAGCTCTGGACGTTTCAGAACGGCCCCGACGTGCCGACGCCGGTGACCGACGGCAAATACTTTTACAGCGTCAGCGACGGCGGCGTCGCCTGGTGCCTGGACGCCAAGACCGGCGCCGAGATTTACGGCCGGAAGCGATTGAAGCCCGGAACATACAGCTCATCGCCCGTCCTGGCAGACGGGAAGATTTACATCACGAACGAAGAGGGGTTGACGACCGTCTACAAGGCGGGGCCGCAGTTTGAAATCCTGGCCGAGAACTCGCTCAACGATTACTGCCTCAGCTCGGTGGCGGTCTCCGACGGCCAACTCTTCATCCGCACGGCGTCCTATCTCTATTGCATCGGCAAGCGCGCGGCGCGCTGATCCGGTTTCGCGCCGCCGGACGGATTTATACTGTCCAACCTCATCACGGAAAAATGCCGGAGGGAAAAATAGTATCTCTCATTTTTCCGTCCGGCATTTTTTTGTCCGATGGCCGAAATGACGATCTACGCCAGTTCACTTCCCGGTCAATTCATCCTTTGATATTTGTCCGTCGAGGATCGAGATCACGCGGTGGGCGTGCCTGGCGATATCATGTTCGTGCGTCACGACGATGATCGTGTTGCCGCGCTGGTGCAGCACGTCGAGCAACTGCATGATCTCCTCCGAGGTCTTCGAATCGAGGTTGCCGGTCGGCTCGTCGGCGAGAATGATCGAGGGGTTGTTGACCAGGGCGCGGGCGATGGCCACGCGCTGGCGCTGGCCGCCCGACAATTCGTTCGGCTTGTGCGACATCCGTTGGCCGAGGTCTACGGATTCGAGGGCCTTCTTAGCCATATCGATCCGCTTCGACGACGGCGTGCCGTTGTAGATCAGCGGCAGTTCGACGTTGTGCAGCGCCGTCGCGCGGGGCAGCAGGTTGAAAGTCTGGAAGACGAACCCTATCTCCTTGTTGCGGATGTGGGCCAGTTCGTCGTCGTCCATCTGGGAGACCAGCTTGCTGTTGAGCCAGTACTCGCCCTGCGACGGCGTGTCGAGGCAGCCGATCAGGTTCATCAACGTCGATTTGCCGGAGCCTGACGGGCCGACGATCGCCACGTACTCGTTGCGCTGAATCTCGAACGAGACGCCGCGCAGCGCGTGAATCTCTTCGTCGCCCATCACGTAAGTCTTCCACAAATTGTCGGTTTTAATCATCGCCACACGAGACTTCTCCTGCTGTAATCCGTTCTGCGCAACCCCTTCTATTTCCATTATTGTCGCTAACATTTGAAATTACCCTTCTGGCGCCCGTAGGCTACTCATTTGTTCTCATTGCCGGCGCCGGCCGCCAGCTTTTTGTTCTTGTCTTCGCGTTTGATCGCCTGGTCGTTCTTGAGTGTGCGGAGTTGGCGGTAAGGCCCGGTGACGATCTCCTGGCCTTCGTTCAAACCGCTCTTGATTTCGATGTCGTTGTCGCCGGTGATCCCGGTTTCGACCGCAGTGAATACGGTCTTGTTGTTCTGGATGACGAAGACGCCTTTGACCGGCTTCTTTTCCTTCGGGTTCTGATTCTTATTCTGATCCGGCGTCGGCTTCGGCGCCGCGCCTGATCCCGCTTTGATCTGGTCCGGATCGCGTTCGACCAGGGCCTGAAGCGGAACCGCGATGACGTTCTCGCGGCGGTCGGTGCTGATCGTCGCCGTCGCCGACATGCCCGGACGCAGGCGGTTACGAATCTCCTCGCTCATATTCACGAGGCGAACAGTGACTTTGAAGTCCTTCGCCTCCTGCGAGCCGGTCGAGGAGGTCTGGGCGATCGTCCGGCCCGATCTGTCCTGGGCGGTTTGGGAGATCTCGACGACCTTGCCCTCGATCTCAGTCTCGCCGAGCGCGTCGACTTTCACTTTCACCTTCTGATCGAGCTTTACGTTGGTGATGTCGGTTTCGTCCACGTTGACCTTGACGTTGATGGCCGACATGTCGGCGATGAGCATCAACTGCGTCGATGAGAAATTGGCCAGCGCGTAAGTGCCGACCTGAACTATCGGGCCGCCGATGACGCCGTCAATCGTGGCGTATTGCGTGGTCTTGCGGAGCAGATCGGATTGCTGCGCCAGGTTGGCCTGCTGTTGCGCCGCGCGAGCCTTAGCCGCGTCGATCGCCGTTCTGGCCTGATCGACGCGAATCCCCGCGTCCTTGACCTGAACCTGGGCCTGATCGACGCGGGCCTTCGCCGCGTTGACGGAGGCCGTGGCGGAGTCGAAGCGCATCTTGGCCGAGTCGTAATACTGGCGCGAAAGGACGCGCTCTTCGAGGAGGGTCGAAGCGCGTTTGAGTTCGATCTCGGCGTTGTTGCGCTCGGCGTTCGAGCGCTCCAGATCGGCCTGGAATGTGAGGAGCGAGGCGCGAGCCGTACTGACGGAGTTCTCCGCCGCCGTCAGCGCCGAAATCTGATTTTGGACCTCGGATTGCATAGCCCGCAAACCCGCCTCCTGAACCGAGGTCTGGCTTTCGATTTGCGTCGGGTCGACGCGGAGCAGCGACGCGCCCTTCTTCACCACGTCGCCTTCTTTGACGAAGACGTCCGTGACGCGGCCGGGGACTTCCGCTTGCAAGCTGATGAACTTCATCGGTTGGACTTCGCCATTGGCCGTCACTTTGGCTTCGAGCGCGGCGCGGCGCTCGACCTTCGCCGCTTGAACTTCCGGCAGGTCATTGCGTCGCGAGAAGCTGACGCCGATGACGACGCCGATCACCACGACGGCGCCCGCCACTATAAGTATCTTCTTGTTTCTGGATAAAGCCATGTCTGTGCTAGATGCCTCCCCCCGAAGGATGAAAAAAGCCCACTGTTTCGTAATTTTTATGTTGAGTCGCTTATCCTGATGGAAACTCTTCAACCGACACCGTTATACGCAGCTTTGTTCATCTCTGTTTCAATAAGATGCGACAAAATTCCAAACGCCATTGTAAGGATTTATCGCGCCGCCGCACAAGCCGGACACACAATGCCCCACATTAAGACCCCGCAGTAGGGCCCCGCAATGGCATGGATAAAACGGTCCGGCGCCAGTCTTCATTAACAGCTTGGGTGAGAGAATTGCTGAAAGCCTTTTTGAAAAGCTCCTTGACGAGAGCCCACGAAGTGGGCGGGGAGCATAAAGCCCGGGGGTAGCGTCAGCGAAACCCTGGGAAGGGAGCTTCATTTTGATGAATTGGATGGCCCCAGTTTTTTCAATATTTCTTGAAGCGCCGTTTTGCGGGTTTGATCCGGCGTTTGCTCCATCAAACTTCGTATCGCCTTCAGATGAGCGGCGCGCAGGGCGTCGCTCGCAGGTACGGCTAAATCCGCCTCTACTCCGGTTCCCTCCCAGGTGGTTTTAGCGAATGGAAGAATAGTTTGCCCTTCCGGCACAAGCATGCCGAAATGGTCATTTAGACGTCGAAGCCTCGAGCCGTGCGCGCCCCCGCCGGTTGTGGCGCCGACAGTTACTGCGCCTTTCAGATGCTTAAGAACATAGGCGAACAGCTCGGCGGCCGAGAACGTATTTTTGCTTGTCAGCGCCAATATGGGCTTGGCGCCGCCGTATCGTTTCCCCCTCACCGTATCCGATGTTCGGAATACCCGCGTCAAATTTTCCGGCCGCCAATAAATGGAGGAAAGATGCGTGGGCTGATCGAAGAAATAACTGCATAACAAAGCCACCATTGGCGGAGATCCGCCGCCATTCT
>WNFU01000275.1_pt1 | contig 68437 bp, 79 predicted proteins | sample 5400121 | NCBI WGS metagenome assembly WNFU01 (sample SAMN13153360, study PRJNA577476) | soil metagenome | isolation source: 100 cm soil or saprolite under grassland replicate 1 | place: USA:California | collected 2016-06-15 | reverse complement strand
TCGGGATGATCGCGACGAGCCCCGACTGCCATACCTATTACATCGACGTCCGCGGACGCCACGACTCGCGGCCCGTGCGCGAGACCGGGACGGCGAACCCGGCGCCGCCGGACGGCAGGGTCGTCGCGCCGCCGGACGAGGCGGGCCTCACGGCGCGGATCCTCGACGGCGGGGTCGCGTGGGTCCGCTGGCGCGAGTTCCGCGTGACGGGCACGTACGACATCCGCGCGAAGGTGAAGGCCATCCTCGAGGCCGCGCTCGCCGCGGGCGCGAAGGCGTGGCTCTTCGACATGCGCGGGAACGTCGGCGGGAACGGGCCGGAGATCATCGCGTCGTACTTCCTGAAGGATGAGGCGCCGATGGAGGTGCACGTCCGCACGGGGAAGGCGGGCGTCCGCACGGCGAACCCGGCGTTCCGCCTGCCCGAGGCCTATCAGCTGCCCATCGCGCTCATCCAGAACGGCCAGGGCGGGTCCGCGCCGGAGATCCTCTCGCTCTTCCTGAAGGAGACGAAGCGCGGCACGATCGTCGGCCAGCGCAGCATCGGCTGCATCGGGTCGGCGTCGCCGACGGCGATGCCCGACGGCACCCAGCTCTACGTCGTGGCGGAGGAGTACGTGGGCGCGATCACCGGGACGCGCTACAACAACGTGGGCGTGACACCCGACGTCGAGGCGACCGATGCCGCCGCGATCGACACCGCGGCCAAGCTGCTGAAGGACAAGATCGCGAAGGGGACGACATGAGACGGACGGCGTGGACCTGGATCCTTACGGTATCGGTCGTCGCGGCGTGCACGACCTCGACGCCACCCCCGTCGTCACCGAGCCCCTCCGGCCCCGCCCTGGTGCAGGTCACGGACAAGACGAAGGGCGAGATCCAGACCGCCGTCCAGAAGCAGCGCGAGGCGCTCGCGAAACGCGACATCACGGCTTACCAGAGCACCATCGACCTGACGCGCAACGCCTTCCGGCGCTGCAAGCTCGAGTCGTTCGACATCGCTGGCCGGCAAGGCGCGTCGTCGGCCGTCCCGCAGGTGGTGAAGGTCGAGCCGTTCGGCGGCACGTATGTGCGCGCGTGGGTCGACGAAGGCGGCAACACCGGCATCGCGCGCACGTACTTCCGCGTCGTCGACGGGCGATGGATCCAGAGCGAGCCCACCGCGGACGAGGTCGGCGCGGAGAAGAAGACGTCGATCGACGGGATCGACATCGACTACTGGGCGATCGACGACGACGTCGTCGAGTCGCTGCGGAAAGGGACGCTCGCCGCGCGGGACGCCGTCGTGCGGAACCAGCTCGCCGAGTCCACGCATCCGTTCGGCATCCGCTTCTACCCGACGAAGACCGTCGCCGGGATCGTCGACTGCTCGGTCGTCGGGTTCCACCTGCCGAACCGGCCCGAGGACAAGTACATCCGCTTCTTCCGCTACTGGTTCACGCCCGACACCACCGGGCTCTCGGAGCCGACGATCTCGTTCATCCAGCACGAGGGGCTGCACTGGGCGCAGGACCAGTTCATCACCGGGATCAGCGCGCGCCTCGACTGGTGGCTCGTCGAGGGGTGGCCCGACTACATCGGCCAGTCACGCTCCACGGACTACAAGCGCGCCGTCGTATGCACGACCGCCACGCCGACGTACAAGCAGCTCGCCGACGGACCGCGCACCGACCTGCCCGACACGAACCCCGAGGACGCGGTCCGCTACTACGCGTTCGCGAACTCGATGGTCGAGTACCTCTATGCCCAGTACGGGCCGGACGCGTACAAGAAGCTCTTGCTCGCCTACAAGGACCTCGCCGATCCGAACAAGAACCTGCCGGCGATCCTCGGCGTGACGCCCGACGCGTTCCGATCAGGCTGGATCGCATTCGCGAAGAAGAAGTACTGCTGATCTACTCGGCTAGTACCGAAGAGGGGCACGCTCGTCCGTCGTACGGCGCGCGCCCGACGGCAAACGCGGCTGCCACCCATTTGGTACGGCCACCTGCTTGGCGCGACCCCCGCCGTCTCGCATGATCGTGAACGGCAAGCGCGCGGCTTCGGAGCAGGAAGGGAACGGAAAGAGTGGCGGTACAGATCGCGAGCGCTCACGTGGCGACCTTCCCCGCAGCCGAGGGAGCGGTCGCATGGGGCCCGATCCCCGACGTCATCGACCGCGCGCGCGGCGGTGACCGCGCAGCGTTCGCCGAGCTGTACGACCAGTACGTCGACAGCGTCTACCGTTACCTCCTCTACCGGCTCCGCGAGCCGAGCGACGCCGAGGACCTGACGAGCGAGGTCTTCACCCGCGCGTTCGCGAACATCCACCGCTACCGCTGGCAGGGCAAGTCATTCCTCGCCTGGCTCTACACGATCGCGCGCAACGCCGTCACCGACCGTCGCCGCCGCGACCGGCCGACCGTCGAGCTCGACACCGCGTTCGGCCTGGCCCAGGACGGCCCGACGGCCCACGACCAAGCCGTGCTCGGCGAGCAGGTCGGCGCGCTGCGCGGGGCCGTGAAGCACCTCACGACCGAGCAGCAGCAGGTGCTGTCGCTGCGGTTCGAGGCGAACCTGTCGAGCCGCGAGGTCGCCCGCATGCTCGGCAAGAACGAGGGTGCGATCCGCGCCCTGCAGTTCCGCGCGCTCGGCCGTCTCCGCAAGATCCTCCGCGATCAGGCCTGATCCAGGCGGCAAAGCGGCCTTAGTCAACTCATAGATCCCGCCGGGGCGCGGCCATACACTTTTCAGGTGGGTCGGATGCGCGTCCTGTTCGTCGCTCTGTTCGCCGTCGTCCTCGCCGCATGCCAGGTCGTGCCGGAAGAGGTCGCGCGGCAGATCATCCCCGAGCGGACCGAGTACAAGACGCTCGAGGCCGCCTACCACGTGCTCCTCGAGCGCCACGTCGACCGGCCGACCCCCGAGAAGCTGGTGAACGGCGCGCTCGACGGCGCCGAGGCGTATCTCACCCGCAAGGTCGAGGTCACGAACGCGACCCCCACGCCGAGCGGGGCGCCGGCGCCCGTTGGGACCGCGACCCCAGCCGCGGCCGCGAAGGGCGCGGGCTGCGCGGGTCCGGTCATCGAGCGTCCGGCGCTCAGCGGCAGCAGCGAGTCCGACCTCGTGAAGGCCTCCGAGTCGCTCGACAAGGCGCTCGCGAAGTGCAAGGCCGCGGACAAGACGCAGCTCGAGCGCGCCGCGACCGACGGCATGGCGAAGGCCATGGCCGAGTGCCACACCTACTACCTCGATCCCGACCGCGCGAAGCAGTTCAACCAGCCGCCACAGCCGTATTCCGGGATCGGGGCCTCGCTCATCCCACCCGCCGGCGCTGGCGGGCTCACCGTGATCTCCGCGGTGTTCCCGAACAGCCCCGCCGAGAAGGCCGGCGTGCGATCCGGCGACCGCATCAAGATGGTCGACGGCACCGACGTCTCCGGCTTCAGCCCCGACGAGGTCGCCGCGAAGATCCGCGGGCCCGAGGGCACGCAGGTGAAGCTCGTGCTCGTGCGCGGCACGCAGGAGGTCTCCTTCACGATCACGCGCGCGACGCTGACGCCGCCGCGGACGATCCAGCGCGACTTCGAGGACGGCAAGATCGTCATGCTGTCGATCTCGCAGCTGAACGGCGACGTCGCGCGGCTGACGAAGGATCTCGTGAACAAGGCGATCGCCGGGGGCGCGAAGGCCTTCATCATCGACCTCCGCGGCAATCCGGGCGGCGACCTCTCGGCCGCCGTGGACATCGCGAGCATCTTCCTCAAGGACGCGACGCTCGTCGATCAGGTCGGCCGTGACGGGAAGAAGGAGCAGGTCCGCACGAACAGCGGCTTCACCGTGGAGTTCAAGGGGCCTGTCGCCGTCCTCGTGAACGACCGCAGCGCGTCGGGCGCCGAGATCATCGCGGTGGGGCTGCGGGCGAACGGCGTCGCGTCGGTGATCGGCACGCGCAGCGCGGGGTGCGTCGGCATCGCGCAGCCGCGGCAGATGCCGGACGAGGGCCTCCTCCTGGTGACGCTCGCGCGCATGCAGGACCCGAAGACGGGCGAGGAGCTGAACGGGCAGGGCCGCGGCGTGCGCCCCGACGTCGACGTGAAGGACGACCCCAACACCGCGGAGCAGGAGGACCAGGACGCCGCGGTCGCCGAGCTCCGCCAGAAGCTCGCCTCGCGGCCCGGAGGCGTCGGCAGCCCCTAGACGACGAGCTCCCGCGGCGCCTTCGTGAGATCGCGCGCGCCGTCCTCGGTCACGACAAGCATGTCCTCGAGGCGGACCCCACCGATGTCGGGGTCGTAGACGCCGGGCTCGATCGTGACGACGTCGCCCGGCTCGAGCGGCACCATCCCCCACTTCCCGCGGCCGATCGACGGCAGCTCGTGGATCTCGAGGCCGACGCCGTGACCGGTCCCGTGGAAGAAGCCGCGGATCACCGGATCGTCGGGACGATGACGATGGCCGGGGCGGAGCGTGTCATAGCCGGCCTCGAAGATGATGTCCTCGACCCGCTCGTGGATCTCGCGGCCGGTCGCGCCGGGGCGCAGCATCGCGATGGCCTCGTCCTGCGCGCGCTGGACGACGTCGTACATGCGGCAGATCGCGTCGGGCGGCTGCCCCTTCGACACGGTGCGCGTCATGTCCGCCCAGTAGCGCGAGCTGTGCTGCGGGTAGATGTCCATCACGATGGGCTCGTTCGCGCGGAGCGGACCATGGCCGATCTCATGCGGATCCGCGGCCTGCTTCCCGGGTGCGGTGATCGTGCGGTCCGGGGTCTGGCAGTCGCGCGCCAGGAGCGCCTGCTCGACGATCCACCGCAGCTTCTCGGCGGTGAACGTCTCGCCGTCGAGGACGAGCGTGCCGTCCGTCGCGACGTCGGCTCGCCGGATCGCGGCGACACCCTCCGCCCACGCTTCCTCGGTGGCCCGCTGCGCGGCCTCGATGCACGCGATCTCGTCCGGCCGCTTCGTCCGGCGTCGCGCGGTGAGATCGCCGGCGACGACGAGCTCGAGACCGAGGCTGCGCATCTCGTCCGCGAGGCCGAGAGGGAAGTAGCGCGGGACGCTCACCTTCGTGATGCCGCGCTCCCCGAGGAACCGCTGGATGACGATCGCGTTGATGCGGTCCTGGTCGAGGCCCTGCTGCGCCAGCTCGCGGTAGCCGAACTCCATGAGGTCCCGGACGGCCGTCGCGCGCGACTCCTTCTCGGCGCGCCCGTGCTCGAGCGGGCTCGCGACGATGACGCGCTCCTCGCCGTGCTCGAGGGCGATGATCGGGTCGGGCGCGAGGAAGCCCGTCGACCGATAGATGTCGGGGTAGTGATACGAGTTGCCGTAGAAGAGGAGCGGGAGAGAGCCGTTCGCGTGCGGGTTCTCGGTCACGTCCGGAGAGGGTAGCCCTTGGGCCGATCGGCCCCCTTCGGAGGTTCAGTAGCGGACGACCCTATCCTCGGTCAGATGATCGTGTGCCTCGCGGTCACGACGGATGGCCTTCTCGGCACGCGCTGGGGACGCGCCGACCGGGTCGCTGTCGCCGACGTGCGGACGAGCGGGATCGAGAGCTGGCAGGAGTTCGACGTCGGCTGGGGACGCCTCCACGACGCTGGGCCCGAGGGACAGCACCACGCGCGCGTGGCGCAGTTCCTCCAGCAGCACCGCGTCGAGGCGGTCGTCGCGCACCACATCGGCGAGGGTATGCAGCAGATGCTCGGCAAGATGGGGATCGCGCTGCACATGTCGCCCGGCCCGCGCGCCAGCGATGCCGCGCTGAGCGTGCTCGGCGATCACCGACGGTCTTGAGTTCGCACGCATCGCTTCGCGCGCCAGGCGCTCACGTAAGGACCCAGCTCAATGATGCCGAGAAGCGTCCTCCGAATGACCACGACGCAGACCCGCGAGGAACGTGCGCGCCTTGGCGGTGAGGCGGACGCGCTTCACGCGACGATCGTCGGCCGCCTCCTCGCGCACGGCCAGACCCGCACGCACGAGGTCCTCGATCAGCCGGCCGGTCGCCGGACGCGAGCGGTCGATCGCCGTGGCGACGTCGCCGATCGGGGCGCCGGGGTGCTCGGCGAGGTAGTGCATCGCGACGAGCTGCGTGAACGTGAGCTCGCGGCGCCCGAGCTGGCGCAGCGCCGAGAGCAGGAAGTCCGGCGAGTACGGCGCCCTGCGTTCGTGTCGCGGCACTTCCCGGAGTCTAGCGTCGCGCTCCAAATCTATGCGTTGCCGCAATAGTGCTGTCTATGCAACTATCTGGGGAGACATGGCGGAGCAGCGGGACGGCGACGACGAGAGGACGGCTCCCTGGGTCTATCCCGCCGCGGTCGTCATCGTCCTCGGTCTCATCGTCCTCTTCCTCGGTCTTCACCTCGCCGGCGGCGGCATCCCCACCCACTGATGCGACGCCAGCTCTTCTCGCTGGTGGTGCTGGTCACCCTCGGGCTCTCGGCGTTCATCGGGATCGTCCTCGTGCGGCCGGACGCGATCGACGCGGTCATCGGGCGTACGGCGGCCGGCCACATGAGCCACTTCAGGGAGCCGCACCACCGCATCCACGACCTGGCGTTCGCGTTCCTCATCTCGGTGACGATGCTCGGGACGATCGCGCAGCTGCGCCGGCCGTCGCGTAGTGCCGCGGCTCAGGTCATGGCGGCGATCCCGATCCTGGGGCTGGCGCTCGTGTCCGCCCTGACCACTGCGGCCGTCGTGCAGGTGCCCTGGGTGCTGCTCGGCGCGCCGACGCTGCTCGCGACGGCGTTGCATCCGGCCGTCGGCGACCTCGTTCGTTCCGTCCGCATCCCGCGGATCGATCGGGCGCTCCTCGCCCTCGTGGTCGTGGCGGCGCTGCCACTGCTCGTATTCGCGTCCACGAACGTCGGCCTGCAGACGGCCGGCCCCACCGATCACGCGCTCCTCGGCCACTACGGCTTCATGGCCGCGTTCGGCTTCACCGTGGTCGGGCTCGGCCTGCTGTCGAGCGTGCGTCCCGCGGGCGGTCGGGTCGTGCCGTGGGCCGCTGGCCTCCTCCCGGTCCTGCTCGGGGTCGCGTCGCTGGCGTTCCCGGACGTCGAGTCGAGCCTCGACCTCGTGTGGGCGCTCGCGGCGATCGGCTGGGGCGTCGCGTTCGTCACCGTCGCCGAACGGCGCGCGCGAGGGGATCTGCGGCGCGTCTAGTGCGCCGAGCTCCGTGAGCGCGTCAGCGCCACGACCACCGCGGCGATGACGAGCGCGGCACCGGCGACGGAGATGAGCGGCGGGCGCTCCGCGCGGAAGAGCGCGCCGAGGGCCAGCGCGATCACGGGCACGACGACGCCGACGAACGATGCCGTCGTTGCGCTCCAGTGGCCGACGAGCCATGTGAAGAAGACGTACGCGCCGAGCGAGCCGAGGATCGCGAGGTACAGGACGGGCCACCACTGATCGAGGCTCGCGGGCAGCGTCCAGCGCTCACGCAGAAGGAGGCTCGCGAGCAGGCAGGTCCCCGCGCCGAGCGGCGCGCCGATCGCGTTGACGGCCCACGTCGACTGCGAGCCGGCGCGGTGCAGCAGGACCACGCCGATGGCCGCGCTCGTCGCGGCGCCGAACACGGCGGCGAGACCGATCGGCGGTACGCCGACCCCGAGCTGCCCCGCGAAGATGATCGCGACGCCGACCACGGCGACGATCGCGGCGAGGACCTTCACGCGGTCGATCGCTTCGACGCCGAGGAGGCGCGAGTACAGCGCCGTCTGCAGCGGCGCCGTCGCGAAGACGACCGCGGTGATGCCGCTCGGCACCGTCTGCTCGCCCCAGTAGAGGAGCGCGAGGTTCACGCCGAACTGCAGCGCCCCGTACAACACCACGTCGCGCAGCGCACCGCCGCGCGGGAGACGCGCGCGCGTGAGCAACGCGACCGCGATGAGGGCGACCGAGGCGATCGCGAGGCGGAGCGTCGCGCCCCAGAGCGGCGCGAGGACCTCATTACTGAGGGTGATGACGAGGAACGTCGAGCCCCAGATGAGGCTCGCCCCGGCGAACGCGCCGTAGCCCGACCAGTCGGTCTCCCGGGGCGCGGCCGTACGCTGTGCCTGCGCGATGGACATGCCTCTACCCTCCGTCATCTCGGTCCCGATATCTGCAACGCAGGCAACGGTCGGATCGTGAGCCGATGACGCTCACGTGTTCGGCACGCGGTATGCGGCACCCGCAGGACATGGCCGCGATCCACTCGGTCATCGCGGACTTCCCCAAGCGCGAGCTGGTCCCGAGGGCGCTTGGCGAGCTCGCGCGCGCCGGGTTCCGCCCCGAGGACGTGAGCATCATCGCCGGCGATCCGGAGCTGGCGCGCGAGCTCGGCGGTCGCTCGTTCGATCGGTACGGGGTCCTGGCGGGCTTCCTCGCGGGGATCCTCTTCACGATCTCGGTCGTCCTCATGGGCGGCAGCGCCATGCCCGTGAACTCCGTCGGCTTCGTCATCGGCGCGCTGGGCGTCATCGGTGGCCTCGGGTTCATCGGGCTCGTGGTCGGGCGCTCGATCGTCCGTCGCTCCGTGGACGCGTCGCGCTTCGCGAGCGAGGTCGAACGCGGTGACACGCTCGTCGCGGTGTGCTGCACCGGCGATCAGTGCCTGCACGCGAAGGATGTCCTCAGCGCTGCCGGTGCTGAGGACGTCCGCGAGGAGATGGCCGCCGGCCCTCAGTAGGCCCCGGCAACGCCGAGGCACCAACTACCCTTTGTCTCCTCGTGACGAGGTTCATCCCGCCGGGCTGGCGGGTCCTCGCGCTCCCCGACCATCGGCGGCTGTGGCTGGCGCACGCCGGTTCCGTCATCGGCGACGGCTTCCATGCGATCGCGATCACGTGGCTCGTCTTCGACACCCTCGGTGGCGGACCGCAGGCGCTCGCGGTGCTGGGCATCGCCAATGTCGTCCCGGCGCTCGCGCTCGGGATCCTCTCGGGCACGATCGTCGACCGCGTCGATCGACGGCGCCTCATGGTCGCGACCGATCTCGTCCGTGCGGCGCTCGTCGGCGCGCTCGCCGTCCTCGTCGCCACGGGTCAGGCGCGCATCCCGGTGGTCATCGCGATCGGGATCGCGCTGCTGCTCGCCGCAGCGGCGTTCTTCGCGCTCGGGGTGGCCGACGCGGTGCTGAATGCCGCGTACGCCGCGCTGCTGCAGACGACCGTCCCCCCGGACATGCGCGGGCGGACGTTCGCGACGTTCAGCACCGCGATGAACCTCACGACGCCGGTCTCGCTGGCCGTGACCGGTGCTCTCGCCACGGTGGCCGGCCCGGTGCTGCTCATCGCGATCTCGGGTGTCGGCCTGATGGGTGTCGGCGCGACGAGCTTCGCCGCGTCGCTCCGGGAAGGCCGCGCGCTCCGATCGGCCGCGTCGGCCTGACCCTCGTCAGACCCGCGCCGGCTGCATCAGCCTCCGGTACTGCTCGAGCTCGGCGATGGACTCGTGGATGTCCTCCAGGGCAGTGTGCTTCTCCGACTTCTTCGGGATCGCGTTCGGGCCGAACCACGCGCCGACGAGGACCTTGAGCGTGCTCACGTCCACCTGGCGGTAGTGCAGGTACGCCTCGAGCCGCGGCATGTACACGAACAGGAAGCGCCGGTCCTGCCAGATCGAGTTGCCGGCGAGGATGCCCTGCCGCGGATCGCACCACTGCGACACGAGGTCGAGCGCGCCCTTCTCGGCGTCCTCGAGCGAGACGGTCGACGTGCGGACGCGGTCCCAGAGCCCGGACCGCGTGTGCATCTCCCGCACGTACGCGTCGGCAGCGTCGATGGCCACGGTCGGCTGGTGAATGACCGCGTGGTACGTCCCGAGCGGCGTGAGGTCGCCGATCTCCGTGACCACGGCGGCGATCTCGATGACCTGGTTGCGGCGCGGGTCGAGCCCGGTCATCTCCATGTCGAGCCAGACCAGGCGCTCGCGCTTCTCCTCCGCGGAAGATGCCGTCATCTCGAGCGACCGTGACTCTACGTCGGATCAGCCGCTCGCGCGCGCGACGGATGCATGGATCTCTTCCGTCAGCTGCTCGATGCGCTCGGTGAGCTCAGCGATCCGCTTCGTGACGTCAGTGTTCAGTTTGAGCAGCTCGAGATTCGTTTTGGCCAGCTCCTCGCGGTGCATCGCATCGGCGTCCGAGAGCGCCTTGTCACGCTCGGCCTGGCGTGTCTGTGCGAGGAGGATGAGCGGGGCCGCGTAGGCGGCCTGGAGGCTGAAGCCGAGATTCAGAAGGATGAACGGCATCGGATCGAAACTCGCCACGCCGATCGCATTGGTGACGATCCACGCCGCGACCACGACCGTCTGGCCGATGAGGAACTGCGGGGTCCCGAAGAAGCGCGCGAAGCTCTCGGCGAGTTGGCCGAAGGTCGTTTGCCCGAACGGAGCAGAAAGATGCGCGTGCTGTGAGTGGAAGCGCAGATGGCTCATGGATCCCTCCCTACCTGTTGATCACCGGCTCGCCTCCCGTAGACGGTCTTGGAGATCGGTACCCCGGCCACTTGCGGAACCTTTGAGCCCATGCCGACGTTATCGCCTGATGTGGGTCGGCTCATCTTGTCGCTGGCTGTCGTAGCCCTCGCGTGCGGTCGACTGCCTAACGGGAATGCGCTCTCCGGAGGCACGGCGAGCCCGACGCCGGCTGAGACACCGAGCTCACCGCTCGCCGCTGCCATCACTTCCCTGACCGCAGGCCTCGCGTTCCAGCCCTACGTCCCTGACGGTCTGCCGGCCGATCTCGCGGTGACGGCGTCACTCTTCGGCTCTCCCGCGCTCGGACCGCGCGGTCTGGGCGATCCTGTGCTCTCGATCGAGGTGAGCAAGACCGCAGGCACGAAGCCGTGGCTGCGGATCGCCGAAGGAGCGGAGGGATGTTGCCCGGACTTCTCGAAGGGCACACCACGCGACGTGACGATCCGCGCAGGATCCGGAGGAACGAAGCCGCTCGTCGGCCAGCTCTACCCACCGCTCGGCGCGAGCGAAGGCCCGATGCTCCACTGGCGCGAGCCGTCGGCGTCCGGGGCCATGACCGAGATCGTTCTCTACCCGACGACCTTCGGTCAATACGCGAGCGAACAGGCGCTCATCGACCTCGCTCGCGCCATGCGGCCGATCGCGCGAGGGACTGCGACGGATGTGATGCGCCTCTACCTGTCCACCCACGTGAGCCACAGCCCGACGGGTCACCGTGTGTACCTCGCGACGAGGTCGGGTCCGTTCCCTGATGACGCACGTCTCCTCGACACGAGCGGGGCCACGATCTCGACCGCGCGGTTCGGTCCTCCGCAGTCGTACGGCTGCCTCGCGGAGGCCACCGGCGTGGCGGCATTTGCCGTCCCGCATGACGTCGTCAACGCGTTCTCGAGCGGCACAGCGACGGCCTATCGCGCCGAGGTCCTCGTCGGTGGTAGGTGGCGCAAGGTGCAGCTGATCATGTCCGGATGCTTCTCTATCGAGTGACCACGAGTGATACCTTGCCGGCGATGATCCGGCGTGAGCTCATGCGCGCTTACGTCGCGAAGCGCGTCGGCCATGGGCAGCGCTACCTCATGACGCGCGCGTATCTGAGCGACGGGACGATCGAGCAGCGCGTCAACCCGGGCATCGCCGACGACGAAGACGTCGCCTGGGTGCGCGTCGGCCATTACGAGGACCTCCTGGCGGAGCGCGATCGCCTGCGCCGCGCCGGATGGAGGGTCGCAGCGACAACCTAGGCAAATCTCCGTATATCTCTTGATGTCGCGGCCGGTCCTCGTTCACCCTCGGTGCGGTGCCTGCGGCGCGCCTCGCGCTCCTTCGTCTCCATCAGCGCACGGCGTCGATCGACGCGCGTGAGCGGCTGACCACCATCGCGTCCGCGGCGCCGCCGCGTCGCGACGTGGTCGCCCTGCTCACCTGCCACCGCGTCGAGGTCTACACCACGGTGCTTGCCGGCGAGGACCCACGCCGCGCGATCGCGGAGCGTCTCGGACACGCGGATCCGGTGCTCGACGAGGCAAGTGTGCTCACCGACATCGATGCCGCGGCCCATCTCTTCCGCGTCGCCGCTGGTCTCGATTCCGCGATCGTCGGTGAGGGACAGATCGCGAACCAGGTCCGCCGCGCCCGCGAAGCCGCGCGAGCACGTGGTCTCGATCCGATCCTCGCCGCGCTGCTGCAGCGCGCGCTGCATCTCGCGCGGACGGTCCGCGCGACGACACCGCTCGGATCGGTCCGTCGATCGATCGGCTCGCTCGCGGTGGACGAGGCGCTCGCGCACGTCCCCGATCCGGCGCGCGCGACCGCGCTCGTCGTCGGCGCGGGTGAGATCGGCAAGCTCGCCGCACGCGCGCTCGCGCGCCGCGTCGGCCGTCTCATCATCGCGAACCGCGATGCGCTGCGGGCCGCCGATCTCGCGTCGTCGATCGGCGCGGATGCGATCGCCCTCGGCTCGCTCCCCGAGGCGCTCGCGCGCGCCGACCTCGTCATCTCCGCCGCCGACACGCGCGGCGCGGTGCTCACGCGTGCGCTCTTGCGGCCTCGCGCGGCCGTGCGACCGCTCGTCGTCGTGGATATCGCCGTCCCGCGCAGCGTGGCCGACGACGCGCGGGACCTGCCGGGAGTGCTGTACCGCGACGTCGACGATCTCGCCGCGGGCTCGCCGACCGTGCCGGACGCGGTCGTCGCGGGCGCGGAGGAGCGCTGCCGCGAGGAGGCCCGGGCGTTCGTCGCGTGGATCGACGAGCGCGCGAGCGCGCGGACGATCCATGCGCTGCGCGTTCGCGCGGAGACGATCCGCGAGCAGCAGCTCTCGCGCGCCATGCGGCATCTCGGGCACCTGCCGGAGCGCGACCGCGAGGTCGTCGCGTCGCTCGCTGCGGGACTGACCCACGCGCTGCTGCACGAGCCGACCGTGCGCCTCCGGCGCACCCCCGAGGCCGAGCCGGTCGCCCGCACGCTGTTCGGGATCGACCCGTGACGCTGCGGATCGGCACGCGCGGGAGCGCGCTCGCGCGGGCGCAGACGGCGATCGTCCTCGGTGCCCTCGCCGGCGACGCCGAGATCGTGATCATCCGCACGACCGGGGACGCGAGCGATCGGCCGATCCCGGAGCTCGGCGACGGCGCCTTCGTCACCGCGATCGAGGAGGCGCTGCGGAGCGGTGAGATCGACCTTGCGGTCCATTCGCTGAAGGATCTGCCGACCGACGATCGTCCGGGCCTCGTCCTCGCCGCGATCCTCGCACGTGAGGATCCGCGCGACGTCCTCATCACGACGGCGCGCGGCGGTCTCGGCTCGCTCCCGCACGGCGCGGTCATCGGGACGTCGAGCCCGCGGCGCGACACCTTCCTGCGCGCGCTGCGGCCGGACCTCGTGACCCGGCCGATCCGCGGGAACGTAGATACGAGGATGGCGAAGGTCCGCGCGGGCGAGTACGACGGGACGGTCCTCGCGCTCGCCGGGCTTCGCCGGCTCGGGATCGCGGTGGACGAGCGCGAGATCCTCGATCCCCGCGACTGTCCCCCGGCTCCGGGTCAGGGCGCGCTCGCGGTGCAGTGCCGCGCCGATGACGCGGCGACGATCGCGCTCGCCGTCCCGCTCGACGACCCGGTGACACGACGTTCGGTCGCCGCGGAGCGCGAGGTGCTGCGCCTCCTCGGCGCGAGCTGCGAGATCCCGCTCGGCACCTGGGGTCGCGTCGATGACGGCGTGCTGACCCTCGACGCCGCGCTCGCGGCGGCGGACGGGCTCGTCCGTGCCCATGCGCGCGGGGAGGATCCGCTGGCGATCGCGCGCCAGTGCGCGGACGTGCTCGGCGGCGTACATGTCTGAGCGCCGACCCCTCGACGGCGCGATCGTCGTCCTCACGCGGCGTCCCGAGGACGAGCGAACGCTGCCTTCGGAGCTACGCCGGCTCGGCGCCGAGGTCATCGAGCTGCCGTGCATGCGCGCGGAGCCGCTCGCGGACACGAGCGAGCTCGCGGGCGAGATCGAAGGGCTCCGCCCGTCCGACCTCCTCGTGCTGACGAGCCGCGCGGGCGTCGACGCGGTCGCCGCCGTCGTCCCGCGGTCCGGCCTCGCGTGCGGCGTCGCGGCCGTCGGGCAGCGCACCGCCGAACACGCGGCGGCGGTCGGGCTGCGCGTCCACTTCGTGGCCTCGCGCGCGGACGGACGCACGCTCGGGAGCGAGCTGCCGGTGCCCCGCGGCGAGATCCTGCTCGCGCGGTCGGACATCGCGTCGCGCGACCTTCCGGCGATCCTCCGCCGGCGCGGCGCGCGCGTGCGCGAGCTCACGGCGTACCGCACCGTCGCCGAGGTCAGCGGCGATCCCAGCGCGGTCCGGCGCGCGATCGCGCGGCGGCCGGTGAGCATCGTCGTGGCGTCCCCGAGCGCCGTCGATGCGCTCACGGACGCGGTCGGCGCGGCGACGCTGCGCGCGGCGGGGTTCATCGCCATCGGCCGTCGTACCGCGGAGCGGGTCCGGCGGCGCATCGGCGTCATCGCGGCGATCACCGACGTCACGGATGCCGCATCGCTGGTGAACGCGATCCGACCGCCAGAGAGGGTCGCCGTCACATGACGATCGCACCGCCGCGCGCGGGAGCGTCATTCCATCGATCCCACCGCCTACGTCGGACGGCCGCCCTCCGGCGCCTCGTCCGCGAGACGCGCCTCGACCCGTCCGCGTGGGTCCTGCCCGTGTTCGTTGACGCGCGCGCGAGCGAGGTGACGCCGATCGCATCGTTGCCGGGACACGCGCGCTGGCCTATCGCGCGCGTCGCGGAGATGGCCGAGCGCGCCGCGGCCGCCGGCCTCGGCGGGCTGCTCCTCTTCGGCCTACCCGATGAGAAGAACGACGGCCGCGCCGCGGCGGATCCCCTCGGACCGGTGCCGGCGGCGCTGCGGACGATCCGCTCGCGTGTGCCGGATCTCGCGCTCATCGCCGACGTCTGCCTCTGCGAGTACACGACGCACGGGCACTGCGGGATCGTGCGTGACGACGGCGCCATCGACAACGACGCGACGCTGCCGCTGCTGGCCGACGCCGCGATCGCGTATGCCGCTGCGGGTGCCGACGTCGTCGCGCCGTCGGACATGATGGACGGCCGCGTCGGGGCGATCCGGGGGGCTCTCGATCTCGCCGGCCACGTCGAGACCGCGATCCTCTCGTACGCGGCGAAGTTCGCCTCCGCGTTCTACGGACCGTTCCGCGAGGCGGCGGAGTGCGCGCCGCTCTTCGGCGACCGCGCCGCATACCAGATGGATCCGCCGAACGCGCGCGAGGCCATGATCGAGATCGCCGCCGATATCACCGAAGGCGCGGACATGGTGATGGTGAAGCCGGCCGGTCCGTACCTCGATGTCATCGGGGCGGCCCGCGCGCGGTACGACGTCCCGCTCGCCGCGTACCAGGTGAGCGGTGAGTACGCCGCGCTGCACGCGGCGGCGGACCGCGGGTGGATCGACCTTCGCCGCGCCGCGCTCGAGTCGCTCACCGCGATCGCCCGCGCGGGCGCGGACGTCACGATCACGTACTTCGCGCTGGAGGCGGCCGAGTGGCTGCGGCGGTGAAGGTCGGCACGGGATCCCGCAGCGCCGAGCTGCTGGAGCGCGCGGAGCGCCTCATGCCCGGCGGCGTGTCGAGCCCCGTTCGCGCGTACCGCGCCGTCGGCGGGGGTCCGCCGTTCATCGTCGCGGGCGAGGGCTGCCGCGTGCGCGACGCCGACGGCTACGCGTACGTCGATCTCGTGTGCTCGTGGGGGCCGCTCATCGCGGGCCACGCGCATCCCGACGTCGTGCGCGACATCGAGGACCAGGCGCGGCGCGGGACGTCGTACGGCGCGCCGACGCCGCTCGAGGTCGAGCTCGCGTCGACGATCGCGCGCGCCGTGCCCAGCGTGGACATGCTGCGCTTCGTCTCCTCCGGGACGGAGGCGGCGATGAGCGCGGTCCGGCTCGCCCGCGCGGCCACGGGGCGCAGCAAGATCCTGAAGTTCGCGGGCTGCTATCACGGCCATTCGGACGGGCTGCTCGCGAAGGCGGGCTCGGGCGTCGCGACGCTCGGGCTGCCCGGATCGGCCGGAGTGACCGAAGCGACAGCGGCCGACACGATCACGGTCGCGTACAACGACCTCGGCGCCGTCCGCGCGGCGGCCGACGCGCTGCCGCTCGCCGCGGTGCTCGTCGAGCCGTACGCGGGGAACATGGGCTGCGTCCCGCCGGCGCCGGCGTTCCTCGAGGGACTGCGCGAGGTGTGCGACCGCACCGGCGCGCTGCTCGTCTTCGACGAGGTCATCACGGGCTTCCGCGTCGCGCGGGGCGGCGCGCAGGAGCGCACCGGTGTGCGCGCCGACCTCACGTGCTTCGGCAAGGTGATCGGCGGCGGGCTGCCCGTGGGCGCGTACGGCGGATCGCGTGCGCTCATGTCGCTCGTCGCGCCGCTCGGACCCGTCTATCAGGCCGGCACGCTCTCGGGGAACCCGCTCGCGATGGCGGCCGGTCTCGCCACGCTGCGGCTCCTCGACGATCGCGCGTACGCGCGCCTCGAAGCGGCCGGCGCGCGCCTCGAAGCGGGGTTGAACGACGCGATCGCGGCGAGCGGCGCCGCGGCCCGCGTACAGCGGGTCGGCTCGCTCCTGACGCTCTTCTTCACGGACCGCCCGGTGCGGAACGAGGACGACGCGATGACGAGCGATCGCGAGCGCTTCGCCGCGTTCCACCGCGCGATGCTGGAGCGGGGCGTCATGCTCCCGCCCTCGCAGTTCGAATGCTGGTTCGTCTCGCTCGCGCATGACGACGCCGCGGTCGACGAGGTCGTCGCGGCGGCGCGCGCGTCACTGCAGGAGGTCGCATGAACGAGCTGTACCGCTACCTCACCCTCGCGATGACGCCCGAGTGGCGACGGCTGCCCGCGAGCGAGCGAGCGGCGCAGAAGCGCGAGCTCGCCGAGGCGGCGCAGGCCGACGGGGTGCGCGTGCACGCGTACTCGCTCGTCGGCACGCGCGCGGATGCCGACCTCCTGCTCTGGATCGTCGGCGAGGACCTCGAGCGCATCCGTAGCCTCGAGACGCGGCTGGCCGCGACGCGGCTCTGGTCGTACGCGGCGCGGCCCTATGGCTATCTCGCGGCCCGGCGTCGGTCGCCGTATCTCGGCGATCACGCGCACCCGGCGAACGAGCACGCCCGCGGCGAGGCGGGTCCCGTCGGCGACAAGGCCTATCTCGTCGTCTACCCGATGGTGAAGAAGCGGACCTGGTACGCGCTTCCGCACGAGGAGCGGACGCGGATCATGGCGAAGCACTTCGAGGTCGGCCACGGCTATCCGGACGTGCGTATCCACACCGGGTACAGCTTCGGGATCGACGACCAGGAGTTCGTCGTCGCGTTCGAGGTCGACGACGTCCGCCGCTTCCTCGCGCTGGTCGCGGACCTGCGTGAGACGGAGGCCTCGAGCTACACCGAGCGCGAGACGCCGATCTTCGTCGGGGCGGCGATGCCGCTCGAGCGCGCGCTCGATGAGATCGACGGCGCGTCCGCGCGGATCGAGGCCTTCGCATAGACCCGCTGCTCGTCCGCGCGTGCCGGCGCGAGCGCACCGAGCGCACGCCGATCTGGTTCATGCGGCAGGCGGGCCGCTGCCTCGCCGAGTACCGCGCCCTCCGCGACCGCTACGGGATCCTCGAGATGGCGCGCACGCCCGAGCTGTGCGCTCGCGTGACGAAGATGCCCGTCGATCGCCTCGGCGTCGACGGCGCCGTCCTCTACGCCGACATCATGCTGCCGCTCGACGGGATGGGGATCCCCTTCCACATCCAGCCGGATCTCGGTCCGATCGTCGAGCGGCCGGTGCGTGCGGCGGCCGACGTTGACGCGATCCGCATCATCGACGCCGAGGAGGCGACGCCGTACCTCTTCGAGACGATCCGCGCGCTGCGCCGCGAGCTCGCGCCCGAGGTGGCGCTCATCGGCTTCGCCGGCGCGCCGTTCACGCTCGCGTCCTATCTCATCGAGGGGCGTCCTTCGCGCGAGTACGCGCGGACCAAGGCGATGCTCTTCGGCGAGCCCGCGCTCTGGCACGCCCTCATGACGACGATCAGCGAGGTGATCTCGCGCTACCTCCGCGCCCAGATCGCGGCCGGCGCCCAGGTCGTGCAGCTGTTCGACTCATGGGCGGGAGCGCTCGGACCGGCCGACTACGAGCGCGCCGTCCTGCCCTACACGAGGCGGATCTTCGCGGCCCTCGCGGATCTCAGCGTGCCCCGGGTCCACTTCGCCACCGGCAATCCCGCGCTCCTGCCGCTCATGGCGCGCGCGGAGTGCGACGTCGTCAGCGTCGATTGGCGCGTGCCGCTCGATGAGGCATGGCGGACGATCGGATACGACGTCGGGATCCAGGGCAACCTCGATCCCGGAGTCTGTCTCGCTCCCTTTGAGGTAGTCGCTGATCGCGCGCGTGAGGTGTTACGCCGCGCCGGCGATCGACCCGGGCACGTCTTCAATCTCGGACACGGAGTCCTTCCTGATACCGATCCCGACGTGCTCAGGCGGTTGTCGGAGATGGTCCATCGCGAGACCGAGAAGGTCGCCGCGTGAGGTGTCTTCCCTTTGGGTCCAACATCCGACATGCCCCGAAGAAGGAGGGATGGGGTCGGGACGGAGCAGGGCGGCGCGTGACGCTCGGTGTTCTCTTTGAGGTCACTCCGATCTTTGAACCGTTTCGGTCCAAGATCGAACCGATCTGGTTCAGGTTTTGACATGCCCTTCGGGAAGGTAGGCAGAGCGGATCCCGACATCGCTTTAGAGCTTCGCTCCTCGAATTCCGAGGTCCGCGTCGGACCGGACCGACGGGCACGGGTGGACCCGTGAGCACGGGCGTGATCCTCATGACCTACGGCGCTCCGCGAGGGCGGGACGAGGTCGGTCCATATCTCGCGAGGATCAGAGGCGGGAAGACCCCGACCGATGACCTGATCGCGGAGATGACACGCCGGTACGAGCTCATCGGCTGGTCGCCGATCGTCGAGCGCACCGTCGCGCAGGCCGAGGCGCTCGAGCGGGAGCTGGGGGACGGCTGGCTCGTCGTCGCGGGCATGCGCTACTCGCCGCCGACGATCGGCGAAGCGGTCGGGACATTGGCCGTCGCGAGCGCGGAACGGATCGTCGGGATCGTGATGTCGCCGCAGTGGTCCCCGCTGATCATGGGCGGCTACGAGCGCGCGCTCGAGGAAGCCGGGGCGGCCACGGGCGCGAGGGGCGTGCCCGTGACCGTCGTGCACGAGTGGCACCGGGAGCCCGCGTTCATCGACGCGATCGCAGCGCGGATCGACGAGGCGCTCGCGCGCATGCCAGCGGCGGACCGCGTGCCGCTGCTCCTCACGGCTCACAGCCTTCCACAGCGGGTCTTCGACGCCGAGCCAGGCTACGTCGCGCAGCTGAAGGAGACCGCGGACCTGGTCGCGGAGCATGCCGGCCTCGAGCCCGACCGGTGGCAGTGGGCGTACCAGAGCGCCGGGCACACGGCGGAGGAGTGGCTGCGTCCCGACCTGAAGGAGCTGTTCCCCGCCCTGGCCGCGGCGGGCCATCGTGACGTGCTCGTCGTGCCGATCCAGTTCCTGGCCGACCATCTCGAGGTCCTGTACGACCTCGACGTGGCTGCGGCGCACGAGGCGAGCGCGGCAGGGCTGCGGTATCACCGCATCGAGATGCCGAACACGCAGCCGGCCTTCATCCGTGCCCTCGCCGCGGTGGCGCGAGGCACCGTCCCGGCCGCACCGGCTCACGCCTGAGACGCGAGGCGACCGGGTCGCCTGTCACACTCCGGCCCCTCGCGGTGCTGAACAAGAAGATGGAGGCGAGCGCGGTCGTGTCCCGTCCGGCCGCCGCGGCCGCAGGCGCGCTGGCGCCGGCGTTCGAGCGCCTGTTCGTGCGTGAATACGGCCGCGTCGCCGGGATCGCCTACCGCGTGCTCGGCGACCGCGCCGAGGCGGAGGACGTGGCGCAGGACGTGTTCGTAGCCTTCTATCGGAAGCACGACGCCGAGGCGTCGTATGCACCGGCATGGCTGTACAAGGCGGCGGCGCACGCTGCGCTGAACGTGATCCGCGGCCTGAAGCGGCGCGAGCGCCGCGACGAGATCGCCGCGCGCGAGATGGAGCGCATCGCGGACCCCGAGCGCGACGCCATCGCGGCCGAGGAGCGCGCCGAGGTCAGGGCCGCGCTCGCGAGGCTGCCCGAGCGGACCGCGACGCTGCTCGTGCTCCGTCACAGCGGGCTGACGTACGGCGAGGTCGCGGCGGCGCTCGGGATCGGGATCGATCAGATCGGGACGCGCCTTCGGCGCGCACAGGATGCGTTCAAGAAAGAGGTGCTCCGTGGCTCACCAGAACGATGACGAGAGGCTCCTCATGAGCCCGGCCCCCGACTTCGACGCGTCCGCCGCGCTCGCGCGGTTCCGGACGCGCGTGGAGCGCGAGCGCGTGCGGCCGACGACGTCGTGGACCGCGGCGCTCGCCGCGCGGCTTTCCCTCGTCCCGGCGACGTGGATGCGTCCGGCCATCGCGGCGCTCGGCGTCGTCGTCATCGCGACCACGGCTGCCGTGACCGGCGTCGCGGACACGGTGCTCACGGTCTTCGAGCCGAAGCAGGTCGCGACGATCCAGGTCGACCCGCGGCAGCTCGGCACCATCCCGGACCCGAGCGCGTACGGGACGCTGACGTGGCTCGCGCAGCCCGCGTGGCACCCCGTCGCCGACGCGAGCGCGGCCGCCGCCGCGGCGGGCTTCACGCCGCTCGCGCCAGCCTCGATCCCTGCCACCGTCCCCTCGCAGGCGAAGTACGCGGCGATGGGCGACGCGAAGGCGACGTTCCAGTTCGATGAGGCGAAGGCGCGCGCCGCCGCGGCGCGCGTGAACGCGACGCCGCCGCCGATGCCGGCCGCCGTCGCCGCGACGACCCTGACGATGAGCGGCGGGCCGGGGATCATGACGCAGTACGGGAGCGCACCGAAGGTGCCGCCGGACCAGGCCTCCTTCGGCGGGACGCCCGCGCTCGTGATCGTCCAGGTGAAGGCGCCGGTCGTCACCTCGAACGGCGCGACGGTGAACGAGCTCCGGGACTACGCGCTGGCGCAGCCGGGCATCCCGCCGTCGGTCGCGGCGCAGGTGCGCGCGATCGGCGACCCCGTCGCCACGCTGCTCGTGCCGATCGGGATCGACATGCAGAACGCAAAGGCGATCACGGTGCGCGGTACCCAGGGGTACCTCGTCGGCGACAACACCGGCCTCGGCAGCGGGGTCGTGTGGCTCGAGCGCGGCCACGTCATCGGCGTCCTCGGTACGCTCACCGAGTCCGAGCTCATCGCGGTGGTCAACGGCCTTCGCTGACATACCCGCCCTCGAGACCATCGACCTCGCGAAGCGATACGGGCGGATCACCGCGCTCGTCGGCCTGTCCATGCGCGTCGAGCGCGGATCGATCTTCGGCTTCCTCGGCCCGAACGGCGCGGGCAAGACGACGGCGGTCAAGCTCCTCCTCGGCCTCGCGCGTCCGACCGCGGGCGAGGCCGTCGTCCTCGGCGCCCCCATCTCGGACGAGCGCGCGCACCGCGCCGCGCGCCGGCGCGTCGGGTACCTCCCCGAGCTGTTCCGCTATCCAGGCTGGCTGACGGCGCGCGAAGTGTTCGCCGCGCACTGCGCGCTCGCGGAGCTCGAGCGGTCCGCGTGGCCCGGAGAGATCGCCGACGCGCTCGCGACGGTGGGCCTCGCCGACCGCGCCGACGACCGCGTGCAGACCTTCTCAAAGGGGATGCAGCAGCGCCTCGGGCTCGGTATCGCGCTCGTCGGACGGCCCGACCTCGTCGTCCTCGACGAGCCGACGTCCGCGCTCGATCCGGTGGGGCGGCACGACGTACGCGAGATCGTGCGCGGCATCCGCGAGCGCGGCGCGGGGGTCTTCCTGAACTCGCACCTCCTCAGCGAGGTCGAGCAGGTCTGCGACCGCGTCGCGGTCGTCGACCACGGGCGCGTGATCGCCTCCGGCACGCTGCACGAGCTGCTGCGCGCCGACACCGTCCGCATCCGCGCGACCGGCCTCGGCGACGACGCGCACGCCGCGCTCGCGCGCGACGGCTTCGCGCTCGACGGCGACGGTGACCGCTTCGTCGCGCGTGGCGTGGCCGCCGAGCGGGTGCCCGCCCTCGTCGAAGCGCTCGTCCGCGCCGGCGCGCGCGTCCACGCCGTCGAGCCGCAGCACGAGAGCCTCGAAGAGCGCTTCCTGGCGCTCCTGAAAGCGCCGCAGTAGTGCTCGTCATCGCGCGACTGGTGCTCCGCGAGGCGATGCGGCGACGCCTCGTCCTCGCGATCGTCATCCTCACGATCCTGGCGGTCGCGCTCACCGCGTGGGGGTTCTCGCGCATCCCATCGCTCGGCCGGCAGCCCCTGCCGATCGACCAGGTGCGGCTCATCGCGTCGCAGCTCGTGATCCTCGTCGCGTTCATGTTCAGCTTCGTGCTCGCCCTGTCGGCGGTGTTCGTCGCGGCGCCGGCGATCTCGGGCGAGGTCGAGACGGGCATCGCCCTCGCGGTGCTCGCGCGCCCGCTCTCGCGGACCGCGTACGTCGTCGGGAAGTGGCTGGGCCTCGCCACCCTGCTGTTCCTGTACGCCGCGGGCTCGACCGCGCTCGAGCTTCTCGCGGTGAGCGCCGTCGTCGATTACCAGCCGCCGCGGCCGCTCGAGGCTTTCGCGTTCCTCTATGGCGAGACGCTCGTATCGCTCACGCTCGGGCTCGCGCTCAGCACGCGGCTGTCGGGGATGGTCGGCGGGATCATCGCCCTCGTGCTGTTCGGGATGGCGTGGATGGGTGGGATCGTCGGAGGGATCGGTCAAGCGTTCGACAACGAGGTCGTGACGCACGTCGGCACGGCAACGAAGCTCCTGCTGCCCACCGACGGCCTCTGGCGCGGCGCGGTCCACGCGCTCGAGCCGGCCGCGATCCTCACCGCCGCGCGCAACATCCCGGGATCGGCTGTCGGGGCGAACCCGTTCTTCGCGTCGACGCCGCCGCCGGCGGCGTTCATCCTCTGGTCCGTCCTGTGGATCGCGGGCGTGCTCGCGATCGCGCTGTGGAGCTTCCGCCGCCGCGAGGTGTAGTTCGGTACGCTGCGCGCGCCGTGTACCTGCGCTCGCAGACGATCGCGACCCCCGCGTCCTACGCCGTCGGCGCGCTCTCGCTCGCATACGCGGCGGTCTTCCTGGGCGCGGTGCGGACGTCGCAGGGCGCGAACACGACGGCCGTCCTGCTCAGCGACCTCTTCATCCTCGCCTCGGGCGTCCTGGTACCGATCGTCGTCGCGACGGTCGGGGACCGCATCGGCGGCGCGGAGGGGACGTGGGTGAAGCTCGTCGGCGTCGCGTGGGCGCTCCTCTCGGCGACGCATGGCGCGTTCGCTCTCGCCGCCGACATGGGGAACGTCGCCGTGGAGCAGCTCAGCTCGACCGATCCGCGCGGCTTCTCCACCTTCGGCCTCGCGGGCCTCTGGACGATCGTCGTCGGCTGGCTCGCGCGTCAGGGCCGCGGCGGCCTCCCGAGGGGCCTCGGGGTGCTCGGGATCGCCGCGGGGACCGCCCTCGTCCTGCTCTATCTCGCGACGCTGTTCGGCTCGGAGACGTTCATCCTCGTGTTCGGTGGGCTCGCGTCGGTCGTGCTCGGACCGGCGTTCTGGGTGTGGATGGGGAGCGCTCTGCGGCGCTGAGACAATAGGCACAGATCTGAAGAAGGTGCGGAATGCAGGCGACAGCTCGTGGCGAGTTCTCGGTCGAGTCATGGGACGAGAAGACGTATCAGGAGCTCGAGGGCGGCGCGAAGCTGACGCGCGCGCACATCCGCCAGCGATTCACCGGTGACCTCGAGGGCCAAGGCGACTGGGAAGCCCTGATGTGCTACCGCACGGACGGCACGGCGACGTACGTGGGCTTCGTGCGGATCGAGGGTCGGCTCGGCGGCCGGTCCGGCACCTTCGTGGCGCGAACGACCGGCGGATACGACGGCAAAGAGGCGCGGTGGTCGTTGTCGGTGGTCGCCGGGTCGGGGACCGGCGAGCTGGAAGAGCTCGCCGGAGATGGAGAGGCCGCCGCCCCCCACGGCCCCAAAGGCTCCTGGCACTTGTCTTGGAGCGAGAGCCGAGATGTTCAACACACTTAAGACCGCCTTCCTCCTGGCGCTGCTCACCGTCCTGCTCGTCTTCGCTGGCCGCCTCGTCGGCGGGAACGGCGGCATGGCCATGGCGCTCGTCCTCGCCGTCGTCATGAACGTGGGCGCGTACTGGTTCAGCGACAAGATCGCGCTGCGCATGGCCGGCGCGCGTCCCGTCACCGAGGCCGAGGCGCCCGACCTCTACCGCATCGTCGCGGACCTCGCGCGCCAGGCGAGCCTCCCGATGCCACGCGTGTACGTCATCCAGCAGCCCGCGCCGAACGCGTTCGCGACCGGGCGCGACCCGCAGCACGCCGTCGTCGCGGTGACCGCGGGGATCCTCGACCTCGTCAGCGAGCGCGAGCTGCGCGCGGTGCTCGCCCACGAGCTCGGGCACGTGCAGAACCGGGACACGCTCGTCATGGCCGTCGTGGCGTCGATCGCGGGCGCCATCAGCTACATCGCGCAGATCGCGCAGTGGGGGCTGATCTTCGGCGGCCGCAGCGACGACGACGACCGCGGCGGCAACGCTCTGGGGATGCTCGTCGGGATCATCGTCCTGCCGATCGCGGCGCTCCTCATCCAGCTCGCGATCAGCCGCTCTCGCGAGTACGGGGCCGACGACAGCGGCGCGGAGCTCTCGCGCGACCCACTCTCGCTCGCGTCGGCGCTCCGGAAGATGGCGGCGTACTCGAAGCAGATACCGCTGCCCGTGAACCCGAGCGTGAGCCCGCTGTTCATCGTGCAGCCGCTGGTGCCGGGCGGGCTCGCCGGGCTCTTCTCGACGCATCCGCCCATCGAGGCGCGCATCGCGCGTCTCGAGCAGCGCGCGGGCGCCGTCCTGGGGTCCTGACGCCGCTCCTCTTCATCCACGCGTTCCCGTTCGACGCATCGATGTGGGACGTGCAAGCCGCGTCGCTCGCGGAGGACGTCGACCGCATCATCGCGCCGTCGCTGCCCGGCTTCGGCGGGACGCCGGTGCCGGCGGCTCAGCCGACGCTCGACGACTACGCCGATGCGCTCGTCGCGCGCCTGGACGCGGGCGGCGTCGACCGCGCTGTCGTGGTGGGCCTCTCCATGGGCGGATACGTCGCGCTCGCGCTGTGGCGGCGGCACCGTCGGCGCATCGCGGGCCTGCTCCTCGCCGACACGCGCGCCGAGGCGGACGACGACGCCGCGCGTGAGCGCCGCCTGAAGCTCGCGGAGCTCGTGCGCGCTCGCGGCACGGACGCGCTCCTGCTGCAGCCCCCGAAGTGGGTCCGCGACGGCTCGGAGCGCTGGGAGGCGGTGCGCGCGATGGTCAGGCGGCAGCCCGCCGAGGCGATCGCGCAGGGCTCGATCGCGATGGCACACCGCGCGGACTCGACCGATCTGCTCCCGACGATCGACGTCCCGACGAGCGTCGTCGTCGGTGAGGATGACGCCATCACGCCGGTCGCGCTCTCACGCACGATGGCCGACCGCATCCCCGGCGCGACGCTGACGACGGTCGCGCGCGCCGGGCATCTCTCGAACATGGACGCGCCGGACGAGTTCGACCGCGCGCTGCGCGATCTCGTCCGGCGCGTCGCCGACCGTTAACGCTCGCTAGATCAGGGCCGAGGCCGCTCCGAGCAGCTCCTGCATCGACCGCGGTGCCGTGTTGTTCACGAAGATCAGCGGTCCCGCGTAGAAGACGAGCACGAGGACGATGAGGATGAGCAGGATGATCCCGATGATCATGCCGGCGCCGAAGCCGTCGCCGGACGACCCGGGCCCCGTGTTGACGTTGGTCTGACCCATCTGGCCGGTCACACTCCTTCGCCCGCGGAGCGGGCCGTGTTGGTGGTGCGACCTCGTTCTCTGCGATCCGTATGCCAGCAGTGCTGGCGAGCAGGGCGCCCCCGTTACGCGAACGTCAAAAAGGTCCGGCCAACTCCGGCGGCGCGAACAGGTCCGCAGGTGACTGCCACCACTGCTCGACGCGCTCGCCCTGCGCCTGCGCGAAGAGCGCCGCGACCGTGTCCGGCGGCTGGCCATCGGCGGCGACGATGACGACGACCTTGCCCGCGCCGATCGCATCGCGGTAGCGCCGCCGCAGATCCGTCGGCAGGCGGGACCCGGGCAGCAGCCGGCGCAGCAGGCCGTTGCGGCGCGACGGCGTCCAGGCGCGGTCGCCGGCGAGCCGCTCCGCGAGCGCTCCGTCGCGCGCGACGACCGAGATGTCCTGAGAGCGGACGCCGGAGGCGCGCAGGAGGTCGAGCGCGGCGCTCGCCGCGGCCTCGTCCGCGAACGCGCACGCGACGACCATGCCGCCGGCGACGTCGGGAAGGTAGGAGCTCGTGGCCACGGCGCGGATCGTACCGGCTACACGCGCCAGGCGATGACGGGGATGCGCATCTCGTCGGCAGTCATGCCGCCGTGCGCGCCGCGGTGCTGCACGGCCTGCCCGTCGACACGCACGATCGTCGCCGCGCGCGGCCCGCTGAGCATCCCGCAGAGCTCCCCGATGCGCCGCCTCGCAGCGCTCGCGTCGCCGCGGCCGAAGAGGCCGTCGGCGATCGCCTCGTCGCGGCCGAAGAACGTGAACCGTCCCGGCCAGCGCGCTTCGACGCGCTCGCGCACCGCGTCGCCCCGGTCCGTGTGGAAGAACGCCAGGCGCGGCTCGCCGGCGAGCGGATGCGCGAGGAGCGCACGGAGCTCGGCGTCGCCCTCGAGATCGATGAGGTGCGCCGGATCGATCTCGGCGTGCCCGTGGTCCGCCGTGAGGAGCACGAGCGTGTCGCCCGCGCCGCGGTCCGCGAGGGCGCGCCCGAGCGCGGTGTCGAGCAGCGCGGCCTCCATGGCGTGCTCCGGGCTGCGCGGCCCGTAGATGTGAGCGGCGGTGTCGATCCCGGCCCAGTACGCGTACGCGTACGCGAGCTTGCTCCCCCACGGACGCTGATCGAGGAGCTGCCGGAGCCGCACCCCGAGCGTGCTCGGCAGGACGTACCCGATGAACTCGGCCTCCGCGGCGTGCATGCGCGTCATCGCCTCGTGACGGAAGACCTCGGGCTCGATGACGTAGGAGCGCGCGCCGCGCTCCGCGAGGCGCCGATGGATCGACGGAACGAGGCGGTACGTCGCGGGGTCGAGGGCACCGTCGTCGAAGTACGAGCCGCGGCGGTGCTTCGCCGGTCCCCAGCGCAGCATCTGCGTCACCTGGCCGAACTCCTCGACCCAGCAGAAGTACGCCATGTTCCCGTGCTCCTGCGGCGTGCGTCCGGTGTTCAGCGTCGTGATCGCCGCCGCGGTCGTGCTCGGGAAGACCGAGGTGGCCTCGAGCAGCTGCACGCCATCGCGGCGGCGCGCGCGCTCGAGCAGGGACGCGAGGAACGGCGTGTCGTGCCGTGCGCACAGGCGCTCGAGCTGTCCCCACCCGAGCCCGTCGGCGAGGATGACGACGACCTGGCGCACGCCATCGGCGAGCGCGGGATCCAGGTCTCGCAGCGGCGGGATGTCACGCTCCTCCCGCGCGCCGAGCGTCGCGAGCACGGTCCCCGGCAGGTTGGCGAGGCCGCGTCCGTCGTAATCGGGGAGGGTCCACCCCGCGGCGCTCAGACGTTCGCGGAGCGATCCCACCGCCCCGATAGTGCGCTCTGCGGTCGTTACGCGGCGCGGCGCAGGTGCTGGTCCTCCGGCGTCTCGCGCCGGGTCGTCTTCACGAGGATCCGCCGCGGCCGCATGACGTACGAGATCGCCGCGCCGAGGATCGCACCCACGACGACCGAGAGACCGTCTGCGCTGCCGCGCAGGCCCGTGGGCGGCACCGCCACGATGGTGAGGAGGAAGAACGCGCCGACGATCGCGCCGCCGATCATCTCGGGGATGGGCAAACCGTCCCACGCGACGGCGATCTCGCGCTCGGCTTGGTACCTATTCCTCATGCTGCTTCCACCGTCCCTTCTTCGCGCAGCCGCACCGCGCCGGCCTCGCGCAGGAGGCCGCGCGCGCGGTCACGCTGCGCCTCGGCGACGTGCACGGAGATGAGCGTCTCGCCCGCGGCGATGTCGTCCTCGTACCGCGCGCCGCGGTCCGAGACGAACAGCCGCGCCCGTCCCGCGAGCGTGCCGATCGCGATGCCGGCGCCGATGAACCCCGCGAGGCCGAGCGCGAGCGCGACCCAGTTCGACCACATCACCGGTCCGCCGATCAGGACGAAGGTCGAGAAGAGGACGAGCCCGATGAGCCCGCCGATCGCGGCGCCCTGCGGTGACCGCGAGCCCGTGAGCTCGCGCGCCTGTCGGACGTTCGCGTCGATGACGGCGACGTCATCGGGATCGAACCCCGAATGCTCGAGGAAGCGGACCGCCGCGCGGGCCGCGCGCTCGTCGGCGAACACGCCGACGACGTTCTCGGGATGAGATCCGTTCACGCTGGGCCAGCGCGCAGGATCCGTGCCGCGCGGTCAGTCGCGGGTATGACGCCCCTTCGCTCGAGCGAGCTCTCGCTCGAGCGCGAGGGGATCCTCGATCGGCGCGGAGCACGTCGTGCCGACGCACACGTAGGCGGCCGTGCGGTCGGGGAAGCCCAGCCGCTCGAGGCGCTCGCGGTCGCTCGGCCCGTGCTCGTCGCCCGGACGATCGAGGACGACGCGATGCAGCGAGATCGCGGGATCGGGCGATCCGTGCGCGACCGCCCATAGCGCGCGCGCGGTCGCGTCGCCGGTGCCGCCGACGACGGTGACGACGAGCGGCTCCGTGAGGGCGCGCGCGACCGTGCTCGCGTACGCGGCCGCGAACTGACCCCACTGGCGGTACTCGCCGACGAAACCTTCGAGCGCGCGGACCGCGCTCTCGCGCCACGCGTCATCGCCGGTGAGCGCGGCGAGCCGGAGGAGCGCATCGGCCGCGGCCGCGCCGTCCTCGATCGGCTTCTCGCGCTTCACGACCCGGCCGAGCTCCTCGCGCTCGGGCGCGTCCCAGAACCCGCCGTGCTCCTTATCCTCGAGCGTCCGCACCAGGTGCGCCGCTGCTTCCTGCGCGAAGTCGATGGCCCTGGCATGCTCGCCCGTTCCGTACGCGTCCAGGAGCGCTGTGATCCACGCGCTCTGGTCCGCGAGCAGGTCGGGCAACCCGGGCGATCCGTCGACGGCGAAGTGCATGAGCGAGCCATCCACCCACATCCGCGTCTGCAGGGATCGCAGCACGGCGCTCGCGCGCTCGGCGTACGCCGGATCACCCGTCGCGGTCGCCGCCGCGTAGTACCCCGATGCCGCGAGCGCGTTCCAGCTCGTAAAGATGCGCCGGTCGACGTAGGGCGCCCCGTGCTGGGCACGGCGGGCGGCGTCGAGCGTGTAGTAGTGCTCGTCGGCGTCCTGCGAGCCCGCGAACGCCTCGATGTCCGGCATCCAGAGCGTCGCGTCCATCCAGCGGATGACGTCGCGCACGATGCGGTCGTACCCGGCGCTCGGGAAGAGGCCGTGCGCGTCGGCGTAGATCACGAGCAGCTCCGCGTTGTCCTCGAGCATCTTCTCGTAGTGCGGCACCTCCCACTGCCGCGTCGTCGAGTAGCGGAAGAACCCGCCCTCGACCGCGTCGTGCATGCCGCCCCCGGCCATCGCGCCGAGCGTCTTGTGCAGCATCGTCGCGACGTCGGGATAGGCGTGCCGCGCGAAGTCGTCGATGAGGTAGCGCAGGAGCTTCGGCTGCGGGAACTTCGGCTCGCGGCCGAACCCGCCGTACTGCGGGTCGTACTGGCCGCGGATGAGCGAGCCGACCGTGTCGACGACGTCCCACGTCAGCGTGCCGCGACGCTCGTCCCGCGGGGCCGCCTCCTTCTCGCGCGCCTCGCCCATGCGCGCGAGCAGCTCGTCCTTCTTGTCCTTCCACACGTCGGCGACCTGCGCGAGGTACTGGCGCATCGGCTCGGGCGGGATGTACGTGCCGCCATGGAGGATCTCGCCGTCGGGCGAGAGGAACGCGGTCGTCGGCCAGCCGCCGAGGTTGTAACGGCGGTTCACGTCGGGCCGCTGGTCGTTGTCGACGCGGACGGGGACATACCGCTCGTTCGCCAGGCGGATGACCTCGGGGTCGCTGTAGGAGGTCTCGTCCATGACGTGGCACCAGTGGCACCACACCGCGCTGATCCCGAGGAGCACCGGCTTGTCCTGCTCGCGGGCCTCGCGGAACGCGTCGGGGCCCCATTCCCGCCAGCGGATCTCGCTCGCCCGGTTCGGCCGAGGGGAGAAGTGGAAAGCTCCAGCAGTCACGAAAGCAGTGTGCGGCCAGGCCGAACGGCCCATTTCTAGGGTAGGAATGGGTCCTGCGAGGCCCCCTATCCGGCTACAATCGCCTTAGATACCGGCGGAGGTGAGCGTTTTGGCCATCGAGCAGCAGGAGACCGGGACACAGCAGGCCCTCGTCAGCGTGACGTCCCGGGCCGCCGACAAGCTCAAGGAGATCATCGAGAAGCAGGGCCGCGCTGACCTCGCCCTGCGCGTCTACGTCACGCCCGGCGGGTGCTCAGGGTTCTCCTACGGGATGACCTTCGCCGAGGGGACCGAGGAGGGCGACGCGGTCGTCGATCATGACGGCGTGAAGATCGTCGTCGACCCGATGAGCGCGATGTACCTCAAGGGCTCGGAGATCGACTTCGTCGACGCCCTCATGGGCGGCGGCTTCGCGCTCCGCAACCCGAACGCGACCTCGACGTGCGGCTGCGGCCAGTCGTTCAAGACGGCCGACCAGCAGGGCACCGCGAAGGCCTGCCACCACTAGCACGCGATCGCATCGAAATGACGAAGGGCGGCGAGAGCCGCCCTTCTTCTTTTCCTGCTCGTGCCGGAGCTATGGGTAACGCACGACGACCAGATCGACGGGACGCCAGCCGTCGCGGCCGTCGGGGAGCTGCGCGAGGAGACGATCCGGCGCACGCGGTGACGGCGTCCCGGCGACGTCAATGACCCGCACGAGGAACGGATCGGTCACGCAGTCGGCGAGGTACACGATCTGCGAGCCGTCGGGTGACCACTCCGCGCGAGCGGGACACCGCGCGTCCGAGCGCGCGAGCCCGGTCGCGACCTCGACGGGACCTGAGCGCGTGAGGACAACGAGCTTCGACTCGGGGGCATTGCCCTCGCGGACGAGGACATCGTCCACGCCGGGCCGCCAGCGCGGCTATTCCCGGCATCCCGCTACTGCGTGGTGAGGAGCTCGGCGCTGTCCAGGTGCACGAGCAGGAAGCCGCCCCCGGCGTACGGCTGAACGTTCGTCACCGCGGTCGTGCCGACGAGCACGTCGTACGCGCTGCGCGTGTCGAGCAGGTGGATCTTCCCGGCGTCGCCATCGCGCCACATCAAATAGGGCTCGGAGTACGCGAGGACCCGCGGGTCGGCGCCCGGCATCCTGTAGGCGAGATCCCTCGTCGAACTGTTCCGCGGGTCGAATGCCTGAAGCGCGTTGGCCGCCGTGCGGAGGAGGACCTCATGCGGCGTCACCCATATCGGGATGGAGGAGGACCGAAGCGCGTCGAGCGGCAGGGCGACCCAGCGCCCGTCCACGAGCGCGGACGCGCCCTCGGCCTCCGGCCTGTTCGCGCGGAAGATCGCGATCGAGCCGTCCGGCGAGACAGAGGCCACGCCCGCCAGGCGCGCACCGTCGGGTCCGGGCATGCGGTCGATCGAGCCATCCGGCGCCATGCGGAATACGGTCGAGTCCTTGCCCACGAGCACCCGCCCATCAGCGGACCAGCCCAGCGGGACGGGAAGGCCAACAAAGTCAACTCCGATGACCTTCGAAGCGCCCGTCGTGCGGTCGATGAGCCGGACCGCGGACGGCTGCGTCTGCCCGACCGCGAGCCACTTTCCGTCCGCGGAGAGCGACAGCGCGGGCATCCCGCCGCCTTCGACGTTACCGACGTCGATCGTCCGTCCATCGGCCTCGAGGATCGTGACGATCACGCTCTTCATCGAAAGCTTCAGGGCAGAAGCGGACGTGTCCAGCCGAGCGATGGCGAGACCGCCATCGGGAAGCCACATGAAGCCGCCGTTCTCCGGCACGTCCGCCGCCTTCGTCAGCGTGGCCGTGATCGCGCCGGGCGGGTAGGCCAGCTTGTAGCGCATCGCACGTGATGGGACCGGCGGCTGGCAGCTCGGCGGTGAGACCTTGTCGACCGCCACACAGACGCCTACACCAGCGGGTTGCTTCGTGATCGCAGCGACGGCCGCCCCGTCGGGCGAGATGCGGATCGACCACGTCCCGATCTCCGCGGGGACGTCGAGACGGCGCGTGTACCACCTCGGCGCTCGCGGCGACGGCGCCTCGGCAACACCGGACTCGTTCCCAGGCTCGCTCGCTCGCTGCTCGTCACCGCGCGGCGCGAGCATCGCGCGGAGATCGCGCGTGGCGATCCCCGCTCCCGCAGCGATGATGACGACGACCCCCGCGAGCGCGAGACGACGGAGGATCACATCAACGGAGACGTGCGACGGACCTCATTCGTTCCGGGACACAGACAGGCGGCCGCGTTCCCCTCAGGCGCGCGGTCGCGTGGCGCGCGTGGGGGGACGGCGTGACGCGGGCCTCTTCCTCTCCTCGTCGGAGACCTGGGGCGGGCCCGCGTTCGGCATCTCGACCGTGCTCGCGCTCGGCGGCGAGCCCTTCCCGCTCGACGCGGCGCGGTACGCCGCGGCGGCCAACCCGGAGACGAATCGCACGTCGTCGTCGGAGATGACATGCAGCCAGCCGCTCTCGCGGTCGAACGTCGGGCGCGCCTCGAACGTCGAGCGCTCGTTGTCCGGCAGCCACAGGCGCGCGCGCAGGGCGCCCGCCCGCTCCTCGAACTGGCCGATCGCGCGGCCGGACACCAGGAACGCGTGGCCCGCCACCGTCCGGCGCTCGCGCACGTCCGTGCCGGCGCGCACGAAGGCCTCGCGCAGGGTGTTCGTGAGGGTCGCGATGTCGGCCCGGTCCACCAGGACCGGAGCATAGCCCCGTACTAGCCTTGGGTCGTGACCAAGACGCTCCTCAGCCTGCGCGTGAACGGCGAGACGCACACCGTCGCCGCGGAGCCGCATCACACGCTGCTCGAGGTCCTCCGCGAGGAGCTTGGCCTGACCGGGACGAAGCACGGCTGCGAGCTCGGCGAGTGCGGCGCCTGCACGGTCCTCGTCGACGGGTTGCCTGTTCTCTCGTGCCTCACGCTGCCGATCGAGCTCGACGGCGCCGAGATCGTCACGGTCGAGGGCCTCGCGAACGGACCGCAGCTGCATCCGCTGCAGACGGCCTTCGCGGAGGAAGCGGCCGCGCAGTGCGGCTACTGCACGCCGGGGATCCTCATGTCGGCGAAGGCGCTGCTCGACCGCACGACGACACCGACGCGCGAGGAGATGGCGCAGGCGATCGCCGGCAACCTCTGCCGCTGCACCGGATACACGGCGATCTACGAAGCGATCGAGAAGGCCGGGACGCGGATGCGGTCATGAGCGAGTTCAGCGTCGTCGGCAAGCGCTCGCCCAAGGTCAACGTGTGGGGCCACCTCACGGGCACCGCGCGCTACGCCGACGACATCATCCTGCCGCGCATGCTGTACGGGCGCCTGCTGCGCTCGACGCAGGCCCACGCGCGCATCACGAAGCTCGACGTGTCGCGCGCGCTCGCGCATCCCGGCGTCGTCGCGGTCTGCACCGGCGCGGACATGCCCGAGCTCATGGGGATCATGCCGTCGACGCAGGACGAGACCGCGCTCGCGGTCGACAAGGTCCGGTACATCGGCGAGCCCGTGGCGGCGATCGCCGCGGTCGACGAGGACACGGCCTACGACGCGCTCTCGCTCATCGACGTCGAGTACGAGCCGCTCGAGCCGATCCTCACCATCGAGGAAGCGCTCACGCGCGAGGACGTGCGCATCCACGAGACCTCGGGACGCCCGGCGAACGTCTTCAAGGACGTGCACCTCGAGTTCGGCGACGTCGAGGCCGGCTTCAGTGAGGCCGACCACATCGAGGACGCCTGGTACTTCTTCGAGGGGAACACGCACGCGCCGATCGAGACGCATTCGAGCGTCGCGTCGTACGACGGCGACGGGAAGCTCACCCTCTGGACGAGCACGCAGGTCCCCCACTACCTGCACCGCGAGCTCGAGAAGGTCCTCGGCATCGCCCGCGCGCGCGTGCGCGTCATCGCGACGCCGAACGGCGGCGCGTTCGGGGGGAAGAGCGATCCGTTCGCGCACGAGTTCGCCGCGTGCTGGCTCTCGATGCGCACGAAGCGCCCCGTGAAGTTCACGCTCGACCGCGAGGAGGTCTTCTACGCGCACCGCGGCCGCCACCCCGTGCTCATGCATCTCAAGGTGGGCGCGCGGAAGGACGGCGAGCTCACGGCCGCGCACTTCCAGAGCTACCTCGACGGCGGCGCGTACGCCTCCTACGGCATCGCGACGACGTACTACACCGGCGCGCTCATGACGGTCACGTACCGCCTGCCCGCGTACAAGTTCGACGGCGTGCGCGTGTACACGAACAAGCCGCCGTGCGGGCCGAAGCGCGGCCACGGCACGACGCAGCCGCGCTACGCGTTCGAGTGCCACCTCGACAAGATCGCCCGCAAGCTCGACCTCGACCCGGTCGCCTATCGCCAGCGCGTGCTGCAGCCGCCGAACAGCCGCACCGTGAACGGCCTGCGCATCACGTCGATGGGCCTGGGGCAATGCCTCGACGAGGTGCAGCGCGCGACGCGGTTCTCGGAACGGCACCGACAGCTGCCGCGCGGGAAGGGCATCGGCGTCGCGGGCAGCGCGTACATCTCCGGCGCGGGCCTGCCGATCTACTGGAACGAGATGCCCCACTCCGGCGCGTCGGTGAAGATCGACCGCGGCGGCGGCGTGACGGTGTACTGCGGCACGTCCGAGATCGGGCAGGGGTCCGACAACGTCCTCGCGACCGTGACGGCCGAGCAGCTCGGCGTGCTCCCCGAGGACGTGCACGTCGTCTCGGGCGACACGTCGCTCGCGCCGGTCGACCTCGGGTCGTACTCCAGCCGCGTCACGTTCATGGCCGGCAACGCGGTGCGCCAGGCCGCCGGCCGCCTGCGCGAGCTCATCGTCGGCGCGCTCGCCGAGAAGTGGCAGGTCCCCGCCGACCGTATCGCGCTCGCGTACCGCAAGGCGTACGACCTCGCCGATCCGTCGAAGGCCGTCTCGTTCGCGGAGGCCGCGGTGCTCGCCGAGTCCGTGCACGGCACGCTCGTCTCCGTCGGCTCCTACAAGCCGCCGCGCGGCATCGGCGGCGACTACAAGGGCGCGGGCGTCGGCCCGACGCCGGCGTACTCGTACCAGGCCGCCGTGGCCGAGGTGAGCGTCGACCTCGAGACGGGCGTCGTGACCGTCGAGCGGATCACGGAGGCGCACGACTGCGGCCGCGCGCTCAACCCGCCGAGCGTCGAAGGCCAGATCGAGGGATCCGCGTACATGGCGTACGGCGAGGCGATCGCGGAGGAGCAGGTGTTCCGCGGCGGCCTGCACAAGAAGCCCTCGCTGCTCGAGTACAAGCTGCCGACCTCGCTCGACACGCCCGAGCTGCGCGCGATCATCGTCGAGTCGGTCGATCCCGAAGGGCCGTTCGGCGCGAAGGAGGCGGGCGAAGGCCCGCTCAACCCCGTCATCCCGGCGATCGCGAACGCCGTGTTCGACGCCATCGGCGTGCGCTTCGACGAGACGCCCATCACGGCCGCCAAGGTCCTCGACGCGCTGCAGAAGAACAAGGAGCGCGTCGGACCCGACGGGCTCGGGTCGCAAAAGGATCCGAAGGCCGCGTTACGACGCCTGTCCGCGAGCACCGTCGCGCGCGAGAAGAAGAAAGCGGGGACGCGCTGATGCTCCGTCTCCCCCGGTTCCGGATGACCGTGCCGCGCTCGACGGCGGAGGCGGCGCGGACGCTGCGCGAGCTCGGCGCGCACGAGCAGGACAGCGCGACCGTCGGCACGCCCGGCCTGCGCGTCATGGTCGTCGCTGGCGGCACCGACCTCTACCCGAACATGAAGCGCCGGCAGTTCACGCCCGAGGTGCTCATTTCGCTCCGCAGGGCCGTGCACCACGAGGTGCTCGCCGACGGACCGGCGAACGGCACGCTGATCGGCGCGAGCGCGACGCTGACGACGATCGCGGAGCACCCGACGATCCGCTCGCGGTACCGCGCGCTCGCGACCGCCGCCGGCCTTGTGAGCACCCCGCAGCTGCGCAACATGGGCACCATCGGCGGGAACGTCTGCCTCGACACGCGCTGCAACTGGTACGACGAGTCGCTGTTCTGGCGATCGGCGGAGGGCTTCTGCATGAAGACCCACCCGAACGTCGTCTGCCGCGTCGCGACCTCGAGCCCGCGCTGCCTCGCGGTCGCGAGCGCCGACACGGTGCCCGCGCTCCTCGCGCTCGGCGCGCGCGTGCACGTCGAGAGCGCCGACGGACAGCGCGTCGTCGACCTCGCCGACCTCTACCGCGAGGATGGGATCCGCTACCTCACGCTGCGCCGGGACGAGATCGTGACCGAGGTCGTCCTGCCGCCGGCCGAGGGCTGGCGCAGCACCTACCTGAAGCTGCGCGACCGCGGATCGTTCGACTTCCCCATCGTCGGCCTCGCCGCGGCGGTGCGCTGGGACGGCGGACGCGTGATCGACGCGCGCGTCGCGCTCACCGCGGTCGCCTCGCGGCCGATCCTCGTCGAGGCGGCGGCCGCGCCGCTCGTGGGGTCGCGCCTCGAGGAGGACGCGATCGCCGCGGCGGCGGAGGCCGCGTTCAAGGCCGCGCGCCCGATGGACAACACCTCGGGCACGATCGCGCAGCGCAAGCGCACCGTCTCGGTGTTCGCGACGCGCGCGCTGCGCGAGCTGCGGGAGCAGGCGCAGGCGGCAGCCTGATGCGCCCCATCGCCGTCGTCCCGGCGGCCGGGGCCGCGGAGAGGTTCGGCTCGGAGAAGCTTCTCGCGCCGGTCGGGGACGTGCCCATGATCGAGCGGACGATCCGCTCTCTCCTCGAGGGAGGCGCGAAGCGCGCCGTCGTGGTCGTGGCGCCCGGAGCGGACGAGCTGCGTCGCGTCCTCGAGCGGATCGAACACGTCTCCGTCGAAGTGAACCGTGCCCGCGAGCGCGGAATGCTCTCGTCCATCCAAGCGGGGCTCCGCGACGCGCCCGGCGATCCGATCGTCGTCCTGCCGGGCGACATGCCGTACGTCGAGCCCGCCACGGTCGCCGCGCTCCTCCAACGCCATTCGGAAGAGGGCGCGATCGTCTCGCCGCGCTTCCGCGGCAAGCGTGGTCATCCCGTCGTCATCCCAGGTCGACTGCGCGACGAGATCCTCTCCGCGACAGACGATGAGACGCTGCATGACGTGCTGCGCCGCCACTCGGGCGAGCGCGTCGACCTCGACGTCGCGGACAAGGGCGTCGTCCGCGACGTGGACGTCCCGACCGACATCGAGCCCGCGCCCTGAGAGCTCAGGCCCGCCGGCGCTCCGCCCTGCTCGGATCCGTTCGGACGAGGTCGCAGAAGGCTCGCAGCTCCGCGACGTCCGTGCCGTTCAGCCCGGTCGTCCCCGTCAGCGCTTCACCTCCGCAAAGCCGTCGCGGCTCTCATGCCCGTACCGCAGGCTCGCCAGCGCCAGGATGATCAGGCCGACGACCAGGATCAGGATCTCCATCGCTCGCTCCTTCCGGCGCCGCAGCGCCAGCTGATGGAGCGACGTTCTCAGCGGGGCGTTTGCGGCGGCGTTTGGCTCACGTAACGGAACAGGCGAGCAGCCAGGTCGGGCATCGGCCCCCGCCGGACGAGCCGGAACGCGTTCTCGACCACACGCTGGTCGCGCCCGTCTTCGAGCTCCACGAGATCGGTAAGGATCGCCGCATCGGCCCACCACAGCGTGTCGGGGACGCGCGTGCAGCGCTGGTGTGCATCCGCGAGGAGGGTCCGCGCGCGGTCGGGCTTCCCTCGCCGCACCTCGACCAAGGCCATGCCGCGCAGCGAGAGGCCTTCCCAGCATGGGTCCGCGATCTCCGCGCTGACCGCGAAGGCCTCCGCGAACGTGCGCTCCGCCTCGTCGATCCGACCTTGCGCGAGCTGGGCCTCACCCAGGTGGACCTGCATCCACGGCGTGACGGAGCGCCATCCTGCGGCCCGCGCACCTTCGATCGCCTCCCGCGAGAGCCGCTCTGCGTCGGGCAGCTCGCCCTTGCGAAGGAGCGCTCGCGCGAGGAACGAGAGCGTGAACCAGCGGAAACGACGCTCTCCAGCCCGGTCGAGCGACGCGAGCGCGTCGCGCAGCGTGCCTTCGGCGCGGTCGAGGTCCCCCCGGTCGATCTCGCAGCCCCCGATGTACGTGAGGGCCTGTCCCCGCTGGACATCGGTCCCGGCTTGGTCCGCGAGCGCGACAGCGCGCCGCAGCGACGCCTCGGCGGATCCGTAGTCAGCGGCGAGGAACGCGATGTAGCCGATCTCGCGAGCGGCCTCCGACGCGAGCGCTACGTCACGCATCTCGCTCGCGAGCTGGAACGATCTCGTGAGCAGACCGACCGCCTCGCGGTCGCGCCCGCGGACCGAATGCACGAGGACGCTGCCGAGCGTCGCGAGCGCGCGTGCCTCGAGCGTCCGATCGTCCGCCGCGGCGGCCGCGCCCGCAGCGCGCCGCGCCGCATCCTCGGCGGCCGCGTACTCCCCGGTCTCGAGACGGCCGGTCGCGAGGTCGAGCAAGGCTTGGGCAGTGATGGCCGGAGGCATCGCGAGGTCCGAGCCCGACGGCCTCGGCCGCTCGAGCGGCCTGCGGATCGCCGTGGGTGGCTCGATGCCGAGCTCGGCACGATACGTCCGCGCGATCGAGTCAAGGTAGCGCTCGGCACCGGCACGATCACCGCGCGAGACGTGGATGTCGACAGCGAGCTCGTGCACGGCGTCGTCGGTCGGATCGAGCGCGATGACGCGCTGGATGAGCCGCAGCGCCCGCGATGGCTGCGATCGCGCGAGCGTCGTCGCGGCCCAGCGCAACGCGTCCCTGAGCGCGGACCCGACACGCTGCCGCTCGAGGGTGAGCCACTGCTCGAACGCCGGCGCGTCGTCGAAGAAGAGGCCCTCGAGAAGCTCGCCCTGACCGATCGCCTCGACCTGCTCCGGTGTGAGGTCGCCGCGCAACACGAGGTGCGCGTCGATCGACACGTCGCCGAGCTCCAGCGAGAGGCGTCCGTCGCGCTCGGTGACATTCGCGTCGGGGCCGATGCCGCGCCGCACCTGATGGAGCGACCAGCGCAGCGCGGCGAGCGGATCCTCGGCATCCGACCAGAGGAGCTCGCTGACGCCGCGGCGCGTCGGCGCTGCCGGCGCGAGGAGCAGATACGCGAGCAGGCCCCATGGCTTGTGGCCCGGGATCTCCCGGGCGGCGCCGCTCGCGGCGACCGACGGACGGCCGATCAGTCGGATGGCGAGGGCCACGGCCGGAGCGTAAGGCTGGACGCGGGCGTCTACGATCGTGCTGTGCGGCAGATCTACCAGCGCATGGCGCAGCTCGAGCGTGAAGGCCGCCGCTACGCGGTCTGCACCGTCGTGCGCACGGTCGGGTCCACGCCCCAGGTCGTCGGCGCGAAGATGATCGTCGACGACCTCGGCCGCCTCACGGGCACGCTCGGCGGCGGGTGCGTCGAGGGTGACGCGTTCGACGAGGCGCGCCGCGTCATCGGCACGAGCGAGACGTCGCTCCGCGAGTACGAGCTCACCGAGGAGCTGGCGTGGGACACGGGGCTCGTCTGCGGCGGGACGATGTGGATCTGGATCGAACCGGGCGAGCGTGCGCTGCGCGTCGGCGATCGCGAGCTGCTCGGCGACGTCCTCGCGGCGTCGACCGGCGGGCGGCCCGTCGCGCTCGCGACGCTGCTCGAGAAGAAGGGCCGCGACCTCGCTCCGGCAGGGAGGCTGTTCGTCGAGACGGACGGCCGCGCCCGCGGTGGGCTCGGCGACGCGGCGCTCGACGAGCGCGCGACGGCCGCCGCGACGGATGCGCTCCGTCAGGGGACCGCGCGCACGGTGCCGCTCGACGATGCGCACGAGCTGCTCATCGAGCCGGTGCTCGCGAAGCCGCGCCTCGTCGTCGTCGGCGGCGGCCACGTCGGTCTCGCGATCGCGCGCATGGCCTCGCTGCTCGACTACGAGGTCACCGTCATCGAGGACCGCGGCGAGTTCGCGACGCGCGAGCGGTTCCCCGACGGCGTCGAGGTGATGCACGCCGACATGGTCAAGGCGCTCGAGACGATGGAGATCGGCTGGAACACGTTCATCGTCGTCGCGACGCGCGGCCACAAGCTCGACTCGCACGCGCTTCGCGCGGCCGTCCGCACCGAGGCGCGCTACGTCGGTCTGCTCGGCAGCCGACGCAAGACGATCCTCATCGAGCGGATGCTGCGCGACGAAGGCATCCCCGAAGAGCGCCTGCGCGAGGTGCACTCGCCGATCGGCCTCGACCTCGGCGGACGCACTCCCGCGGAGATCGCGCTCTCGATCCTGGCGGAGATCTCCACCACGCGACATGGCGGCAGCGCCCGTCCGCTGCGACTGTCGGGCGAGCTGTACGAGCGCGCCGTCGCCAAAGACTGACCAGGGATCGGACGAAGCGCACCTGAGGACCATCGCGAGGGCTCGAACTCCGACCTCGTTGGTCGGGATCATCGGAGCGCGAAAAAGGTAGGGCCAGACGACCCTACGCCCCTTTACTAACGGGATAGCCTGACGGGCATTCCTGAGTACGCGGGAGGGGGTGTCTCTTGGACGAGACGCAAGTGCCTGCTAGCTCGAACGAGCCGAGTGGGTCCGAAGGTCCGCCCAACGATGGGCTGAAGGTCACACGCCGCAGCTTCCTCATCGGTGCCGGTGCGGGAGCGGCGACCGCAGGGGTCGTGCTCGGAGGCGCGGTCGTCGTCACCAAAGCGCTGGCGCCGACCACCACGACGACCACGTCCGCGACGATCGGCGGTCCACTGCCCGCGACGATGCGACGCGTCTCGCTCGACATCGACGGCGTGAAGCGCGAGGTCATCGTCGACAACCGCGAGAGCCTCTGGGAGACGATGAACTTCCAGCTCGGCCTTACGAACTCGAACCTCGGCTGCGACCGTGCGCAGTGCGGCGCGTGCGGCGTGCTCGTCGACGGCAAGGCCGTGAACGGCTGCACCGTCCTCAGCGCGCGGCTCGGCCGCGGCCAGAAGATCGAGACGGTGGCCTCGCTGGCGAAGGGCCCGGGCGTCGCGGGACTGCACCCCGTGCAGCGCGCGTTCTGGCTCGATGGCGGATTCCAGTGCGGCATCTGCACGCGCGGATTCATCATGTCGACGGTGGCGCTGCTGCGCGCCGTCCCCAAGCCGACGACGCCGCAGATCACCGAAGCCCTCGCCGGGAACATCTGCCGCTGCGGCGAGTACCAGAAGATGTTCACCGCCGTGAACCACGCCGCGGCCGAGATCCGGGGAGAGAAGGTCACATACCTGGCGAGCCCCATCGTCGTCGACGCGGCCGGCGCGACGACGACGCCCGCCGCGGTCGCCGGCACCTCGAAGGAGTTCACGTTCGAGACGCCGCTCGGGACGATCGAGGACCTCGATCCGATCGAGGCCGACCTCAAGAAGCGCGACGGCATCCTCGGCGTGAGCGGGAGCGAGCGGAACATCACGGTCCGCTGGGACCCGGCGAAGCTCGACGAGGCCAAGGTCCGCGACCTGCTCAAGTCCATCGGGCGCGCGGTCAAGTAGGGAGGAGGGAAGACGATGGCTCGTATCGATGCGGTCCGCGTCGTTCAGGACCCAGCGTATGCCGCCGGATTGACGGACGAGGATTGGTCCGCCCTCTCCCAGGACCCCGCCTGGCAGGAGATGGTCGGCGAACAGTCCGAATTCATCGCACCGGTCGTCGCGCAGTACGGCCACAGGATCCCCGGCAGCGGCAGCGCGCCGGTGACGGAGACCCAGGTGCCCCCGATCCAGCCGAAGTTCAAGATCCTCGGGACGGACATCGCGCGCATCCAGGGCTACGGGATCGTCACCGACAGGGGGACGTACACCGAGAACCTGCGGATGGCGAACATGCTCTACATGCGCACGCTGCGCAGCCGCTACCCGCACGCGAAGATCAAGAAGATCGACACCGCCGCCGCGGAGAAGATGCCGGGTGTCGCGTACGTCCTCCACCGCGGCAACCTCCCGAAGGAGTATCAGGACGTCACCCTCGGAGGTGCGAACCCGACGCGTGGCCTCTTCAGCGAAGAGGTCTTCGAGGTCGGCTCGCCGATCGCCGTCATCGCGGCGGAGAGCGAGCACATCGCCGACGAGGCGATGCGCCAGATCAAGGTCGAGTACGAAGTGCTCCCCGCCGTCTTCGACGCGCTCGAAGGCATGAAGTCGACGACGCCGAAGCAGTGGAACAACAACCTCGACGGGACGACCATCGCCGTCACCGAGCCGCTCGTCCGCGGCGACCCGAACAAGACGGGTGACGTCACGGTCGAGCTCGTCGCGAAGAAGTCGTTCGAGCAGCACGCCGCGCTCGAGCTGACGAACTCGCTGTCCTACTGGGACGGCGACAAGCTGAACATGACGTACACCAACCAGCACGCGCACGGCACGCGGTCGGGGCTCGCGCAGGGCCTCAAGATCCCGCAGAACAAGGTCCGCGTGATGCAGACGGGCTGGCTCGGATCCGGCTACGGATACCGGAGCGGCATCGACCTCTCCGAGCTGCACGCCGCGATCCTCGGCAAGTTGACGGGCCGGCCGATCAAGAACATGTACACGCGGTACGAGGACTTCGTCACGCGCACGCACCGCCCGGCCTTCCACAACGAGATGAAGCTCAGCGCCAACAAGGACGGCTCGATCGTCTCGCTGCGGGCGAAGGTCATCGCCAACGTCGGCGCGCAGCGCGCCGGCGCGGCGAACGGATCCTGGTTCAACATGCAGAACGCCTACAACATCCCGAACGTCCGGCTCGAGGCCGTCGACGTGATGACGAACACGTACAAGTCGGGCCCGTACCGCTGCGTGAGCCATCCGAACGGGACCTTCGCGCTCGAGACCACCATCGACAAGGCGGCCTACGCGATCGGGATGGACCCGGTCGACTTCCGCCTCAAGAACCTCAACGAGACGGGCAACCCCGACACGAAGCGCCCCTTCAGCAACCCCGGCTCGCGCGACGTGATCATCGCCGCGCGCGACAACATCGGCTGGAAGCAGAACTGGCACGCCCCGAAGGCGAAGCAGGTACGGCCGGGCGTGTACCACGGGATCGGCCTCGCGCTCCACGCCTGCAGCCACGGCGCGGGCTCGAACCCGTCGACGGGGCAGATCCTCATCCACAGCGACGGCAGCGTGCAGGCGATCTCCGGCGCGACCGACATCGGCTCCGGCCAGCGCACGCACATCCTGATGATCGCGGCCGAGGCGCTCGGCGTGAAGCTCAGCCAGATCACGATCACGCCGTATGTCGACACCGAGTTCACCACCGACACGGGCGGCACGAACGGCAGCCGCACGACGAACACCGGCGGGCGCGGCATCTACGAAGCCGCGATCGACGCCCGCAAGCAGCTGCTCGACGCCGCAGCCAAGAAGTTCATCACCGACGCGGCGGCGGCGAAGCCGCCGCAGACGATCACCGTCACAGCGGCCGATCTCGACCTCGTCGACGGCGTCGTCACGCTGAAGAGCGACGCGTCGAAGAAGCTGACCCTCGCGCAGGTCGTCCAGTCGAAGACCCCCGCGGTCATCCAGGGCAAGTCCGAGTACCGGCAGCCGACGAACTGGGAGCAGACCGCCTGGGCCGCCCACGCGGCCGAGATCGAGGTCGACACGCTCACCGGCACGGTCAAGGTCCTGCGCTACGTGGCCGCTCACGACGTCGGACGGGCGATCAACCCGTTCTCGATCCGCCAGCAGGTGGAGGGCGGCGTGGTCATGGCGCTCGGCGCGGTGTTCACGGAGGAGCTCCTCATCGACAAGGCCACGGGCCTGCCGCTGAACCCGAACCTCCTCGACTACCGGCCGCTCAGCATCAAGGACGTGCCCACGGTCGACACCGTCATCGTCGAGAAGCCCAAGGAGTACGGCACCTTCGGAGCCCACGGCCTCGGCGAGCCTCCGATGGGGCCACCGGCGCCGACCATCGCGAACGCGGTCTACAACGCGATCGGTGTCTGGATCACCGAGATGCCCCTCACCCGCGAGAAGCTACTCGCGGCGCTGAAGTAGGAGGACGGCCATGAAGGGTTTCGAGCTCTACGACGCCACGACCGTCCAGGAAGCGATCGATCTGCTGCGCAAGAACACCGACCGCGCCGTGAAGGTCGTCGGTGGCGGGAGCGACCTCGTCGGCGGCGTCATGAAGGACTGGGTCACCGGGAGGGGCATGCCCATCCCCGAGGTGCTCATCGACCTGACGACGATCAAGGAGCTGACCGGCATCCGCATCGCGAACGACGGCACGACGATCGGCGCCGCGACCACCCTCACCGACATCGTCGATTCGAAGGACCTCCAGGGGAAGCTGCCGCTCCTCGTGAAGGCCGCCGAGAGCGTCGCGTCCCCGCTCATCCGCAACTTCGGCACCCTCGGCGGGAACATCAACCAGCGGCCGCGCTGCTGGTTCTTCCGCGGCGAGGACTTCAACTGCTACAAGAAGGGCGGCGACTTCTGCTACGCCGTCACCGGTGACAACCGCTACCACGCGATCATCGGCGGCGAGCTCTGCTACATCGTCCATCCGTCCGACACCGCGACGGCGCTCCTCGCGCTGAACGCGTCGGCGAAGGTCGTCGGCACGGCGGGCGAGAAGACCGTCACGTTCGACACGTACTTCATCGGTCCGCGCGAGGACGTCCTCCGCGAGAACGTCCTCAAGAAGGACGAGTTCATGACGCACGTCACCGTCCCGAACCCGCCCGCCGACGCGAAGTGGGGCTGGACGAAGCTGAAGGACCGGCAGGTCTACGACTTCTCCGTCGTCTCGGTCGCGACGTGGTTCACGCTCGACGGCGGGAACTGGAAGGACGGCCGGATCGCGCTCGGCGGCGTCTCACCGGTGCCGTACCGCGCGAAGATCGTCGAGGACGCCCTCAAGGGCAAGGACATCAAGGCGAGCGTGAAGCAGGCGGCCGCGGCGATCCGCACCGTCTCGCGCCCCATGAGCCTGAACTCCTACAAGGTCGATCTCACCGCGGGGATGATCGAGCGGACGATCCTCGAGGCGCTCGACCGCAAGTAACGAACGGAACGAGGGGCTAGCGAGAGGCGGCGGCCTGCGGGCCGCCGCCTTCGCGTTCCTGGGCCTGGCGGTCGAGGTCGCGGATCCACTTGATGCTCTTCAGCTGCCACTGGTGCGACGTCGGGTTCGCCGCGACGAACGAGCCGTCCGAGTGCAGCCACGACCCGCCGTCGGCGTCGGTCACGAGGCCGCCCGCCTGCTGGACGATGAGGATCGCCGCCGCGACGTCCCACGGCTTCGCGTCGAGCGTCCAGTAGCCGTGGAGCCGCCCCGCCGCGACGTAGCAGAGACCGAGCGCGGGCGATCCGAGGACGCTGAGCGACAGGACCTCGTCGGCCATCACGTCGAAGACGCGCAGCGCCTGCCGGCGCCGCGGCCCGCTCGGCGGCAGATCCGTGCCCACCCAGGCCTGCTCCCAGAACTCGGGCCCGAGCGGGACCGGGCGCACGTTGATCATGCGGCCGTCGAGCGTCGCGGGCTCGCCGTAGCGGGCCGCGAACGTCTCTCCGCGCACCGGATCGTGGACGACGCCGACGCGCAGCTCCCCGTCGACGCGCAGCGCGATCGAGATGCCGAAGAACGGAACGCCGCGGACGAAGTTCAGGCTGCCGCAGATCGGATCGACGATCCAGAGGCGGCGGGCGTCGACCGCGAGGGGCTCGTCCTCATCTCCCTCTTCGGCGAGGATCGCGTCGGCCGGCGCCTCCTCCTGGAGCGCGGAGACGATCTGCCCCTGCACCTCGTACGTCGCTCCCGCGACGACGTCGCGCTGACCCTTCCACCGGAGGTAGCCCGGATCGCCGAGGCGCGCGACCGCGAGCTGCCCGCCGCGGAACGCCGCGCGCGTGGCCAGATCGAGGGCCTCGGCGTCGTCCATGCCGCCGGTACTCTATCCACCCTGAGCGCACATCCGATGACCGAGCGGATCCTCGTCCGGACGATCGTGTGCGCGTACACGCGCGACGAGCTCCCCACGTCGTGGCTGCAGGTCTTCCGCCGCTTCGAGCACGAGGTGCGCCGCGCGGGGCTGCGGATCCGTGTCCGCCTCGATCCGCTCGAGGAGCTCCCCGAGGCCTACGAGATCCTCGTCGTGGCACCGGAGCTCGCCGAGCGCGCGGGCGGCGTGGCGCCGGCCGCGCGGATCGTCGTGGCGACGCGCGACGGCGCGGCCGCGGTGGCCGCCGCGCTCATCCGCGAGATCGAGCAGGGCGCGACGCTGTACGCCGAGCGCGCGCGGCCGGACGACCCCGTCGTCGTCGTGCACCGGGGTCCGGAGATCCTGTGACGAGCGACGCGGGCCAGCTCGCGTCACGCCTCCGGCGCCTCGAGACGCAGATCGCGGCGTTCCGCGACCTGCACACGAAGGAGCTCGGCGAAGCGGCCGACCGGCTCGCCGCGATCGCGAAGCTCCAGGCCGACGAGCTCCAGATGATCCTGGACGAGCTCGCGGACATCTCCTCCGCTGCGGAGACCGCCGCGATGACGCCGGATGCGGATGCGCCGGTCGGTGACGCAGCGACGGCATCCGATCCCGCCGCTGCGTCACCGAGGCGAGCGCGATGGCTCGCGGAGCAGGAGCGCCGCTCCCACGTCACGCGGCGCGACCTGTTCCGACCTCGCTCGGAGTGAATCCTCGCTCGGCCGACTAGGGAGCGCGGCGCCTCGCGCGGACGAGGAACTCGATGCCGAGGCCGACCAGCCCGACCGCGACCAGGCCGAGGACGTACGGCGTCGACTCCCCGAGCGGTCCGCTGTCCTGCTTCGCCGCGACCGCGGCCGCAGCCGGCGTCAACGATGCCTGCGTCCCACCGCTGCCGCGCACGACCTTCTCCGCGAGCGCGGCCTTCCCGGCCTCGTCGAGCGTGACCCCGTAGATCTCGAACACGCCGCTGCGCGGCGACGCGAAGAGGAGCTGCTGGCCGTCGCGGCTGAGCTCGAACGGCCCCTGCGCCTGCACGCCGCTCACGACGGGCACGCGCGCGGACCCCTCGAGCGGCGGCTGCGCCCAGAGGTCGGTCCAGCTCTGATCGAGCGTGATGTGCTCGGACACGTACACGAGCCGTCCGTCCGAGAGGTACGTCGGGAAGTGCGCGCGCTCGTCCTCGGGCGAGATGGGCGTGGTGACGCTGCCGGTCCGCGGCTCCATCACGAGGACGCGGGACTGCGTCCCGGACGAGAACGCGATCTGGTCGCCGCGCGGGGACCATGCCGCGGCGTGGCAGGCGAAGGTGCACTGCTGGCGCTCCTCGCTCGCGAGCGTCTCGGTCAGCTGTTGCGCGCTCGAGCCGTCGCGGCGGACCATCCACAGATCGGCCACGCCCGCCCGATACACGTAGAACGCGAGGCGCGAGCCGTCGGGGCTCCAGCTCGGGAAGCTCGCGATGCCGCCGAGCTTCGTCACCTGCGTGCGCTGCGTGCTGGCGACGTCGATGAGCCAGATCTCGCGCTGGCCTTCGGTGCCCGAGTCGACCGCGAGCGTCTTACCGTCGGGGCTCCACGCGGGGTGGCGATCGTCCGCATCACCGCTGGTCAGGCGCTTCGTGTTCCCGCCGTCGGCGTCCATCACCCATACGCGGTAGCGGCCATCACCCTCGTTGCGCTGGAAGGCGACGCGCTTCGTGTCGGGGCTGAGCGCGGGTCGGAGGCTCGCCTGCGCCGTCGAGGTGAGCTGCCGGATCGGCGAGGCGGCCACCGAAGCCAGGCCGGCGTACATGCTGAGCATGGCGACGGCGACGACCACACGCGCCGCGTACAGCGCTCTCATCTGATCGGCCGCTCACCAAGCAAGTCCGCTGCCGGGCCCCCGGCGGTCCGCGCCGGTGCGGGTCGGCCCGTCACGATCCGGACGCATTCGCGGAGAACGAGGAAGGCGAGCGCGGCGATCGCGAGACCGCCGAAGAGGAGCGCGAGCTGCGAGAGGATCCCCTCCTTCGCCGCGGTCTTCGCCACGAACGCGCTCGTGACGAAGAAGTACGCGACCGCGACGCTCGCGAGCGACCACAGCAGAGCGACGACGGCGAGCGCGACGCGGCGGTCGCGCTCGAGGACGATGCGCAGCTGGTCCAGGACCTTCAGGCCGATGAGCACCATCGCCGCGACGTGCAGCGTCGACGCCCAGAAGAGCACCGGCCCGGGGACCGGGTAGAGATAGCGCAGCGCCTTCACGATCCCCGTGACCGTGATCAGCACGATGGAGATCGTCCACCACGGATAGGACACGACCGTCTCGTAGAAGCTGTAGCGGCCGCGCGCGGGCGGGGCGCTGCGCATGTCGATCCCGAGCGGCCCCGCGATCCGGCGCGCGAGCGGCGCGGGCAGCTCGGCAGCGAGGCCGCGCAGGTACGCCCGCCATCGTCCCCGCGGCACGAGGAACGACCGGTCCCCGCTCCGCCAGATGCTGACCGCGAGCGCCGCGACGGCTGCGAGGACGAGGAAGGCGCCGATGTAATGGATGCGATAGACGAGGTGGAGCGGGAACGGCGGGTGGACGTCGAGGATGCCGCCGAGGTACTCGTACGAGCCGGTCGGGATCGCGAGGACGAGACCGAGGACGAACGTCCACAGCCCGATCGCGCGGCCCTGCCGCAGCAGGCCGACCGCGACGCCGAGGCCGAGCGCGAACGGGATCGAGCGCGCGAGGGCCATGTTGTCCGCGAGCTCGGGGCTCCACGGCTGCGTGCCCGAGGCTGGCTGGGCGAGGATGGCCGCGCCCGCGACGGCCGCCGCGATGAGGCCGGCGGCGGCGAGGAGCCACGACATCGCGGGGCCTACGCCTTGCCCTTCGCGGGACTGCCTTCGAAGGTCTGGAACTCGCGGAGGCGCCCCCACGTCGCCTGATCCGACCTCGGCGCCGAGAGGCACATCGTGTCGCTCTTGATGATCCCCTGGCGGATGCGCACGTTCACGGGGCACCGCTCGACGCACGCCGGCCCGCCCTCGCGCCAGTAGCAGAGGTCGCACTTCGCGAACGTGTCGGCCTTCGGGTCGTACGTGATGCGGCTCGTCTGCGCGAGCGCGAGCTGGTTCGTCGCCTCCGCCTCAGGGCTGATCGGGAAGGGGCACGCCTCGTTGCAGCGCCCACAGCTGACGCAGGTGTCCTCGCGGATGAAGCGCGCGCCGGTCCGCGGCTCGACCTGCACCGCGTCGACGGGGCAGACGTAGAGGCACTCCGCCGTCGGGCACTGGAGGCACGGCTCCTGGTGGAACGTTCCGCGGTCGGGGTATGCCTGCTCGATGACCGGCGCGACCTTCACGTTCGGGTCGTTGAAGATGCGGATGCGCGGGACGTCGGAGAGCCCCTGCTGCTTGTGCACCTGTGAGCAGATCACCTCGCACGTGAGGCAGCCGATGCAGAGGGTCGGGTCGGGGAAGACCACGCCCTCGGCCAGCTTCGTCGCCGCCGGCGTCGCGCCCTTCGCGACGCCGAGCCCGCCGATCGCTTCGAGCGCGATGAACGCGACGATGGGCGCGGCGGTCTTGAGCAGGTCCCGACGCGAGACCTCAGAGCCCCCGGCGTTCCCCTCTCCGACGGGTCCAGTGCTCACTCGGTGAGCCAGCGTGCCGCCCCCGAGCAGACCGGTCAAGCCTTTCGCGATGCGGGCCCGATACGGCCCGGAGCGGGCCTTTCGCGTGGCTTCGCCCGTAGGATGGCCGTGTCGTGTCGACCCATGTCGCAGAGGCGCGCGAGCTCTTCGTCCGCAGCCGGCGGCTCGATCTGCCGCTCATGCCGGCGCTGCTCCTCGACGCCCTCATCGACGACGACCGCGCCGCGGTCGCGAAGCTCGCGACGTACCGGGTCCCCGACGGCTTCCCCGCCCGGCCCAGCGAAGCGAGCGACGGGAAAGGCGAGCTCCTCCGCTTCCTGCGCTTCCGGCGCGATCAGCTCGCGAAGGATCCGGCGCGGTACCCATGGTCGCTGCGCGCGATCGTCCACCGCGCCGAGCAGCGCATGGTCGGGTTCGTGAACTTCCACGGCGCCCCCGGCGTGAACGACGTCAACGCGCCGGACGCGCTCGAGCTCGGGTGGTCGGTGTTCCCGGCCGACCGTCGCAAGGGCTACGCGACGGAGACGGCGAAGGCGCTCATGGACTGGGCGACCGACGTGCATGTGATCCGCCGCTTCATCTCGGCGACGACGCCGGACAACGTCGCGTCGCTGCGCGTCCACGAGAAGCTCGGCTTCCTGCGCACCGGCCAGATCGTCGACGGCGAGATCATCTTCGAGCTACGCCGCTAGCCTCCTCCAATGGCGTGGTCTCGACGAGGTCATGGCGGAGGAGATGGCGGTCATCCCGGGCATGGACGAGCTCGCGAGCCTGCTCTGGATCGCTGAGCACCACGACAGCGGGAAGTACGACGTCGTCATCGTGGACGCGGCGCCGACGGGCGAGACGCTGCGGCTCCTCTCGCTCCCCGAGGCCGGCCGCTGGTGGCTCGAGAAGATCATGCCGCTCGAGCGGCGGATCGCACAGATCGCGGGGCCGATCGTCCGCAGGACCATCGGGATGCCGATGCCGAGCGACCCGGTGTTCAGCGCCGGCGAGGAGCTCTTCCGGAAGCTCGAGCACATGCGTGAGCTGCTTTCGGACGACCAGCGCACGTCGATGCGGGTCGTCCTCAACCTCGAGAAGATGGTCATCAAGGAGTCGCAGCGCTCGTTCACGTACTTCCACCTGTACGGGTACCTCGTGGATCTGATCATCGCGAACCGCGTCCTGCCCGAGGGCACCGGCGACTACTTCCGAGCGTGGCGCGAGAGCCAGCAGCGATACCGGCCGCTCGTGGACGAGTCGTTCGCGCCGGTGCCGCTGCGCACGGCGCCGTTCTTCGATCAAGAGGTGGTCGGCCTCGCGATGCTGCGACGCGTCGGCGAGGCCGTGTTCGGCGACGAGGACCCGAGCGCGTTCTTCTTCCGCGGACGCCCGTACGAGATCGCACGCCGGGACGGGGAGATGGTCCTGTCGCTCGAGCTGCCGTTCACCTCGAAGGACGAGGTGCACCTCTCGCGGCACGGCGACGAGCTCGTGATCCAGGTCGGCTCGTGGCGACGCAACCTCATCCTGCCGCGCATCCTTGCGGACGCGCCCACGACGGGCGCACAGTTCGAGCAGGATCGTCTGAAGATCCGCTTCGCGGCGGCACCGCGAACGAAGGGAGGGTCGAGCGATGGCTGACGCTTCGACCGTCGATCTGCAAGCGCGCATCGCCGAGCTCGAGCAGCGGCTGAAGGACATGGAGCGCCGCGAGAGCGAGCGACGGCGCGGGGGCGAGCTGCTCCGCGACCTGGTCCCGCCGGAGGTGCGCACGCATCTGCGCGCCGCCCAGCGCGAGCAGCTCCTCGCCGCGCGCTCGTTCCTCGACCGCTGGATCGATCGCCTCGAGAAGCACGAGACACCGCGCGGGCGGGAGTCGATCCGCGTCGACTGACACGCTAGGCTCGCGCCCTGTGCAGGCCGATCCGAGCCCGGTCGGGATCGTGACCCACCGGGGCGTCGTCTACCCGGCCGAACTCGATCACATGGGCCACATGAACGTCGTCGGGTACGCCGCGAAGTTCGACGAGGGCACGTGGAACTTCTTCAACGACATCGGGCTCACGCCGTCATACCTGCGCTCATCGGGAAAGGCGACCGCCGCGGTGCGCTACGACATCACATACGAGCGCGAGCTCCTCGCCGGCGACGTCGTCACGGTGCGGACCCATCTCACGCGCCTCGGCCGGACCAGCTTCGCGTTCCGGCACGAGATGTGGAACGGGGAGACCGGCGAGCGTGCGGCGACGGCCGACTGCACCGGCGTCCTCATCGACCGCAGCACGCGCAAGCCGACGCCGTGGCCGGACGATCTCGCCGCGCGCCTCCGCGCGCTCATCCCGTGACGTTGTTGAGGATGCGCATCGCGGTCCCGCTGAAGATCGCGTCGCGATCGGCCTGAGGCACGTCGAGCTCCGCGATCGAGCTCACCGCGCGGTCGATCGAGCCGAGCAGATGCGGGTAGTCGCTCCCCATGAGCATGTGGTCCGCGCCGACGAGCCCGTGGACGTAGCGCAGCGCGGGCGGGCTGAACGAGACGGTGTCGTAGTAGAGCCGCTTCAGGTACGTGCTCGGCAGCTCGTCGATGTTCGCCTTCGTCTCCGCGAAGTCGCGCCAGCCGTTGTCCATCCGCTCCATGAGGTATGGCATGGCGCCGCCGAGGTGCGCGACGATCCAGCGGATGCCCGACAGGTCGCGCAGCGCGCCGCTGAAGCACAGGCGCGCGACGGCGAGCGTCGTGTCGAACGGGAACCCGATGATCGGCCCGAGCACGTATTCGCCGAAGGGCTCCGCGGCGGCCGGGAGCATGGGATGGAGCAGGACGCACACGTTCATCCGGTGCGCCTCCTCGAGGAACGGCCGGTAGCGCGGATCCGTGAGCGGCCGGCCGTTCACATTGCTGAGCAGGATCACGCCGTTCAGCTTGAGCTCGTCGATCGCGCGGTGGAGCTCGCGCACCGCGGCGTCGGGATCGTCCATGGGGATCGACGCGAAGCCCTTCAGCCGACCGGGCCGCTTCGCGATCTCACCGGCGTATGCGTCGTTCACCATGCGCGCGACCGCTGGCTGCTCCTCCGGCGCGGCGAAGTACACGTTCGGCGTCGAGAGCGACAGCACCGCGACGTCGATCCCGACCCGGTCCATGTCCTCGATGCGCTTCGCGATGTCGGTCATCGCCGGCGTGATGCCGAAGAAGCGTGAGCCCTTGTAGCGGATGATCCGCCGGCCGGTCGGATCGGTGCCGAACGAGAAGTCGGACCGGCTCCGCTCGATGAGGCCGAAGAACTCGGGCGGGTAGTGGTGCGTGTGGACGTCTATCCTGCTCATCGCAGGGGGCTCCGCCCCCTTCCACCCCCGCCCATCGCCCCGGAAACTACATCAGTGCTCCTCGCCGATCTCGTTCACGTCCTGCGGATGCGGAGGGCGGTTCTCGGGCCGGTCGGACGGCGCGGCCCGTGAACCCCGGCGCTTGGCGGCGATGCCTTCCTCCTGCTCATCCTCGCGCTCACGGTCCATGAGCTCCGCCTTCGCTTCCGCGCTGGGCTCCGGCATCGGGATCGCGTCTCCCTTTGCCACGTCGCCCTTCTCCATGTCCTCGTCGGCGCGCTCGCGCGTGACCTCGTCAGGCTGGCGCATGTCTGACCTCCGTTCCTTCGGCCGCCGATCGCGTAGCGTCGGCTGCCGATAGAAGGCGCAGAGGACGTGCCAGGCTCACATTCCGTCGACCTGCCTCGTTCTATCGGCGATGCGATACGTTCCCTGGCGGTGAGGGAGACGTCGGCGGCACGGACCTTCGGCGAGCTGCTCGAGCGGCACGAGCGTGAGATCTTCGCGTACGCGCTGCGGCTGACAGGCAGCCGGCACGACGCGGAGGACCTCTACCAGGAGACGTTCCTCGCGGCGTTCCGCGCGTGGCCGCCGCCGCGGCGCGACAACGAGCGCGCGTGGCTGTACCGCATCGCGACGAACAAGGCGATCGACGGCGCGCGCCGGCGGCGGACGCTCGTCTCGGTCGAGGACCTCAGCCTCGCGGCGCCGGAGCGCGACGGCATCACCGTGATCGATCTCGCGAACGCGGTGCGGCTGCTGCCCGCCGGCCAGCGCGCGGCGTTCGTCCTGCGCGCCGTCGAGGGGCGGCCGTACCGCGAGATCGCCGCGACGCTCGAATGCTCCGAGGAGGCCGCGCGCACGCGCGTCTCCGAAGCGATGAAGAAGGTGAGGGAGGCCGTGAGATGAACGTCAGCACGATCGGTGACGCCCGCGAGCGGCTGCTCGCCCGCGCGAAGCGCGAGGGCCTCGCGACCGTCGGGTATGCCGTGTTCGGATCGCCGGTCGGCCCGCTGTGGGTCGCGCTGGGGCCGAAGGGCGTGGCCGGGATCCACTTCGGCTCGGAGCCGAGCGAGTGGGAGCTGCGGCGCCTCGTCCGGCTCTTCGGGCCGGGGATCGTCCCGGATCCGAAGCGCACGACGCCCGTGTTCCGCGAGCTCGACCAGTACTTCGCCGGGCGCCGTACGTCGTTCGAGGTCCCATTCGACCTGCGCGGGCTGACGCCCTTCCAGGAGCGCGTGCTCCGTACGACGAGCCGCATCGGATACGGCGAGCTCATGACGTACGCCGCCGTGGCCCGCAAGGCCGGCAACGACCGGGCGTCGCGCGCCACGGGCGCGGCGGTCGGGTCGAACCCGATCCCCATCGTCGTGCCGTGCCACCGCGTCGTTGCGAGCGACGGGACGCTCGGTGGATACGGCGGCGGCCTCGACGTGAAGCGGTATCTCCTCGCGATCGAGCGGAGCGAGATCCCGGCGGGAGGATGGCCCAAGCGGAGGTCCTGAGGGACCATCCACGCGTGAGGAAGGCGACCCTCGTCGCGCTCATCGCCCTGCTGGCGGCGTGCGAGGCGCCACCCGTCGCGACGACTTCCGCGCCCGCGGTGCCCACACCGACGCCCCTGCCATCCGCGCCCGTGGCGCCCACCGCCCGCCCGACGACCTCGGCGCCCACCGCGTCGCCCACGCCGGAGCCCACGGCGCGGCCCGGAGTGAAGGCGACGCCGGCGGGCACGCTGCCCGAGAGCTTCCGCTACGTCGCGCTGGACCGCGCGATCGCCGACGGCTTCCACACGCGCCTATGGGTCGTCGACCTCAACAGCACGCGCGCGCCGACGCTCGTGGCCGAGTGGGACGCGCCCGCGTCCCCGGTCGGCGGGTACAGCGTGTCGAGCGACGGCCGCGCCGTCGTCATCTCGGCGACGGGGTCGCGTTCGCGCGTCGCGCTCTTCCTCCTCCGGCCCGAGTCCGGGACGACGTCGGTCCTGTTCGAGGAGGCCGGGACCATCGTCATCTCGCCGCGCGTGTCGCCGGACGGCCAGCGCTTCGCGCTCACGAAGTACCCCGCCGACGGCGGCAGCGACCTCGGGATCTGGGCGGGCCTGACAGCGGGCGGCGAGCTGCGACAGATCGCCGAGCGCTCGACCGAGACGAACGTCCCCGCGATGCCGCTCGCGTGGTCCGAGGACGGCGTCTGGCTCGCGTTCACGCGCGAGCTGACCGACCGGAGCGAACTGCGCCTCGCGCACCGCGAGGGCGGCGCGGAGACGACCGTCGGACCCGGCGACAAGGTCTCGTGGCGCCGGAACCCGCCCGAGCTCCTCGTCGCGGTGTCCACCGCACCGGCCAGTCGCATCTATACGTACGACCTCGCGTCGCGCAAGATCGTCGACGTCGCGAAGGTGGAGAAGCTGCTCATCCCTGTCGTGCAGTGGCACCCGTCGCTCGAGCGGTTCATCTACGTCGAGTCGGAGAACGCCGGGCGCGAGGCGTCGGGCGGGATCTGGATCCGCAACGCCGACGGGAGCGCCGCGTCGCGGCTGGACCTCGGCCGCAGCGTGTTCGCGCCGCTCTGGTCGCGCGACGGGACGATGCTCACCGGGCTCGGGGGTGGCGACGACATGCTCGTCCCCGTCGTGGAGCTCCTCTCCGGCCGCCGCATCACGGTGCTGTGCCGGCGCGGCGGCACGCCGCCGGCGGACTGCGTATGACGGCCGCGAACGGCCCCGCCATCGACGTCGTCGACCTCCACAAGCGGTACGGGCACGTGCACGCGGTCCAGGGGATCACGTTCGCGGTGCTGCCCGGGGAGATCTTCGGCTTCCTCGGGCCCAACGGCGCGGGGAAGACAACGACGATCCGCATCCTCACGGGACGCGCGCACCCGACCTCCGGCGAGGTGCGCGTCCTCGGCCACCGGCAGCCGGCGGAGCGCGAGCGGATCAAGCCGCTCATCAACCTCGTCTTCGAGGAGCAGAACGTCTATGAGCGCCTCTCCGCCACCGAGGACCTCCGCTTCTTCGCGTCGCTCTACGGCGTCCCGCGATCGCGCGCGGACGAGGTCCTCGACCTCGTCGGGCTGCGCGACGCCGCGAAGCGGCGCGCCGGCACGTACTCGACCGGGATGAAGCAGCGGCTCCTCATCGCCCGGGCGCTGCTGAACCGCCCACGCCTCCTCTTCCTCGACGAGCCGACGAAGGGCCTCGACCCGGCGGCCGCGCGCGAGCTGCGCGACCTCGTGCGCGGTCTGGCGCGCGAGGGGACGACGGTCTTCCTGACGACGCACTTCATGGAGGAGGCCGACGAGCTCTGCACCCGCGTGGCCTTCCTCTCGGAGGGCCGGATCGTGGCGCTCGACACGCCGCGCGAGCTGAAGCTGCGATATGGCGAGCGCACCGCGACCGTACTGCTCGCCGACCGCAGCGAGCACGTCGTCGCGCTCGACCGGGCCGAGGACGCGGCGCGCGTCGACGGGTGGATGCGCGAAGGGCAGGTCCTGACGATCCACTCGCGCGAGGGCACGCTCGAGGACGTCTTCGTCGCGCTCGCGGGGAGGCGCCTGCTGTGATCGACCCGCGCAAGATCTACGCGATCCTGCGCAAGGACCTCACCGACGCCACGCGGCAGGGCCGCATCGCCGTGATCCTCATGACACCGCTCCTGCTCGCGATCTTCTACAACTTCAGCTTCCGCGACGAGCGCCGCCCCGAGCTGAAGACGGTGTACGCCGGCGCGGACGGCGCCGCCCTCATGCAGCGCGTGCAGGCGCGCGTCGCCGGCGTCATCGACATGAAGCTCGAGGCCGTCGTGGACGAGGCCGCCGCGCGGGCCGCCATCGACCGGCGCAGCGCCGACATGGCGTTCGTGCTCCCTGAGCGCGTCGAGGAGCGGGTCCGCGCGGGCGAGACACCGCAGGTGGCCGTCCTCGCGCCGAGCGGCAGCACGACCCGCGAGCTCGCGACGAGCGCCCTCGTCGCGGTCCTCCGCGAGAGCGCGGGCCAGCGGCCGCCGGTCGCGCTCCGCGCCGAGACGATCGAGCGCCCCGGCTCCGATCCGCTCATCGTCACGGCGCTCGGACCCCGGATCTACTTCGTGCTCGCCTCGCTGATCATGGTCCTCGGGATGATCGCCACGATCGTCGTCCCGATGGTCCTCGCGGAGGAATCGGAGAAGCGCACGCTCGATGCCCTGCTGATGGTCGGGTCGATCGTCGACGTCATGGCCGCGAAGGCGCTCGTCGGCGTCACCTTCAGCGCGATGTCGGTCGCGCTGATCATGGGGCTCACGCGCCTCCCGCTGCGCGACCCGGCGACCTTCGTGGTGGGGATCGGGAGCATCGCCATCGTGCTCGTCGGCCTCGGCCTGCTCCTCGGCGGGATCTTCCGGACCGCGCAGCAGGTCTCGACCTGGTCCTCGCTGTTCCTGCTGCCGGTCATGGGACCGGCGTTCGTCGTCGGCCTGCCGGTGCCGGAGCCGGTCGAGCTCGCACTGAAGGCGCTCCCGTCGAGCCAGGCGATGCGGCTGATCGCCAACGCGTTCGGCGACCGCGCGCTCTTCAGCGACGCGTGGCTGTCGATCGTCGTCATCGCCGCCTGGGGAGCGCTCGCGTATGGCCTCCTCGCGTGGCGGCTCGCGCGACAGGACCGCTAGCCCCTATTTCGCCCTCGCGCTCGCGACGTTGCTCGCGCCGCTCTGGTTGCCCGCTCCGTCGCTCGTGATCAGGTAGAAGCAGTACTTCGCGCTGCGCGTCAGCCCGGTGATCGTCGTCGAGGTCACGGCGCCGACCGACGTCGCGCTCGGATAGCTCGCCACGCTCGTCACCGGGCGCGTCGTCGTACGTGAGCCCGCCGACGGACGCGATCTGCGAATACGTGCCTGTGCCCGCGCGCCGGAGGACGCCGTACGTCACGGTCTCGGACGCCGCCGTCGCCGACGCGCTCCACGTCATGTGCACGGTGCCGCCGCTCACCGCCGCGGGGTCGAGCGTGACAGGGCTCACCGTGAGATTCGTGAACGATGATGCCGATGCGGTCATGGCCGAGAACGCACCGACGGTGAAGGGGATCGATGCGGTCAGGATCCCGAGAGCGGCCAGGAGGAGCGCGTCGACCGCGGCGCGCCGCAGGCGGCGCATCGGTCAGGCCGTGCGCGCGAGGCGCTGTGGCGCACGCTGCCGCGGTCGCCAGATCTCGGCGAGCGCGAGCAGCGCCAGCGCGAGCAGCGGGATCGCGAACAGGGCGAAGCGCAGCGGGGTCGCCGTGAGGGCCACGATCGCGCCGCCGACGAACGGCACGGCGAAGGCGTAGCGCCAGCCGGTCCCGGTGCCCTTCACCTGCCACGCGTCCGGCAGCGCGTTCGCGTCGCCCTTCGTGGCGAACGCGCGGCTCGCCCCATCACCCTCGATGGCGACGATCCGGTGCGTCACGTACGCGGTCGGCGCATTCGGGTGGTGGAACGTGATGACGTCGCCGACCGCGAGCTCCTCGCCACGCACTGGCGTGACGATCGCGAGCGACCCGGTCGGGATCGCCGGCTCCATGCTGCCCGTGAGGACCGGCAGCGCCTGGTACGGCAGGACGCGCGGACCGACCGCGAGGATGCCCGCGCCGAGCGCGAGCGCGGCGCTCATCGCGAAGAGCGCGTTGCCGATCACTGCGCGGCGTACCAGGCGATCGTCGCGACGGACTTGCAGCCCTGGTACGGGTCGTCCGCGGTCGTGTCGAGGTTCACGTTGATCGTGAAGGTCGAGCTGTCGCTGGCAGCCCAGACGCCCGCCGTGCCGCTGCCGTTCGCGCCGCCCTTCAGCTGCAGGCCGTTCGTCGTCGACGTGTACGTCGTCGCGAACGCGGCGAGCGTGCCGTAGCCGGTCCCCGACGTCGGGAAGACGATCGTCGTCCCCTGCTTCACCTGGACGTTCAGCTTCGACGCGGGGTCCGCCGCGGTGCACAGCGCGGACGACGCGGCGTCCTTGCTCGTGTAGGCGGTCGCGAAGAGGCGGAAGTCGCTCGTCGCGAGCGTGCCGGTGTACGCGATCGCCACGGTGTTCGTGCGGTCGGCGGCGCCGGGCTTCATCGCGGTCGCGTTGAAGATGACCGCGCAGGTGCCCGACGTCGTCTCCGACGAGCAGTTCGTGCCGCTGACGACGGTGCCGGCCACGTTCGTCATCGCGACCGTGCCGCCGGCGAACGTCGTGCCGTTGGTCGTCACGTCGAACGGCGCCGCGTGAGGGTCGTTCCGTTAAAAGGTCGTTTCAGCAGCCGGCGCCCCGCTCGCTCGTTCGTGCGGATCGTCATGCGATCGAGACGATCGAGGCCGCTGGGTATGGCAATGGGGTACCGATGATGCTGCGTCATGGACCGAGGGGGATCAGGCCATGAGCGCGATGGCCACCCGCGATCTCATCCGCGACATCCACGATCTCACCGACGAGGAGCTCGCCCAGGCGATGGACCACTGGGCGCACCTCAGCGAGCTCATCGTCCCGCTGCGGAAGGACGAGCGAGCCGCGACCGCAGCAGCACCCAAGCACGTGGCCGCGCCGCCGGTGCGAGTCGTCGTGGGCCGCTAGGCGGGGGCGGCGAGGCGCCCGAGGGCGCGGCGGATGAGCTCCTTCGCGAGGGGGATCTTGTAGCCGTTGTCCCGGAGCGGATGCGCGTCCGCGAGGAGGACGTCCGCGGCGCGCGACGCGGCCGCCTCGCTGTACGGCTGGCCGTCCATCTCGCGCTCCGCGGCCTCGACGCGCCACGGCACCGGCGCGACGCCGCCGAGAACGATGCGCGTGTCGCGCAGCTTCCCGTCGCGGACGCGCGCGGCCGCGGCGACAGAGACGAGCGCGAAGCTCCATGCCTTGCGGTCCATCGCCTTGAGGTACGTGCCGCGGCGCTGCAGCGCGGTGTCGGGGATCACGACGTGCGTCAGGATCTCAGTGGGCCGGATGGTGTGCTCCTCGCGACGATGCAGCGCGGGATCGGTGAACAGCTCGGCGAGCGGGATCGTCCGCGTGCCGCGCGCGCTCGCGAGCGTGATACGCGCGTCGTGCGCGATGAGCGCGGGCGCGAGGTCGCTCGCCGCGACGCGGTTGCATCCGCCGTCCGTGCCGACGATCGCGTGATGCGCGTTCTCCCCGTCGACGGCGAAGCAGCGCGTGCCGCCCTTCAGCCAGCACGGGATCGCCTCGTCGCGGAAGTACCAGCAGCGGTTGCGCTGCAAGAGGTTGCCGCCGACGGTGCCCATCGTGCGGAGCTGCAGCGTCGCGGCGTCCGCGAGCGCCTCGCGCACGATCGGGAGATGGCGCGCGAGCTGGTCGCTCTCCTCGAGCTCGACGAGGGTCGTGAGCGCGCCGATCCGCAGGCCCGCGCCGCGCTCGCGCGTCCAGCCGCGCAGTCCGTCGACGCGCGTGAGATCGACGAGCCGCTCGGGCCGCGCGATCCCCGCCTTCATGAGCCCGAGGAGGTCCGTGCCGCCCGCGATCGCGGCGGATGCACCGGCGAGGAGGCGCGCCGCTTCCGCCACGGATCCCGCGCGGACGTACGAGAACGGCCTCATGTGCGCGCCGCCTCGACCGCCGCGATGATGCGCGCCGGCGTGAGCGGCAGATGCCGGATGCGCAGGCCGAGCGCGTTGGCGACGGCGTTCGCGACGGCGGCCGCGGTCGGGATGATGGGCGGCTCGCCGAGGCCCTTCGCGCCGGTGTTGTTCGCCTCGGTGTCGGGGACGTCGACGAAGCGGACGACGATCTTCGGCACGTCCTTCACCGTCGGGACCTTGTAATTCTCGAGGGACGCGGTCATGACGCGCCCGGTCGGCCGATCGACGACGCGCTCCTCCGTGAGGGCGTAGCCGAGCGCCTGGATGACACCGCCCTCGACCTGCGAGCGCGCCGTCAGCGGATTCACGATCCGGCCGATGTCGTGGACCGCGACGACGCGGTCGACGAACACCTCACCCGTGGCCGCGTCGACCTCGACCTCGGCGAAGTGCGCGCCGAACGTCTTCAGGACGCGGTCCTCGGGGTTCGGCATCCGCGAACCCCTGCCGACGACCGTGTAGTTCTGCAGATCCTCGAAGATCTTCGCTATCGGCGTTCGCGCCCCGGCGCTCACGACGTACCCGCGCTCCATCCGCAGCTCGGTCGCGCTCACCTCGAGGATGCCTGCCGCGACCTCGAGCAGCTGGGCGCGCGCGTCCGCGGCGGCGAGACGGATGGCCGGCGAGATCGATGCGACGGTGAGCGAGCCCGCCGAGATCGGCGCGTACGGCGACTCCGTGTCGCCGATCTCGACGCGAACGTCCTCGATCGCGATCCCGAGCTCCTCGGCGACGACCTGCGCGACGATCGTGCGCGTGCCCGTGCCGATGTCCTGCGTCCCGATGCGCGCGATCGCGGTGCCGTCCGGGTTGAGGTGCACCGTCGCGTACGCCGGCGGGGTGCCGCCGCCGCTCCACATCTGCGATGCCATGCCCAGCCCGCGCCGGAGGCCGGGCGCGGAGCCGCGCAGGCCCTTGGCCTTCCGCCGCGACCAGCCGATCTCCTCCGCGCCGATGTCGTAGCACTGCACCAGACGCTTCAGCGAATAGCGCATGCCGCTCACCGGGTCCGTGTCGCTCGCCGCGTGCTGGCGCCGGAGCGCGAGGGGGTCCGCGCCGATGCGGTCCGCGAGCTCGTCGATCGCGGATTCGAGCGCGAACGTGCCTTCGACGTAGCCGGGCGCGCGGAACGCGGCGAGCGATCCCGTGTTCGCGACCACCCGGTAGGAGCGCGTCGCGACGTTCGCGATGTCGTACAGGCCCTTCGTCGGCCCGGTCGGATCCGCGACCCAGCGGCCCTGTCCCGCGTTCGACCACGAGTCGTGCGCGACGGCGGTGATCTTGCCGGCCTTCGCCGCGATCCGCACCTTCTGCAGCGTCGCCGAGCGGTTCCCGGCGGCCACGTTCTCCTCGTGGCGGTCGAGGACGCAGCGCACCGGCGCCCCGAGCTCGCGTGCGAACAGCGCGGCGACGATCGTGTACTTGCCGACGCCGCCCTTCGAGCCGAAGCCGCCGCCCATGTGGTCGCAGATCACGCGGATCCTCCCGTACGGGATGCGGAGCGCGGCCTGCAGGCCCTGGCGGACACCGAAGACGTGCTGCGTCGACTCGTGGACGGTGAGCAGGTCGCCGTCCCAGATCGCGACCGCGCCGTGCGTTTCGAGCGAGTTGTGCAGCTGCGTGGAGGTCTTGTAGACCGCCTCGACGACGGCGTCCGCGTCCTTGAACGCCTTCTTCACGTCGCCGCGCTCGTGGCGATCGGCGTCGTGCACGTTCCCGTGCTCGTCGATGCGCGGCGACGCGTCGTCGATCGCCTCCTCGAGGTCGACGACGTGCGGCAGCACCTCGTAGTCGACGACGATCAGCGCGAGCGCCTCGTTCGCGGTCTCTTCCGTGTCGGCGCACACCGCGGCGACCTCGTCGCCGACGAAGCGGACCTCCTCGCGGAAGATCGTCTCCTCGCCGCGGAACGCCGCCTTCGGCGCGTTGAAGCGGTGCAGCACGCTGCGCACGCCCGGCAGCGCGAGGGCCTTGCTCGGGTCCACCTTGCGCACACGCGCACGCGGGTACGGGCTCCGCAGCAGGCGCGCGTGGAGCATCCCGGGGAGGCGCAGGTCGTGCGTGTACCGCGCGCGGCCGGTGACCTTCGAGGCGCCTTCGATGCGGCGGTGGGCGTGCCCGACGATGCCGAGCGCTTCCCCCTCGCCCCACGCCTCGGCGTCCTCGCCCTGGACGAGCGCGAGCTCCTCGCTCACGCTTCCCTCGAACTCGACGCGCGTGCGGACGACCTTTGTCATTTGCTCTTCTTGGCAGCGGCCAAGGCGGCCTGGACGATGTTCGGATAGGCCCCGCAGCGGCAGAGGTTGCCGGCGACGGCGCGCTTCACGTCATCGGCCGACGGCGCCGGCCGCTCGCGCAGCAGCGCGACGACGGACATGATCTGCCCCGGCGTGCAGAAGCCGCACTGGAACGCGTCGTGCGCGATGAACGCCTCCTGGACCGGGTGCAGCGCGCCGTCGCGCGCGAGCCCCTCGACCGTCTCCACGGCGCGGCCCTCGGTCGCGACCGCGAGCGTCATGCACGAGTAGACGGGCCGTCCGTCGACGAGGACCGTGCACGCGCCGCAGGTACCTTCGTCGCAGACCTTCTTCGCGCCCATGAGACCGAGGTCCTCGCGCAGCGCGTCGAGGAGCGTGCGGTGCGGCGGGACGTGGACCGCGGCGCGGTGGCCGTTGACCTCGAACGTCACGTCGACCGCGCCGGGACCCATGAGGGTGCTCGCTCGGGGCATGGTGGAAGCCTAGGTCGCTCACGCTGCGCGTGCTCCGCGTAGGCTGCGTCGCGCATCCTGAAAAGGGGGTCTGGGGAGATGGCGATCGAGCGCGTCGGCGTGGCGGGATTCGGGGCGATGGGCTCCGGCATCGCGCAGGTGTGCGCGCAGGCCGGCTTCCAGGTCACGGTGCGGGAGATCGACCAGGCCGCCATCGACCGCGGCTGGAAGGGCGTCGATACGTCGCTCGCTCGCGTCGTGAAGGCCGGACGCATGAGCGAGGACGACGCGAAGGCCGCGCGCGGGCGCATGCGCGCGTCGACGGCGCTCGCCGACCTGAAGGACAGCGATCTCGTCATCGAGGCCGTCCTCGAGATCGCCGACGTGAAGCGGCAGGTCTTCGAGGAGCTCGACCGGATCTGCCCGCCGCCGACGATCTTCGCCTCGAACACGTCGAGCCTGCCCATCATCGACATGGCGATCCGGACGAAGCGGCCCGACCGCTTCGCGGGGCTGCACTTCTTCAACCCCGCGCCGGTGATGCAGCTCGTCGAGGTCGTGCGCGCGCTCACGACGAGCGATGAGACGATCGAGACCCTGCGCGCCTTCGTGCAGAAGCTCGGGAAGACGCCGGTCGTATCGAAGGACGTCGCCGGCTTCATCGTGAACCGGCTCCTCGTGCCGTACATGCTCGACGCGATCCGCGTGCTCGAGCAGGGCATCGCGACGGCGGACGACATCGACACGGCGGTGAAGCTCGGCCTCCGCCACCCGATGGGACCGTTCGAGCTCCTCGACTACACCGGCCTCGACATCAGCCTCCACGTCGGCGACGTGTTCTTCGAGGAGTTCAAGGAGCCGCGCATGGCGCCGCCGGCGCTGCTCAGGCGGATGGTCGCGGCCGGCCACCTCGGGCGGAAGACGGGCAAGGGCTTCTACGAGTACGACGAGAAGGGGAACCGCAGGTAGTCGGAATGGCCGAGGCGCTCGACGCCCGCAAGGCCGCGGTCTGGTCGGTCATCGCGGGCGCGGCGCATGTCGCGGTCGTAGCCGTCGGTCACGTGGGCTATCCCTACGTGTACGACGCCCTCATCGCGGTCGGGTACGGCCTCATGCTGCCGGCCATCGCCGTTCTGCATCCGCGGCATGGGCGGATGCGTGAGAGCGGGACGATCCTCGCGACGATCGCGGGCACCGCAACGGTCACCGTCGGGCTCGCGGGATCGGTGAACGTCGACCTGCAGCCCGCCGCGCTGTTCATCCTCGGCATGTGGTGGTGGACGATCGGCAAGCTCTGGGCCGAGACCGAGATCCTGCCGCGACCGCTCGGCCGGACGACCGCGGGCCTCGGCGCGCTCACCATCATCAGCGGACTCGTCGCGGCGGTGAGCGTCGGGCTCTCGGCCGTGGTGCGCGGCTTCCCGGACATCGCGGTCTGGACGATGGCGCAAGGCGCGCTCGGCGTCTGGCTCGTGATCCTCGGCGCGACCCTCTCGCGGGCGGCCGCGGACGTACCATCGCGCTGATGGCGGTCCGCGCGCGAACACCATCCGCGAAGCCGAAGCCCCGCCACGAAGCGCTCGGGCTGACGCTCGACGACGTGAAGGGCATGTACCGGAAGATGCTCGAGTGCCGGATGCTCGGCGAGCGGATGATGCAGCTCAACCGCATGGGCCGCGCCGCGTTCGTCGGCGTCGCCGACGGCCACGAAGGCGCCGAGGTCGGATCCGCGTGGTGCATCCGCCGCGGGACCGACTGGGTCCATCCGTACTACCGCGACGTCGGCGTCGCGCTCGTGCTCGGGCAGACGATGAAGGACCAATTCCTCGGCGTGTTCGCGAAGGCGACGGACCCGAACTCCGCCGGCCGCCAGATCGTGAATCAGTTCAGCGACGTCGAGGCGAAGATCGTCACCGGATCCGTGTGCATCGCGACGCAGTTCCCGCAGGCCGCTGGGATCGCGCTCGCGGTGAAGATGCGCGGCGAGGACAGCGTCGTCTTCACCTACGGCGGCGACGGATCGACGAGCCCCGGCGACTTCCACGAGGCCGTGAACTTCGCGGCGATCCATCACCTGCCCGTCGTCTTCATCATCGAGAACAACCTGTACGCGATCTCGACGCCGAACTCGCTGCAGATGTCGGCGCTCCCGCACGAGCGCGCGAAGGGCTACGGCATCCCCGGCGTCCTCGCCGACGGCACGGACGTCCTCGACGTGTACGACAAGACGAAGCAGGCCATGGAGCGCGCGCGGCGCGGCGAGGGTCCGAGCATCATCGAGGCGAGCTGCTACCGCTACCGTCCGCACTCGAGCGACGACGACGACAGCCGTTACCGCTCGAAGGACGAGCTGCAGGAGTGGCTCGCGCGCGACCCCATCGATCGCGCGCGCGCGTACCTGCTGGAGCAGGGCGTCGCGGAGGCCGAGCTCGAAGCGCTGCGCGCGGCGATCGCGAGCGAGATCGAGCGCGCCATCGACGAGGCGGAGGCCGCCCCGGACCCACGGCCCGAGGACCTGCTGCGGCACGTCTACGCGGAGGGGCATTCGCTCCCCGACGGCACGCGCGCATAGCCTTCGCGCCATGAGGGCGCTCGTGACCGTCGCGATCGCCGTCGTCGCGTGCACCGCGCCGCCACCGACCGTCGCCACGCCGACGCCGACACCCGAACCCGGCGTCCTCACGGTGACGGCGCTGCTCGACCTGTCCGGGCCGCGCGCGTCGGTCGGGACGCAGCAGCGCACCGCCCTGCAGATGTGGACGGAGCAGCCGGGCCGGGCCGGTCCAGCGGTGAAGCTGCGGACGGTCGACGTCGCGGGGAGCGATGCGAAGCTGCTCATCGAGCTTCGTCGGGCGGTGACGGAGGACCCGGCCGACGCCGTGATCGTCGGCGCGCCGGTGGTGTACGACGACACGCTCGGCCGCGCGCTCGACGTCGCGGCGCTGCCGGTCGTGTTCACACAGCCGCTCGGTGGCGATCCCAGGCCCCATCCGGGCGGGCGCTGGGCGTTCGCGCTCGCGCCGTCGCTCGCGCAGATCGCGACGTGGCAGATCGACGACGCGCTCCGGCGCTCCGTGCTCGTCCCGTCGCTCGTGCTCACGGATGGCCGCGACCGGATCGAGCCGATGGCGAGCGCGCTCGCGGCCGAGCTCGAGCGGCGTCGGCTCGATCCCCTGCCGGTCATTCGCCTGGAGACCGACGGGAGCATCCCGCCCGTCGTGCGGTCGAGCCTGTCGGTCCTGCAGAGCGTCCACTGCCTCGCGCCGGTGTCGGTGTGCAGTGCCGTCGCGCGCGAAGCGCGGTCGCGCGGGTCCTCGACGATGGTCTATCTCCCCTACCTCACGACGCCCAGCGAGGTGCGGGACGACCGCGACCTGTCCGCACGCGCGATCTGGCCGTCGAGCCGGACGCTCATCCCGCTCACCACGCTTCGCGACCCGTGGGAGCACGAGCGCGCCGGATTCCTGAAGCGCTTCGGCGAGCGCGGGAACGCGTGGCCGGGCGTCCATGCCGCGACCGCGTACGACGCGTTGTCGCTCCTCGCCGCTGCCGCGGATCCGCGCGCGATCGACGACCGCGCCGCCCTGCGCGACGCGCTCGAACGGATCACCATGCCGCTCATCGCGAGCACGTACGCGTTCTCGGCGGACCGTCATCTCGGGGCGGACCCGGAAGATCTCGCGTACGTCCACTGGAACGGGTCGGTCGCGTTCGCGCCGACCTTCGGCACCGTCGCGCCGACGCCGACCCCCTCGCCGACGCATCCCGCATCGCCATCTCCGAGCGCAGTGCCGTGAGCAGCGAGCTCGACCGGCTCGTCTACGACTGGAACGGCGACGGCCGCGCCGCGCGCGCGGCGTACCGGGCCGTCGAGCTCAACGACGAGACGCTACGCGACGGGCTCCAGGGGCCATCGGTGCGGAATCCGCCGCTCGAGGTGAAGAAGCGGCTGCTCCACCTCATGGACGAGCTCGGGATCGACTCCGCCGACATCGGATTGCCGGGTGCATCCGATCGCGCGCGCAAAGAGATCGTCGAGCTCGCGCGCGAGACGACGAAGCTGAGGAAGCTGCGTCCGAACCAGGCCGTGCGCACGCATCCGCTCGACGTCGGGGGTGCGATCCGCGCGGCGGCCGAGGCGGGCGTGGCCATCGAGACATGCGCGTTCATCGGATCGTCGCCGATCCGCCGCTATGCCGAGGACTGGTCGCTCGACACGATGCTGAAGAACGTCGAGACGTCGGTGAGCAGCCTCGTGAAGGAGCGGCTGCCGGTGATGTTCGTCACGGAGGACACCACGCGAGCGGATCCCGAGACGCTCCTGAAGCTGTACGAGACGGCCATCGGCGCCGGCGCGACGCGCATCTGCTTCTCGGACACGGTGGGGCACGCGACGCCCGACGGCGTGCGCAACCTCCTCGCGTTCGCGCGCGACGAGGTGGTCCGCGGCCGCGCGGTGAAGATCGACTATCACGGCCACAACGACCGCGGTCTCGGCACCGTGAACGCCATGGCCGCCACGGAGATCGCCGACCGCGTCCACGGATGCGCGCTCGGGATCGGCGAGCGCGTCGGGAACTCGTCGATGGACCAGCTGCTCATCAACCTCTATCTCGAGGGCGTCATCGACCGCGACCTCTCGCCGCTCGTCGAGTACGTGGATCTCGTCTCCGAGCACTGCGGGATCCCGATCCCGGCGGGCTATCCCGCGCTCGGGTCGGACGCGTTCCGCACCGCCACGGGCGTGCACGCGGCAGCCGTCGTGAAGGCGTTCCGCAAGAACGACCGCGCGCTCGCCGACCGCGTGTACTCGGGCGTCCCCGCGAGCGTGCTCGGCCGGGAGCAGCGCATCGAGGTCGGCCCGATGAGCGGCGAGTCGAACGTGATCTTCTGGCTGGAGCAGCGCGG